>WNFV01002104.1_pt1 | contig 36717 bp, 22 predicted proteins | sample 5400101 | NCBI WGS metagenome assembly WNFV01 (sample SAMN13153361, study PRJNA577476) | soil metagenome | isolation source: 115 cm soil or saprolite under grassland replicate 1 | place: USA:California | collected 2016-06-15 | reverse complement strand
ACGATGTTCCCCGCGGAGGACGCCGCCGCGCCTGCAGGAGCGGCCTGATTCGGCGCTGGCGGCGTCGCGGCGGGCGTGCCACCACACGATGCCAAAATCAGCGCGGCAGCGAGGACGCCGTGCGCCGCTGGTGCTGCGAGCCGAGCGGGCCAAGGGAAGGACATCACTACTCCGACCGCAGCGCATCAATCGGATCGAGCCGCGCGGCGCGGCGCGCCGGGTAGAAACCGAAGAACATGCCGATGGCGGCGGAAATGCCGAACGCCAGGCCGACGGCGGACGCTGACATCCGCGTCGGCCAGTTGAGCAGCAGCGTGAACCCGAACGACGTGGCGAATCCCAGCGCGATGCCGAGTGCGCCGCCGACGGCGCTCAGGGTCAGCGCCTCGACCAGAAACTGCATGAGGACATCGCGCCGGCGTGCTCCAACCGCGCGCCGGACGCCGATCTCGCGGGTGCGTTCCTTCACCGCCACCAGCATGATGTTCATGATGCCCACGCCGCCGACCACGAGCGAGATCGCGGCGATGCCGGCCAGCAGCGCCGTCATCGTCGTGCTCGCCCGTTGCAGCGTTGCGTTCATTTCCTTGAGGTTCACCTCGTCGAGCTTCGGCAGGTTCGCCAGAATGAACGCGGCCACCGAGGTGTAGAGCCCTTTCGTCAGCGCCTCGGACGATTGCGTTTTCACGGTGAAATCGTCGGGCAGTGCGTCCACGCCACCGAGGGGCATCTGATTGCCCGTCACGCCGCCCTGGCGCAGCCTCTCCACCGCGGCGTTGATGTGGGTCGCATGTCGCGATCGCAGGAGGGTCGCCGCCTCGGCGGCGATGCGCGACGCCTCGCCAGCCTGCGCGGCTTCGATCGTAATGGTATGGAGGTACGAGATGCCCAGCGCGTCCTGGAGCGCGGTGTAGGGCACGAACGCCATCTCGACCTGATCGGGATCGGTTGTGTCGGTAACCCCGACGAGGGCGAAAGATCGGCCGTGAATCGTGACCGACTGGCCGACCACGCGCGCACCGACTCCGAAGATCTGATCGCGCGCCGTGCGTCCCAGGACGACGACCGGACGACGTGCCGCCACGTCGCCGGCGGAGAAGAACCGGCCCTCGTTGAAACGCCAGCTGAACATCTGCGCGAACGGCACGTCGGTGCCGAGCACCTGCCCGTAAAACCGCCGCGCGCCCGACGCCATCCATCCACGCAGTTTCACGCCGGCTGCAAGCGCCTTGATGCCGGCGATGCCCGCGCCGATTGCGTCGGCGTCGGCCGGCGTCAGCGTCGTGGCGGCTCCGAGTCCGGTGGCGATCCTCGATTCCTCGCCGCCGCGCGTGTAGTTGCCGGCGTTGACGTGAATCAGGTTCGTTCCCGCCGACCGGACCTCTTGCTCCACGCTGTGCTGCGCGCCGTTGCCGAGTGCCACCATCGTCATCACCGCCGCGACGCCGACGATCATCCCAGCCATCGTGAGGATCGTCCGCAGCTTGTTCCGATTGAAACCTCGGATCGTGAGGCGGATGCTCGTGAGCAGCATGCGTGCCCGACTACTCGTACCGGAGCGACTGGATCGGATCGAGCCGCGCGGCCTGTTTCGCTGGGTACCACCCGAAGAAGATGCCCACGGCCGCGGCGACGCCCACAGACAGGATCACGGCGGCCGGCGAGATCGTCGTCGACCAGCGAAGGTAGTGCGACAGCCCTCGCGCAGCGGCCAGGCCGACGACCACGCCGAGGAGTCCCCCCGCGACGCTCAGGGCCACGGCTTCGAGGACGAATTGCGAACGGACGTCGCGCGCGCGCGCGCCGACCGCCCGGCGGATGCCGATTTCACGCGTCCGCTCGGTCACCGACAGCAGCATGATGTTCATGATGCCCATGCCGCCAACCAGCAGCGACACCGCGGCGATCCCCGCGAGCAGCGCCGTCATCGTCCGCGCGGCGCGATCCAGCGTTTTCCCGAGCTGCTCGAGCGTCACCTTCTCCAACCCCGACACGTTGCCGACGACCGCGCGCGCGACATCCGGGCGCATTCCACCTCTGGCGAGCGCCTGACGCGCCTGCGTGGTGACGGTGAAATCGTCCGGCTTCTCGTCGCTGATCCCATGGCGGACGCGCAGCAGCGTCATCACGTCGCTCATGATCCGCGACACCTCGCCGGTGGACGCAGCGGTGATCGTGATGTCGTTCAGCTTCGCCAGATTCAACAGACGATGTACGGTGCTGAAAGGCACGTACACGGCGTCGAACTGGTCGTCGCCCGGCGCCGGCGCGACCATCCAACTCGAGGTCGTCACGAGGCCGACGACGCGGAAAGACTGATTCCACATGGTGACGTCGCGGCCGACAGGATTCGCGTCGCCGAACAGGCGCTGGGCCGCCACGCTGCCGAGCACCATCACCTGGTCCGCACGCGACTGCTCACCTGCGTTGAAAAACCGTCCGCTGCGGATCGTCCACGCCCGGCGAATCAGCGGCAACCGTAAATCCGTGCCGTGCACGCGCGTGAACCAGCGCTTGTCGCCGGTTTTGACGTGCACGTTTTGATGCAGACCTTCCGCGACGTACTGGACGCCCCGAATGCCGCGAATGGCCGCCGCGTCAGCCGCGGTGAGCGTGGCGGCCGACCCGAGGCCGGCCTCGCTATCACCCAAACGCTGGCGCGCCGTCGGATGATCGTGCTTCTCCATCGGATCGTCTTCCGGGTGGAAGGCGAGGCGGAACGACGGCGGACGATCGGGAGACCAGACTGCATTGCGGATTGCGGATTGCGGAATGCGGAAACCCAGTTTCGGATTGCGGAAAGCCACCTGCGGATCGCGACGCACCGTCGGCTCGTCGGGCCACCTCAGCGCCGCCGACGGTTCTACGGCGCCGCCGCCGAAGTCGTCGGTCGCCTTCACCTTGTAGTTGCCGGCGGTGACCACAATCAGATTCATGCCGGCCGCGCGGATCTGATCTTCGATGGCGGCTTCGGCCCCCGTGCCGATGGCGATCATGGCCAGGACCGCCGCGACACCGATCGTCATGCCGGCGACCGTCAGCAGCGTCTGCAGCCGGTTGCGCCGCAACGCGCGCAGGGCGATGGCGAGGCTCGAACGAGTTGGCACCTACGTCTGATCCTCCGCCGCTCCGAGCGCGACGGCCGCCAGCTCCGCAGCGGCCGCCCGGCGGGACGAGTTGGGCTGGTCCGACACGACGCGGCCGTCCTTGAAGCGGATGATGCGCGAGCCGTACTCGGCCACCTGCGGCTCGTGCGTGATTAAGACGATTGTAATGCCGCGCTCCTCCTTCAGGCGCTGGAAGATGTCCATCACCTCGATGCTTGTACGGCTGTCGAGATTGCCGGTCGGCTCGTCCGCAAACAGAATCGCCGGATCGTTCAGCAGCGCGCGCGCGATGGCCACGCGTTGCTGCTGTCCGCCCGACAATTGGTTCGGGTGATGCGCGGCGCGATTCTCCAATCCGACCGCCGCCAGCGCGCTCATCGCGCGGCGCCGGCGTTCCGCGGAGGACAGTCGGCTCGTGTGCACGTACAGCAGCGGGAGCTCCACGTTTTCGACCGCCGAGGTGCGCGCCAACAGGTTGAATCCCTGGAACACGAATCCGATCTGCCGGTTGCGGATCGCGGACAGCTCGTCGTCCGAGAGATGCGACACGTCGCGGCCGTCGAGCAGATACCGTCCGCTCGTCGGGCGATCGAGGCAGCCGAGGATGTGCATGAACGTCGACTTTCCCGAGCCGGACGGCCCGACCACGGCGACGAACTCGGCGCGGTGAATGTCGAGTGTGATGCCGCGGAGGGCGTGCACGGGCGCGCCATCCATGGCGTACGTCTTCGTGATGTCGTGAGCGGCGATGAGCGCCGCGTCGGCCGTGGTCATTCCGTCTTGCGCGGAGCCGCTGCCGGCCCGTTCTTGCCCGCGAAGTTGTAGAAGATCGCCGCGTGGGATTTTTCTGCGCCGGCCATCCCGTACACCTTGCCCGCGCCTTCGATCACGTAATATTCGTTGGCCGCGTGCGCGTTGCCGCCGTGCCCGGCGCCGCCCATGCCGATGGGCATCGAGACCGGCGCCACTCTCTCGCCGACCTCCTGGTTCGAGAAGAGGTACGACGGCCAGTATCCGCCGAGGATCGTCGGCACGTCGGACTTCTCGACGTGCGAAATGCCGAACTGGTCGTACATCTGGTGCATAGCGCGCGCGATGTCCGTGTCGTACGTCATCTTCGACCACGGAACATCGCCGATGATCTTGAGCTCGACGTCCTTGTAGCCGTTGCGATCGAGCTGTTCACGGACGCGCTTGACGATCTGGAGGCCGTTCATCTTCGGCACATAGCGGATGTTGTGCTTCGATGTAATCTTGTTCGGCAGAATCGCGCCGGCGCCGCCGGCGTACATGTTGCCGCCCCAGATGCCGTCCAGATTGAACGAGACGCCGTAGCGTCCCATCTTGAGCATCGTGAACGGATCGTCGGCGATGAAGCGCGCCACGCCGAGGTTGGCGGCTGCCACCTTCATGTTGGTCTTCGACGCGGCGTTCTTCAGTTGCGCCGTTTCGGACGCGGACAACGGCTCGAGGCCATCCGTGAACCCTTTGACGAGCGGCGTGTTGCCGTCCTCCGACACGAGCGAGGCCAGCATGGTCATGTGGCGCCACGCGGGGCTGTCGACCGACCGTTTGTTCGACCCGTGAATGTCCGACTGCACGGGGCCGCGGCCCCACGATTTCCCGCTCGTCGTCAGCTCGAAGTAGACACAGCCTTCCGACCCGCCGCCGACGGTGCCAGCGCCGCTGGCCGACTGCTGACCGGCCTCGCCGATCAGCGCATCGACGTTCTTGAAGAAGTCGGGGTGGTCCTTCACGAATTTCCGCACGCCGACGTCCATGCGCTCCTCGTCGCCTTCGGCGACGAAGACGATGTTCACCGGCAGCTTTCCGGTGACGGCTTTGATCGCCATCAGCGCGTTCAACTGCGCCATCTCGGGGCCCTTGGAATTCGTCGCGCCGCGGCCGATCAGCACCTTCTTGTACGGCGCCTGTTCGACGATGCGCGCCTCGAAGGGCGGCGCTTTCCACGCGTCGGGCTGCGTCACCGGCATCGTGTCGTACTGCCAGTAGATCGCGATCGTGCGGGGCGCACCTTCGTCGCAGCGCGCGTAGACCACCGGATTACCCGGTGCGCCCCATTCGGTGATGCCGACATCGTAGACGCGCGATTCCTGGCAACCGAGCTGTTCGAAGAAGCCTTTGACCATCTCCGCGCTTTCGGGAATGCCTTCGCCGCTGTTGGAGATGCTCGGTTGACGAATCCATTTCTGCAGGTTCACCACGTGCTCGTCGATGTGCTCGTCGATGTACGCGAACACTTTCTTGAGATCCTCTGACTGGATCTTCCCCAGATCGGGCTGAATCTCCGTGTCGCCGTTCGGCCGGATGCCGAGTTTTGGCGGCGCGGGCGCGGCGGCCGCCGCCGGGGCCGACGGTTCGCGCGAGCACGCCATCGCCGCCACCAACAAACTGAGAGCCGCGAGCCACCAGCGCATATGACCTCCGTCAGTGAAGGCCCTATATTACTTTCGCGCCGGCTCCGACAGGACGATTTGCGCGGCGTCCGTGACGAGCTCGACGTAGGCTCGCCATCGGCTGTCGGCATCACCGGCTCTCGCGCGCGACTCGAGGTATCGCGAGGCGGCGTCGCGCCCGATCGAGTAGGTGGCCGCGTACGTCCGGTAGCGGTTGAGAAACATCAGCGTGGCGTCCGCCGACGGCATCAGGGCGTCACGTTCGAGAGCTGCGGCCGCTCGCGGAAAATCGAGGGCACCGTCGAGGTACCGGCGCGCGATGCCGGCTTGCACGCCCTGCAACCGATCCACGAGGCGTTCGATGCGCACATGACGGTCGACGTCGGCAGCGTCGACGCCGGCCAGCGGAAACAACTGATCGCGCTCGAACTCGACTCGCGCCGCTTCGGAGAACGCCAGCGCGCCGGCCAGGGACGAAGCAGCCTCGTGGAGCAGTGACTGAGGGCTGAAGAGCGGCTGAACGAGGAGCTCGACGCGGTTGCCACCGAAGCGCGCCTCGAGGAGGCTATTGATCGTATGGTGGCCGGGATACGCCTCGTGACACGCGAGATCGAGCGCGCGATCGATGGTGACCGGCAAGGCGGCGTTCACACGGATGCGGCTCCGGAATCCACCCTCATAGCGGGTGAATGCGCTCCACGGGAGATCGGCTACGTACTCGACGTCGACCCGGTCGGCCGCCGGCAGGCTGACCTGTGCGCGCGTCGCCGCGCGACAGCCCTCGATCGCGCGCGTCAGCACGGGCCCGAGCCGATCGGGCGCGATCAGAAACCTGCGGTCGAACACCGCGTAGCGCGTTGTCAGGTCGCCCCGTCCCGGGAGCAGACGATCGATTTCCGCACGGACCGAAACGGCGTCGGTGCCGGCCTCTCCCGGCATATCGACCCCGAACAACGCCCGCGCTTCTTCCGCGAACGGCGGGCGTCGGCCGCGGAGGATGTCGATCCGCGTCACGACGGCGCGCAGCTGGCGAACGAGAAACATCCGCCGCAGCTCGTCGCCGCCGGCTGGGCTCGTCGCCAGCGACTCAGCGAGCGAAGCCGCCGCGGTCTGAATGTCGACGAGCGCCGCACGCCGCGCGCGCGCCTCCACTTGCCATGCGGGAGGTCCGTGATAGCTGTCGAGAGAGTCGGAATCACGCTCGCCCAGCGCGAGCACCAGACGGACGTACGATTCGGCTGCAAGGTCGAGAGCGGGCGCTATCGCGTCCGGCCGGCGTTCGGCGCACGCCGACAGCAGTACCGCGAGGATCGCCGCGAGACGGCCGAGCGTCAAGGTCGCCAGCATACCCGTTTGGGATTAGGGCCGTTTGCCCTTTGTCGGCACGCGCGGCAACGCGAGCAGCCCGTGGTGAAAGTCTGGCTGCATTCGACGGGCGATGCATCCCCGCCGGCTGCGTTGCTCCTCGCTCACATACTCCCGGTATGCTCGGTCGTCGCGCCTTGCCGGCGGGGCGCCTCGCCCGTCTCGGTGCGACGCCAAACTTTCAGCACGGGCTGCTAGAATCGCGTCGCGAACGTTATGCGCAAGTTCCTGACGCTCGGTTTCGGCGTGACCGCGATCGCGGCGTCAGCCAGCGGAGCATCGGTGGCGTTTACCGACGTCACCACGCAGGCGGGCATTCGGTTCGTGCACAACAGCGGCGCCTTTGGCCGGAAATACTTACCCGAGACGATGGGTTCCGGTGCGGTCTGGTTCGATGCCGACGGTGACGGCTGGCAGGACCTGCTGCTCGTCAACTCGACGAACTGGCCTGGGCATTCGGGTTCTCGATCGGTGTCCGCGCTGTATCGAAATACGCACGACGGCGCGTTTCTCGACATCACGCGTGGATCGGGACTGGACGTGGAGCTGTACGGGATCGGCGCGGCCGCCGCCGACTTCGACAACGACGGGAAGGTCGACGTGTACGTCACGGCGCTCGGCGGAAACCGGCTGTTCAGGAATCTTGGCGGTGGCCGGTTCCTCGACGTGACGGGCACGGCTGGCGTGGCGGACGGCGGGTTTTCGACGAGTGCGCTCTGGTTCGACTACGACACCGACGGCAAGGTCGATCTGTTCGTCGCCCACTACGTCGACTGGTCGATCGACAAGGATCTGTTCTGCACGCTCGACGGCAAGAACAAATCCTACTGCACCCCGGAATCCTACAAGGGCCAGAGCCCGTCGCTGTTCCGCAATCGGGGCAACGGCACATTCGAGAACGTGACGAGCCGGGCGGGCATCTCCGACACCTCCTCGAAGGGTCTCGGCGTGGCGATGCTGGATTTCGACGGCGACGGCCGCATGGATGTCTTCGTCGCCAACGACACCGAGCCGAACCGCCTGTACCGCAACAAGGGCAACGGTACGTTCGAGGACGCGGCGGTCGGCGCCGGCGTCGCCTTCAGCGAGGCAGGGGTGGCGCGGGCCGGCATGGGCGTCGATGCCAGCGACTATGACGGCTCGGGCCGGCCGAGCCTGATCATCGGCAACTTCTCCAACCAGATGATGGCGCTCTATCACAACGAGGGCCACGGACTGTTCATCGACGATGCGCCGAAGTCGGCCATCGGACGGTCGTCGCTCCTGAGCCTCACCTTCGGCTGCTTCTTCTTCGACTACGATCTCGACGGGCTGCCGGACATCTTTGCGGCGAATGGCCACGTCAGCGATGACATCGAGCGTGTGCAGACGCGTGTGACGTATGCCCAGCGCCCGCATCTGTTCCACAACGCCGGGCGGAAGCAGTTCGAGGACGTGAGCCTGCAGGGCGGCGCTGCGCTGCAGCGCGCGATCGTTGCGCGCGGAGCGGCCTACAGCGATTACGATCGCGACGGCGACCTCGACATCGTCGTCACCACCAATAACGGAGCGGCGCACCTGTTCCGAAACGACGGCGGCAACCGCAACAAGGTACTGCGCGTCGAGACGATTGGGACCACGTCAGCTCGCGACGGCATCGGGGCGCGTGTCGAGGTGTCCGTGCGTGGTGAACCCCGCCTCTGGCAGATTGTGAAGACCGGATCGAGCTACGCCTCGCAGAGCGAGTTGCCGCTGACGTTCGGTCTCGGCGCCGCGACCGGCGTCGACGGCGTCCGTGTCGCGTGGCCGAGTGGACGCGTCGACGTCATCGGGCCGCTTCAAGCCAATCAATCGGTCACGATCCAGGAAGGCGCCGGCGTCGTTCGCAGGACGCCGATTGGCCCGAAACGCTGATTCGCCCGGATCGAAACGCTGATTAACCACAAAGGACACTATGGACACAAAGGGAATTCCAAGTGGCTTTTCCTTAGTGTCCTTGGTGTCCTTGGTGTCCTTGGTGCTGATACAACCCGCGTGCGGGCGCGGGTCCGGCCGCAGCGAGGCGCGCGAGCGGGCGTACCGCGCGAGCAATCGTGGCGTCGCGCGGCTCGAGCAGTTGAAGTACCCAGAGGCGGCAGCGGCGTTTCGAGACGCGCTGCAGATAGACCGCTCGCTGACGATCGCCCACGTCAACCTGAGTATTGCGCTCCTCTATGCCCAGGATCTCGCAGGCGCGGCGCGCGAAGCGACGGACGCTGCCCGGCTGCTGCCTGCCGCACCACAGCCTCCGTACATCCTGGGCCTCGTCGCGCGCGCGGAGAACCGCACCTCGGATGCCCTTCATGAATTCGAGCGCGTCCGTCAGATTGATGCGGACGACGTCGGCACGAGTGTCAATCTCGGACAGCTGTACCTCGAGGCGCGGCAGTATCCGCAGGCAATCGCGGTGCTCCGGCGCGGGATTGCGGTCGAACCGTACAATCTGACGGTCGCTTACAACCTGGGGCTGGCGCTGACGCGCAGCGGTCAGGTCGACGAGGGCGGCCGGATGCTCGAGCGCGCGCAGGCGCTTCGAGGGACCGGCTACGCCGTCACGTACGGGACCGGCTATCTCGAACAGGGACGTTACGCCGAGGCGATTGCTTCGACGGGCGCCGAGCCCGACCTCGTTGATACGTCCGTGCCGTCCGCAGCCTTCACGCCGGCGGCTATCGGGCCGCAGGCGGATCAATCTCGTGCCGTGGCATCGTCGTTCGGACGCCGGTTCGCGGCCGGCGACCTCACCGCCGCGGGTGCACGTCAGATTGCGGCCGGCCTCGGTGGGTGCGTGGCGCTCGCCGACGTGGACAACGACGGAGATCTCGATCTGTTCCACGCGTCGCTTGGGGAGCAGCGCCTGTTTCGCAACGATGGGCAGGGAACCTGGATCGACGTGACGTCGGCGTCTATCCCGATCGCGCCTGGTGACGCCGTACCGATCGGGTGCGTGGCCGGTGATTACGACAACGATGGACGGACCGATCTGTTCGTGCTTCGGTACGGCGTCAGCTCTCTCCCTGGCGCCGCAGCACTGGCTGATGTCGATCACGACGGCGACCTGGATGTGGTGATTGCCGGCCTTGCCGACCTGGCCGCGAGCCGTCCGCTGGCGGCGGAACGCGCGCTCGCATTCCCCGGCGAGTTCGCGCCCGCGCCGATGCGGCTGCTCCGCAACAACGGCAACGGCACGTTCACCGACACGACGGCCGACGCGCGGCTGCAAGTCGCCACGCATGCGATCGCCATCATCCCAACCGATTTCGACAACCGCCGCGACATCGATCTGCTCGTGGTCAATCGCGGCGGGCCGCCACTGCTGTTCCAGAACCTGCGCGACGGCACCTTTCGCGACGTCGCCGCCGATGTCGGCCTTACGCCAGCCGTGGGAGTCGAGGACTTCACCGCCGTCACGGCTGCCGACATCAACAAGGACGACTTTCCGGATTTCTTTTTTGGCCACTCTGGCGGCGGTGTCTTCGCGCTCAGCGACGGTCGAGGGAGATTCCGCGTTGCGCCGGCGCCCGACGACGTCCGGGCGGGGCTCGCCGCGCAGTTCGTCGATTACGACAATGATGGTCTGCTCGATCTCCTGACATGGTCGGAAAACGGACCGCATGTCTCCCGCAACCTGGGTCAGCGCTGGAGCGACGTGACGGCCAGCGCCATGCCGCGAGCGTCCGACGGTCCGGCGCCAGCGTCGGCGCGCGGTCTGGTCCTCGCGGATCTGAACGCCGACGGCCGGACCGATCTGGTGACCGGCAGCGACGCCACGCTCGCTGTCTGGCGCAACAGTGGAAGCGGGAACCACGGGTCGCTTCGCCTCGCGCTGACCGGCCGCGTGAGCAACCGCCTCGGGATCGGATCGAAAATCCAGATGCGGGCCGGCAGTCTGAGCACGCGGCTCGAGCGCTCGACCGCAACGCCGGCCGCCGCCCCGGCCGACGTCGTGTTTGGTCTGGGCGATCGGCCCGGAGCCGACGCGGTCCGCGTCTTCTGGCCGTCCGGCATCCTGCAGTCCGAGGCGCGCGAATCGGCGCTGCCGTCCCCCCTGCTCATCGAGGAGCTCGATCGAAAACCTTCCTCGTGCCCCTTCCTCTATACCTGGAATGGCGAACGCTTCGAGTTCGTCACCGATTTCATGGGCGGCGGCGAGATCGGCTACTGGGAGGGTCCCGGCAAACGCAACACGCCCGATCCGCTGGAGTACGTGCGCATCAACGCCGGCGAGCTGCGCGCGAGGGATGGCCGCTTCGAGATCCGGATCACCAATGAGCTGGAAGAGACGCTGTTCGCGGATCGCTTTCAGCTCCTCGCGGTTGCGCACCCGCGCGATGTCGACGTGTATCCCAATGAAGGCATGACCGAGTCGCCGAAGCCATCCCGGTTGTTCGCCGTTCGCGGCGGGCGAGTGCCGCTCGCGGTCGACGACGGCGGTCGCGATGTCACCGAGCGGATCTCGCGGATCGATCGGCGATATCCCGACGGCTTCGCGCTCGAGCGCTTCCGCGGATTCGCCACGCCTCACACGCTGACCCTCGACATTGGCACGCGGACAGGTCTCCGTTCACGGCAAGGCGGAGACCTGTCCCCAGGACCGGTCCTCCTGTTGACCGCGTGGACCGACTACGCGTTCTCGAGCGACAACCTCGCCGCGCGTCAGGCCGGCCTTTCGCTCACGCCGCCCATGCTGCAGGCCCGCGACGCGGCCGGCCGCTGGCGAACGATTGTGGAGGACATCGGCATTCCCGTGGGACGGCCGCAGACTGTGACGGTTGATCTGGCCGGACGTCTTCGCCCTGGCGAGCACGAGGTGCGAATCGTCACGAACATGCGGATCTACTGGGATCGAATACTGGTCGCGGCCGCGGTGCCGATCGATGATGTGCAGATCCGGACGCTCGGCCCGATGACGGCGACGCTCACCGGCCGCGGCTTCTCGGCGGAAGTCCGTCCGGACGGCCAGGCGCCGCCTCGCTACGATTACGCGCGAGTGACGCGTGCGTCGCCGTGGAAGACCATGCCGGGGCGCTATACGCGTGAAGGCGACGTACGCGAGCTGCTGGTCAAGGCCGACGACATGTTCGTCATCGCCAAACCGGGCGACGAGATCGCGCTCGCGTTCGATGCCGCCGCGCCTGGTCCGCTGCCGGCGGGCTGGACGCGGACGTTTCTCCTTCTGGCCGACGGCTTCAGCAAAGAGATGGACATCAACTCGGCGAGTCCCGACCGCGTTGAGCCGCTGCCGTTCCACGCGATGACTGCGTATCCCTATCGCGCGCCGGAGCACTATCCCGACACGCGGGAATATCAACAGTACCAGGCGAAGTACAACACGCGCGTCGTCGTCAGAACCTTGCCGTCAATCGATGCCGTCGTGTCGAAATAGGCTGGCCGGAGAAATCGAAGATGGAACAGATCCGCTTTTCTGCTGCCGTCTGTCAGACCGACATGCCGAATCCCCGTGAAACGGCGTCAGATGCCGTATCCGTCGCGGTTCACCCGATGTGGCGTTGTCGTATGACGAGAATGTTTGCCGTATCGAGGCGTCCAAGGCGGCCGTTTCCTGCGCGACGGACGGTCTTTTCAAGTCGACCTGGTAAGCCTGATGAGCAGCGGGCCGTGCCGGTTTCCTCGCTTCCGCTTCGCGCGCCGGGAAAGTCGGCTGCGCTTCAACTCTGCCGCTGCCACGTCGACTACGGGGTTCACTCAGCGACAGCCACGTCGCGTCAGCACCGCCATCGCAATATGACGGCAACCGTGTCAACGGCGGGAAACGCATCTTCTACGGGATTTCCGGAGCGGTGAATTGAATTCCCTGAAGGAAGTAGGAACGCGTCTGACGACGAGCAGGATCGTCCATGTGACCGTCGCACTCGTGCTGGCGATGAGTTCGAGAGCGATCGCCCAGACGAATACCGGTGAAGTGAGCGGCGTTGTCAGGGACATCTCGGGCGGTCTGCTGACGGGAGCCACGGTCACAGCCAGGCACGCCGCCACTGGCGTTGTCGTCGAGCGGGTGACCGACTCCGCAGGACGCTTCTTCCTTCCGGCCCTGCGAACTGGCCAATGGGATATTACGGCGTCACTGACAGGTTTCGCGTCGCAAACGCAAAGAGGGATCGTGCTGGAGATCGGCCGGACCTTGAACGTGGAGTTCAGGCTCGGCGTCGAAGGCGTCACGGAAAACGTCACGGTCGCCGCGAACGCCGCGCTACTGCAGACGAATACCGCCGAAATCAGCGACATCATCGAGAACCGCCAGGTCGTGCAGTTCCCGCTCAACGGACGGAGCTTCCTGGCCTTGGCGCAGCTGAGCAACGCCGTCGTTCTCCCGCCGGGGGGCACGCGCGGCGATGCACTCCAGCAGGCAGGTCCGCTGCCCAACGTCGGTGGACAGCGATCGGGCCACAACATCTACTTGCTGGACGGTGCCAAGGTCACCGACGAGCTCTTCAACAACCTGGTGATCAATCCATCTGTCGATTCGATCCAGGAGTTCAAGATCCAGAAATCGATGTACCCCGCGGAGTTCGGCGGCAAAGCATCGGCGCTGATCAATGTCGCCACCAAGGCAGGCGGCAACGCCATGCACGGCAGCCTCCTCGAGTTCAATCGCAACGACATCTTCGATGCGCATAACTACTTCGACTCGAAAGAGGCACCGGTGCCGCCGCTCCGACAGAATCAGTTTGGCGGCACGTTGGGTGGTCCGTTCGCGAAAGATCGCAGCTTCTTTTTCGTCAGCTACGAGGGACTGCGGATGAACCGCTCGCTCACGCGCACATTCTCCGTGCCGTCCGACCCGAGCCGGACTGGAAATTTCGCCGAGTTCACGCCGATCTGCGACCCGCTGACGATCAATCCCACCACCGGAGCCTGCACCCCGTTTGCGAACAATCAAATTCCCGCGCAGCGAATAGACCCGATCGCCGCCGCGTTCCTGCAGCACGTGCCGCGGGCCTCGTCGGCCGCGCAGTTCCAGAATCTGACGTCGGTGGAGAAATCGACGCGCGACATCGATCAGTTCAGCGTGCGGGTCGATCATCGCTTGACGGGTGCCGACCAACTGTTTGCCCGGTTCAGCACGTTCGATGCGAACGAGCTTCAGCCCTTCGGCACCAGCTCGCTTCAAGAGACGCTGGTGCCAGGCTTTGGCAGAACCCTTGGCACTACAACGCGGAATCTCACGGTGAGCCATACGCACACCTTCGGCAGCTCGCTGCTGAACGAGTTCCGCATGGGCTGGATGAAAGTCGATGGCGGACAGGTCAGCCTCAACCAGGGCGTAGACTTCGCGGGACAGGTTGGCCTTGCGGGTGTGACGCGGGACTCGCGTGATGTCGGCTATCCGCAGATCTCGACGGGTGGACTGTACAGCACGATGGGTGATCCAACGTCGTTCGTGTTCCGCGACAACCAACACGTGGAGCTCTACGACAATTTCACGATGGACCACGGAGCGCACCGCCTGAAGTTTGGCGGCTACTACTTCCATCTCCGGCTCCGGCCGGAGCAGCCGGACAACGCACGCGGCGCATTCACCTACACCGGCCAGTTCACCGGTAACGCGTTTGCTGATTTCCTTCTCGGATATCCGACGTCGGCGACATCGGGCATCGACCGCGGTGACGAGGACGGCCGTACAAACTGGCTGCACCTGTACGCGCAGGACGATTGGCGGATGCGCGATAACCTGACCGTCACCGTGGGCCTCCGGTACGAATACAACCAACACATGTACGACGCGAGCAATCGGCTGTCATCGATCGATTTGTCGGTGCCGGGTGGCCGGTTCGTGGTGGCCAGCGACGAACACGGCAACATCAGTCCTGACGGGCAGGCGCTGTTGCCGCTGATGCCAATCTCCTACGTGACGTCGGCCGACATCGGCTGGGGTCGCGGACTGCTCGACCCGAGTGCGCTGCGTCTTGCCCCACGCACAGGCTTTGCGCTTAGTTTCGACAACGCCAAGGCCGTCGTCCGTGGCGGGTACGGCATCTTTCTGAACCAGTGGGCGTACAGCGTGCAAACCGCCTTTGCGCGGAATCTGCCGTTCTTTTTCACCAAGCAGGTCGACGTCCCCGTCGATGCGCGGATTCCGACGCTTCAGACTCGCGACATCCTCATCAGCACTGCGACGGGCACGATTGGTGCGAGCATCATGGATCACGCGTACAACGTCGAGTACAGCCAGACATGGAGCGGCGGTCTGCAGTACGAGATGTCCCCCTCGACGATGCTGGAGGCGTCGTACATGGGCACATGGACGCGCGGCGCCGATAATGCCACCGTCCGGAACGTCCCCGAGCCCGGCCCTGGTCCGATTCAGAACAGGCGACCGATCCCGCAATTGAGCCGCATCAATGCGATCCGGTTTGACGGCAGGTCGATATACCACGGCCTGACGTTCAAGGCCGAGCGGCGGCTGCGGAACAACGTCGCGTACAACATCAGCTACACCTTATCGACCTCGAAGGACGATGCCTCAAGTCCAGGCGCCACCGAGTCAGAAGCCAACGTTCCGCAGGACGTACGGAACATCTTCGACGAAAGCGGCGAATGGGCGCACTCGAGCTTTGATCATCGACATCAGTTCGTCGCGAGCGGTGTGTATGAACTGCCGTTCTTTGGTGGCGCCGGTGGCATCACGGAGGTCGCCTTCGGTGGCTGGCGCGTCAATGCGATCCTCACGGCGCAGTCGGGCGCGCCCTTCACCGTCAACCTCGGCATCGACCAGGCGAATGTCGGCGCCGGCCCGGCGCAGCGCCCGGATCAGCTCCAAGATCCGAATCTACCGGGCGCTGATCGAACGCCTGACCGATGGTTCAACACGTCGGCCTTCGCGCTGCCCGCGCCCTTTACCTTCGGCAGCGCCCCGCGGAACAGCGTGATTGGGCCGGGATTCGCAAGCGTCGATCTCGCCATTGCTAAGACGTGGACGCTCGCAGGCACTTCGCAGGTGGAATTCCGGTGGGAAATCTTCAACCTGTTCAACCGGGCGAACTTTGATATTCCCAACCGAACGTTCGGGACACCGAACCTCGGCCGCATCTTCAGTGCGAAGAATCCGCGGGAGATGCAGTTCGGTCTCCGAGTCGCATTCTAAATTCTGTGGGCAAGGGCACGGTGCACAAGTGAGGGCGCCACAATTCCACACAATACACACAACCGAAAATGCTGTAATCAGTAGCCCAGAGCCAATCCGTCCTTTCGTAAATCGGAGGCGCCCAGTAACGTCCCGGTTGCCGGATCGATCATGACGGCTTGACCGCCGCCCATGAGCGCCCGGTGCGTCAGGCCGGATCCGGGCATGACGCGCTCGTGACCGCGCTGAACGAGATCGCCGATCACCGGTGCGGTCAGCTCGTCCTCCATCATCACACCGCGTCCGCTGATGTATCTCACACGCGGCGCGTCAATCGCCTGCTGCAGGTTGAGCCCACGATCGATGAGGTTCACGAGCACCTGCACGTGTCCCTGCGCCTGCACATCGCCACCCATGACGCCGTACGACATCAGCAGGCGGCCATCCTTGAAGACCATCGCGGGGATCAAGGTGTGGAACGGACGCTTTCCCGGCTCGATGCGGTTGGGATGATTCGGCTCGAGTGAGAAGCCGGCGCCCCGATTCTGGAGCACGATGCCCGTCTCGCCGGCGACGACCGCCGATCCAAACGCCAGGAAGAGGCTGTTGATGAACGAGACGGCGTTGCGGTCCTTGTCGACCACCGTGAAGTAGGTCGTGTCGCTGCCCATGCGGATGTCGCCGTATGTCGGCGGGTCGATCGCCTTCTTCGGATCGATCAGCGCCCGGCGCCGGACGGCGTAGTCCTTCGACAGCAGCTCGTTCACCGGAACCTTCGCGAACGCGGGATCGGCAATGTACCGGTTGCGATCGGCAAAGGCGACCTTCGTCGCTTCGATCAGCGTGTGGTAGTAGCGGCCCGGCTCCGCCCGCATGGCCGCCAGGTCGATGCCTTCGAGCATGTTGAGCAGCAAGAGCGCCGTGAGTCCCTGACCGTTCGGTGGGAGCTCGTACAGCGTGTGGCCGCGATAGGTCGTGGAGATCGGCTCGACCCATTCGGATTTCTGCGACGCGAAGTCCTCCATGGAGAGAAAGCCGCCGTGCTTCTGGCAGTAGTCGACGATCGCCCGGGCAATCTCTCCGCGATAGAACGTGTCGCGGCCGCCTCGAGCCAGCGCACGGAATGTTCGGGCGAGGTTCTTCTGGACGAACATCGCCCCAGGCTTCGGCGCGCCTCCGTTGACGATGTAGGTAGAGGCTGCCGCGGCGGTGAGCTTGAGCCTGGGAACTTCGGGCTCCCAATCGGCCGCGGTCTTCTCCATGACCGGAAAGCCGTGTTCGGCGTAGTCGATCGCCGGCGCGAGCAGCTCCGCGAGCTTCATCGTGCCGTGCTTCTCGAGCAGGGTGACCCATCCGTCGAACGCGCCCGGCACGGTGACCGGCTCCATGCCGGCCGTTGGCATCTGCCTGATCCCTCGCGACGCGAAGTAATCCAGATTCAGCGCACGCGGCGCGCGGCCGCTCGCGTTGAGCCCCTCGAGCTTCTTCGTCTTCGACGAGTAGACCATCACGAACGCGTCGCCGCCGACGCCGGTCATGTGCGGTTCCGTCACGTTGAGCACGGCGGCCATGGCGATCGCGGCGTCCACGGCGTTGCCGCCTCGCTTCAGGACATCGAGGCCGACCTGCGAAGCCAGCGGCTGGCTGGTCGCAACCATTCCTTGACTCGCGCGCACGACCGATCGCCCCGTCGGGACATTGGAGAACCACTGATCGTCGGCGGAGGCCTGAACCTGGAGCGCGACGGCTTCAGCGGAGCGACCTGCGAGAGACGCCAGGCCCGCCACCGCCGGCACGCCCGGCGCGAGCCCGAGAAATCCACGACGGCTGAGGGTGATGCTCATGACGTGCTCACAGTGTCGAGGGTTTGAAACCGTCTCTACACATTCATCGCCTTGAGTGCGGCGACGCTTTCCTTCGTAAGCTCCATGTTCTGCTCGACGAAGTAATTCTTCACCCCACCTATCTTCGCGGCCGTGAAGGTCTTGACCCAGTCGATGCTGCCTTTGCCGACAGGCACCTGGACACCAGCGCCGCCGCGACCGCCTGGCGGCGGCGTCGCGTTCAGGTCCACATCCTGCACGTGCATCGAGAAAAAACGGCCCGGATACTTGGTGAAGTATTCAGCGGCGATGAATCCCTGGCCGATCGTGGACATCTGGAATTGGAACTTCACCAGCTTCGGATCGAGCAGTCCCATCAACACGTCGTACGTCCGCTGGCCGTCGACGGTCGACACCTCGAAGCCCTCGTTGTGCAGCCCCTGCTGGATGCCCGCCTTCGCCGCCACCGCCGCGATCGCGTTGTATTCGTCCGCCGCTTTCTTCACGACGTCCATCGTCGGGCTGCTGCCCCCGCCGAGGGTTGCGGTGATCATCTGCGTGATGCCGACGTCTTTGGCCCAGGCGATGGCCTCCGGTTGCTTCTCCCTCAACTCCCTCATGCTGAAGTGCGAGCTTTCACATGTGAGCCCGTGATCCGCAAGAATCTTCTTGACCAGCTTCGCATCGGAAAGGCTTGCGAAGTCGGCGTACCCGAGCGGCGAGCACAGCTCGACGCTCTTGACGCCGATGTCGGCGAGCGTTTTTGCCAAGCCGGCAAAGTTGCCGTCCTTGATCATCTGGCGGTGAGGATAGGTTTGGCTGCCAATCGGCAGGCCAAGCGGATTGGCCCGCAGCTCGGCGACGCCTGCGGCCACGAATCCGGCCACGGCGGCATCCGCGGCGGTCTTCCGGAGGAACTCGCGTCGTGATAGATCGGCCATGCACCCCTCCCAGCAAGGTGCCGTATGGTCTCACAACTCGGCATAGAATGCGCTTCATGAAATCGCTCGTGCTGGCGTGTCTGTTCGTCGCGCTGTCGGCGCAAGCGGCCACCGCGGCCGCGGTGCCGATCGATCTCACCGGTGTGCGGCCAGGGCCGATCGCCGTCGCGCGCGGCGACGATTCCGTCACCGTGACATGGGCCGATGAGGCTGCACGAACCTGGCGGGCGATCTTCTCGCTCGACCCCTCGAAGCCGCTCGTCACGTCCATCGCTGCGGGCAGCGCGGTTGTCCTCAGCGGGGCGCGGCCGTTCTATCAAGGCGAGACGGGAAAGCGTCGCGGCGGGTGGTACGCGTTCTTCGACGATCCGACGAGCCACCCCGACGGGACGCGCCACGTGCAGAGCACGCTCGCACTGCGTGCAGCCACAGCGCGGAGCATCGGGGAGCGCGTTGAAATCGTCTTCGACGGCTTGCACATGGGCGGCTTCGACGGCGGTCTCGCGTACACGTTCTCTCCCGGCAGCCGGCTCGTCCACCAGGAAGCCGTCCTGACGACCAGCGATCCCGACGTTGCCTACTACTACGACGCGGGGCTCGAGATGGCCGCGGCGGCGGACCGGCAGGCGGGCAACAACATGCGCACCGAGGTGGTCTTCTACGACACGGACGGGGCGCTCCGGCGCGCATCCCTGAATGGATTGCAGGCCGAACGCGTGCCGGTCCAGGCGCGGTATCGCACGCTGGCGATGAAGACCGCCGGCGGCAGCGTGGCGGTCTTTCCGTCGCCGCACCAGTACTTCTTTCCGCGTGACTTCACGTCGAATCTGGGCTACGTGTGGCATCGTGCCTGGCGCGGGCGCATCTCGTTGGGCATCCGGCAGCTTCGCGACGAGAACTGGCAGTACTACCCATGGATGAACGCGCCGCCGGGACGGCCGCAGCGGATGGGCGTGTTCTTCCTCGTGTCAGACGCCGCGCCCGACGCAGCGCTCGCGCACGTCCTGCGGTATACGAACGGCGATCGCTTTCGTCCGCTCGACGGCTACAAAACGCTGAGCACGCACTGGCATCTCGCGGACACCGTCCAGGCGCTGGCGAACGGATTCGATTGGGTGCCGCCGTTCAAGCCGGTCCTGAAGGCGATGGGTGTCGACGCCTCGATGATCATGGATTTCCACGGCGACGGTCACCCGAACGATCTCACGAATCTGCGTCTCGACGAGCTCGACGCGTACTTCCGCGCGCTTCGGGCGCAGTCCGATCCGCAGTTCCTGCTGATTCCGGCCGAGGAAGCCAACGTGCACCTGGGCGGCCACTGGGCGCTCGTCTTTCCGAAACCCGTGTTCTGGTTCATGGGCCGTCCCAAAGACGGGGCATTCGTCACGAAGCATCCGAAGTACGGCACGGTGTACAGCGTCGCCGACGCCCACGAGATGCTCGAGCTCGTGCGCCGCGAAGGCGGCCTCATGTACCAGACCCATCCGCGGACGAAGGGATCGACCGGCTTTCCGGATCGCATTGTGACGACCGACTATTTCCGCGATGACCGATACCTTGGCGCAGGGTGGAAGGCGATGCCGGCGGATCTATCCTCGCCCCGGCTGGGCGACCGCGTGTTCGACCTCGTCGACGAGCTGAACAATCAAGGGCTGCACAAGCGCATGCTCGGCGAGGTCGACGTGTTCCAGTTTGACCACACGCACGAGCTTTATGCGCACATGAACATCAACTACATCAAGCTCGATCGCCTTCCCGCGTTCGATCGATGGGGCGAGGCGTTGGATCCTCTCGCGAAGGGTGAGTTCTTCACGACAACCGGAGAAGTGCTGCTGCCGGCCGTCGATCTGTCGGTATCGTCTGCAAACGAAATCGTCGCGAAGGTCGAAGCGCAGTGGACGTTTCCGCTTCGGTTCGCCGAAATCGTCTGGGGCGACGGACGGAACACGCACCACGAAACCATCCAGCTTGCCGACACTCGTGAATTCGGCGCGAAGACGTTCGAGTGGCGAGCGCCGGCGGCCGGCTGGACGTGGGCACGCCTCGCGGTATGGGACGTGGCCGGCAATGGCGCGTTCGTGAACCCCGTCTGGCGCCGATGAGCACCCAGCACCAAGCACCAAGCACCGAGCACCCAGCACCCAGCACCCAGCACCCAGCACCCAGCACCCAGCACCCGTGAGGTAATCCACATGTTCCGCCGCTCCGCGTTGCTCATCCTGTTTGTGTTGTCGATCGCTGGTGCGCGCCCGTCCGGACAAAACGCGCAGCCGGCGGCCACTCGACCGCTCCGAATCATCGCGTTCGGCGCACATCCCGACGACGCGGAGCTGAAGGCGTCTGGGGTGGCCGCCCTCTGGGCCGCCCGCGGTCACAAAGTGAAGTTCGTCGCGATGACCAATGGCGACGTCGGACACTTCGAGATGGCGGGTGGCCCGCTTGCGAAGCGGCGCAAGGCGGAGGTCGCGGACTGCGCGCGCATCCTCGGCATCGAGACCGAAGTGCTCGATATCCACGATGGCGAGCTGACACCCTCGCTCGAGAATCGCAAGACGGTGGCGCGGCTGATTCGCCAGTGGCAGGCGGACATCGTGCTGAGCCACCGCCCATACGACTATCATCCCGACCACCGTTACACCGGGGTGCTGGCCGACGATGCGGCGGTCCTCGTCGTGGCACCGTTCTTCACGCCCGACACGCCGTCGACGACGCGCAATCCGGTGTTTCTTCACTACTCGGACGACTTCCAGCGTCCCTACCCGTTCAACGCCGACGTCGTCGTGTCGATCGATGACGCGGCGGAGAAGAAGTGGAGCTGCGTCACGGCAATGCCGTCGCAATTCGGCGACAAGGATTCGTGGCAGGGCAGAACGCGGCCGAACGTGCCGCAGAGCGATCGCGAGCGGCAGGCGTACTTGCTCGATCTGGTCCGGCAGCAGAACGCCGCGGTCGCCAATAAGTATCGCGACCGTCTGGTTGCGCTCTACGGAGCAGAGCGCGGCCGCAACGTGAAGTACGCCGAAGCCTTCGAGCTCTGTCAGTACGGCCGGCAGCCGGCAGCCGAGGAGCTCAAGAAAATGTTCGTGCCCTGACGAGCTACTCGCGTTTTTCGGTGATGTGTAGTCGTCGGACATCGACGCCTGAGGGGACGGGGCGTCTCCGACGGCCGGTCGAGAGACCTCGCTCGGCGCCGCGGGAACGTCGCGCGGAAAAACGCGGCTTCCAGCCTTCGCTCGGCTGCGCCGAGCTCCGGCTGGTAAACCGGCGAGCACCCTACGCGCGAAGGCTGCGCGCCGAAGGAGGTCGAGCCGATCGTCCGAGACCTGCAAAGGCGGGCGTATCTTCTCCTCGCGATGGCAAGCCTTGTTCGATTGTCTTCTCAGCGAGGCGCGCGTTCAACGCGTCGCCGCCCGAGGTCTCTCGGCCGGCTGTCTGTTCGTGAACGGTGGCAGGCGAGCGGGGGGCAGTACCAGTGTCCACGCCGACTTCTGAGCGCGCCGACTTCACTGCGGAGCCGGAAGGCGGCCGTAGCGACGAGTCCGCGTCGACTTCGGTCCGCGTGATCCGTGCAGATCGAAGTAGCGATGGCGGTGCTGACGCGACGTGGCTGTCGCTGAGTGAACCCGTAGTCGACGTGGCAGCGGGAGAGTTGAAGCGGAGGCCGGCCTTCCCGGCGCGCGAAGCGGAGGCGAGGACACTGGTACTGCCCCGCGCTCGATGGCATTCAATACAGAGGACTGAAAGGAGCGTCAATCACCGCTTCGCGTCTGAGCTCGTCGACGACCGCGCCGGCTGGAACAGCTGCGGCGCGAATTCCGCCAGATAGTCGCGCCAGTTGAGCCACGTGTGAGCGCCTTCGCTCTCGACGAACACCGGTTTGAAGCCGTGCTTCTTCAAGAGATCGACCGTGCTCCGCGTCGTCGCGATCAGCCCATCGTCCTTGCCGGTGCTGAACCACAGGAGGCTGAGGCCCCGCTTGTTCGCCGCGTTGTCAAGCGCGGCCTGGTTCTGCTTTTCCCATGCTTCGGCGAACGGTACGGTCGGCGCGGCGCCGCGGCCGCCGCTGATGACCCCCGAGCTGAAGACGCCGATGTAGGCGAACTTGTCGAGATGCGGAATCGCGATGCTCAGTGTTTGATTGCCGCCCATCGAGAGACCGGCCATCGCGCGGCTCTGCCGGTCGGTCAACGCGCGGTAGTTCTTCTCAACATACGGCATCAGGTCCGTGACGAAGTCGTTGGCGAACGGATCCGGCCCGGTTCCAATCCCAGGCATCCCCTGTGCACCGACCGCCGCAGGTGGACCGCCGAGCGCCGCGCCCGCTCCGTTGACGTGCCCGGCCGGCATCACGACGATCATCGGCTTGGCTTTGTTCGCCGCGATCAGGTTGTCGAGGATGAACCCAGCGCGGCCGACGGTGCTCCACGACGAATCGAGGTCGCCCGCGCCGTGCAGCAGATACAGCACCGGATACCGATCGCGGCTCGTCTCGTATCCCGGCGGGGTGTACACGTGCATCCGCCGGATGCCACCAAGCGCGGTCGATGTGTAATGCACGGAGGCGACGGCGCCGTGCGCGATTCTCTTCGTATCGAATGCGTCGGAGCCCGGAACGACCGCAAGACTGTAGACGGTCGTATTGGTCGGGCTCGTCGACGAATTGCGCGGGTCGACGACGGTCAGACCGTCAACGACGAAGACGTAGCGGTACGCGCCCGCTGGTACTGGGCCGAACGTTGCTTCCCACACGCCGTCGGCATTCTTTGTCAGCTGCGGCGGCGCGACGCCGCGGCCGCCGATGCCGGGAATGTCGCCCGGACTTCGCAATTCCACCTTCTGTGCGTTTGGCGCGAGGATCCGGAACGTCACGCGGCGGTCCACGCCGACTTCCGGTGACGTGACCGTCGGACCTTGCGCGGCGCCGCGCCCCTGGCCCGGCGCCTGGGCGGCAGGCGCCACGGGTGTCGGCGCCGGCCTGTCCTGTGCGATCACCGGTGCGATTAACAGGGCAACGAACATCGCGCCCAACCGCAGACCTCTCAACACCACGTCACGCTTGGTCATACACACTCCACGCGTACCGATCTCACGTCCTATCGGGTGCCGGCCTTCGCGCTTGGCGCGTCATCCGCTTTCACGTCTCCGAGCGCGTACTGAATCCCGGCCAGCACGTGCTCGAGCATTGGTTTCATCGCGTAAACGCGCTCGTGGTGTCCGTGCGCCTCGTAGAACACGCGACCCTTGCCCTCTCGGCGGATCCAGCTCAGGGCGTAATCGTGGTCGCTCCGCGGGTTGGTCTCCTTCGCCTTGTCCTCGTCGCTCATCTTCGCGTAATCGATGCTCGTGAGGACGTGGACGTTTTCGCGCGAGAACGATTCCTGGTTGAAGGTGTAGGTTTCGTCGCGGATTTCAAATCCCTGACCGTGGAACATGGCCGTCAAGGGGCTCTTCGGATCGTCGATCTTGACCGTGATCAGCTGCGGATCGTTCCAGTGGAACTTGAAGTAGCCGCCGATCACCTTGTTGAACTCGGGCCACAGCGGCAGACCGCCCGGCACGGACGGCCCGGCGCCGCGCCGGCCCTGCCCTGAGCGAGCGCCCTGGCCATCGCGAGTCGAAGGGCCCTGCCCTGAGCCACCGCCGCACGCCGAGCCGTGATACGAGTCGCCGGCCGCGTGAATGGCGGCGAGACCTTTTCCGCTGCGTACGAAGTCGAGCAGCGCCGCCCGCCTGGCATCGGTCGCGGCATTGTCGTTGGGATCGTCGAGGAAGCAGCCGGTCGTGCTGGAGAGGAACACGCCGTCGTACTGCTTCAGGTTCTGCGCGGTGATGTCCGCGGCGTCGTACGTGATCGTCGTGGTCCACGCGCCCGTTCTGGCCCCAAGCGCGTCCACGGTTTTCGCCGCCAGCGGGATCGACGAGTGCATGTACCCGGTGGCGCGGCCGAGCACGAGGACCTTGCGCGGCTTCGCCGCCTTGGCGGGCGCCTTGTCGGGAAGCGCGGCCATCATCGCGTCGACATCGGTCTGGCAGGGGACCTGCGGCGTGTTGCTGCGTCCGCCGCACGGAGCGGGAGCCGGCTGCTGCGCCGTGACGCGTCCGGCGCCCGCCGGCAACAACGCTGCACCCACAGCCAGCGCGATCGCTGCGGCTGATGTGATCGCTCGCATGGGTCCTCCTGGTTCTCAACGGCTGCGCTGCGGTGCGCCGTTGTCGGGCGTGCCGGACCTGCTGGTGAGCCGCGCTCGTTTACGATCGCGGCGTAGGCACAACCTTCAGGTCGGCCCTACGCTACATCCCCTTAGAACCGCAGTCGGAACTGCACCTGCACATTGCGCATGGTTTGCGCGCCCGTGGCCGCACCGAACCCCGCGGTCCTCGGCGTCCGACGCGCCGGATCGATCGAGCCATCCGCCCGGGTCTCCGAATTGCGGATGGTCAGGTCCGTCGGGCTGTTGTACTGGATCGTGGACTGCCGTCCGTTGATCACCACGGTGTTGAACGCGTTGAATACGTCGAGGCGGACCTCCAGGTTACGGGCGCCGCCCAGTCGAATCTCCCGCATCAGCGAGAGGTCGACCGTCTTGTCCGGACAGCCCCGGAGGATGTTTCGACCAGACTCGAGGCCAAGGCTGCCGTACGTCGGGCCGGTGACCGAGGCCGTGTTGAACTGGGAATACTGGTTGTCCGTGCAGCCGTTCCCTGGATCGCCCACGTACACGACCCGCGCACCGTAGTCGGGTGAGCCCGTCAGGTTCACGTTGCCGCCATTGTTCGCGTACGTGTAGCCGAGATCGTACGTCGTGCCCGACCCCGCCGTCAGCACGCCGGCGATCTGCCAGTCGTTGATCACGTGGCCAAGGGCGCGCGCGGCGCCGCCGTTCATACTGACGTTCGGGAGGTCCCATACCGCATTGGCCTTGAGGATGTGCGGACGCCGATCGAGGTATTTGTTCAGCTCTTCATACGCGGCTTGATCGGCCCGAAGCGAGAACGTGCCGTCAGGCGCGTGCTGCAGACGCTTCGTCAGACCGGTGTTGCCGGTGAACGAAATCCCATACGTGTAGTTCGCGCCAAACGAGAACCCGTTCCGGAAGCGCCGGTTCAGGGACATCTGCAGCGAGTGGTACAGATCCCAGAAGTCCGTGGTGTTCTGATTGATGCTGCCCAAGCCGCGATACGGCCGCAGCAGGTTGGCAGAATAGGCCACGGCGCCCGGTACCGCGCTCGAGCCGAGCGTCGGGTCCTGGTTCTGCGGCAGGTAGGCGGCTCCGAAGTCGACGGCGTTGAGGTTCACGGTCGATCCGCCCTGAAACCCGCCGAGGCGGTTCACGCCGCGATTGCCGACGTAGGAGACGTCGAGCGACGTAGCCCACGGCAGCGCCATCTGCACGCCGGTCTGCCATTGCCAGGACGCGGGAACCTGTGCGTCGTACTGGAAGATGACGAGTCCCGGCACGCCGATCGTGCTGAGTCCCGTGCCGAGTGTCTGCAGCTGGCCGTTGCGAAGGTCCTGCGACGTGGCGATGGGTGGGTTGCCGGGAATCGAGAACACCGTGTTGCCGTCGGGACGGTCGAAGAACAGTCCGCCGCCGGCGCGGAGGATCAGGCTCTGGTTCCCCGTCAGGTCGTACGCCAGACCGAAACGGGGCCCGAAGGCCATCAGCGGCCACACGTAGCCCGTTTTCGCAATCCCCTCTCCTGCGCGCTTGATGCCGTTCAGCAGGTCGCCCGAATTCGGAATGGGCGTGCCGATGGCCGCCTGGGTGTTGGCCGCGCCGGGCACCGTCAGGATCTGACCGGTCCGGGGATCCATCGCGTTGCGCACGTTTCCAGAGCACGTTGTCGCGCCGTTGGTGCAGCCGGCGATATAGAACACCGGCGCCCGCGCCGCGGACCACTGGTCCGGGAAGAAGTTCGACATCTGCTGGAACCGGTCGTGCTGGGGCTGCTGGCGCGTGAACCGCACGCCGTAGTCGAGCGTCAGTCTGCTGTTCGCCTTCCAGTTGTCCTGCACGTAGAACTCCGTGTTGTTGTAGACCATGTGGCCTTCGATGAAGCTCGACGCCTGGAGGTACTGCGTGAACACGCCCGCGGCGGCGTTGGCGAAGCCGAAACCGGTGTCCAGGAAGTTATTCGTGTCGTTGCCGAAGTTGACATACCCCTGGAAGGTCAGATTCGCGAGGCCGCCGGCGCCCGTGTTCTGCGCCTTGAAGCTATGGTTGTTGTAGAAGCCGGCCTTGAACGTATGGCGGTCCATGACCTTCGTCACGCTGGCGGCCATGTCCTGGGTGCGGTTGATGTTCAGCCACCCGGGGTACCGTTGATTGGGCGGCGCGGAGCCGATGCGGTTCCCCCACGCGAACACCGGCGGGAGATTGATTTTGTTGCCGTCCCAGAACGGTGGCTTGATCTGCGGCAGCACCTCGTACGCGTAGTACCGGTGATCGACGATGCCGGCATCGGGGTACAGCAGCGGAAACGCCGCGAGGCCATTGAAACGATTCGAGGTTTCGTTGACCAGCACGCCGCCTTCATTGCCTCCCGTCAGCTCGTTCCGGATGAACCCGTAGGTGCCCTCGATGAACGTCGAGTTGTTCAACGTGTAGTCCACTGTCACCGCGTAGTTCGTGATGTACGGGAATGGCGTGAGGACGTCCGTGAATCCCGGAATCAGTCCGGGGGTGACGAGCTTACGGGCACGCTGGCCGGAGTACTTGCCGGTCAACCGCAGCTTCGACGAGATGTCGTAATCGAGCCGGAGCGCCGGCTGCCGCGTCAGGTTTTCGACCAGCGGCAGCGCCGGGAACCCATCGCCGCCCATCTGATAGTTGTAGGTGGTGTTGATCGCCTGGGTGGTGTTCGGCAGCGGGTACCGGCCGAGGATGGCGAGGCCCAGCCCATACAGACGGTCCGCCGGAATCCTGCCGAGGACCCCGCCGGCCTGGAAGCAGCCCGCCGTGTTGGTCGCGTTGCAAGGTGACGTGGAGAGCGGGTCCTTCATGAAGGGGTTGAGGATTCCCGTCGATTCGCCGTTGGTGTTGGTGCCGATCGTCTGCGAGAAGTCGCCGGCGCGCTCGAGGGCCGTCGGCACCCGAAGCCGGATGGGGCTGCCGTTGTTGATCGGATTGTTCCTCGGACGATATTCGTGGCTGTAGAAGAAGAACAGTCTGTTGTGCCCGCCGGGTTTGCCCACCGGGCCGCCGATGGAGTAGCCGTAGTCCTTCTCCTTTTGGACGGGCTTGGGATCCACGTTCTTCGTGTTCACCCAGCTGTTGGAATTCCAGTCCGAGTTCCGCACGACGTCGTAGGCCGACCCCCGGAAACGGTTGGTGCCGCTCTTGGTCACGGCGGTGATCTGCAGACCGCTGGACCGGCCGTACTCGGCTTGGTAGCCCTGCGTGAGGATCTTCACCTCGCCGATGGACTCGGTGTTCATGGGGAGCATCACACCGTTGTTGCCCGTGTCCATCGCCGAGATGCCGTCCATCATGATGTTGTTCTGCCCGGCTCCGCCCAGACGCGTTGCGCCCGCCGACGCACCTCCCGCCACGACCCCGGGCGTGAAGACCGTGAGGCTGGTGAAATTGGAGCGGTTGATGGGAAGGTTCTCGATCTGCTGTGTCGTGACGGCGAACGACCGCTCGCCGCTCGACGCTTGCACAAGCGGCGACTCGGCGATGACATTCACGGTTTCCTGCGCACCACCCGGTTCGATCGTGAGGACGGGGACCGACACGCGCTCGCCGGCGCTCACGATAACGCCAGAGCGCGTGAGCGTTCGGAACCCCACCAGCGTCACTTCCACGGTGTACGTATCCGCCGTGGTGTTCGGGAACACGTAGTCCCCGGTGGCGTTCGTGACCGCGGGCACCGACCGCGTGCCTCGCGCTTCGCTGACGAGTACGACAGTCGCCCCGGGCACGACCCCGCCCGTGCTGTCCTTGATCGTCCCCGTCACTGTCCCGGTGGTGATCTGCGCGGCCGCGTCGAGGACGCCGGCCAGGATGACGACGATCGCAATCGCCAGACGTCGTGCCGTTCGATGCTGCATATGGACGCTCCCTCGCGAGAAGAGTGGATTCACGGCCGTGATCTCCGCCGGACGCTTGGAACACCGGGCGCAAGTCGCCGCGCATCGAGAGCGATGCAATCGATTACAGAAAATCGACGCAGTTATACCATGCAGAAGACCGCTGTCAATACCTTTCCCGTGGCGCCACGGGCGGACGAGTCCCACAGATCCGTACGGCTGGATTTTCGGCTGCCTGGTGTCAGGCGCGCGCCCGTGCCGTGCTCGCCCGAACGATGAGTGTGTGCCGCAGGGTGACCGAGACTGGCGCAATCGTCCGGCCGGCCAGGATGTCGGCGAGCATCCGAACCGTGCCTTCGCCGATCTCGCGCATCGGCTGCGCGATGGTCGTCAGCGGGGGATCGAGGTGACGCGCATAGCGGATGTCATCGAAGCCGACAACCGACAGGTCGCGCGGCACCTTGACGCCGAGCCGGCGGGCGGTTTCGATGACGCCCATGGCCATCTCGTCGTTGAAGCAGAACACGGCGGTCGGGATCGGCTCCGCCCGTTCCAGGAGCCGCTCGGCCGCGACGGCGCCGGCCTCGATCGAGAAGTCGCCGTGGACCACGATCAGGTCGTGGCTGGCGCGCTCGGCCCGCGCGCGCGACGTGGCCCCGGCCAGCCGGTCGCGGCTGAGCGGGCTGACGAGCGGGCCCGTCACGATGCCGATGCGCCGGTGACCCAGGCGATAGAGGTGGTCCATCGCTTCGGCCGCCGCGGTGGCGTTGTCGATGTGCACGCTCGGCACGCCGAGCCGGGGACTGAACTCGCAGCCGTTGACCACTGGCGCATAGCGCGGCGCCAGGCTGCGCACGAGTTGCGCCGCAGGTTTCGGGAGACGATGACCGAGGAAGATGAGACCGTCGGCTTCCTTGTGCATCAACATCATCGCGTAACGGGCCTCGCGCTTCGGGTCGTGCTGCGTGTCGCCGAGCAGCACCGCGTACCCCCTGCGCTGCGCCTCATCCTCGATGCCCTGCAAAATCAACGAGAAAAACGGGTTGGAGATGTCCGGCACGGTGACCAGGAGGTTGCCCGACCGCCGCGTGCGAAGATGCTTGGCGGCCGAGTTCGGCGCGTAGCCCAGATGTTTAACGGCCTGCAGAACGGTGCGACGCGTCTCTGCCGAGACCAGATCCGGCCGGCTCAATGCGCGCGACACGGTGGCGGTCGACACGCCGGCGCGTTTCGCCACCTGGTGAATGCTCCCCACGACTCCTCCCCACGCTCAGACGTTCATGATCTTCACGGCAGCAGCCTCCTGTTAAATCGGTCTGTGGCGTCTCCAGGATGCGGCGTAATAGTGTCACAGGAGACCCTACGATAAGATGGCGGGTCATGCCGACCAGATCCTTCGAACCGAAGTTCATGAAAGTGGGGGTCCTGACGGCGGCGCTGCAGGAGCTGACGCCGCGCGCCGTCCGCGATCCCGATCCTGATCGCGCCATCGAGGACTGGGTCGAATTCGCGCGGGAGCTGGGCGCCGGCTACATCCAGTTGTCGGCGGCACTGCATCCGAGTGAAGCGGACGTTCCACCCGAAGCGATGCTCGATCCGGTCGCGAACACCCTCGATTTGCGGAAGCCGTTCGACAAGAGCCGCGCGCGCCGCGTCGAGGCTGCCCTGAAGGCGAACGGCATCGGCCTCTCGGACGTCGGGTACTTCGACAACTTGCTGCACCATGACACGGCCATCCGGCGGAAGAAGCACGAGTTCATGCTGCGCGTGTTCGACGCCGCAGTGCTGCTCGGCGTCGATGCGGTCTGCGGCTTCGTGGGGCGCAACCAACAGCACAGCATGGAGCAGAACCTCTGCGACTTCGAAGCGCAGTTCGTGCCGCTCCTCGAGGCGGCGAAATCCCGCGGGCTGACCTACCGGGTCGAGCAGTGCCCGATGCCGGGCTGGACGACGGGCGACAACTGGCACAACAACATCGCCTACACGCCAGGCACGTGGATCGCGCTGCACCGCATTTGCGAAAAGCACGGCGTCGGCGATCAGTTCCGCATCCACTACGATCCGTCGCACGCGATCCTGATGGGCCAGGACACGCGTTCGATCTTTCAGTATCTGAAGGACTCGGGCTACAACTTCCTCATCGGCGGCTTCCATGTGAAGGGGCAGGTCATAGACTCGAAGGGCGTGGCCACATGGGGCTATGGCGGGCAGACCGTGGAGCGCGGCGACTGGGTGGGAGGCAAGCCCTCCGACAACCCGGCCGACCAGCACAACGCGTGGAAGAAGCACTCGGTGTTCACCGAGCACGAGCTGCCCGGCACGGCGCGCCACGATCCGCTCGCGTACCTGCAGAACCGCACGGTCGACTGGCTCGACCATCAGCTCGCCGCGCGCGAGCTGCTGCAGCTCGACGTGGCCAACACACATCTCGTCGTGGAGCACGAGTACCCGAAGGCGCGCATCCAGGATCGCGATCGCGTCAAGCCGATCCTGCAGGGGTCGATCGCATTCGTCCGGCACATCGACGAAGCGGCCGCGTGCATGTACGCGCTGCAGCACGAGGTGCTGGAGGCACAGGGCATCCCGGTGCAGGGCGTCGGACGGCAGGCGTATCGGTCGTGAGGAAAAGTATGAAAACCCTCCCTATGCCGACGCGCCGTCCCGTTGCTATTGCGTGCATGCTGGTCTCGGTCGTTCTCCTTGGCTCAGCCTGCCGGTCGAGTTCCACGCTCAACGCCGAGCGCGACGCGCTCTGGAAGGAAGCCGAAGCCGTCGAAGCCCGTCACATGGCGCTCGACACGCAAATTGCGGTCTGGAGCGACGCCGTCGGCGCGTGGGCGAAGCAGAACGCGGCTGACGTCGATCCCGCGCGAGTCGTGCTCGCGCTGTCCTCTCGCTCGTACTTCCTCCATACATCTCATCCGCCGGACACCGCCGCCACCGACGCCGCCTACGTGCACCTGGAAGACCAGATGAAGGAAATTCAGGACACCCGAAGCAAGATCGAAGCTGACTGGCGAAATTTGATCGCGCGGGATCGCGCGTGGTTCGATCGCGCAGGGCAGAAGCCGATCGAACATCGGCTCACGTTCGACTACGAGTTCGGTGATTCGACGATTCCCATCCCCGGCGTCAGTGCGCGCCAGGGCTGCTGTAAGCTCACCACGACGATTCCTGGCGAGACCAACTGCAAGCTCATCGGCGAATGGTGTGAGAAGCAGGCGAACGGCAAGTGGAAGCGCAACTGCTTGTACATGTGCTCGGTCAAGGTGATCCAGTGATCCGCCAGTGGGTGAGTCGGGTGGCAACGCGGCGAGACTGAAACTCAATTGATGGACGACACGCTCGCCGTCGCGCGCCGTTGGGTAGAGGCGTCAACCCGGGTCGTGGCGCTCACCGGCGCGGGCATCTCCACGGAATCGGGGATTCCCGACTTCCGCGGGCCGCAGGGCCTCTGGACGAAGAATCCGAAGGCCGAACGGCTCTCGAACATCCACGATTACATGTCGGATCCCGAGGTCCGCAAGCTGTCGTGGAAGAGCCGCCTGGATCACCCGGCGTGGCGTGCCGAGCCGAATGGCGGTCACCGCGCCCTGGTGGATCTCGAACGGCGCGGCAAGCTGCACGCGCTCGTCACGCAGAACATCGACGGTCTCCATCAGCGCGCGGGCAACTCGCCGGACAGAGTGATTGAGGTGCACGGCACCATGCACGAAGTCGTCTGCATGAACTGCGGCAGCCGCGGGCCGATGCGGCCGGTCCTCGAGCGCGTACGAGCGGGGGAAGACGATCCGGCGTGCGATCGGTGCCGTGGAATCCTGAAGAGCGCGACGATCTCGTTCGGGCAGCCGCTGGTTCCGGACGTCATCAGCCGCGCGATGCGCGCCGCGCAGCAGGCCGAGGTGCTGCTCGCCGTCGGGACGAGCCTGCAGGTGTTTCCGATCGCCGGTGCAGTGCCCGTGGCGAAGGCGGCCGGCGCTCGCGTCATCATCGTCAACGCCGAGCCGACGCCGTTCGACGATGTGGCCGCGGCAGTATTTCGAATGCCGATCGGCGAGGTCCTGCCCGCGCTGTGCGGCCCAGTGGATGGCCAGCTTGGGGCCTCGAATTAATGCGCGGGCCCGGCGGAGGGCCACGCAGTAGGATAGCCCTCTCGCCGGAGACGCATGGCATGTTGACCAAACCTCTCGGATCGCACGGACGGCACGGTCGCTTCGTCATCCGAGCGACAGTGCTCGTCATGGCCGTCGTCGCCGCCTGGGTCGTCACAGGCACTGCACAATCGCCGAATGCGTTTGGAGTGCCGTCGGTCGACAAGCCGCAGCCCGGCGCGGCGATCAAAGCCGTCCCCGGATCGCGCGCGCAAGGATGGCTCGCGCAGGGGCGTTCGGAAGTGCTCGCGCGGCACGGCATGGTCGCGACGAGCGATCCGCTGGCCGCTGAGGCGGGCCTCGAGATCCTGCGCCACGGCGGCAATGCGATCGACGCGGCGGTGGCAACAGGCGCCGTGCTCGACGTCACGTCGCAGAACGACACGGGCATCGGCGGGGATCTCTTTGCAATCGTCTGGTCGGCGAAGGACAAGAAGCTGTTCGCGCTGAATTCCGGTGGCTGGGCGCCCAGCCGCTGGACGCGGGAGTTTTTCACGACGAAGCTCGGCGTCGAGCGCGTGCCGCAAAACGGCGTGAACTCGGCGACTGTGCCCGGCGCGATCTCCGGGTACGACGCGCTGCTGAAGCGCTTCGGCACGGTAGGATTCAAGGAAGCCTTCGAGCGCGCGGCGCGCATCGCCGAGGAAGGCTGGGGCCTCGCCGAGCGCCGCCACTCGGATCTGCGCAGCGCCACCAACGGCCTGCGCAACGATGCGGATTCGAAGGAGACCTTCCTCGTCGACGGGCAGACGCCCGCCCTCTACAGCATCGTCCGCAATCCGGGCCTGGCGAAGGCGCTGCGCCTCATCCAGGCGAAAGGCCGCGACGCGTTCTACAAAGGCGAGATCGCCGACGCGATCGTGGCCAAGGTTCAGGCGAACAACGGCGTGATGAGCAAGGCGGATCTCGGCGAGTTCCAGTCCGAGTGGGTCGATCCGATCTCGACCAGTTACCACGGCTACGACGTGTTCGAGCTGCCGCCGCCGGGCCAGGGCTTCGCGGCGCTCGAGATGCTCAACATCCTCGAAACGTGCGTGCCGAAGCTCGGACTGAGCCTCGAGAGCCTCGGTCCGGCCGATCCGCAGTACTGGCACCTGATGGTCGAGGCGAAGAAGCTGGCGTACTCGGATCTCCTCGCAAGCAACGCCGATCCGATGTTCGCGAAGGTGCCCGTAAAAGAACTCCTCTCGAAATCGCACGCGGCGTCGCTGTGCAGCAAGATGAATCCGAACGTCGCCTCGAAGCCCGGCGTCGCCGGCACGATCGAGGGTGGCACGATCTACCTGACCACCGCCGATCGCTGGGGCAACATGGTGTCGCTCATCCACAGTGTGTTCAGCGTGTACGGCAGCCGCGCGACCGTCGCGCCGTATGGCTTCGTGCTCCACAACCGCGGCTCGGCCTTCTCCCTCGACCCGAAGAGCCCCAACCGCGTCGCGCCGCGCAAGCGGCCGTTCCATACGATCATCGCCGGCTTCGTGATGAAGGACGGCCAGCCGCTGATGACGTTCGGCAACATGGGCGGCGGCGTGCAGCCCGAAACGCACGCGCAGCACATGGTCAACCTGATCGATCTCGGCATGAACGTGCAGATGACGACCGATGCCGCGCGCTTTACGCACAACCAGAACTCGAACGTGCTCTCGCTCGAGACCAACCTGTTCAACCTGGTCGGCGCCGCCCTGAAGGCGAAGGGGCACGACGTGCGATCCGTCACAGGCGGTTCAGTCGGCGGGTATCAGGGCATTCTGTTCACGCGCGATCCGAAGCTGCCGGAACCCTCCTTCGATCGGCGATCGATCACCGAGGACCTTCCGGTGAACGGCGTGTATCGCGCGGGATCCGATCATCGGAAGGACGGCCAGGCGGTTGGCTGGTGAGAAAGGAAGTCTGTATGGAGACGAATAGACGGGCGTTTCTCGGGAGCCTGGGCGCTGGCCTCGTCGGTGTGCGAACGGCCGTCGCGCAAGGCGCAGCGCAGAGCGCGGGCGGAGCGGCACCGCAGGTCCCCGTTCGCAGAGCGAAGACGACGCCGCTCTTCAAGAGCCCGGAAGGTTATCCCAACGCGATCGCGGTTGCGCCGGATGGGCTGTGGATCGCGGAGCAGAAAACGGACAACGCGCACCTGGTCGACTGGAACGGCAAAGTGTTGAAAACGGTGAAGACCGAGTCGAAGAACACGAGTGGGATGGGGTTCGGCGGCGGGTACATCTGGATGGCCGCGAACGCGGCGCCGCAGGGGATCTTCCAGACCGATCTGAATTCGAAGACGGTCAGCCATCGCCAGATTCCGCTCGGACCGCGCGAGAACGGCGGCGGTTGCCATGGCGTCGAGTACGTCAACGGGAAACTGTGGATCGCGGCGCTGAGGCTGCGCGGAATTCTGCGCGTCGACGCGAAGACCTGGGAGCCGGAGCTGCTGATTCCGTACAGCGTGCCGCGCGCGCACGGCGTCGCGTCCGACAAGGACGCGATCTGGATGGTGACCGGCACCGAGCGGGGCGCCGGGCTGATCAAGTACGACGCGGAGACCGGGCGCACGCTGGAGATCGCCGAGCTCGGCGAGGCCGACTCCGATCCGCACGGCCTGGCCTGGCACAACGGCGTCCTCTACAGCTGCGACGCGGGGATTCACCCCGGCTGGCCGGACAACAAGAGCCCGACGCACGGCTACATCTTCCGGATCGACCTGCTCTAAGACGCGTTCACAACTGGAGCGCAGCGCCATGAACCGGCGAGAATTCCTTCAGCACACGATCATCGGCGGAGCGGCAACCACGCTTGGCGCGTCCCTGTCACCAGTGCTCAGCGCCGTCGTACGCTGGCCGATTGGGTGCTTCAATCGACCGTGGACGACATGGAGCTTCGATGACGCGCTGAAGCAGATCAAAGCGGCCGGGTATCCAACCACCGGCCTGCTCACCCGCACGAAGGACGAGCCGTTCATCGGCGCCGACGCGACGCCGGAATACCTGGTCAGGCTGAAACAGCGGATCGCCGGCAGCGGGTTGACGGCGAACATGGGCGCGCTGCGCTCGCGGCACAACATTCCCCTGGACGAGTCGATCAAGGAGGTCCGCCGGCAGATCGACAACGCCAATGGGCTGGCACTGACCTGGCTGCTCACGTTCGGTGTCAACAAGCCTGCGGAGTACGAGCACTACTACCGGGTGATGAGCGATGCGGCGGCGTACGCGCAGGAACGCCGGATCAAGCTGGTCATGAAGCCGCACGGCGGCAGCAGCGGCGCATCAGAGGAAATCGTGGCGGCCGTGAACGCGGTCCGGCATCCGAATTTCACGATCTGGTACGACGCCGGCAACATCATCTACTACACCGGCAAAGACCCGGTTGAAGAACTGAAGCCTGTTGCGCGTCAGGTCACTGGATTCTGCGCGAAGGACTGCGGGGCGCCGACGAGTGACGTGATGATCCAGTTCGGTACGGGCAAGGTGGATTTCCTGAGCGTCTTCCGCACGCTGAAGGCCGCCGGCTTCGATGGACCGATCATGGTCGAGTGCTGCAAGGTCGGTGCAACCGCCGAAGAGACGATGGCGAACGCGCGCGCCAATCGGACGTTCCTCGAACACGTCCTGGCGCAGATGTGAGAGCCCGTTGCGAAATCAACCAAGGTGGGGCCTAGCAGGGTGCTGAAAAAGTGACTCGCGAGGGATCGACATCGTGATCACCCCGTACTACCATGCTCCCACTACTTCCGAAGGGAGCGACTGCATGCGTGGACCCGACGAGCAGACCAGCCACATGTTCAGTTACCTG
>WNFV01001122.1_pt1 | contig 36769 bp, 27 predicted proteins | sample 5400101 | NCBI WGS metagenome assembly WNFV01 (sample SAMN13153361, study PRJNA577476) | soil metagenome | isolation source: 115 cm soil or saprolite under grassland replicate 1 | place: USA:California | collected 2016-06-15 | reverse complement strand
GTTCAGCCTTTCGACGAGGTGCTCGGTGAGGATGCGCGCGTTGTAGCGAAAGCCGTTCACCGAGGTCGAGCGCGCCGGCACCGCGCTTGCCGAGTCCCTTCGCTCACTGTGACGCGTTGCCGGCGAAGAACACTCCCGGCAGGGAGACGCTCTCCCAGAACGGTGTGAGCGCCGGTACCCGCCCGTCGTTTGCGGTCATGAGGCCGAGTTGCGGCAGGTCGCGCAAGGGCGGCTGGAACCCGGTGGCGGCGATGACGTCGTCGACGTCGAACACGAGCGACCCATCCCACGTTGTGCCGCGCGTGACGGAAGCGCTGGCCGGCGCGCTCGATCCGTTCGATCATCACGTCGATCACGTATGTCCCTGGACCCCCGCGGGCGTACTCGTCGTATGGGTGGAGGTAGCGGACCCGCAGCGCCGACAGGGCGAGGGCGTCCGTCTGCACAGGCCTCGGCGAGCCGAGCACGATGCTGCGGGCCCAGGGGAGGATGCCCTGCACGACCTCGAAACCCGAGTTGCGCTTGCCGACGACGAAGACGTCGCGGCCGACGTACTGCTCGGGGCGTGCGGTGTCGACGTAGTGCGCCGCGTGCTCGAGCCCGGGCAAGGACGGGCGCCACGGCTCTGTCACTCCGAGCGCGAAGACGACGGCACGGCAGCGGTACTCACCGTCGCCGGTGACGAGCACGGTCGTCTCGTCCTCTCGCCGCGTCGACTCCCACGTGCACCCGTATCGAACCTCGAGCTGCGCTCGCTCGGCGAACGCCGCGATCCCGGCCTCCATCTCGGCCCGCGACGGCAGGTCGAAGGCGCGGTCCATCAGCGCCGGGACGAGCGCCTTGAGCTCCGGCTCCTCGGCGAGCAGGCTGTTGTGGTCGTACCACTCGTACTCGCGCGTCGTCCGCTCGACCGGCGCGTCGGGCTTTGTCCAGCTGATGAGGCGTTGGAAGATCGGAAAACGCTGGAACATCCCACCAGGCCGCTCGTCGCGCGACAGGATCGCGTGCCGGACCCCCAAGCGCCGGAGGCAATAGCCGGTCTGGAGCCCGCCCGGACCGCTGCCGACCACGACCACGTCGTATTCGCCGGGCGGGTGAGGCGGCGCTACGGCCGCCAAGCGACCGCACCTTGCAAGCGCTGAGCCTCCATCCGGAGCAGGCGCAGCATGAACGTCGGCAGAGCAAGCCGCTCGAGCTGCGCCGCCGAAATGACGAGGCAGCGAAGGACCGTCACGGCGACGACGTCCGCGCTCGGGGGCTCGCGCGTCAAGGCCGAGATCTCGCCGAAGAACTCTCCTCTGCCCAGGCGGCGCTGCTCTTCTCCGCCGATTTCCACCGCCGCCTCTCCTTCGAGAATGACGTAGAAGTTGCCACCGCTGAGGCCTCGCCGCAGCACGCGCTCGCCCGCGCCGAAGACGGCCTCGTCATTCGAGTGGGCGATCCCCTCGAGCTGGGCAGGCGACAGATCGGCGAAGAGCGCGAGGTGGCCCAGGCTCTCGGCGACGTCCACTGGGAACTTTTAACGAACCATCGCGCCCGACGCCACAGCTACGTCACGGATCACGGACCGATCGACAGATCCGAGCGAGAAGAGTTCTGGTCGCCAAGACCAGAACCTGCTGTAGAGTAAGAGTCGTGCCGACCAAAACCACGCATGGGGAAGCGCCGGTATACGACTCATCGCAGTTCCCCGCGTTCGCGGTGACGGTGGACGTAGTGATCCTGACCATGTTCGAAAGCACGCTCCATGTGCTGCTCGTGCGTCGTGGGGAGCTGCCGTTCGAAGGGATGTGGGCGATCCCGGGTGGCTTCAAGCGTCCCCCCGAGACGTTGGACGAGGCTGCGAAGCGGGAGCTGGCCGAGGAGACCAGAGTCGATGCCGCGAGCTCGCTGACCCAGTTCGGCGCCTACGGCGATCCCGAGCGCGACCCTCGCATGAATGTCGTGACGATCGCGTATCTCGCCGTCCTTCGCGACGTGGGGGCAGTCGTGGCGGGCACTGATGCAGCAGAAGCCGCACTCGTCCCGGTGTCCGACGTCGTCGACGGAACGATCGACCTGGCGTTCGATCATCTGCGGATCGTGCGCGACGCCGTCGAGCGCGTCCGCGTCGAGCTCGAGGTCTCGGGCATCGCAACGGCGTTCGTGGGAACGACGTTCACCATGGCCGAGCTACGGGCGGTGTATGAGGCCATCTGGGGCGTTCAGCTCGACGCCGCGAACTTCCGGCGCAGCATCGTCGCGGAGGACGGTTGGGTGATTCCGACCGGGCGCCGAGCTCGACCCGGCCCGGCCGGCGGCAGGCCGCCGGAGCTCTATCGGGCAGGGCAGGCGTGGAGGCACTGCGGACCGATCCATCGCGTACAGCGAACCGACGAGAGGAGGTGAGGCATGAGAGCAGTTGCCTACGACAAGTACGGGCCTCCGGAGGTTCTGCGACTCGAGGAGGTCGAGCGTCCTGTACCGAAGGACGACGAGGTTCTCATCAAAGTCCACGCCACGACCGTCACCCGGACGGACTGCGGACTTCGCAGCGCCGAGTTTTTCCCCAGCCGCTTCTTCACCGGTCTCCTCCGGCCAAAGCGGAAGATCGCCGGCATCGAGCTGGCCGGAGTGGTCGAGGCAGTCGGCGCAGCCGTCACCGAGTTCGAGGTCGGAGACCGCGTCTTTGGCGTCAAGGGCTTCGGCGCGCAAGCGGAGTTCGTCTGCATGCAGGAGAGCGCTCCACTGGCGCACATGCCGACCGGCGTGAGCTTCGAAGAGGCTGCGGCGGTCTGCGACGGAGCGGCCCTCGCGCTGGCGTGCCTGAGAGGGGCAGATCTCGGGGAGGGGAAGAGCATCGTCATCTACGGCGCCACCGGATCCGTCGGCACCGCTGGGGTGCAACTAGCCAAGCATTTCGGCGCACACGTCACCGCAGTGGGCAACACGAAGAACCTGGACCTCGTGAGATCGCTCGGGGCCGACAAGGTCATCGACTACTTGCACGAAGACTTCACGAAGAACGGCGAGACGTATGACGTCATCTTCGACGCGGTCGGCAAGCACTCGTTCAGGCGGTGCAGACACTCACTGAAACCGGGCGGGATCTACGTCGACACCGACCTCGGGTTCCTGTGGCACGTCCCGATTCTGGCCTTGTTGACCCGGCGGATCGGAGACAAGAGGGTGAAGCTCGGGATAACCAAGTACACGAAGAAGGACGTCGTCTTTCTCAAGGAGCTCATCGAGGCTGGCAAGTACCGGGCGGTCATCGATCGCTCCTACCCCTTGGAGCAGGTGGTCGAGGCGACAAGGTACGTCGAGACCGGGCAGAAGACGGGGAACGTCGTTCTGACCGTCAGCGGCGAGCGCGGGACCTGAGCAGGCCGCCGAACTCGGCTGCAGAGGATCCCGAGCGCGACTCCGCGTCGAGACATTCTTGATCACTCGCAAACGCGAGCGTGCTCTCGACTGGTACGAGCAGCGCCGATTGCAATCTTGCGCGGCCTCGATCCCTCGCCACCTCTACCTAAAACTGTTGTCTTGATGGACGACGAAGCGATGGGCCAGGATGGGCGGGGTCGGCGGGCAAGTGCGTGCCAAGTCGGTGAACTAGCGCTCGATAACGAGTCGAAACCCCTGCTATGCAGGCTCTTCCGGGCGAGATTTCCCGGGCCAAGGTCGCTTCGAGTTCTTGTTTTGGGGTTGCGCGATAAACGCTCACGCAATTACCGCGCGCTACGAAGTCGCAATGACTCTCGAGCTTAACCGCGTGGCGAGTCAGAGAGGCCGAGCGCCAGTATCCACCGAGCGCCGAGACCCTTCATCGCTTTAGACACACTGCGGCGAGGTCGAGCTCGGGGCGGAGGATCTTGCAGCCGACGCGGTTGGAGACGAAGGTCATGTGGTTGTCTGTGGCGTAGGCGATCATCGGTGCCGCGTCACGGGCAAGCTGGCGGTCCAGCTTCGCGTACGCCCGGTACCGCGGCACGCCGGACAGCCGCGAGGCCCGATCCATGAGACGGTTGTACTTCGGCGAGTTGAAGTAGGACCAGTTCTCGTTGGCGGGTCCCCCGATCTGACGGCCGTCGAGGAGGAGGTTGATGAAGACGTACGGATCGCTGTAGTCGGCGGCAAAGCCGGGCGTCCATCCAATGTCGAACGGCTCGCCGCGCGTCGCCAGCTTGGCGAAGATCACGGCAAACGGGAACTCCCTGATCTCGACCTGGAGACCAATCCTCGCCAGATCCCGCTGCACGATCTGGGCCAGCGATACAGCCAACGGCCGGTCGGCCGTGTAGAGGACGGCCTTCCCTCCCCGGAGCCGACCCCGTGCGAGCGCCTTCGCGCGCCGCACGTCCGGACGCCGCAGGGGGTAGATGCGCGCGTCCCTGAACCCGGCAAACCCGATGGGCAGGTACTGGTCGGTCGCCCGTGCCGCGAGAAACCCGCGGATGCCGGTGAGCGCGGCCCGGTCGACTGCGAAGTTGATCGCCCGTCGCAGGCGCGCGTTTCGTCTGAACAGCGGCCGCTCGGTGTTGAGAACGAAGTATCGGAGGGCGGGGGACGGGCGGATGGACAAACGGTTTCGGTTTACGCCGTACTTGCCCACGAGCTCGCGCCCTCGCTGTGCGAGGGCTATTCCGCCCATCCAGCCCCAGTCCGCCTCCCCGCGCTCGATCCGGTCGACCATCTCCCCCGGCGTGGGCGTGAGGTCGACGTCGAAGCGGTCGACATGGTGCGGACGCGTCCCGCGGTAGAAGCGGTTCTCCTGGATCACGACCCTGCGGCCGGGCTCATAGGCGGCCACGTAGTAGGGCCCGGCGCTCGCGTGGGCACCGACGCCTTCCGGATCGACCGGGAGGCCCGGCGCGACGGCGCAGAAGAAGGGCATCGCCAGGCGCGCCGGGAAGTCGGGGATGGGCTTCTCCAGCCGGACCACGAGCCTGTTTCCCCGCGCGGCGACCCCAGATGGGGTCGAGGCCTTGCCGTCGATGACATCCTGGGCGCCAGCGATGTCCTTCACGTACTGAAGGCCGAACACCTGTCCGGGCGGCAGCGTCCTGCCAAGGAGGAGGATCCGGTTGATCTGGTCCGCGAAGCTCCGGGCGGTCAGCCTCGCCCCGTTGTTGAAGCGGAAGCCGCTCCGGAGCCGAAACGTGTAGAGCTTGCCGCCGGCCGACACCCGCGGGTAGTCGGCGGCGACCTCCGGGACGACGCGTAGCCCGTCCGGAAGCGGGCGGTCAGGGTGGTTCATGAGCTTCGCGCACGTAAGGTCTATGAGAGCCCACGACGCGGGCTGGTAGGCGAGCGCCGGGTCGACGTAGTCGATCCCAGGGATGCTGGCCCGGAATGTCCCGCCCTCACGAATCTGGCTTCCGGCCGTTCCTCGGCCCGCGGCGAAGCCGATCACGCCGGCGCCAACCGCCAGCATCGCGAGCGCGGGATAGAGCGTTCCCTTCGTAGCGACAAACGTCATACACCCGACCCGCGCCGGTCGCAAGTCGGGCGGCGCGGCGCTCCTTGCGGCTACGGACTTCGCGTCAGGCAGCGCGACGCATCTGCATCTACCGGGGGGCGAAGTCGCGCGGGAGCAGCCTGCCCCGGGACTACTTCCGTTCGGCGCGAGTCTCCTTTCGCATGCCCACGCCTGCGCCCAGTAGGGGGTCGGTCGGGGTAGCCGACCTGCCGACCGGGCGGGCTGCAGCCCGCCGCGCCGGTCGACCTTCTCGCCTTCGGCCCTGTTAAGGAGCGTGTGGCAGAGGGTTACCGCCGCTGTCACTCTTCTCTTCCCATGGCGGAACTTCCCCGCGGAGCCGTCACCTTCCTGTTCACCGACATCGAGGGTTCGACGCAGCTCGTCAGGCAGCTGCGCGACCGCTACCCGGAGGTGCTGGCCGAGCACCAGCGCCTGCTTCGGGAAGCGTTCGCGAAGCACGGCGGCCACGAGATCGACACACAGGGCGACGCCTTCTTCATCGCGTTCGCGAGCGCCAGGGACGCCGTCGTCGCCGCGATCGAGGCGCAGCGCGCGGTCTCGGGCTACCCCTGGCCGAACAGCGCGCCGGTCAAGGTGCGGATGGGGATCCACACCGGCCAGGCCGCGCCCGTGAACGGCCGCTACACCGGACTGGCGGTGCACCGGGCCGCACGCATCTGCGCCGCCGGCCACGGCGGGCAGGTGCTCGTCTCGCAGTCGGCGCAGAGCCTGCTCGAGGACGAGGAGGAAGACCTCGCAGTCAACTTCCGTGACCTCGGCGACCAGCGGCTCAAGGACATCGACCGCCCTGTACGGCTGTACCAGGTCGCCGCGGCCGGGCTCCCGCAACGGTTCCCGCCCCTCCGTGGCGAGGCGGAGCCGGCGGAGGTCGCCGTGCCGACGCGCGCGCCCGTCTCGACCCGCCTGTTCGCCATCGCCGTCGTAGCTGTCCTGGTGATCGTCCCCGTGGTCGTTCTCGTGATGACGCGGGGAGGTGGCGGCGGCCTCGGGGGGGTACACGCGAACCACGTCGGCATGATCGACCCGAAGACGAATGAGATCGTCGCCGAGGTGCCCGTCGGCATCCGGCCTGGGCCGGTCGCGGCCGGGGCCGGCTCGGTCTGGGTCGGCAACATGGACGACCGGACGCTCACACGAGTGGATCCGGGAGCTCGGACGAACGCCGGCACGATCCCGCTCGAGCGCCAGACGCCGACCGGGATCTGGGTGGGCCCGCGGGCGGTCTGGGTCGCGCACGGCCTTCTCGGCACGCTCTCGCGCGTCGACCCGCAGTTCGGCCAGGTGGACACGATCCGCGTGGCCGGCGCGTCAAATCGCGGGTCTGTCACGGGCGGAGGCGGATGGGTGTGGGCGGTGTACGGCGAGTCGACGCTCGCCCGGATCGACCCGCAGCGCGTGAAGCCGGCGGGCACGACGATCACCGCGGCGGCGCCGACGGGCGTCGCCTACGGGGCGGACAGCGTGTGGGTGGCGAGCGGGGAAGTGGCCGAGGTCTGGCGCTACAACCCGTCGACATTCGACGAGCGTCAGGTGGACGAGAAAGGCGTCGGTCGCAGGCCGGGCGGGATCGCCTACGGCGCGGATGCGCTCTGGGTCACGAACACCGGAGAGGATTCAGTCACGAGAATCGATCCCGCGTCGGGAGCCACGGACACCATTCGTGGCGTCGGCCACAGCCCGACCGGCATCGCGGTCGGCGGCGGCGCAGTTTGGGTCGCGAGCGGAGACGATGGGACGGTCTCCCGGATCGATCCCGCGACGAGAGACGTCAAGACAATCAAGACGGGCAGCGTCCCGGATTCCCTCGCCTTCGGCTACGGCTACGTCTGGGTGACGGTCCAGGCGCCCGCTCCTTAGGCGTCATCTCTGACTCGCTCCGCTTGCGCGCCTGTCACGCCCGAGGTCGCGGGCTGAGTCCCGTCGCTCTTGTAAAGACCTGCAAACCGGCAAGTTTTGTTGCCTGTACAGGCGCAAAAACGACCACCGGTCTCCTCCGATCCCGCGCTCATCCCGCAGGCGGGCGAGGTCAGCCCTCGGCCGGAGCGTATGTCGCGAGAATCGCGCCTGTCTTCGTCACCTCGCTGTCGACGAGTCGCAGGGCCCTGAGCAAACCGTCGTCGCGGAAGATGCGCTTGCCGCCGCCCAGCATGACCGGGTCGAGCATCAGCCGAAATTCATCGACGAGGCCTTGCTCGATCAGCATCTGTACCAGCTCCGTACTCCCGATCACGTGCAGATCGGCGCCGTCCTCCTGCTTCAGCGCGGCGACCGCCTTGGCGGCCTCGCCCTGGAGCAGCGTCGAGTTCTGCCACTCGAGCGGCTCGGTGAGCGTCGTCGACACGACGTACTTCGGCTTAGTGTTCAGAGGCTCGGCGATCACTTGCTCCTCCTCGGGCGCGTTCGGCCAGTAGGCCGCGAAGATCTCGAAGGTGCGGCGCCCGAGCAGGAAGCCGCCCGCCTCGACGATGCTCGCGAGCACCCACCTCTGCGCGAGCTCATCCTCCATGAAGCGCATATGCCAGCCGCCGTGCGCGAAGCCGCTGGATGTGTCCTCGTCGGCGCCGCCGGGCGCCTGCGCGACTCCGTCAAGGCTCATGAACTCATTCACGATCACCTTGCGCATCTCAACCTCCCTCCGGTCGCTCAATCGTTTCAACGGTTCAGACCGGGTGGCGCCGCGGAACTCATCGATCGCCCGCTCCCGGATCACGAACTCCGGCTTCGGATGGAGTCTCTACGAAACTCGATCTCTTGACGCGGTACGCAGGGCAGTACACGATCGCTTGGTCCGACGAGAGTGGTCGCAGATGACCAACCTGCCGAGCGGAACCGTCACCTTCCTCTTGAGCGATATCGAGGGGTCGACACGCCTGCTCAGGCGGTTGGGAGAGGGCTACGAGACGGTGCTGACTGATCACAGCCGTCTCTTGCGAGAGGCTTTCGAGAGGGCACGTGGGCGTGTGGTCGATACGCAAGGAGATGCTTTCTTTGCCGTCTTCAGGCGCGCCCAGGACGCGGTCGCTGCTGCCGTCGAGGCCCAGCGGGCACTCGCCGGACATGAGTGGCCAGAAGGTACGGAGTTGCGGGTGCGGATGGCGATCCACACCGGCGAGCCGTCCCGCGTCGAGGGAACCTTCGTCGGCCTTTCCATCCACCGAACCGCCCGTATCTGCGCGGCCGGCCACGGCGGTCAAGTGTTGCTGTCGAGCACGACACGCGATCTCATCGAGGACCGCCTTCCTGCCGGTGTCGCCCTGGTGGAGCTGGGGGAGCACCACCTCAAGGATCTCGACCGACCGGAGCGGATCGCACAGCTGCTCATCGAGGGCTTGCCCGCGGTCTTGACCCCGCTGAAGAGCCTTGAGTCGCAGCCCGCGAAGGCCACTCCGTTCGACGGCCAAGAGGGACAGCTCGCCCTGGCCGCGCAGGCAGGCTTCAGGCGTGTGCATGGGAAGAGGCTGCTGCGCTTGACGCGTTGGCGGGTCGCCCTCCTGAGCAGTCAGTTCGCGTGGCGAGACCTTCTCTTTCGCCGCCGATCGCACGCGATGGAAGGGATCGGGGTGCGTCTGTACGCTTTTGCGCGCTTTGCGCCTGGTGAGACGATGCGGGCGCAGGTGGCAAGCCTGGGCGGAGCTGTCGTAATGGCAGCCCGTTCCGCCGCGGACGCCGAGCGGCTACTGGGGGCCACAGATCGGAAAGCCCTCGCTCGGCGCCTGGCCAGGTACCGTGTCGGGCCCGCCTCAGAGAACTACGTACAAGCGGCGGACGCCGCCGCGAGGCAGATCGCGGCTCTTGATGTCTTGGTCGAGCGGCGTCACGCGTTCGAGGAGGCGGGCGAGGTCTTCATCCCGCGGCTCAAGGCGTTGCCGGAGCGGATCTTCCAGGCAAGGGTCGACGAGGAGATTGCCGTCGGCCTCGAGCGGGAAGTGAGCGAACTCCGCGAGCGCGTGCACGCCCTCGGAGCGACTCTCCAGGACGCGTGCAGGCGCGTGATGACGGAGCAGGCGAGACAGTAGCCTCTCCCTTCGGCGAGCCCGAGCTGGTGGACGCGACCGACGACAGCGAGGCGAAGGAGCGGTTCGCAAAGATCACTCGCGATGGCATTGCGAATGGCAGAGGGAGGCATCGTTCACCGATGCCCCCCTTCATCGCAAACTCTTGCCTAGGGTGTGCAGCTAAGAGCCGGGTTGAACGGAGCGAACAGTCCACTCGGGTTTGTCTTCCAGATCCAGACATGCAAGTCGTAGTGGACCGGCATCGTCGGATTGTGTCCCGGCATCGGGCCATCGAATGCATGGCCGAGGACCGACGGGCGGTCATTGTCTGTCCCAAGGTCGCCATCGGCGTCGGCCTTCCAGTATTCGAGCCCGACAAGCCGCAACTTGCCATTCGCCTTCGGAACGTAGAGCAGGATCTCCGGCCGCAGCGCGTTGATCGCGGGGTCCGCCATCAGGGCTGCATTAACCGCATGGATCCCCATTGTGCCGAGTGGCGAAGCCACGCATGGCTCGCCGGTCACCGAGTAGCCGGCCCTGAGAGCCTGCTTGAACGAGTGGTAACGCGCCGTCGCCGCCTTCACCGACTGCAGTTCGCGCTGCAAGGTCGTGCGGTGCAGAGTTGACGGTGGTTTCTGCCGAGCGCTCGCTGAAACGGAGACAACGACAGATATCGCGGCGGCCACAGCGAGCGCAATGAGAACGCGTCTCATGCTCCCTCCTTCCGCGTGATCCTCCAGTATAAGCGCCGTCGGACAGCAAACGGGCAGCAAACACCCGAAAAGCTGCCCGCGGGACCGTGCGCATCTAAGCCGCGCCAGGGCTGCAGCCCCGAATCTCGAAGCGACCCGGACCCCGCTGCGTTTGCGAGGAGCTTGAGCGGCAAGCGGCCGCCGAGATAGGCGGCAGCTCGCCAATGCTCTTTGACCTCAGCTGGGCAGCCGAATGACCTCGAGTGGCTGAGCCCGGGTGCTGCCCATCCGGAAGGACGGCGGCGGATGATCGATCGCCTGGTCGGACGACTCTGCGTCGACGAACAGGTAATAGCCGTGAAGGCCGTGGGGGCAGGTGCAGTAGAAGTCCTTCCCCTTGAGGTCCTCGGGCAGACGATCCATGTCCGCCTCCATGGGCTCACACTGCTCGGGCTCGTGGGTGTTGATGATCAGGTAGGTCTGAGGCATCGTCGCTGGCTCCTCTCTAGTTCGATTTCGCTTGCCGACCTGAGCCTGCTCCTCGCAACAGACGCGGACAAGCGGGCCGAGCCCGTGGTTTAGGAGGTTTCCGCCCGCGCATGCGTCGCGGCGTCGGCTGCGAAACGCCGGGCGGCCGCGATCAGCTCGCTCCTGCTCTCCAGGCCTAGCTTGCGGATCAGGCTCGCGACGTGCCCTTCGATCGTTCGCGGCGAGAGATAGAGGTGCTTGCCGATTTCCTTGTTGCCGAGGCGTTCGGCCACCAGCTTCAGGACGTCCATCTCACGGCTCGTCACGCCAACCCCCTGGAGGCTCGCCGGGACCGCCGACTCGCCGCGGCACCGGGGCGCCGGCCCTCCTGAGCACTGCCTTGCAGGCGCCCGAGAACCGGGAAAGCGACGCGGAGTCGAGTAAGGTGAGCCCCTCGAGCATCCAGCGCTGCGGCTCGCCCCATCCATCGGCGAAGGCGCAGCGCGCCACGACGAGCCGGGCGTGCTCGCGGCGCCAGCCCCGCCCATCGCGTTCTCGGCGGCTGTGAAAGCGTTCACCGCTTGATCGGCCCGTCCGGCCCGCCCATGCGCGATCGCCTGCGCAAAGCCGAGGTACGCTGCCACGCGAGGGTCGCGGCGGACGACCGGCTCCGCCTCGCGGATCGCCTCGACGGGGCCGGCAGCGGTGCGTAGGAGCGCCCGCAGGCCGCGCAGCCAGAGGAGCGACCACTCTCCCGCGCCCGTGGCGAGCCCGACTGCCGCCTCCAAGTGGACGAGCGCCTCGGCTTCGTCCCCGTGGACGAGCGCCAGCACGGCGCGGCCGTTGCCGAGCACTCCCGCCTCGGACGCCGCCGCCTTGCCCGCGGAGAGCGCCTCCTCGGCTGCCGCTTCGAACTCCGACGCCTCGTCGCGCAAGGCGTGCAGCATGCAAAGGGCGGTGAGCGCCTCGGGGAGGATCTCGAGGCGCTGCACCCGGCATGCCATCAGGCAGCGCTCGAGCGCCGGCCGGGCTGCCTGCAAGTCCGCATGGCCTAGATGACCCCAGGAGAGGCACAGGTCGGCGGCTGCTTCGACCGATACTGCACCGCTCCTCGTGGCCACCGCCCGTGCCTCGTGCAGCCGCCCGAGCTCGCCCGTGGTCACTTCATCGACGGCGCCCAGCTCCAGCAGCGCGCGGGCCTCCCACAGCGAGAAACGAGAGCGAGCGGCGGTCTCGGCGCAGCGCACGAAAGCCGCCGTTCCCCGCTCGAGGTGCCCAGCGGCGATCGCAGCACGGCCCTCGGCATCGAGCGCCTCGCACATTGCCTCCCTCGACCCAGAGCGATGGGCGGCCCGCCTCGCCGAGCCGGCAAGCTCGTCTGCTCGCGACCGAGCGCCGAGCGCGAGGGCCGCCCGCGCCGCGAGGGCGTCGATTCCGGCGAGAAGCGCGGCGTCGCCCGCGGGGCCCGCCGCATCGCGGGCTCGCTGGAGGTGGTCCGCAACCCCGTCCCAGTCCCCCGCCGGCGCCAGACCTCGCGCCACTTTCAGGTGGATGCGGGCGAAGCGCTCGGCGTGGAGGGGATATCGAGTCCCGTAGACGTCGATCAGCGAGGTGCCGAGCTCGCGCACTCGCCCTGGCTTCCCGGCGGAGGCCAGCGCGTCGAGGAGCAGGTCGTCGACACCCATCCACCCCATCAGGTCGTCGCCGGCCAGCACGCGCGCGCGTGTCAGCATCTGCTCGGCGCTGGCAAATGCCGAGCGCGCGATCGCCCGCCTCGCCGCTTCCTGAAGCGCCCCCATCGCTCGCAGGTTCTCGCCCCCCTCCTCCCACAGATCGGCCGCGCGCTGACACCACTCTCCGGGCAGGCCCGGCTGCGTCGCCTCGATGGCGTCGGCCGTCCGTGCCGACAGTGCGGCCCGCTCCGGCGGCAGGAGCTCGGCAAGCACCGCCTCGCGCGCCAAGGCATGGCGGAACTCGAACCCAGGCACGTGGCCGGAGCTCGAAGCGATCAGACCGGCCCGGGCCGCCGCCCGGAGCCGCTCGAGCACCTCCGACTCATCGGTTTCCGTGATCGTCGCCAACAAGCGCCACTCGAAGCCTCGCCCCAGCACCGCCGCGGCTTCGACGACTCGTCGCGCGCCTTCGTCCAGCGCCGTTAGGCGCGTGCGGACGACGTCGCGATAGGACGGGGGCAGCGCGTCCGCGATCCGTCGGGAGATCCACCACTCGCGCCGGCGCTCCTCGGGACCGCCCGCGGCGACATAGGCGGAAAGCATCTCCTCGATCAGGAAAGGAACGCCCGAGACGCGGTGGCGCAGCGCTGAGACAAGGGCCACCGGCACCTCGTTCGCCGAGCGTGAGACGCGCTACTTGCTCGACTTCCTCGTCGGCCAGGGGCAGGAGCTCGATCCGCTCAACGGCGCGACGCGACGCGAGCGCTGCAATCAGCTCGGTCGCCGGAGCGCTGGTTTCGGTGCGCTCGGTGCAGATGCAGAGCGCAGGCACGGAGTCGAGGTGGTCGGCGAAGTACTCAACGACTGCGAGCGTGTCGGCGTCTGCCCAGTGCAGATCCTCGAAGACGAGCAGCAGGGACCCATCGCCCGCTATCAGGCCCAACAACCGCAGGAGACCCTCCATCAGAGCTATCCGGGAGCCGGCCTCGACTGAGTCCTCGGCCTCGACGTCTGCAAACAGTCGCCGCATCGCCGCCCGATGGGGATCGAGAGCGGGATCGTCGATCACACGGTCCTCGTGGATCAGAGCCTGCATCGCCTCGATCACCGGCCGATAGGGAATCGGCGTCGACGCCTGCACGGCGCGGCCGGTCAGCAGCCGTGTCCCGGCAGCCAGCGCCCGTTCAGCGAATTCGCGCGCCAGGCGGGTCTTTCCGATCCCAGCCTCACCCGAGAGAACGACCAGCCGCCCCGTACCCTGCCTCGCCTCTGCAAGGACCTGCTCGAGCCTCGCGAGCTCGGCGTCCCGCCCCACAACCGACGGGCAGACCAAATGCGCCACGCCGAGATTATCCCGCCCGGGCCGACCGTGTAGAACTGGTCCCTGAGAATGCAGTCGAGAGTGCGTTCGGGTGGCATCCGGTCGCAGAGTCGATGGTCGCGCTGAGGGATCTACGCCGGTGAGATCGGGCCTCCCGAGCAACGCTTTCGTCCGGTCGAGACCGCTTGAATCCGCCCTTGCCGGTGCGGATTCCCCCGAGGTGGTTCTTGACCGCTCCTTTTTCGCGGACGTACAGTGACTCCGACCGAGGGGAGTCGATGGGCGCAGGACAAACAAGGTCTGGTGAATCGGCCGCCGAAGAGCTGGAGCAGCACCGCCAGTACTTCAACTCGCTGCTCGAGATCAGCCCGGTGGCAATTGTCACGACGGACCTCGACGCGAAGGTGACGTCTTGGAATCCCGCAGCCGAGGCGCTCTTCGGGTACCGCGCCGACGACGCCGTCGGCCGAAAGATCGACGATCTGATCGCGAATCGGGACGATCTGCACGACGAGTCGGAGGCATACAAGGCCGAGACCGCGCGTACAGGACGCTTTCACGGCATCAGCCGGCGGGTGCGCAACGACGGCACGCTCGTCGATGTCGAGATCGACGCGGTCGCCGTTCATGTGGGAGGCGAGCACGTCGGCTACTACGCCATCTACCACGACATCAGCGATGTGCAGCGGCAGAGGCGCTACTACGAGGCGCTGTTCACATTGAGCCCGACCGCGATCGCGACGATCGATCGCGACGACAACGTCACCTCGTGGAACGCGGCCGCGGAGCGGCTCTTCGGCTACTCACAGCAGGAAGCGATCGGACGCAACATCGACGACCTCGTTGCGTATTCCGAGGATCTGCGGGTCGAAGGAGCCGCGTTGGCGCGTCAGGCAGAGCAGACCGAGGTCCGGCTCGTGACGCGCCGCCTGCGCAAGGACGGTTCTCTCGTCGACGTCGATCTGCGCGCGGCTCCCATCGTCGTGGGAGACGAGATGGTCGGGATGTTCTGCCTCTACCACGACATCACCGAGCTGCAACGGCAGAAGCAGTACTACGAGTCGCTTCTCGAGACCAGCCCGGCGGCGATCATGACCGTCGATCGTGATGGGCTGGTCACGTCGTGGAACCCTGCCGCGGAGCGGCTGCTCGGCTACTCACGGGAGGAAGCGATCGGCCGCAACATCGACGATTTGGTCGCAGATCGCAGCGACCTTCGCGAGGAGGCCGAAGAAATCAGCCGCCAAGCGTCGCGCGGCGGACAGGCCCACCTCGTCACGAAAAGAACGCGAAAGGACGGGTCGCTCATCGATGTGGATGTCGTCGCGTCGTCGATCACGGTGGGCGGCGAGCAGGTCGGCTACTACGCCATCTACAGCGACGTCAGCGAAGTCCAGCGCCAGAAGCGCTACTACGAGTCGCTCTTCGAGCTGAGTCCGACGGCGATTGCCACGATCGATCTCGACTACATGGTCACCTCGTGGAACGCCGCCGCGGAAAGGCTGTTCGGCTACTCGGAGGAAGAGGCACTCGGCCGCAGCATCCACGACCTCATTGCGAGCACGGAAGAGCTCCGTTCGGAAGGACTCGAGCTCGGCGGACGGGCCGAGCATGGCGAGGTCCACCGCGTCACTCGGCGTCTGCGAAATGACGGTTCTCTTGTCGATGTCGATCTGCGCGCCGCCCCCATCGTCGTCGGCGGCGACACCGTCGGGATCTTCTGCCTCTACCACGACATCAGCGAGCTGCAGCGCCAGAAGCGCTACTACGAGTCGCTCGTCGACTCGAGCCCGATCGCGATCGCACTCCTGGACGCGAACGCAGTCGTCACGTCGTGGAATCCCAGCGCCGAAGAACTGTTCGGCTACACGTCGAAGGAAGCCGTCGGACGCCACATCGACGCGCTCGTCGCGAACAGCGACGATATCCGCGAGGAAGCGGCGCGGTACACAGCGCTAGGAATGATCGAAGGCGACTTCGCCCACGCGATCGCCCGGAGGACGCACAAGGACGGCTCCCTCATCGACGTCGAGATGTTCGGCGCGCCGGTTGTCGTCGGGGGCGAGCCCGTCGGCTTATACGCCATGTACCACGACATCGGCGATCTCCAGCGTGCCCGGCGCGAGGCGGAGGCCGCGACCGAGACGAAGAGCGCATTCCTCGCCACAATGAGTCACGAGATCCGGACGCCGATGAACGCCGTCATCGGAATGACCGACCTCCTGCTCGGCACGCCGCTCGACGACGAGCAGCGAAGCTTCGCCGAGGTCATCCGCACGAGCGGCGAGGCGCTGCTCTCGGTGATCAACGACATCCTCGACTTCTCGAAGATCGAAGCTGGACGACTCGAGCTCGATCGGCAGCCGTTCGACCTCCGCGAGTGCGTCGAGTCGGCGCTGGAGCTGGTGGCTCGCAGCGCAGCCGAGGCCGGTCTCGATCTTGCGTATGTGCTTCGGCCGGGGACTCCGGAGGCGCTCGTGGGCGACGCCGCGCGGTTGCGCCAGATCCTGCTCAACCTCCTGAACAACGCCGTCAAGTTCACCGAGCGCGGCGAGGTTGTGGTCAGGGTCGACGCGGAGCGGCTTGCACCAGCGGGCGGGTCAGAGCCCGACCGCGACGGCCATTACCGCGTTCACTTCGCCGTCGCGGATACTGGCATCGGGATTCCGGAGGAGCGTCTGGGGAGCCTGTTCGAGTCGTTTACGCAGATCGACACCTCGACGACCCGGCGCTACGGCGGCACCGGGCTCGGCCTCGCGATCAGCAAGCGTCTGAGCGAGCTGATGGGGGGGACGATCTGGGCCGAAAGCCGGCCCGGGGAGGGTTCCACCTTCCAGTTCACGATCGAGGCGGACGCAGCGCCGCAGCCGGTTCGCGCGTACGACGATCCAGATTCGGCGCCGCTCGCCGGGCTGCGCGTCGCGATCGTCGACGACAACGCGACGAATCGCCAGATCCTCCGCCTGCAGACGGAGTCGTGGGGGATGATCGCACGGGATACAGAATCGCCTGCCGAGGCGCTCGAATGGGTGCGACGCGGAGACCCGTTCGACGTGGCGATCGTCGACATGCAGATGCCGGAGCTGGATGGGATCGCGGTCGCGCGCGAGATCCGGAGGGCGCGTGACGCCGAGCGTCTCCCCTTGATCCTGCTGACGTCGCTGGGGCCGCGCGAGGAGGAGACCGGCGAAACGTTGTTCGCGGCCCGATTGACGAAGCCCATCCGCCCGTCGCAGCTCTACGACGTGCTGCTCGACGTCGTCGGGGCTAAGGCCGCCGCCGCGCCCGAGGAGACGCCGGCGCGCCTCGCGACCGATGCGGTCGAGACGATCCCGCTTCGGGTCCTGGTCGCCGAGGACAACCCGGTGAACCGGCAGCTCGCGCTCCTCCTGCTCAAGAAGATGGGCCACCGTGCCGACGTCGCGGTGAACGGTCTGGAGGCGGTCGAGGCGGTCGAGCGCGACGGCTACGACGTCGTACTCATGGACGTTCAGATGCCGGAGATGGACGGGCTCGAAGCGACCCGGACGATCCACGAGCGCTTGGCGTCTCGCCGCCCGCACATCATTGCCGCCACGGCTAACGCGATGCAGGACGAGCGCGAACGATGCCTGGCCGCTGGAATGGACGACTACCTGAGCAAGCCGATCCGGCTCGAACAGCTCGCGGCGGCGCTCGAGCGCGTCCGCCCCCACGGCAACATGGCCGCAGCTCCGCAGCGTCCTGAGGAAGAGCGGGCCAGCAGCGACGTTTTGGACACGTCCGCACTCGAGCAGCTGCGCGCGACGCTGGGCGATGCAGGCGCCGGTGAGCTCCGCGACACGTTCCTCGCCGAGGCGCCGAAGCTGATCTCGACGCTCCGCCAGGCTGCCGAGCGCGGCGACGCCGATCAGCTCAAGCGCGCGGCACACACGCTGAAGTCGAACGCGGCGACGTTCGGTGCGACCTCACTCGCGGAACTCGCGCGCACGCTGGAAGCAAGGGGCGAGACCGGCTCGCTGGAGGAAGCAAACGAGTTGGTCCCCCTTGTGGAGGCCGAGTGGTACCGAGTTCGATCGGCCCTCGAACCAGGCGGGGAGAGTGGCTTAGCGTGAACGCGGAAAGGGCATGGATCCTCGTCGTCGACGACGACCTCGTCAGCCGGAACATGCTGACGCAACTGCTCGAGCAGGATGGCTACCGAGTCGAGACGGCGGCCGACGGCCGGCGGGCGATCGAGATGCTCCACGCGGATCCGTTCGACGTCGTCCTGCTCGACGTCGTCATGCCGGAACTGGACGGCTACGAAGTGCTCGCGCGCGTAAAGCAGGACGACGTGCTCCAGCACATCCCCGTCTTGATGATCACGGCACTCGACGACTTCCAGAGCGCGGTGCGATGCATCGAGATCGGAGCGGAGGATTACCTTCCGAAGCCGTTCGACCCGGTCGTCCTGCGCGCGCGGATCCGGGCAAGCCTGAACAAGAAGCGCGTGCACGACCTCGAGGCGCAACACCTCGCGGAGATGGGGCGCCTGAACCGCCGCCTGGAGGCGCGAATCGAGGAGCAGCTGGCGGAGCTCGTGCGGACGGGCGAGCTGAGGCGGTTCTTGCCGCAGCAGGTCGCAGAGGGCCTGCTCGCCGGACAGCTCGAGCCCGATGAGCGTTTCGAGCGCCGGGAGATCACTGCGCTGTTCGCGGACCTCGTCGGGTTCACGGATCTCTCCGAGAGCCTCGAGCCCGAGGAGCTCGCGCAGGTGCTGAACGAGTATCTACGAGAGATGACGGCGGTCGCGGTTGAGCATGGCGGCGCGCTCGACAACTTCATCGGCGACGGTCTCATGGTCGTCTTCGGCGCACCGGCCCGCATCGACGAGGAAGCACAGGCGCTCGCGGCCGTCCGGACGGCCCTCGACATGCGAGCCCGCGCCCGTGAGCTGACTGCGCGGGTGCGCGAGCACGGCACGCCCGGCGACCTCCAGATCCGAGCCGGCATCAACACAGGCCATTGCACGGTTGGAGTCTTCGGAAGCGAGGTCATGCGCGCGTACAAGGCCGTGGGCTTCGTTGTCAACATCGCCTCCAGGCTCCAAACCGCAGCCGACCCGGGTTCGATCCTGTGTGGCTTCCGGTCCTACGCGCTCGTCCAGGATCACGTGCGCGCGGTGCGCCGCGAGCCCCTGACGCTGAAGGGCGCAACGCGACCCGTCGAAGCGTGGGAGATCCTCGAGCTCGTCGCAGGTGAGGGCAACGACATGGACACGATGGGATCAGTCAGGAGCTCGAGCAGGCCGGCTCGCCCGTGAAGGTTCTTGACGGGCTGAGGGGGCGTCAAGCCTCGCAGCGCGCGGGTGTCTCCCGACGTGATTGTAGGACTCGAGCCGCCGGCGCTAAGGCGGCCGCACGCTCGCGCTCATGCACGAGCGGGCCGGCGCTCGGCTACGCAGCCTTGCCGGCCGCCGTCCGAACAGCATCAACCATGAGGCGTGCCGCGGCCGCGTCGCTGAGGCGTTCTCTTGCGAGACGCCGCCAGGTCCAGAAGTCGAGCGCCAGTGCGACTGCGGCGCTGACTTCGCGGCTCGGCCTTCCGGCGCTGGCGAAGGCGGCCGCGAGAGCCTTAGCCAACTCCGCTGCCTTAGCGTCGGTCGTGTCCGCCATCAGCGAATCGAGCGCCGGGACGATTTCGCGGTCGCGCCGGACGTTCGCCGAGGTGCGCTCGGTGCGGCGGTACCAGCGGTAGAGCTGACGCAGCACGGCCTCGAGGCGCTCGCCCGGATCGGCGATCGCGAAGGCCGCGTAGGGATCGGGCGGCGGGTTCTCCGCCAGAAAGTGCCGTTGACAGGCGGCGAACAACTCGTACTCGTGCGCGAAGTTCTTGTACACCGTCAGCCGCTGCACGCCGGCCCGGCGCGCGATCTCGGCGACCGTCGTCCGGGCGGGGCCGACTTCGTCGTGCAGCGCGGCCGTGGCTGCCGCGATGCGTCGGCGGGTTTCCGCCTGGCGTTCAGCTCGTGCCCGCAATTCGTATTTCCGCTTTTGGATTGACATCCCGTTCACTGAATACTACCATCACCCTCGCACAATCGATAAACAACACGTTCATCGATAGGAGGATCGGGATGACGACGAGCACAAATCACAAGGTGCGAGTACACGAAGGAGCGCGCGCCGACTTCCCGGCTCTGGGCAATCGCTACCTGCTCCGGGGTGACCGCTCGGACGGGCGCTTCGCGCTCATCGAGCAGACGATCCGCCGCGGAAGCTTGCGGCGCCCATGCACATGCACGAGCGCGAGGACGAGTACTCCTTCGTGCTCGTCGGCCGCATTGGCGCGCAGATCGGCGACGAGGTGGTCGAGGCCGGGCCGGGCGAGCTCGTGCTCAAGCCGCGCGGCATCCCACACACCTTCTGGAACGCGGGCGACGAGGAAGTCAGGGTGCTCGAGATCATCTCCCCTGCCGGCTTCGAGCAATACTTCGCCGACCTCGCGCCCGAGCTCGCTGGCCCAGGCGAGCCCGACTTCGCGGCGCTTGCCGAGATCCGGGCGCGCTACGGGCTGATCGTGGACATCACGAGCGTCGAGCCGCTGATCAATCGGCACGGACTCAGGGCGTAGACGTCAAACATCCCGCCGCGAAACCGCTCGCTTCCACTTCGCAGCGGTGAAACTGTCGGAGCTGAGCCATCTGAGAAATGAAGCGGCATGCCCTCGGCTTGAGGGCGGCCGCTTGACTCCCTAGTCGGCGGGGTGTAACTCCTTGGTCCAGATGCGAACGACAGATCTGCCGACCGGAACCGTCACCTTCGTGTTCACGGACATCGAGGGCTCCACGCAGCTGCTGAAGCGTCTGGGCAAGAGGTACGGAGAGGTCCTGGCCGAGCACCGGAAGATCCTGCGCACGGCTGCCCGCGAGCACGGAGGCGAGGAAGTCGACAATCAGGGCGACTCGTTCCTCTTTGCGTTCCCGCGCGCCGAGGAGGCGGCCGCCGCCGCGATCGAGGGTCAGCAAGCGCTCGCTGCGCAGAAGTGGCCGACGGGAAGCAACCTCCGCGTGCGAATGGGCATCCACACAGCCGAGCCGACCGTGTCTGATGAGGGGTACTACGGCCTGGGCGTGCACCGCGCCGCGCGGATCATGGCCGCGGCGCACGGAGGCCAGGTACTCGTTTCGCTCGCCGCGTCCTCCGTACTCGAGGACGCCGAGCTGCAGGGAGCCACGCTGCATGACCTCGGTGAGCACTGGCTCAAGGACCTCGATCGGCCCGAGCGCATCTACCAGCTCAGCGTGGCGGGCCTGAAGTCGGCGTTTCCGCCACCTCGCACAGCACAGCGACCGGAGCCTCGCGCCGAGCTGGCGACCGGGGAGGCTGCGGACGAGCTACTCGAGCGATCGGATCACCTGTCGACGCTCGCCGACTCCCTCGCCGCGATCTCCGGGTCAGCTCGGGGCCAACTCGTGCTTGTCTCCGGCGAGGCGGGAGTTGGGAAGACGACCTTGCTGCGCCGGTTCTGCGACGACCACAGGGGCTCGGCGCGGATCCTCTGGGGCGCCTGCGACCCCCTGTTCACTCCGCGCCCGCTCGGGCCGCTCCTCGACGTCGCCGAGGCGGCCGGCGGCGAGCTGGCGGACGTCGTCCAGGGGGGCGGCAATCCGCACGCGGTGGCGTCGGCGCTCATGCACGAGCTCGGCTCGCGGGCGACGACGGTCCTCGTTCTCGACGACGTGCAGTGGGCGGATGAGGCGACGCTCGACGTTGTCGGGCTCGTCGGCCGCAGGATCGATGCGATCCCTGCGCTCGTTGTTCTCGGCTACCGAGACGACGAGCTCGATCGCGCCCATCCGCTCCGGATGGTGCTCGGTGCGCTCGCAAGCGGGCCTGCGGTCAGCCGACTCGAGATCACGCCGCTTTCTCGGGACGCGATCGTGAAGCTCGCGGAGCCGTACGGCGTGGACGCCGACGAGCTCTTCGGCAAGACAGCTGGAAATCCATTCTTCGTGACGGAGGCCCTCGCCGCGGGAGAGGACGAGCTCCCGCGCACCGTGCGCGACGCAGTCCTTGCCCGTGCAGCGCGCCTGAGCCCGCACGCGGCCGCGCTGGTGGACGCGGTGGCGGTCGCGCCCCTGAACGTCGAGCTCTGGCTACTCGAAGCACTGGCCGGCGACGCCGTCGACCAACTCGATGAATGCCTGACGTCGGGGATGCTCACGCACGGCCCGGGTGGCGTCGCGTTCCGGCACGAGCTCGCCCGCCGCGCCGTCGAAGAGTCTCTCCCGCCGAACCGGCGGTTGTCGCTGCATCGAAAGGCCCTCGACGCGCTGGCGGACCCGCCGACCGGGGCGCCCGACCTCGAACGGCTCTCGCACCATGCCGACGCCGCCCGCGACGGCCCGGCAGTCCTTCGCTTCGCGCCCGCAGCGGCGGCACGCGCGGCCGCTCTTGGAGCGCATCGTGAGGCGGCCGCACAGTATGCGCGGGCGCTCCAATACGCCGACAGCCTCGCGCCGTCGGACCGTGCCGAGCTGCTCGAGCGCCGCTCCCACGAGTGCTATCTGACCGACCAGCCCGACGAAGCGCTCGACGCTTTGAGGAGCGCGATCGAGTGCCGTCGAGAGCTCGGCGACACGCGCAAGGAAGGAGATTCCCTGCGCAGGCTTGGCAACATCCTCTGGTGCCCAGGACGGACGGCGGAGGCTCGCGAGACGGCCCAGGAGGCAGTGACGGTTCTCGAGCAGCTACCGCCGGGCCGTGAGCTGGCGATGGCGTACGCCACGTTGGCGTCGCTCTACAAGGACGGTGACGACTTCAACGAAGCCGTGCAGTGGGGCACCCGGGCCTTCGAGCTCGCCGAGCGCCTCGACGACACCGAAACACTGATCCACGCGCTCAACACGATCGGCACCACAGAACTGTTCGCGGGGACACCGCGAGGACTGGAGAAGCTCGAGCGCAGCCTCGAGCTCAGCAAGCGGGCGGACTCCGCCGACCACGTCGGGCGAGCCTTCATGAACCTCGTCTGGGCCGGGACGCGGCTTCGAACCTACGAACTAGCCGACCGATACCTGGATGAGGGGCTTGCGTACCTCCGTGAGCGGGGCCTCGATCTGTGGCACCTTTACCTGCTCGCCTATCGCGCCCGGATTGAGCTCGACCGCGGACGCTGGACCGAGGCGGTGGACTCGGCGGGCCTCGTCTTGCAGAAGCGCCACATCTCGACATTCCCGCGCATCCAGGCGCTCGTCGTGCTCGGCCTGGTGCGGGCACGCCGGGGAGAACCGGACGCGCAGTCGCCCCTCGACGATGCGCTCGCGCTGGCCACGCCGACCCAAGAGCTTCCGCGGATCGCGCCCGTGGCGGCGGCGCGAGCCGAAGTGGCCTGGCTCGCGGGTGATCGGGAGGGCGTCCGCGTAGCAACGGAGGACGCCTTCGAGCTCGCGCTCCGGCAAGGGGTCGCGTGGCCGATTGGAGAGCTCGCGTGCTGGCGCTGGCGAGCCGGGCTCGACGCTGAGGTCCCGGAGGGGGCGGCCGAGCCGTTCGCGGTCCAGATCGCCGGCGACTGGGCGCGGGCAGCCGAGTTGTGGACGGAGATCGGCTGCCCCTACGAAGCCGCCCTCGCGCTTGCCGACGCAGACGATGATGGCGCTCTTCGACGAGCTGTCGGCGAGCTCCAGCGACTCGGCGCACAGCCGGCGGCCGAGATCGTCGCCCGGCGGCTGCGGGAGCGCCGAGTTCGCGAGGTTGCGACCTGACGTCGTCGCTCCTCTAAAATCCCTGCCAATCTGGCGATTGGGCCGCTGTCGGCGGGCGGATGGTAGGCTCCCGCCGCTCGCATACGGCCAGGCGGATCGGAGGAATTGGGAGAGGCTCTGGAAGCGGCGAAGCGGGCTGACGACGCCTTCAACGCGCACGACGTCGATGCCCGCTTAGCGGTCAACAGCGACGACACCGAGCTTGTCATGCCCGGCGGCATGAAGCTGCGTGGTCGCGAGCAGGCGGATGTGCTGCGCGCCTTCTGGGAGGCGTTGCCAGACGCGACGATCACATGGGAGAACCACGTGGAGAGCGGGTCGATGATCGCCGGCGAAGGCGTCATCACGGGTACCCACAGCGGCCCCTTCCGCACCCCGCAAGGCGAGATCCCGCCCAGCGGGAGGCAGGTGAGGCTGCCCTACGCCTTCGTCCGGCGGGTGGAACGCGGGAAGATCGCGACAGAGCACCTGTACTTCGACCAGATGGAATTCCTGCAGCAGTTGGGCGCCATGCCCCAGCCGTCGGATGCGTAACGCCTAGAGCACGCTCGCCGAACCTGGGGTGTACTCCGCCCTACTACTCACTCCACACCTGACCGAGCTTTCGCGCGGCGCGCTCGAGCGTCTGGCACGCGAGGGATGATCGTTTGCGCATTCCTCGAGCTCGTCGGCGGCCGCATCGCCGTAGACCGCAATGTCCCGGGCCACCCGCCGCGCGGACTCCGCGAAACGCGGCTCGCTCAGCAGCTCGCTCACGGCACGCCTAAGAGACCGCCGCAGCGCCCACCGACCCACCTGAAGGCCGGCGCCGGCTGCGACGACGCGTGCCGCATTCTCGAACTGATCGTTCTTCAGCGGGATGCAAATCAGCGGAACGCCATGAGCGAGAGACGACATGATCGTGCCGAGACCGCCGTGCGTCACGACCAGGCGTGCACGTGGGAGGACCGCGCTGTGCGGAACGAAGCGACGCACGACCAGGTCCGCGGATACGCGAAGCTCGTCCTGCGACAGTGCCGAACCAACTGTCAGCAATGTTCGGACCGGAAGCCCGGCGAGCCCGTCGAGCACCCGCTGGACGACGCCGGGGGAGGCAAAGCGCGTGCTGAAGCTGACGAGCGCGAGCGGCCTCGGGTCGTCGTCCGGCCACGGCAGGCAGAGCGCTTCCTCGCCGTCTGACGACTCGTCCACCTGCGGCCCGACGTAGCGGACGTTCGGCGGTATCCCGGCGGCCGGCGGCGGGTCGAAGGCTTCAGTAGTCAACACGAGCACGCGCGCCAGGCTCGCGAGCTGAGCCGCCGCAGAGTCGACAGGGTCGAGCCCCAAAATCCGCCGAGCCTCGTTCAGCTCCCCGAGCCGTCGCCGGGTTCTCGCGCGGACGACCGAGGAAACCGCGCCGTCGCGCAGCACGAGTGGCGAGGACGAGCCGCGCTTCCAGGCCGCGCCAAAACCCGGCCTCAGGCAGTAGACCGTGTGCATGAGCGCCGCAGTTGGCAACCCGGCGCGTTCGGCCGCTGCGACCGCGCCGCCGAGCATGAAGTCGACGACGAGCACGTTCGGCCGCGTCCGCGCAACTTCGTCGAGGACATCCTCGGCAAAAGCGAGGACCGGAGCGGCTCGCGCGAGCTCCAACGCGAGCAAGCTCGCGCGGATGCGGCCGCCGCCCGTGGAACCGGCGGCGGTGGGCATGCCGCTCGGGACGCACCGGTAGGGCGTAAACGCACACCCTGCCGCCGCGATCGACGGCAGCAACGAGCGCGGGGCCAGGATGCGGACGGAATGGCCGCGAGCGACCAGGCGCCGCGCGATCACGAGTGTCGGTGGAACGTTGCCACCCCCGTCCCAGGTTGCGAACAGGAAGCGCATCGAGGGCTCAGAAAATGAGCGAGGTGCTCCGCGTCAGCGCCCTGCACTGCAGCAGGTACAGCGCACCGTCTGCGAAAGCCCACTCCAGGTCGCGCCCGCCTCCGAAGCTCCGCTCGCACAGCTCGGCGAGGGAGGCGAGCTCGGCGAGCTGGCGATCATCGAGGCAGAGCCTCCGCACGCGCTCCACGGAAACCGCAATCTCGTGCGTTCCTCCCTCGGGCGCGAGCACGACTGCCACATCCTTCTCGCCGACCACGCGCTCGACGACGATGCCGTCGCGCGTGATGCGGAAGCGATCGGGCGTGACGAGTCCGGCGACGACCGCTTCGCCGAGGCCCCAGGCGGCTTCCACGACGAGCTCGTCCGCGCCGTCCACTGGATTGCGGGTGAAGAGGACGCCCGCAGTCGGCGTCGATCAGCTCTTGGAGCACGGCGCCAATGCGTGGCGTTCCGGCAACGCCTAGCCGCCGCCGGTAGGCAAGCGCCGATTCGGCGTGGCCAGAGCGCCAGACGGCCTCGACCGCGGCGAGCGCGTCCGCAGCCCGGCAGACGTTGAGAGTGGTCAGGTGCTGGCCCGCGAAGCTCGTCGTCTCGGAGTCCTCGCCGACCGCTGACGAGCGCACAGCGAGCGGCGGCCGGAGCAGCGACCAGGCGCGCTCGAGCTCTGCGGGCGCGGCCGGATCACCGGCCGCGACCGCTTCCACGACATCGACCGAGAGTGCAACGCCGCGCGGAACGGGAAGACCCGCGCGAAAGGCAGCCGCGAGCTGCGCCGCCTTGCCGCCGTAGCGGTCGGCGTCGAGCATCTGCTCGAGCGAAGCGATGCTCACGACACGACCTCGACCTCGCCGTTTGTACCGTCGACGTGCACCAGAGCGCCGTCGGGCACCACCGCGGTCGCGTCCGTGCAGCCGACGACGCCGGGGATCCCGTACTCGCGCGCCACGATCGCGGCGTGCGAGAGCAGTCCGCCCCGATCGGTTACGACCGCGCCGAGGAGCGGCAGGACGATATTGAACGCAGTGGTCGTCGAGTTCGTGACCAGTACGTCCCCGGACTCGATGCGGCCGAACTCGCCGGTTCCGCGAATGATCCGCGCCGTCCCGACGTACGTTCCGGGGCTGACGCCCAGGCCACGCACCTTGCGCTCCTCCGTCTGCGGCTGCGGCGCGACGAAGATCTCCTGCACGGCAGCCCCGAGAGCCCGTTCGAGCCGAGCGGCCGCCGGCGGAAGCCAGTCGGCTGGGAGCGGCTCGCCCGGCTCACCGCCGATGATCGCCGGCACGTCCGTGTAGCGCGCCTCTCGCCGGTATCGCGCGCGGTCGGCGAGCTCCTCCGCGGGGACGCCTTCGCCGCTGGTGACGAGCGTCCGCAGCTCCGCATAGTCCGCCTCGACGAGGTGCACCGGCTCCGCGATCACTCCCTGCGTTGCGAGCCTCTCGCCCGCGACGAGGATCGCGCGCCGCATGATCCCGATCGCCCACAAATCGGCGTACGTGCCGCGCTCGTCGCGCAGGCGATAAGTGATCCTCGCTTCCGCGAGCAGCTCGTCGAACGCCTCGCGGTACCGCGCCGGGACCGCATCGCGCATCTCCCCCGTTCGCTCCGCCACTGCGTCCTCGGCCGGCGCCGACTTTTCGGTGTCGAGCGCGGAGCGAATCGCGCCCACGATCAGCTCCGGGAGCTCGATCACGCACGGCTCGCCCACGTCCTCCCCGTTCACGGGCCGGTAGCCGACGCGATCGACGTACGCCGCCGCCGACTCGCCCGCCGTGCCCGGAAGCGAGCGCAGCGCGGCCAAAACCTCGCCCGGCTCTCCCGCCGAAACAAGCACCGACGCTGCCACCCGATCGTCCCGCACCGCAGCGACCAGCCGCTCCAGCTCTTCGTCTGCACCGAGCGGGTCGGGGTTGACGCCTTGGAGCAGCCGCAGGAGCTCCGCGCCCGAGCGCCCCGTCCACTCGCGCGCGTGCACGAGAAAGTCGCCGACCGGAAGCAGCGCCGGCATGTTGAACAGGTGGTGAATGTAGGCCCCCTGCTTCTGGTTCTCGCGGCAGCGGTCGAGGTAGTCGAGCAGATCGTCAGTTGCCAGCGTCGCCGGCTCGACTGCCAACAGCTCCAGATGAGCGCGGATCGCGGCGGGCTTCACCTCTCGATCCCAGCGCTCGAGGTCCTCGCGCCAGAGCTTCCTCTCAAACACCGTCGCGCTCGTCTCCAGCCGCGCGCGGATCTCGGGGTGGCTCCGTGCAAGCTCCTCCCAGACTTGGCGCGGCGGGTGGCCGACTGCCTCCTCCGGCGCGCCCACGGGCCGGGGGCAGTAGTAGAAAAAGCCGTTCACGAACGCTAGGTCGAGATACTCGAGTAGCGATCCGTAGCGGCGCAGGCCCTCTCTGAAGCCGGCGATCATCGCCCCCGGGAAGAGCTCGGCGTGGAAGCGCGTCGCCGGCCGTGTGAAGTGCGTGGGGTCGAGAAACCACACGCCCGGCCTCGGCGGGGCAAAGGTTTGTTCGGCAACAGTCGTCATGTTTCACTCTCCTTTGGTGCCTTGATGCTGTCCGGGTTGCGCCGAAGCTCGTCCGTGAGCACGCGCACGGCCCACGCTGCGGCCCAGCCCGCCTCCGTTCCGTCCAGCCCCCACTGCTCGCGCATTGCTTCCCACCCTGGCGCGCTGACGAGCAGGTAAATCACCGCGAACACCTGCGACCGCTCCTCCGGCTCAAGCTCGGCCGTCAACTCGCTCATCGCCCGCTCAAACTGTCGCTGTCGCGTCCGTCGCGTCCGCTGGCGAAGGGAACGCGCAGCCGGCGAGCGCAGCATCGCTTTGATCAGCGCCTCGCTCTCGTCGTACGAACGGTAGAGCTCGAGCACGAACTCGGGGAGCCGGTCGGCGCTTTCCGGATACGAGCGGAGGTGGATCCGCAGGGCGTTGTCGACCCACGCGGCCCACGCGTCGAACAGCGCTTCCCGCGTCGGGAAATGGCGGTACACGGTGCGCAACGAGACGCGCGCCCGCTGGGCGACGAGTGGAATGGTCACCTCCTCGGTTGTGGGGTCCGCAAGCACCTCTGTGACGGCACCGAGGATGCGCAAGCGCGTCTGCTCCATCTGGTCGGCGCGCAGGGAGCTCGTGTAGGGCTGGGTCGCTTTCACGTCACGTGCAAGATACTTCATGACACGTTGCCGTGTCAAGACGGCACCTCGCAGTGTTTTTACGGCGCAATCACGGGCCGCCGGCGCGGCCCGCTGGACGTGACGGCGCGTAAGCGTGGGTCTAGCTCACGGGAGGGTCATGTCCCTAGCAGGGATGGGTCATAAGCGCTCCGTCCTGAGCGCTGTGGACTATCGGCGCCTTGTGTCTTCGGGAGAAGAGGTCGGTGGCGCTACAGGATTTGCGGCGAAGCTAGGCGGCGTCCGCCGCCACGAAGTCGTTTCCTTCCGCTCGCACGACCTCCTCGCAGAAGACGCCCACGACTAACGGATCGAACTGGGTACCGGCGCCGCGGCGGAGTTCCGCGAGAGCCTCCGCGAGCGAGACCGCCTCCCCGTAGGGTCGGTCCGAGGTCATTGCCGCGAACGCGTCGCAGACGGCGATAATCCGGGCGGCGAGCGGTATCGCGTCGCCGGCGAGCCCGTCGATGTAGCCCTTTCCGTCCCAGCGCTCGTGCGTGGCGCGGACGACCCTGCCGACGCCCTGCAGAGACGGTGAAGCGCTGAGGATCCGCTGCGCGATGACGGTGTGCTGGCGGATCAGCTTCCACTCCTCCTCGTCGAGTGGGCCGGGCTTCTGGAGCACCGAGTCAGGGATGGCGATCTTGCCGATGTCGTGGAGCTGCGCGGCGATGACGAGCTCCTCGAGTTCCTCCGCCTCGAGGCCGAGGCGCCTCCCGACGGCCTCAGAATGGGCAGTGACGTCATGCACATGCGCCCGCAGGTCGGGATCCCACTCGCAGAGCGCCTCGAGTACGACCTCGTGCGGCTGCCCGCCCCCGCGCTTCAGCGCGTGCTTCTGCGCGTATAGCCGGTGGTCGGCGATCCGCAGCGCCGACGAAGGGTCGGCCGCTTCCGAGGCCAGAAACACGGCACCGAAGCACGTGGAGATCGAAAAGCCGTCACCGTCCTCGGAGAGCGCGGTGGTCGTCGCGTCGATCAGCGGCTCGAGGGCCTCGGCCGGCAAGGCGGCGAGCACGCAGAACTCGTCGCCGCCGAGCCGGTACGACGATCCGGGCGGCTCGACAGCCCCCGCGAGCTTACCGCCGAGCCGTTGCAGAAGGGCGTCGCCCGCCAGGTGACCGAAGGTGTCGTTGTAGTGCTTGAAGCCGTTCAGGTCGTAGATGATGAGGACGTGCTCTCGGCTCGCATCCGACTGGGCGAGGGCACGCTCGAGGTCGAAGAGGAGCTTGCGGCGGTTGGCCAGCCCCGTGAGGTCGTCGTGGAGCGCCTCCTCGCGCGCGCCGCGGTAGGCGTGGTCGAACGCGACGGCCCGATCGATCCGCACACGTCGATCGTGTGCAAGGAACATGAGGAACCCGGCGAGCGGGAGCACGACGAGCAGCACGCCCAACCCACTGAGGGACGCGGCCAGACCGACGGGGGCGAGGAAGGAATCGACGGCGTACACCCACGCGAACGCAGGCAGTAGCGCCCGCAGCGGGTGCCCGAACGCGATCCGCTCTCGTGCCGATGAGCTCGCGAAGTCCAGGGCGAACTGGGCGGCGAGCGCGGCGACGTAGATGGGCGCGTCACGCCACGTGATCGTCCCAGCCGCGAAGAGCGCGAGAACCACTGTCGGTCCGATCGCAAACCACGAGCCCCCGAGCAGCACGAGCAAACGCGCTGGATGGATGCGACGTCCCAAGTAGTCAGGAGCCGCACCGAGGACGTACGCCCCCGCGACGCACAGCGGCACGAGCGGCAGCGGTAGGAGGAACAGCATGGGCACGAAGACGAGCTGAGTCGGCACGGCTGAACCAGTTCCCACCTCGAAGTCGATACGGGAGAGAAGTGCGTAAGCGCCGACCAGCACCCCCGCGAGCAAGAGGGAGGGTTCGCGGTCCGATGGAAGGAACGCAGCCAGGGCGACCGCAACGGCGACGAAGCCGCCGCCGAGAACAGCCGACGTCCAGAGATCGCGGGCGCCCGGCCGCGTCGGGCGACGCCGCCGCGCTTCCTCCACGAGGTGTTCGTCGGCACGAACGTCCTCCGCCGGGGAGCATGGCCGGGCCTCGCTCACGTAAACACGCGTCCGCTCCGCGTCAAAGACAGGCTTCCCTCCGGACTGCTCGTCAGTCATCACGCGTGTCCTTTCGCCCGGAAGTGGTCGCCGAACTGCGGTGCGCTACGTGCCCTTGAAGGGATCGACATAGACGTCGTCGATTCTCCACCCGCTCTTCCCCAACCCCACGGGAGTGAAGCGGAAGGCGACGTCGACCTTGCCGTCCGTGACCAGGGGCGGGTTCAGCAGGTTTGCGAGGAAAGGCATCGGCAGCGTTGGCTGCCACCGAGCCGTTCCCGGCACCACTGCGATGGGCAGCGCGCGAGGCGTACCGGACACGTCCGTGTAGAGCACCTCGACCTGGAGGAGGGAGAGCAGCGATCCGCTGTTGATTCCGAAGAGCCGCACCGTAGGATCGAGCAGTTCGACACACGTCGTGCCCGTCGTGGCGGAGCTGCCCGACGGGAGCAAAAGTGAGAACGCGTCGCCCGGGGCGCGAACGACGAACGTCTCGTTGCCGCGCACGACAGTCGCGCCGCCGCGCAGCAACCACGCGTTCGACCCGGCCTCGAGGCCGCCGTTCGGCGCGAGCGTGTAGTACGCGAGGTCGAGCCAGGGTAGGAACGGCCGTCCGAGTGCGCGGTCGGCGCAGCCCGTGGACGCGCTGGCGGGCTGGGAGGCGCCTGCGCCCGCGAGCGCGAGCATCGCGAGGGCGAGGACGGCGAAACGCCGGAGGAAGCCGCAGATTGTCATCAGATGAAACTCCTTTTGGAAACCTGAAGAAACCGAAGTCGGGACTCACTGTGCGTCAGACCGCAGAACGATGTCTCCCCCGAAGGCGTGAGTACCGCGTCTTGGCTCGCCGACACCGAGGACGCGTAAATGTCGCTCCCTGGAGTCCGGCAATCCGGGCGAGCAACTCCCCAGGTACGGAGACTCGCCACCCAGAATGCGGCGTTGCATCCGCGCAGATCCCGCACGAGGTCGCCCGTAACCCCGCCAGCGCCGCCGATCCCTCGTACGACGACGCAAGAAGAGCCCTGCTTCCGGCGCGAATCCCCCGCTAGCGCAGGTCGGCCCCGGAGAGCCTCTCCGGTCTGTCACGCCGGAGGTCGCGGGTTCGAGTCCCGTCGCTCCCGTATCTCGAAGTGCCTGCAAATAGGCACTTCTCGTTGTCTGCTCAGACGCAGCAACTGGCGTCGCGGCCCAATCCCGTGGCCCAAACGTCTAGCGCAAAATGCCTGCAAAATGCGGATTTCGTGGCCGGGTTTGTGTACCGGCCGCACGAATCCGACCCGTTCACAAGCCGCGACCGATGGGTTACAGGAATCGACCAAACCCCGACGATGTGGCACCAAGACAGGGCTACGTCGAAGCTTTTCGGGCAACCGAGATGCCGTGGAGCTCTTCCAGCGTCGCGCGCGTTCTCATAGCCATGACGACGTTGCCCTTGCGCTCGTAGAGGTCGAGCGCCCGCTCGAGGGCCGCGCGGGCGTCCTCGGTCTTCCCGACCAGCTCGAGCACGGTCCCCAGATCGACCAGCGCGCCGGCGCGGAAGTCGAGGTGCTGCGTCGGGTCGACAATCGCCACGGCCTCGCGGATGAGTCGCTCGGCCTCCTCCGCGTGCGCGCGGCGTGCCAGCACCTTCGCCTCGACCTGCCGCCAGAGAGCCTGCGTCGCCAGGTCGTCGCTCGCGCCGAGCTCTCGCGACCGGCGCGCCCAGGTCTCCGCCTCGTCGAGACGGTCGAGCGCGTACAGCGCCTGCCCGAGCTGGGCCGCCGCCGTCGACAGCCAACCGCGCTCGCCCAGCTCCTCCAGGAGCCGGCAGCCTTCCGTTCCAAGCTCCACCGCGGCCGCGGGGTTGCCTGCGAGCAGTTCGAGTTCCACCGATTCCAGGGCCTGCCGCTCGGCCAGGTACAACGTCATGCCGCGCTCGGCTAGGCCGTCCCGGATCGCGGCAAGCTCCGCGCGAGCTTCCTCGATCTGCCCCGCCATGGCGCGCGCCAGCGCCAGAAACGTGCCCAGGTGAAGGTCCTGCGCGTCCTCCTCCTCGAGCCAGGCGATCAGGTCGGACACGGGCGCGGTCCCGTTGAAGCGGGTGCCGGCGATCCACGCTTTCAGGTAGCGCTCGCGGTGCTGCTGTCCGAGCCGCCGTGCATGCGCGAGCGCCTCCTCGAACGCGGCGGCCGCGGTATCCCCCTGGAGGCGCGTGTGCGCGACCTGGCCGAGCGCGAAGCAGGCGGTGCAGAGTCCGAGGTCGTCGCCCGCGGCCTCGAACCGTGGGAGGGCCCCCAGCGCGAGGGCCTCGACCGCATCCACGACGCCCTCAGGGTCTGAGTACAGCCTGGTCAAGGTCTCCCCGATCCGGAAGCAGAGCTCGGCGTTCGTGTTGCCGGCGGCAGCGGACCGTTCGGCCGCGCGCGCGGCGCGCCTTCCCGCCTCCTCGATGCGGCCCGCGACGAACAGCGTAAACACGACGTCGTCCTCGAGGACGACGTCGAGCTCGTCGGCGGAGACGGCCGCCGCCCGTTCCAGGAGGTTCGTCGCGGCCGCGTAGTCTTCGCGGAGCAGCGCCCGGCGGCCGGCGGCGGCCAGTCGGGCGTGGGCGCGCCTCGCCAGCGGGGCGTCGTCGGCCAGCCCGAGCTCGCGGCGGTACCGGCACGCCTGCTCCAGGTGATAGCCCGCGATCTCGTCGAGCTCGACGAGATCGTGCCCGCGCTCCTCGAGCCAGTCGGCGAAGCGCCGGTGCAGCTCGATCCGCGTCGCCTTCGGAAGCGCCTCGTAGGCGGCGTCGCGGATCAGCAGGTGGCGGAAGCGGTACGCGTCGTCTGCGACGATGGTGGGCGTCTCGGGGCGGACGAGTTCCTTGCGCACGAGCCCGACTAGGCGCGCGTCAATCTGGCGGTCGGCCGGTTCGAGCGCGGTGACGGCGCCGCGGTGGAACACCTCGCCCTCGACCGACCCGCACTCCAGGACGATCCGCTCCTCCCTCGGGAGGCTGTCGATCCTCGCGGCCAGCAGCGCGTGGATCGTCGGCGGCACCGCGACCTCGCCGCCGGAGTCGCGCGCGAGCTCGACCATCTCCTCGACGAACAGCGGGTTCCCGGCCGCGGCCTCGGCGATCCGCACAGACAGCGCCTCGTCCGCGCCGGCCAGCAGGGCGTTGACGAGCGCGCCGGTCTCCTCGGCCGGCAGCGGCTCGAGCAGGACCGACGTCGCGTTGTGCTTGCCGCCGCCCCAGGCCGGGCGCGCGTCGAGAAGCTCCGGCCGCGCCATGCACAGAAGCAGGATGGGCGTGCCGCGCGAGAGGTCGGCGACGTGCTCGACCAAGTCGAGGAAGGTCGGCTCGCCCCACTGGATGTCGTCGAAGACGACCACGATCGGTTGGTCGAGCGCCGCCAGCTCGAGGGTCTTCCGAACCGCCCACGCCGCTTCCGGGGGCGTTGTCACCGCGTGCTCGCCGCCGAGCAGCGCCTCGAGCGGGATCCGGATCGCATCCTCTTCGGGAAGCGCCTCGAGCTGCTTCAGGACCTCGACGACCGGCCAGTAGGTGATGCCCTCGCCGTACGAGAGGCAGCGCCCCCGCAGCACTCGCGCCCCGTCGAGCCCGGCGAGGAACTCCGACACGAGGCGGGACTTGCCGATCCCGGCCGTGCCCAGGACTGTGAAGAGCTGGCACGAGGAGTCTCCGACCGCTTGATCGAAGGCGTCGCGAAGGCGGCGAAGCTCGGTTGAGCGCCCCACCATGGGCGCCACATGGCGTCGCACGGCCTCGCCGGCAAGCGAGAGCAGCCGGTAGGCCGGCACCGCTTCAGCCTTGCCCTTCAGACTCAGCGGCTCGACGGCCTCGACCTCGACGGTGGCGCGCACGAGCGCTAGCGTCGGCTCCCCGATCAGGATCTCGCCCGGTCGCGCTGCCTGCTGCAAGCGGGCGGCGACGTTAACGGCATCGCCCGTGGCTAGGCGCTCCTCGGTGCCGGTGACGACCTCGCCGGTGGTGATCCCGATCCGGCCGTCGATGCCGAGCGCTGGAAACGCTTCGCGCATCTCGACTGCGGCCCGCAGCGCCCGCAGGGCGTCGTCCTCGTGCACGTTCGGAACGCCGAAAACGGCCATGACGGCATCTCCGATGAACTTCTCCACCGAACCGCCGTGGCGCTCGACGATCGACTTCATCTGCTCGAAGTAGCGCGCGAGAATCGCCCGAAGCGCCTCCGGATCCGTTGACTCCCCCAGCGCCGTCGACCCCACCACGTCGCAAAACAGCACCGTCACCGTCTTCCGCTGCTCGCGCGAGGGAGGAGCTTCGCTGAGCGGAGTCGCGCAGTTCAGGCAGAACTTCGCCCGCTCCGGGTTTTCCTCACCGCAGACACGGCAGACCGCCACCGGCCGAGTCTAGGCCAGCCGCTCGAACGAAACTAGCGCTGCAGTCTGAGCTGTTGACCGGTTTGCTCCTTCGCGAACTCGCGCTCGAGCCGGGCTAGGTCTCGTGCTGAGATGAGCTCTCGCATGCGGGGCAGCCTCAGGTGGGGGCGACCACGCTCGGGCGGCGGCGCCCCTCGTCCCGCGGCGTCGCGTTGTCCATGGAGACAAGGTTTCGTGGCCCACTCGTGGCCCAAACGCCCGATTCGGGATCTACGCAGCCATGCGGGATGACTTGAGCGGAGACGCAAAAAGGCCCTGCAAATGCTTTAGATCGGAGTGGCTCGTCGTCGGGTGTCGCTGCTCCTGAAGCGGCCTGTCACGCCGGAGGTCGCGGGTTCGACTCCTGCCGCTCCCGCGAACGACACCCGCCCATGCTTACTCCGATGAACTGCCCGGCAGCGGTCACGGAATCAGGGTGATCTGCGTTTCGGAGAGTCCGCTAACGCGTCGTCGCGCCGGAGAGCACGCGCGTCTCCGCGGCGCGCCACTCGAGGCCCATCGCCTCGAAGCGCGCAACAGCCTGGTCGACCAGCGACGCATCGCCGCGCGAGATCCCGAGCGCGCGGAGCGCGAATGGACACGTATAGCTCTCCTCGCCGAGGAAAGGCGCTGCCTCCTCCTCCAGCCGTTCTGTCTCGCCGAGCGCCAGGAGCGCATCGAGTCGCGCCGCCGCTCCATCAAGGCCCCACGGACCGCCCATTGCCGGAAGTACCTCGAGAATCCGCCGCACCTCCTCCTCATCACCGCGAAGAAGCGCCAGGCGCAGCAGGGCAGGCTCGAGCTCCGGAGGACCGGCTACGACCGCGGTCGCGCAGCCGATCTCTCTTAGTCGCCGACTCTGGTGCTCCTCTTCGAGCTGCGCAAGGCCGAGCGCGCAGACGAGCAGGGTGCGCCAGTTGAATTGGCAGGGGAAGTCCTCATTGGCCGCGCTTGCTTTCTCGGCCCGGACCGCAAGGTCCCTAAGCGCTTCCCATTCGCCAAGCGTACTCCCGACCACGGCCTGCAGGCCGACCGCGTGCACCTCGTCGTGCGCAGTGAGGGATGACGCGAGCTCGTCGAAGTGTTCCGCGAAGAGGCGGGCGCGCGCGATTCGGCCGGCGCGCAGATAGACGAACCCCGCATTCCAATACTGGTGGCTTTCGTAGTTCGGGTTCGCGAGCTTTGGCGCAGCCGCAAGCGCGCGGTCGGCCCAGTCGCACGCCTCCTGATATCGACCCACTTCTGTCGCCGCGAGGGTCTGTGCTTCACACGCGAACACGACGAGCCTCGGGTCTCCCAGTGCCTCCCCGAGACGGCGGACCTCGTTCGCTGTCTCCACTCGCTCTGACGGATCGGACACAGCCTGGGCGAGCAGAGCCCACGCGCGGGCCGGGGTATCCGGGTCTGAGTACTCGAGTGCCTTGGCGAGCCACTGCTCGCAGAGCTCGCGCGGCGGTGGCTCTTTCCACATGTACGCACGACCGAGGCTGTAGTAAGCGAGCTGGGCATAGATCTCGGCCGCGACGGCAGGCTCAGGCTCGAGCGAAAGCGCCTCTTCCATCGCCGCGCGGAAACCCTGAGCGTCGTACCGCAGCGTGTGTACCCGGGCAGTCTCCTGGAGGATCTGGATCTTGCTTTTGACCTCCGGCTCGAGCTCCAACCCCCGGGCGAGGAGCGCGAGCGCGTCCTCAATCTCGAACCGTCCAGCTGCAAGCTCGGCCGCGCGGCGCAGCCACCTGACGGCTGAGGCCCGCACTTCCGCGTGACGATCTGTCTCGTCACCCCAGACGAGGTCCACGTCCGCGGGCCGCACGGCTTCCGCGTAATGGTGGGCGAGCAGAGGTGCGTCTTCGTCCCTCTCGCGGCCGCGGCGCTCGAGCCACGCCGCGAAGTCGGCGTGCAGGAGCGCCCGGGCGCGCGTCGTCAGAG
>WNFV01001121.1_pt1 | contig 36781 bp, 44 predicted proteins | sample 5400101 | NCBI WGS metagenome assembly WNFV01 (sample SAMN13153361, study PRJNA577476) | soil metagenome | isolation source: 115 cm soil or saprolite under grassland replicate 1 | place: USA:California | collected 2016-06-15 | reverse complement strand
TGGGCCAGGTTCCCCGTCGAAGCGCAAGCCAATGTGGCGAACCCCAGTTCCCTTGCCTTGGCCACGGCCACGGACACCACCCGGTCCTTGAAGGAGTGCGTTGGGTTCTTGGTCTCGTCCTTCAAGTGGAGCTTCGGGAGCCCCAACTCGGCGCCGAGGCGTTCGGCATGGCGAAGGGGGGTGAACCCGTCGGACAGGTCGACGGCGCCGGCAACGTCCGCGGGAAGCAAGGGCGAGTACCGCCACAACGTCAGGGGACCGGTGGTGATCGACTCGAGCGGGGTTCGCGCGCGGATCGCGTCGTAGTCGTACTCGGGCTCGAGTGGACCGAAGCATTCGTTGCATGCCGAGCGGGCCTCCGCCGGGCAGCGCGCGCCGCACTCCCTGCACCTCAGTCCGATCAAGTAGGTCGTCATCGCGACCACCCCTCTCGTTCGGGAGGAATCTCTGGGGACGCAAAGAGGCCCGCCCTATTGGCGAGCCTCCGATCCAGATGATTCCTCATCTTCCCCCCGGATTCGTCCGAGGGTCGGAATTGGCACCCCGCCTTACCGGGGTTGCCGAGGCTTCACAGGGCCTGTCCCTCCACCTCTCTGGATGAGGTTCGCTCCGAGCGACCGTTCAGGGGGCCGCCCGGCCTCGTTATTCGATTGGCGCGAAGGATACCGAGCACCCCCCCCGTCCGGCAAACGCCTGGCGCCTTTGCGCAGCTTCGTCGCGGGGACTGGATTTGAAACTGGCCTGGGCGGTCGCCAGGCCCGCAAGGCCCCGCCCCTGGAACGCCGGAAGCACGGACCAGCCAGGGCAGTCTGGATCTCTGGGCCCCCGGGCATGCCCTCGGTTCCCAGTCTCAAATGGGCAGGTCAAGCCCGTGATCGGAGTTTCTGTACAACGGGATCATGAGGAGCGGGCCAACGAACAGGATCCCTCCTGCCCCGGACACCGCGAAGCAGGCTCGATGCGTGCCCCCGGCCCACGTTGAGCCCGACACGGTCCCGAGCAGGATCAGGATGGGGATGGCCACGAAGATCCGAAGGCCCGTGGTCAGCCTGTTGAGCGATCGGTCGGGGTAATCGACCGAGAACTGCACCGGAGACGTCGCCTGTTCCATCGCCATCGCTTCCCCCCTCGTGCCGGCTGCTTCTGGGCAAATTCCACGGCTTCACGGCTCGAGACGCTAGAACCGGCGGCCACCTACGATGTCGACGTGGGGAAGGTTCCCTCCAAGGAGGAGCTCGAGGCGGAGCACTGCTGGGAGTCGGACGACCGAGTGCCGGGGCGACCGGAGATGACCGAGTTTCGTCGAAGGCTGCGCTACCACCAGGCGCAGTGGCGTGAGGCGCAGGGGCACCCGATCGGTTCGCAGCCAATCGCGCCGAAGCCGGGCGGGTCCGTGCGGCTTGTCGGGAGTCGCCTCCCACTCGCCTACGCCAGAAAGACCGGCGCGAACTTCGTCACCGCTGGCGCGCTCGACGCGGCGAGGGCCCGAACGTCCATCGTCGAACCTCAGCAGAGCTTCGATCATCAGCGTCTGTGGGCCGATCTCCTGTAGTCGCCGACGATGGCCTTCAACCTCTTCGGCGACCTGGCCGGCGACTTGGGGCTGGCCGACCGTGCCATCCACGCCTGGTGGCCGGATGCGCCTGGCACCTTGAGTGACGTCCCGTTCACACACTCGCCGGGCTGGTTGGACCCGGCGTTTCTCAACAGCCTCCGCGCCTTCGACGTGGCGTTCGAGCGCGACCTCGACGACGGGACGCGGGCGATCGTCGGCGTCGACGTCAAGTATCGCGAGTGGCTCAAGCCCGAGACCCCCAGGCCGAGCAACCTCGCCCGATACCTGCAGGTCGCCGAGAGGTCGGGAATCTTCAGGCCCGGTGCCCTCGACTCGGTCAAGGGAAGGGGCGGGCTCGCTGTGATGTGGCTCGAGCACCTGCTGGTGCTGTCGATGCTCCAGCACCCGAGCGATGCGTGGCGCCGGGGCCGGTACGTGGTCATCCACCCCGCCGACAACACGGACTTCATGGATGCCTGTACCAGATACCGCGATCTGCTCGCAGACCAGTCGACCTTCTCCTCGATAACCGTCGAGGAGCTCCTCGACGCCGGCGTCCTCCCGGCACGCACGGCCTCGGCGCTGCGCAAGCGCTACATTCCCCGCTGACGCCTCCCCGCAGCGGCCCTCGGTTCGAACGATCCGAGCGATCGCCGCATCATCCACAGGAACGTGAAGGGTTCAATTACCCCGATTCGAGATGGGTGGGCCCGGTAGCATGCGCTCTCCTCGAACGGAAGGAGATCCATGCTGTTCTCCCTGCTGTATCTAATCCTCCGCCGCGTGCTCGGATTCGGGGCGCTGCCCACAGGACGAGCGCGATCTCGAGCTGCTCGTGCTCCGGCACCAGGTGAGGATCCTACGGCGGCAGGTCAAGCGCCCCCGCCTCCGCCAATTCGATCGAGTAGTGCTGGCAGCGGCGAGCCGAGCGATGCCACGGACTCTCTGGTCCTCCTTCGTGGTGAGACCCGAGACCCTGCTCCGGGGCACCGCGAACTAGTCACGAGGAAGTGGACCTACACGAGGAGAGGTCGCCCCGGCCGACCACCAGTCGATCCCGAGGTCCGGGAGCTCATCGTGCGCCTCGGAAGGGAGAACCCCCGGTGGGGCTACCAGCGGATCCGCGGGGAGCTGCTGAAGCTCGACATCCGGGTCTCCGCGACGACGATCCGGACGATCCTGCTCCGCCGCGGCCTTGATCCCGCTCCCCGCCGGGCCGGCCCGACGTGGACCGAGTTCCTGCGGTTGCAGGCCGCAGGCATCCTGGCCTGTGATTTCTTCACTGCGGAGACCCTGTTGCTGAAGACGATCTACGTCCTGTTCTTCATCGAACTCTCGACCCGGCGAGTGCACCTGGTGGGTGCCACGGCCCATCCCGACTCGGCCTGGGTCGCCCAGCAGGCCAGGAACCTGGGCGATCGATGAACGGATTGTGGGCGTCCGGTTCCTCCTGCACGACCGGGACGCCAAGTTCTCGGGCTCCTTCGACGGCGTGTTCGAGACGGAAGAGGTGCGGGTCGTCCGCACGCCGATCCGGGCGCCTCGAGCCAACGCCTTCGCCGAGCGGGTCGTGCGGACAGTCCGTTCCGAGTGCCTCGACCACGTGCTTGTCTACGGCAGGCGTCATCTCGAGCGGGTGCTCCGAACCTACGTCGTCCACTACATAGAGGAGAGGCCGCATCGAGGGCTCCATCTCGCCGTGCCATCGGGCAGGGCCGCGACCGACACGCTCGGCGGTCAAACGGCGAGACCTTCTGGGCGGTCTGATTCACGAGTACCAGTGGGCCGCGTGATGCGATCGGGATTGTTGAACCCTTCACGCCCGCTCCGGGTCCTCGTAACACTCCTCTGATGAGAAAGGACGGGGGAGAGATCGAGGAGGTTGGCGAAAGCCTGGCCGGCCCCCGGAGACGGCTCGGCCCTCGAGGTCCTCACCGGCTTCTGCGGCTCCTCGATTTCTTCCCGATGCCTCCCCGGGCCCGTATGGCAAACAGACTGAAGCTCGCGGTGCCGGGCGTGAGAAGCTTAATCTCGCGGTTGCATGCGAAGTTCGCCTTACTCTGAATGGAAGGATTCGGAAGAACTGTTTCTGGTGGGGTGAGTGGCATGAGGGAGACGATCGAGTTCTATTTCGATCCGCTGTGCCCGTGGGCATGGCAAGGAGCTGTGTGGATCCGCCAGGTAGAGCAGGTAAGGGATATCCGTGTTGACTGGCGGCTGTTTAGCTTGTTCTTGATCAACGAGCATCGGGAGGAGTTCGGGCCGGAGGTGCGCGATCAGATGCTGTCGCCGTTGCGGGTGCTGGCTCTCGTTCGACGGGAAGGGGGCAACGAAGCCGTTGGCCGCGCGTATCAAGCGATCGGCGAGCGGCTGCACGAGCACAGGCCGAAGGCCGAGATGAGCCCCGCGCTGCTTCGGGAGGCGCTCGAGGCGGCTGCTCTGGACCCAGCGCTCGTCGATCGGGCCCTGGCCGATCCCTCCACCGAGGGGGAAGTCATAGGCGAGCACGAAGCGATCGTGGAGCGGGTCGGTGCGTTCGGCGTGCCCACCATCGTGCTGCCGAGCGGCAGAGGCATCTTTGGCCCGGTAAAGGCAGTAGCCCCCCTGGGCGAAGCCGCCGGAGAGCTGTGGGACCACGTCCGCTGGATCACGGACCAGGAGGACTTCTTCGAGCTCAAGCGGATCCGCGACCGCAAACCCGGCCGGGCCGCGTAGGCAGCAACACATGGCCGAATCTCGACGAAAGTTTCGGCAATTGAGGTCCAGCAGGGACGAGCAAGACGCAACGGCCCACTTCAGGGAGCGGTACGGACGGCCCTCGGGTGAGCCCCTCAGGCAGCTCGAGCGATTGGTGCTCGGGGTCGACTTCGGGGGAAACGGCTACACGACGGTGGGCCAGGCCCGGTTGCTCGCCGAGCGGCTTGATCTCGGCCCGGCCAGTTGGCTACTCGACATTGGTGCGGGGCGGGGATGGCCCGGGCTCTACCTGGCCCAGGCCACGGGGTGTCGTGTTGTGGTCACCGACTTGCCGCACGACGCGATGCACAGGGCCCGAGAGCGCGCCAGGGAGGAGGCATTGTCCGAGCGCACTGCTGTTGTGGTGGCGAGCGCGCGTCGCCTGCCCTTTCGCTACGAGACATTCGACGCGATCGTTCACACCGACGTCTTGTGTTGACTGACAGCGAAGCTCTCCGTGCTGAGAGCGTGCAGGCGGTTGCTCCGGCCGGGAGGTCGCACGGCGTTCTTCACAGTGCACGTGACTGCAGGCCTTTCAAAGCGGGACCACCGGCGGGCCATCGGTGCCGGGCCGCGGGCCGTCGTCTCACGCCGGGACCATCGATCGCTCCTGCAGGCGGCCGGGTTCATCGAAATCGAGGAGAGGGCCGTGACTGACGAGTTCCTGGCCACCGCCGAGCGATGGGTCCAGTTCTCCCGACAACTTGAACCGGAGCTTCGAGCGCTCCAGGGAGCCGAGGCCTTCGATGAGCAGCAGCTCGACCGGGAGACGATCCTCGGTGCCATCCGGGAAGGCCTTCTGTCCCGATCGCTCTTCGTGGCCACGCGATTCTGACGAGGCCACGGCCCTGCAGAAGGACCGCGCCCAGCCTGGAGGCTGCGAAGCACCAGTCACGCAACCCACCGAGCAGCGATACTTTCCTGACCAGAACGAGGGGGTACCCATGGCCGAGGTAGCGGTCGACGTCGATCGGCTCAGGGTGGAGGTCAGGTGGGGGGAAGCGTCCTCCGTGACCCTCTCGACTGGCCCGGCGGCGGCCGCGTCGCGGTCCTCTCGGACCAGTCGGGGGCCGTATTTGGCGTGGGCAACCTGGCGATCGCAAGGGTGCTCAGGTAGTGAACGAGCCGGGTGCCTGGAGCATGAGCGCGCTCAACACGCGCGATCCCGAGGGCGCGGAGACTTTCTACGGCGCCCTGTTCGGCTGGGAGACCGAGGTGTTTGATGTGGGCGACGGCGAGATCGCCCTGTGGCGCCTCCCGGGATACGTGGGCGGCGAGCGTGAACAACCCGTGCCTCGCGACGTGGTCGGCGTGATGACGCCGATGAGCGGGGGACCGATCTCGAGACGATGCACCGCCGCATTGGAGCGTCGACTTCTGGGTTGACAACGCTGACGCGACTGCAAACACTGCCGCGGATCTCGGCGGTCGGGTCATTGTGCCTCCGTACGACATCCCAGGTTTCAGGGAGGCGGTGCTGGCCGACCCGCAGGGGGCCGTGTTCACCGTCAGCAAGGTGAGCGCTCGAGGCTAGCGCATGGAGCTAGCGTGGCGGAGCATCGGAGTACATGATGTTCCCCGAATCCCTCCCTTCCGGACGGTCAGAGCCAGCATCCGGTCGGGCCAGGAGGGCAGAGAGACGGCCAGAAAAGGAAAGGGGGACGCCACAGCGATGCAAGAGGCACAGGCAGCGCAGGGAGCGATGCTGCCCGGACCGGATCCCGCGCTCCAGCAGCTGGACCGGTTCGTCGGCACGTGGAACGTGAAGGGCCGCACTCTCGGCTCGGACACCGACAATTCATGAGGCGTGCGTGGTCGCAGTTCTCTCCGGAATCCATGAGCTTGACGGTGGAGCTCGGGGGATGGCAGGAGCCGCGCAGATGGCAATCAGGTCGGCCGAGCTCATGCAGGATGTGGCGAGCCGCCACGACGGTGGTGCGGTGATGATCGGCGACGCTGCGCGCGTCGACTTCCACGAGCCTTTCGGGTGCGATCTTCGGCGTATCGGTGTTTGTGGAGGGATTGAACCTCGTGGACTTCCCCCGGTCCAAGTCAGGGTGAACGCCGGTCCCATGACCTACACCGACGATGACTACTACGGGCTCGTGGTGAACATCGCTGCCAGGATCGCTGCGATGGCGGGCCCGGGACAGGTCCTCGTCGGGGAGATCGCAGCAGCTGCCGGTGATCCCGAACGGGTCCGATTCGACGAGGACGGGCCCGCCCAGCTCAAGAGGGTCACACGGTGACGGTCTATCGAGCCCTCAGGAAGGAGACACCATGACGATCGTGGTGACTGGACACTCGACGTCCCTGGACGGGTTCATTGCCGGCGCCGACGACAGCCCGGAACAGCCGTTGGGTGTCGGCGGCGACCGCCTGTTCGACTGGTTCAGCGACGGCGACACGCCCAGCCGGTACTACCCCGAGTTCAAGATGTCGGCCGCCAACGCGGAGTTCTTCGATGAATACGCCGGCCGGGTCGGTGCGGTGATCACGGGGCGCCGAACCTACGACGTGTCCGACGCCTGGGGCGGGAGCGGACCGTTGCCCGGAGTGCCCCTGTTCGTCCTGACCCATCGCGTCCCCGACACGGTGCCGGCTGGCGATCCGCCCTATACCTTCGTCACCGAGGGCATCGAGCGCGCCGTAGAGCTGGCGCGAGCGGCCGCTGGGGGCAAGGACGTGGACCTCATGGGGGCGACGACCGTTCAGCAGGCGCTCAGGGCCGGCCTCCTCGACGAGCTCATCATCCACCTAGTGCCCGTCGTGCTCGGCCGCGGCGCCCGCCCGCTGGACGGCCTCGAGCCCGGGAGCGTGGAGTTCGACCTCGTCTGGGTCGTCGACGCACCGGGGGTCACGCACCTGACCTACCGAGTCGTGAAGTGATCGGTCGCATCGCGGGTTCTGCACGAAGAACTCTGGACTTGAGCCCGATCGAGGCGGACGTGGGCAAGCGCCGGCTTATGACTGCTGAGGGCTGAGACTGAACGCTACCCCGGCCCTCGACCGAATCCAATGGATCGGACCAGCCAGCGAGCTGCATCTAAGGAAGGAGGGCCACCTCTCGATCTTCTCGAACCACGCGGAGGAGATCCTCACGAAACTCGTGAACCCTGCCTGAGCACAGGCGTTCGCCGGCGTGATCCTGTGGGTCTGCTACATCTTGATCGCCCGGCGGTTCTTCCGGCTCGGGCGACGCACCCCGACCGTGGGGACAGGTCGATGAAAGGGTGGTCGTGCTCTACGAGTCGCTGTTCGGCAACACGGAAGCGTGAAAGGTTCGGAAATGCCGATCCGGCTCATGCCGCCCACCGGTACTCGTGGATCAAGCCAGCCAAGACACCTCGCCGCTTGATGGTGTGGCCCTCCCCTGGGGCGCTCGACCGGCCCGAGGGCGGGCGTGGCGAGGCGAAGCCCTCGGTGCGGCCTCTCCTCTATGTAGTGGTCGGCGTAGGTCCGCAGGACGCGCTCCAGGTGCCGGCGTCCGCAGATCAGCACGTGGTCCAGACACTCCGTTCGGATCGTCCGCACGAACCGCTCGGCGAAGGCGTTCGCCCTCGGTGCCCGAATCGGAGTTCGGATCACCCGAATGCCTTGGGAGGCGAAGACCTCGTCGAACGGCCCCGAGAACTTGGCGTCCCGGTCTCTGACGAGGAACCGGACGCCACCCAGCCGATCCTCCGCTGGAGGGGTGCTTGCGAAGCACCGGCTGATGCGGGAGGTGATCGAGGCGCAGCGCGCCGAGATCGTCCGGTTGCGGAACGAAGGCACGATGTTCTCCCCGTGCCCCCGGGGGGAGTCGGATCAGACCTCCGCAGGTTGGTGCGGCTCCGACAGCGGCTGCAACTGCGTTTGAGGCGCTGACTCTGACACACTGGGCGGCCTAGCCGCGTTGCGGACGTCGTTCCACACCAAGGTTTTATTCCCAGCCGCGGAGGCGAAGGTTACAGCGTACGAACACCGGAGAACCGGGTCCGGCGCTCTGGGTAGACACCCGCTCCTGGGCCGGGTGGCCTGATGGAACGACGTGCCAGGTGAAAGCCAGGCGCGCACCTGACGTCATCTTTCGCACAGACCAAGAGACTGCATAGAGGTCCTCAATCGGGACGCCAGAGGTCGATCTGCGGCAGCCCGTGGATGCCGAGCGTCTGCGACAGCTCGCCGCAGTGTACGCGTCGTGGGTGAAGAGCCGCTGGAGGATTGAGCCGCGAGTGTGCACCTGGGCCTGGCCGTTGTAGTCGCGATGGAACGTTTCGGCGAGCATCTCCGGCGTCCATCGGTCCAGGCAGCCCTCGATCAGGCGCCACGTCGAATCGAGGGCCTCCACGAGCTCGTGGGCCCCGCGCGGATGGTCGAGGTCGTCCTCCCAGCCGGTGGTGGCGGCGTTCGGGAATGGCGTCGTGTCCGCGCCGGGCTCGCCGATGACGTCGCAGAGCCAGTACACCCGCGCCCCGGCGGTGTGGCCCACGGTCGCCCAGATCGGCCATCGGTCGGCACCTGCGGCGAGCCCTCGCGCCGAAGGGCACTCTCGCGATCGTCGGAGGAGAAGGCGGCGGACGCTGGACCGGAGGCTTCTTCCGGCAGATGCTCCGGGCACCGCTACTGTCCCCGTTCTCCGGGCAGAAGATGCGCCCGGTGATTTCAAGGAGAACCAGGAGGACCTCCTTGCGCTGGCGGCGCTCGTCGACGCCGGCAAGGTCACCCCGGTCGTCGGCAGGACTCATCCGCTCGTCGAGGCTGCCGACGCGATTCGTGAACTCGAACGAGGCCACGCCCGCGGCAAGATCGTCGTCACCGTGTGACGAAGGAGCCGTGCTGCCGGATGGCCGGTGCTCGCAGGATCGGCCTCTCGACTCTCGGTTCCGGAGCTGGCCAGAAGAGTGCTCAGCGGGATCCGGCTTCCGATGATTTTCGGCTCGCCTGGCCGTCGTATAGAGAGGTAGCGTGACGAGGCCGTGCCCGGCTATGAGGAGGTTGAGATGCAGAAGATCACACCACACCTCTGGTTCGATACGGAAGCCGTGGAAGCAGCCGACTACTACTCCTCCGCGCTCCCGGATTCCAAGGTCACCAACGTGACCACGATCCACGACACCCCGTCGGGAGACACGGACATCGTCTCGTTCGAACTCATGGGCCAGTCGTTCATGGCGATCAGCGCAGGTCCTCTGTTCAAGTTCACCCCGGCGGCATCGTTCCTGATCTCCTGCACCACGAAGGAGGAGGTCGACACGCTCTGGGCACGGCTCTCTGAAGGCTCGGTGCACATGCCTCTCGAGTCCTACCCGTTCAGCGAGCGCTACGGGTGGACGGAAGACAGGTACGGCCTCTCGTGGCAGATCATGCTCGTGGGCGAGGAGCAGGCAGGACAACGCATCACGCCGACGCTGATGTTCGTCGGGAAGGTGTGCGGCAAGGCGGAGGAGGCGATCAACCTGTACACCTCAGTGTTCCCCAACTCAGAGGTCGGCCCCATTCTTCGCTACGGCAAGGGTGAAGAGCCCGATGAGGAGGGGACGATCAAGTACGCCAGCTTCCTGCTGGACGGCCAGGAGTTCGCCGCGATGGACAGCGCTCGCGACCATGACTTCGGTTTCAACGAGGCCATCTCGTTCCTCGTGAGCTGCGAGACGCAAGAGGAGATCGATCACTACTGGGACAGCCTCTCCGCGGTTCCCGAGGCTGAGCAGTGCGGCTGGCTCAAGGACAGGTACGGCCTTTCCTGGCAGGTGGTGCCCTCCGCCATGGACGAGATGCTGCGCGGCGGCACCAAGGAGCAGATGGCGCGGGTCACCGAGGCGTTCCTGAAGATGAAGAAGTTCGATCTCGCAGAGCTGCGGAGGGCGTACGAGGGTCCGGAAGCGCGAGCAGGAGGTACAGGATGACAAGGCTCCACAGCTATCTCAATTTCGCGGGCAATGCCGAGGAGGCATTTACCTTCTACAGGTCCGTGTTCGGGGGCGAGTTCTCCTCGGTCGTCCGGTTCAAGGATTTCCCTATCGAGGCGTGAGCATCCCCGAGAAAGACCAGGACAAGATCATGCACATCGCCCTGCCGATCGGGGAGGACGACATCCTGATGGCAAGCGACACCCTTCAGTCACTCGGACAAGAGCTGGTGCAGGGGAACAACGTCTACGTGTCCGTCCACCCGATGAGCAAGGAAGAGGCCGACAGGATATTCAAGGCCCTCTCAGAAGGGGCTGAGATCGAGATGCCGATCGCCGACCAGGTGTGGGGAGACTACTACGGGGCCTTGAAGGACAAGTTCGGGGTCATGTGGATGGTGAACTACAGCCCCCCTCGAGTCGAGTGAACGAAGACCTGCCCGAGACAGAACACGACTTCCGGGTGGACCTGATCGTCACTCCGGGAGAGGTGATCCGCACCGGCGCCAAGAAGCGGCCGCCGGGATCGTGTGGTCCGACCTCGACTAGGCCAAGATCGACGAGATCCCCGCGCTTGTGGCTCTGGCCCGGCACAGGTAGACAGAATTTCTAACCAACGCAAGCCGGGGAAGCTGGAACCGGGAGGTGGGTTCAGCATGGACGATGACCGGATCAAGCAGGCGCTGGAGCGCTTCGGGCTGGGCCGTATCTCCTGGGCTGGTACCCACAACGCCGCCTCCTCAATTGTCAGAAGCGGATAATCGGGCTTCAGGGGAATGATGGTGCAGCCCGTTGAGCTGTTGCAACTGGCCGATGAGCTGGCCCGCCGGGCCGAAGGAGAGCCGGGGGACGCGGCGCAGGCGGTCCTGGCGGCGCATGCCGCCCTCGAGGCCACGGTCAACCGCCTGGGGGACGCAGAGATTCAGAGCTTCAACTACAGGGCCAGGTTCCTTCCGAAGTGGCATGACCTCTGCCGTCGGCTTCTGGGGCGGCAGCTCGAGGCCGCCCCCGACCTTGAGCGCCTGCAAGCCGTCCGGGACGCCGTCGTCGGATACCGGGGAGAGCCCGAGCGGCTGGACCGCCGAGCCACCACCCCGCCGCCCGAAGTTCCCACCGTCGTTGCCAACCAGGAGACGGCTCGGTGGGCCGTGGAGACGGCCAGGCGGGTGATCAGGGAGTTCCATGACGCGGCCGGCCGCGAAGTCCCGGCCTGGGCCCTGGAACGAACTGGTCACCAGGGCATGGCAGAGGGGTGAGGCCGTCGTCGTGCAAGGGGTCTACCGCGTGTGGCACGGACGGCGGGAGTTCCTGGAGTCCTTCGTGGCCGCCCCCGGCCCGATGGGCTGGCGATACTTCGGCCGGGTTCATCCTCCTGACTCGGAAGAGGAGCTGTTCACCGTGGACCACGTGGTCGATGCGGAGTGGGGCCTGGTCCGGTACCGCCTCCTGGACCAGAGCGGCACGTCGATCGTGGCCACCCTGGCGACAGGCGGGATCGAGGTCGTGACCGGGAGGCCTGGCGAGGAACGATCCGAGACGGTGCCCGGCGCCTCCGCAGTGTGGTCATCCTCCCCCTGCTCGCTGCTCGTGGTGGATCGGCTCCTCAGTACGTCGGGCCGGAGCGATGTGGCCGCCGTGCGGATCGGGGCCGCACTCGAGCCCGAGGTGATCACCGTGCGCCTGGAGCGACGGGGCTCCCGGCCGGTGGTTACCCCGGCCGGAAACAGTGAGGCGGAGCTGGTCGAAGTGATGCTGGACGGCGAACGCTTCGAGGCCCTGATCCATTCGGACCTGCCCCTCTCCGCCCGCGGTTGGTTCGACCTCGTGGCCTGACCGCGGCCGCCGGACACGACCCGGTGGCCTCTCGAGTCAACCTCGCCGAGCTGCGCGCGGTCCTCTCGCCGTTCGGGTATCGACGGGAGCTGCGCTTGCGGCCTGACGAGCTCGGGCGGCTCACTATGCCGACGCTGTTGGTGTGGGGAGAACACGACCCGGTCGGGGGAGCGAAGGTCGCGCAGGCCGCGGCCGACCGAATCCCCGACGCTCACCTGGAGCTGGTGCCCGCAGGTCACGGGCCTTGGCTGGGACACCCGGACCGAACCGCCGACATGGTCGCGAACTTCATCCGTCTTAACTGACCGCTTTGGCCTCGCACCGAAGGCTCTTCTTCAGCCTGGTGCGATCCGCCATAGAGCGCCGGTGGAGCTCACTTTGAGGGCTCCACAGCTGTTGTTGGCTTGCCTCGCTGCTACCCGCCGTGCTACCGAACGGGGACGAACAGGACGACACAGGACGTCACGAATGGGCGGAAGAGGACCTCCGGACCTGGACGGGACAGCACGAGGCGGCACCAGATGGACGGGGCAGCACAGAGGCCGCAAAACTCATGATCCGCCGGTCGGAGGTTCGAGTCCTCGCCGCCCCAGGGGGAGTGTCGTGTTTCGGGTGATGCTGGAGGTTCCGGCGTCACCTGAGGCTTGACACGGTTCCGGGTGTTCCTTGACACCTGTTTCCGGGTGATCCTTGTCCGGGTTCTTCGGACAACGTCGTGCGGATCGTCCGTCGGGATGGGGCCCCGCGGAGCTCCATTGGCGCAGCCGTGGGGTACCGGTCAGGATGAAACAGGGGTGAAGGAAGGAGGCCGGGATGATCGCGGTGAACGGAGCGTCCGGGGATGTCGGCAGCAAGGTGGCCAATCTGCTGCTCAAGGAGAAACAGGCCGTCCGCGTGTTCGGGCGGTCGGCAGAGAGGCTCGAGCCCTTCGGCCGACGGGGGGCCGAGGTCGTGGTGGGCGATGCCATCAACTTCGGTGACCTCCAGATGCTCTTCAAGGGTGCCGAGTCGGCGTTGGTGGTCCTTTCGGGCGACGTTTCCGATCCGCACTACGTGTCGAACCGCTCCGCGATGAGCCGCGCCATCACCCGGGCGCTGCGCCAGCAGCAGGTGAGCCACGTCGTGCTGGCCAGCAGCATCGGGGCGGATCGAGACCGAGGGGTGGGTATGGTGGCCGGGCTCCACGAGCTCGAGGGGCTCCTGTTCGGGCTCGAGGACGCCAACGTGCTCTCGCTCAGGGCCGCCTGCCCACATGGAGAACCTGCTGGCGAGCCTCCCGATGATCAAGGAGCAGAAGATCAACGGGAGCGCCTCAAGGGCGATCACCGGTTCCCGATGATCGCCACGGTCGACATCGCCGAGAGGCCACCCGGCACCTCCTCCACCGCGACTTCACGGGCCACACCATCGAGACGATCCTCGGCCCCGAGAATAGGAGCATGAACGAGGCGACCCGCGCGCTCGGCGCTGCCCTGGGGATGCCGGATCTTCCGTACCGTCGAGTTCGCCCCAGAAGGAGTGAAGGCGGCCCTTCAGGGCATCGGCATGTCCGAGGAGGTGGCCTCGCTCCTCGTGGAGCTCCAGATCGCGATCAACGAGAACCGGGTGATGGACGAGGTGCAGCGCACGTCAGAGAGCACGACCCCCACCCAGCTCGAGGAGTTCCTGAAGAGCGCCCTGACGCCGGGAGTGATCCCACATCATTCCTGCAGACGAAGCCATCCGGGCCGTCGGGGACCTTCGGTCGGGGTTCCGCTGCGCCCTCCTGCAGCCGGGCGAGGACGCCTACGAGGAGGCCTGCCGGATCTGGAATGGGCCATCGATCGGGGTCGGGCGCTGATCGCGCTGTGCGCCGGTGCCACGACGTCGCCCTGGCCGTCCGGTTCGCTCGGGAGCGGGACCTCCTCGTGTCGGTCATCGACGCGTGGACGGAGATCCCGATGGAGCAGCCAGTGGCGTTCGTGCGCGCGCTCGGGCACTTCCTAGACGAACTGCATTGACGAAACGCAGCGCCCTGAACCCTCGATGCCGTGAGACGATGGATCGATCGACAATGACAATGTTCAGCCGACGGCGCAACCCGGATATGGTCGAAGTCTGGAGAGCGCCGCGAGGAGGAGTCTCCTAATCTCCGAGGGCCCCAGCGGGCCGAGTGCATAGCGGGTGATCGGGGCCGAGAGTCTGCTGGCCTCGCTGCTACCCACCGTGTACCGAACGGGAGCGCACAGGACGCACAGGACGTCCCGACCAGGCTGAAGACGGCCCCTTGACCTGGACGGGCCGGCACGCCATGGCATCAGCACCAACGCCCTAAGACTCATAATCCGTCGGTCGGAGGTTCGAGTCGTCCTCGCCCCACTGTATCTGCAGGTCAGCGCAGCGGAGGCGAAGGGGAATCGAACTCGCATGCAGTTAAGCGGTCGGCGTCGCAACGATCTCGGCCCCCATCGCTTTGGGCTGGCGGCCTCCGTCAGGCCGCGCTCGAGCCGCAAGAGGACGGGAAACAGCAGGAAACGACCAAGTGCGCCCTCTCATCGACCTCGTCATCGCAGCCGAAACGGCTCCGCGCTGGCCTTCGGCACCACCCCCCCGACGTCGAGGCGTACGTGCAAGCATGGAGGCGGACAGCGATCGAACCCTCAAACGGACCGAGCTGGGGCCGCATTGGGGCCGCGAGTGCAACGGGAAACGACCGGACATCTCCTTGGGTTCGGTCCGGCGTGGGCCTCAGGTGTTGAGCGACTCACCTCCTCCTCCGATCGGCTGCGGATAGATGGACCGGATGGCGTCGCGAAACTCATCGCATGCCGTTCCCCAACACGATCCCATCGAACACGCCTTCGGAGCGCCACCCCGGGAAGCTCACGCGGCCCGCCGGGCTGTGTGAAGGGGGAGGGTGCCCGACACGCCCTTTAGCTCGACTGGCCCGATCCCCGTGAACTTCACCGGCGTTCCGTCGGCCGCGTCCACGTCCTCCTGGCTCACCAGCACCTCGCCGGGTCTGGCGTACTCGGCGATCCTCGATGCGATGTTGACCGTCCGGCCGAAGTAGTCACCTTCCTGGAAGACCACCGGCCCGGCGTGGATCCCGACCCGGGCGGGCGGAAGGCCGTGGGTCGCGCGCCCTCCACCATGTCGAGGGCGGCCAGCACGCCGTGGCCTGGGTCCGGAAAGTAGAACATCACGCCGTCGCCGAGCCACTTCACCGGCTGCCCCCCGTGTTCCTGGGAGGACCTCCGGACCAGGGTGGCCAGCCTCGCCGCCAGGTCCGCCGCGGCCTCGTCCCCCCGCTCCTCGGTCAGCCGCGTGTACCCGGTGATGTCGAGGAAGGACACCGCCGGCGGCCGACGCAACCGACTGTACAGGCCGGCCCTCTCCAGCGCACCCTCCACGACCTCGACGGCGCTCGTGCTCCAGGCGTGTTCCTGCTGCCCGTGGTAGATGGCGAGGAGGGCCTGCTCGGAGAGGGGGGCCATCCTTGACCCGAGGTCGGCCTGGGCCTCCAGCATCTCGCCCTCCGTCATGCCCTCCTCGAGGAGGGGCAGCTCGACCTCGGTGTGCCACCAGTCCGTCTCCGTCTCGGCGATCCGGCGCAGGCTGTCCGCGCAGACCCGAAGCCACCGCTCGATGACGACGGGCCGGAAGCCGTTGGAGAGCTGGAGCTCGATCGCCGACACGACCGATAGCTCGTCCTCGCGGACGTGGTCCGCCGGCCGTGGCTCCGCGAAGCCGACCGCCTCGCGGACCACCTTCAGGAGGTCCAAGGGGACGCCCGTCCTTTCGCTCAGCTCGCGGAAGGTCGTGCCGCTGAGCCCGGCGAACCGATCGAAAGCGGCTACATCCAGGAAGGAGAACGAGAGAGCTCCGTCCCGGACGGCGGCGGCCATCCCGTCGAGCGGCACGCCGGCCCGCTCCAAGCTCCGCACCCAACGCGCCCTGCGCACGTCACTCGGCGAGAACGCGTCCCCCGTGCCAGGCGTAAGGAGCCCGAGCTCGACCAACCGGTCGACGTAATCGGGGTCGACCCCGGCCCTCCGAGCCGCCTCCTGGCGCGAGTGCTGGCCCACGAGAAGGCGATCGTAGCCGGAGTCAGTACTCCTGTGCCTCCGCGACCTGTGGGGTTCTTGCGGAGGCCCAGGGCTTGATCGAGCATCCATAAGCGCGGCATCGTCGAGGCAGTGGGGCCTGTAGCATCGAACGCGAGCGGCCAACAGCCCTGGGTCCGACCTGCTGAGCTACCGAACGGAAGGGCACAGGCTGGCACCAGACCGACAGGCCGGCTCGGAGAGGCCAAGCGCGTTCTGGGACGGGGTGCGTGAGGGCTACAGAGATCGACGCGGTGCGGATAGGCCTGCGCCCCTCCGGCCTGTACGGTCGAGCGCTGCCCATCATCGGGGGAGGTCCAAAGGATGGCAACCTTCGTGTTGATCCATGGTGCTGGAGACGTGGGGTGGTACTGGCACCCTAGTCGAGAGGGAGTTGCACCGGCGGGGGCATGAGGTGGTCGCGCCCGACCTGCCGTGCGACGACGACGCCGCGGGCCTCCGTGAGTACGTCGACACCGTGGTTCATGCGATCGGTGATCGGCGCGACCTGGTCGTCGTTGGCCAGTCGTTCGGCGGTTTCACCGCACCGCTGGTAGCGGATCGGGTTCCGGTCGACGCTCTTGTCCTGGTAGCCGGAATGATCCCCGTTCCGGGGGAGAGACCTGCGGATTGGCCGGCCAACACCGGCTACACGCATGCCGTCCAGGACCAAGCCCGACGAGACGGTGGCAAGACCGGCAGCGACGACCCTTTCGTCACCTTCTACCACGACGTGCCTCGCGCCCTTGCCGAGGAGGCGCTGAGCAAGGGGCGCCACCAGTCGGACACCCCCGGGCAGAGCCCGTGGCCACTCGACGCGTGGCCGACCGTACCGACGAGGTTCGTGCTGTGCACCGAGGATCGCTTCTTCCCACCTGACTTCATGCGCAGGGTCGTCTCCGAGCGTCTCGCCATCACTCCCGACGAGATCGCCGCTGGCCACTGCGTAGCGCTCAGCCGCCCGACGGAACTGGCGGACATGCTCGTCAGCTACCCGGCCACGCCCGAGGGACCCTGACGCGGGCTGTCGACGATTGGGAGTATCGCGACATGGGCCAGTACATCGATATTCATGGTCATCGCTGAGACGACCGGACCTCGTCAACCGACTCGTGCTCATCGGTACGAGCTTCCACGTCAACGGTCAGCGGCCCGCGCAGCCGGAGCCGACCGTGTCACCCCTCAAGCGATGACTATGAATCGTTGAGCGACCTTGCGCGTGTCTTCTCAGGCGGCTGGCTGTGACCTACGCTGCCACGGACCTCGGGTTGCGAATCCTGGGACTGGTACCCCAACTGGTACCACTGGAGGGATCGGGTAATCGGGTACTGCTGGTCCAACATGGTCCCCGGCAGGAGGCGTCTTCGAAAGAGATGCGACCGGGGCGACCGAGCCGAAGCTCTCGTTATTCCCCCTCGGGCCCCTCTACGTTGAATAGCGGCCCCCCATGGCCCATCCGGAACAGGACCATGAGCGATTCTTCTCCGCCGCGATTCGACTCTCGGTGAACCAGCCGCGCCGGTATGTAGATGAAGTCACCCGGCCCCGCGTCGATCGTCTCCGCGCCGGCGGGCCCGAACTCAAAGGCGCCCGAACCGGACACGACGTAGGCATACGTCTCGTACTCACCGTGGTGGTGCCACCCGGAGACCATGTCAGGAGCGGTCCTGACCAGCCCGACCAAGGCCTCGTCGGTGGACACCGCCACATGGCGCGTCATCCCCGCCGTCTGAGCCTCCGGAGGGGACCGGAGCTGATCTGACCGGATCACGCGGATGCGCCGCCGCTCGCTGTCGTCCGTCCCCGCCACGTCCGGTTCCACGTCGCCTCCTTCCTCCTTCCTCAGCTCCTCTTCACCACGTCTCGAGCTGCGCGGTCATCCCCGCGTCCACGAACAGAAGGCTGCCGGTCATGTAGGCCGACTCGTCGCTCGCCAAGAACACAGCGGCCTGGCCGATCTCCGCGGGCGTGCCTAGGCGCTTGAGGAGTTGGCGGCGCTCCACCTCTGCTTGCATCCCCTCGGGACTCGAGTCGAAGATTCCGCGGATCAGCGGGGTATCGATCCATCCCGGGCAGATCGCGTTTACCCGGATGTCCGGGGCCAGATCGATGGCCGAGGCCCTGGTCAGCGCGGCCAGTCCTCCCTTGGAGGCGGCGTAGGGAGCGGTGCCCCCGACGTTCTGGACCGAATGTACCGAGGCTATGTTGACGATGCTCCCGCCGCCGGTGGCTCGGATGTGTGGGGCGCCGTACCTCATGCACAGGAACGGTCCCCGGAGGTTCACTGCCAAGCACCGATCGAACTCCTCGGTGGTGGCCTGGTCGAGGCTCCGGTAGATTCCCACGGCCGCGTTGTTCACCAGCACGTGCAGGGCCCCGAACCGCTCAACCGTTCGTTCGACCGCGCCGGCCACGTCACCTTCCTCGGAGACGTCGCAGCCGACGAGCATGACCTCCCCCAGCTCGGCGAGTTGTTTCTCGGTCCGGGCACCCGCCTCCTCGTTCAGGTCGGCAATGGTGACCCGTGCTCCTTCCCGGAGGAACGCCTCGGCGATGCCCTTGCCGATCCCCATGGCACCACCCGTAACAAGGGCGACCCTGCCTTCTAGTCGCATGGCACCGCTCCCGTCTGTTGCAGACACAGGGTCACTCCTCCCGAGGAGTTGAATCACGCTGACGGTTCGGGGACCGCTCAAGCGGCTGGGGGAAGAGCCGCCGCTCGGTCCCTGCGTCGAACACGTAGACGCGGTCCGGACTGATGACGGCCTCGACGGTCTGTCCCAGTGCGAGGTCGATTTCCGCAGAGACCACTGTCTTCAGATTGACGCCGTCTCCCACCCGGAGGTCGACGATACGCTCTAGCCCTCTGGTCTGGATGACCTCGACCGTCGCACGGAAGGTTCCTCCGGACGAGGCGACTCTCATGTGCTCGGGACGGATCCCCAACACGACCTCGCCCTCTCCCTCGAGGGAGAGCGGAAGCTCGAACCGGAAGGCAGGGTTCACGAAGCGGACATTCCCATCGGCAGGCTCCACCCGGCAGGGCACCAGGTTCATGGACGGGCTCCCGATGATGCCGGCCACGAACGGTGTGTCCGGTGAGACGTACAGGGTCTGAGGATCGTCGAGCTGCACACCCTGACCCGACCGTACGATCAGGCACCGATCGGCCATCGCTGCCCCCTCCTCGAAGTCGTGCGTGGCGTAGATCATCGTCTGGCCGATCTCCTGCTGCAGCGCCTTGATCTCCCCCGTCATCTCCTGGCGGATCTTGGCGTCCAGGCCGGATAGAGCCTGGTCCAGCAGCAGGACCTTGGGACGTCTGGCCAGGCCCCTGGCCAGGGCCACCCGCCGGCGCTCCCCGCCGCTGTAGGTCTGCGGGTATCGCGAGAGCAGGTGCCCGATGCGGAGCAGTTCGGCCATCTCCTCCACTCTCCGCAGCACCTCCTCCTTGCCGATCTTCCGCAGATACAAACCGTGGGCAATGTTGCCGAGCCCCGTCATGTGCGGATACAGGGCCATGTCCTCGAAGACCATCGCCAGGTCGCGGTGTTGTGGCGGGACATCCTCGATCCTCCGCCCATCCATCAGGATCTCTCCCTCGTCGGGTCGGTCGAGACCCGCGATCAATCGCAGAGTCGTGGTCTTCCCTGCCCCGGGCGGTCCCAGGAGGCAGAACAGCTCGCCCTCATCGACGGAGAAGCTGAGGCCCTGAAGCGCGATCTTCCTCCCGTATTGTTTGCGCAGGTTGCGTACTTCGATCGAGGGCATTACGCGATCCTCCGCCCGGTGGAGGGCTCGAAGAGCACCAGGTTCCGAGGATCGAAGGCCAGGATGATCCGGTCCCCGGCGACAGTTGAGGTCGGGCTCGGCACCAGGGCCCGGACCGTGTCCCCTCCCTCGAGCCTCACGTCGAGGATCGTCTTGGCCGCTGTCGGACGGACCAGCTCCACCCGACCGCTCACACGGGACACGCTTCCGTCGCGCTTCTCCTCGACCGTGACCAGATGCTCCGGTCGCAGGCCTGCGACCAGACGATCGGCCCCGGAGTCGAGGTCCAGCACGCCCATCTCCACGTCGATCCCGGCCCCAGACAGGACCAGCCGGCCAGCGGAGGAATCTGGCCAAGCGGCCAACAGGTTCATCGGAGGGAGGCCGATGAATCCGGCGACGAAGAGGGTGCCAGGGTGACGGTACACATCAACCGGCTCTCCGATCTGCTCGACCTCACCCTCGCGCATGACCACGATCTTGTCCCCGAGAGTCATTGCCTCTTCTTGATCGTGGGTTACGTACACCATGGTCCGGCCGAACTGGTGCTGCCATCCCTTGAGCTGGGTTCGCATCTGCTCGCGAAGGCCCGCCTGGAAATTGTTGAGGGGCTCGTCGAGAAGGAGGACGTCGGGCTCTGCCAGCACGGTTCGACCCACCGCCACCCGCTGCATCGTGCTCAGGTCGAGCCTGGAGGCCCGGACCCAGAGCACGTCATCCAGGTCCAGCTGACGACTCATGGACCGCACCCGTTCCCGGATGTAAGCCCGCGGCGCGTCTCGAATTCGAAGGCCGAAGGCGAGGTTCTCGAACACCGACATGTGCTCGAACAGGGCGTAATTCTGGAAGACCAGTCCAACTTTCCGCCGCTGCGGAGGCCATTGGGTCACCCTTCGGGTTCCCAGGTAGATCTCACCCGCGGTCGGATACTCGAGCCCGGCGATCATCCGGAGGGTCGTGGTCTTCCCGCAGCCGGATGGCCCCAGCAGACAGACGAAGCTCCCCTCCTCGATCTCGAGATCCAGATCCTTGACCGCCACCGTGCCGTCCTCGAAGACTTTGGTCACCCCCTCCAGCCGGATCCGGGCCTCGCGGTCGCTCACTTCACCAGCCCGAACGTGAAGGCCCTGACCAGGAATCGCTGGATCGCGTACCCGGCCACGAGGACCGGGAACGAGGCCACCATCCCCAGCGCGGCCTGTGGGCCATAGAAGCGACCCACGGTCCCGACGTACTGGCTGAGCTGAACCGGCACGGTGACTGCGGTCCTGGCGGTGAAGATCAGAGCGAACAGGAACTCGGTCCAGTTCATGATGAACACGAACAGGGCGGTGGCGGCGAGGCCACCTCGGACCAAAGGCAGCGTGATCGTGAACAGGACCCGCCATCGCGACGCCCCGTCCAGGATCGCCGCCTCCTCGATATGCTGAGGCACTCCATCGATGAAGCCCTTCAGGAGCCACAGAGAGAATGCCAGGGTAAACGCGGTGTACATGAGGATCAGCCCGAGCCGCGTATCGATCAGCCCGAGCATCCGGTAATAGACGAGCAGGGGCACGGCGAAGGCGATCGGGGGGAACATCCTCGTAGCCAGCACGGAGAAGGGGAAGAAGTTGCCCCCGACTCGGAAACGAGACACTCCATAAGCCGCCAGGAACCCCAGGGCGACCGACAGCAGCGTCGAGATGGGCACGACGATCAAGCTGTTCATGACGGCCCGGTTCACCGGCTGGGCCGCGCGCAGCGCCTCGCCGACGCTACCCTTCGGCACGCCGGGGGCGAACAGCACCACGTAATTCGTGGACGTCGGATCACGCGGGATGATAGTTGGTGATCCGGTTACCCACTCGCCGGGCGGCTTGAATGACAGAGAGACGAGCCAGACCAGAGGGCCGATCATCACGAGCACCACCAAGGTCGCCACCAGGAACCGGCCCCACGGCCACCGGCTTCGGAGCTCGGCTTCGGTCACGGCTCCACCTCGGCCCGCAGCGGGCGCAGGGCCAGCCACGTCACGATGACCACGAACACCAGGACCATCACGGCCGCGGCCGCGGCGAAGGACAGCTGCCCGAACTCGAAGCCGGTCCGGTAGAGGTACAGGGAGATGCTCTCCGTCGAGGTTCCCGGCCCGCCTCCGGTCATGATGAAGATCAGGTCGAAGATCTTGAAAGCCTCGAGGCCACGGATCAGCACGGCAATGAGGATCACCTGCCTGATCGCGGGAAGTGTGATGCGGCGGAAGATCTGCCAGTCGCCGGCGCCCAACGTCTTTGCCGCTTCTACCGGCTCCAGGGGGACTGCCCCCAGCGCGGAGTAGATCACCAGGAACATGAACGGCGTCCACTGCCACACATCTCCCACCCCGATGGCGAACAGGGCCAACACGGGACGACCCAGCCAGTTCACGCGGCCATCTGGCCCGAAGATCTGCGTCAGCAGGTAGTTGATCGGTCCCTGCTCGATGAAGAGCAAGAAGAAGATCAGTCCCACCACCACCCACGGCAGCATCATCGGGAACAGCAGGATGGATGAGTACACCCGGCGGGCCGGGAACCGGCGATTGAACAGCACCGCCAGCGCCAGGCCCAGGAGCAGTTCGATGGAGACGACCGAGAGCACAAGAATCACGGTTCGGATGAATGCGCCCTGGAGCCGGGGATCCTGCAGGGCCCTTCGATAGTTGGCCAGCCCCGCGAACGGCGCCTGCCACCACTCCCGCCCAGAGATCGGTTGCCAGTCCAGAAAGCTGATATAGATCGCGATGCACAGCGGCACGATCAGAATCGCCCAGATCATCGCCTGAAGGGGCAGGACCATCAGCTGCTTGAACCAGGCGTCACTGTAGAGCAACCGATGCTTGAGCCCTCCCATCGCAGGGCCCGCCCCGTCTGAGCGCCGGTCGCGCGTGCGCGGACGGTTCATCCGCTCAGGAAGTGAAGACCCCTTTCGATCGCCAAAGGGTCCTGATCTGCTCCGGATACGTATTGCGCTCCGATCGCCACGCCTCTATCTGGAGGCCGCGCCCCAGGCGGTCCGTGATCTTCTGCCATTCCTTCTCGGTGTCCTGGAGCGCCTTCTCCGGGCCCTTCTGCCCGCCGAACGCCTGCTGGAGGTTGAGGTTGAGGTTGTCGAGGTACTGGTTGGCCCCTCGGAGCGAGATGTCCTTGAAAGCCTGGGGTGTCATCTGGAGCAACACGCCGAGGAGCTCTTCGCCGTACCTCTTCTTCATCTCCTGTGTCTCGTACCACGAACGGCGGTAGGGATCGAGGGTACCGGTGTGGTTGATCGCGCCGAGCCCGACCTTCGGTCCGCAGAACCACTGGATGAACGCGTAGGCCGCCTCGGGGGACTTGCCGTACCGGGAGATGCTGAAGCTCCACCCGACCACGTGGGGGACCGCGCGAACCAGTTGCCCGCCGTTCATCGTCCCGGGGATGGGCATGGCGGATACTTTGCCGGCCACTTTCGAGTTCGTCGGATCCTCGGCAAACTGGCCCAGGGAGGGCCACGCCCAGGCGCAGAACACGGTCCCTTCAGGGAAGCGACTGTACGCCGCGGTCCAGTCGCCCGACACCGCATCCGGCCACATGATCGAATCGACCAGCCGCTTCTGCTCCTCGAGCGCGGCGACGCCCGCGTCAGAAGCGATCAGGGGATCCATGTTGTCGTCGAAGTAGGCCCCGCCCTTCGAGATGAACCGCGCCGCCCATGCCGTGTAGGCGAAGTACCGTTCGGCGAACATGTGGAGGCCCCGGATCCCCTGGTCAGGTTTGTTCTGCTCGGTGACCCACTGGTCGAACTCGCCCCAGGTTTGCGGAACATCTCCGCCGGCCAGGTCCTTCCGGTAGAACATCGAGAACGTGTCGTTGTCCGCGCCCATTGAATACCGGTGGCCCTTGTAAAGCGAAGTGAAGGAGTCCAGCGGCTTGATGTAGGCGTTCGATCCATGATCGACCTCGGGATCGTAGCTCTGCCACCAGCCCGTCTGGTCCAGGATCAATCCCGCCTCGGCCATGTCGGCGATCCAGTTCACGAATGTCAGGAAGACGTCGATCTTGCCGGTGCGGACCGTGGCTTCATTGAGGGCCTTGGTGTAGATGTCCGCTTCCAGCCCGACCTCGGAGCTCGTGAACTTCAAGCCCGTGAGGCGGTTCCACTCCTCGAGCGCGGGGACCAGCTGCTGGCGCTGCCCCGAGTGGTGCATGACCACGAACTCGTCCCCGTCCTTGATCGTCCCGTCCCGCTTGAGCGCCTTGATCAGGTTGAGCGCTCGCTCCTCTGGGGTGGCACCTTGCACGGCCAGCGGGCTGGGACGCTGTTTGGGTGCACCCCCCCCTCCCTCGCACGCGGCCAGAATGCCCGCCGCCGTGAACGCGCCGGCTGTTCTGAGGAATTCCCGCCGGCTCAGGCCCCCACGTCCGTCCTGCGGCATGGTGTACCCCCTCTTCACTCGCGCATTCCCGTCGCCCCTGCCGCGGCCCGAGCCAGCCGATCGGGCGTCGCCAACAGCCCACGTGGCCCTGTTTCATTTTGCGAAACTGGGTGCCGCGGCCTGAAACCGTATACTGCGTCCGATCGACGGAGTCAAACGCCGCTGGGTCTTCATCGTGAAACAGGACACGACTCAGGGGTCGGCTAGGGGATCAACACTCCGCGGCCCTTGATCCGGAGCTCACGAAGATCCGCGATCGCCTCATTGATTCGTTCGAGCGGGTAGGTCTGTACGCTCATACGCACTTTCCTCGTTCCCGCCAGTGCCACCAGCTCCTGGAGCTCAGTAGCCGTGCCGCCGATGTTCCCGACGATGCTCTTCTCGGTGGCGATCATGTCCATTGTCGGGACCTCGATCGAGCCACCGTATCCGATCACGAAGTACGAGCCGCCCATGCGAAGCATCTCGAGTGCCTGGCCCGGGACGTCTCCTTCGCCGACGAAGTCGAGGACCGCTTCGGCCCCCTTCCCCCCCGTGAGCCCAAGCACTTCCTCCACCAGGCGGTCAGAGCTCTCCAGGACCTCGTCGGCACCCAGCTCTCTCGCCAGCTCCAGGGCCAGCTCGGAGCGCTCCACGGCGATGATCCTGGCCGGGGTCAGCACTCTCAGTGCTTGGAGCCCCACATGGCCCAGTCCGCCGACGCCGATGATGACGGCGACGGCGTCGGGAGGCAGAATCCTGGCCGCCTTCCTCGCGGCGTGATAAGCGGTGAGGCCAGCGTCAGCGAGCGGCGCCGCCTGCACGGGGTCCAGTCCTTCCGGGAGATCGAACAGGTTGCGCTCGCTCACCGATACGAACTCGGCGAACCCGCCGTCCCGCTGAATCCCCAGCCACACGAGATTGTGGCACTGATTATCGTCACCCCGTCGACAGGCCGCGCATATCCCGTCGCTCAGGGCCGGGGAGATGAGGACCGGATCCCCCGAGCTAAAGCTACGAACAGCAGGGCCCACCTCCTCCACCCATCCAGCATTCTCGTGGCCCAGGACGTATGGGGGCTCCACGACCAGAGCCCGGTCCCAGAGGCCCTGGATGATGTGCAGGTCCGTCCGGCAGAGCCCGGCTCCACCGATCCGCACGATCACATCGTCCGCCCGCACGATCGAGGGGGCAGGGATCTCCTCCATCATCAGGAACTCGGTGCCCTTCAGCTCGGGGTCATATCCATACAGCCGTGCCGCCTTCATCTCTCAACCCCCCGCGTCCCAGGAACCGCTTCCTTCAAGAATTAGTGGCCGATGCCCATCCTCGATGGGGTGCGTGGCCTTTCGTCCGGCACCGGAGCCGGTACAGACTCGTGCTGGCCGTGATGTACATAGAGCCAGCGTCGTCGTCACCCCAGGCCAAGTTGGCAGCCACCTCGTCGAACCGGATGAGGCCGAGGAGGGACCCGTCCGGTGAGCAGATCCAGACCCCACCGGGACCCGTGCAGTAGATGTTGCCCGCGACGTCAACCTTCAGTCCGTCCGGCACGCCTTCCCCCTCGTTCGGCAGCTTGACCAGGACCTCTCCTCCGCTGAGGCTCCAGTCCTCGCCCACGTCGAATACTCGGACGTGGCCCAGTTCCGAGTCGTCCACGTACAGCTTGGTCTCGTCGGGGGAAAGGGCCAGACCGTTCGGCCCTTGGAAGTCATCCACCATTAGCTCGGGCTCCTCGGAGCCGTACGGGACCCGGTACACACCGCGGAACGGGAGTTCCTGCTCGCCCGGGCCTCCGAACCCTTCCGTCAGACCGTAGTGCGGATCTGTGAAGACGATCGAGCCATCGCTCGCAACGAGCACGTCATTGGGGGCGTTCAGCCGCTTCCCGCGATAGCTGTCGACCACTACCTCGATTCCCCCGGCCGCCTCTCTCGTGATTCGCCGCGTCTGGTGCTCGCAGGAGACGAGTCGGCCCTCACGGTCGATGGCCAGACCGTTGGCGAAACTGCTTGGCTTGCGGTACAGGCCACACCCGTTCGCCTCGTCATAGCGATACATGGCGTCACCCGCCAGGTCCACGAAGGTCAGGTTCCGCCCGGTGAAGTCCCACACCGGGCCCTCCGTGAATACGAAACCATCAGCCAGCCGCTCAGGCTCGGAGCGGGGATCGATCAGGTCCTCAGCCACAGGATCAAACGCCTCCATGATCTCCTCCTTCATAGCCTCGCTCCGAGAGCACGACTTGCCACTTGGTGTTCACTGAACGATCTAGCAGGCGCACCCGGAGCGTCCCGATACCCTCGATCTCGCCCTCGATCTCGTCGCCGGCACCGCAAGGCCCGGCCGGGGGTGTCCCTCCCGTCACCAGGTCGCCGGGCACCAGGGTGGAGAACGTCGATATGAACGACAGCAGTTCGGGATGCTGATGGCGCATCTCTTTCGAGGACGACTCCGACTGGAGTTCACCATTGCGCCGGCGCCGCATGACCAGGCCGCCCGACGGGTCAAGCTCGTCCGTGGTCACGACCCACGGGCCGCACGGCGCAAACCCGTCGACGTTCTTCGCCCACTGCTGGTGATCCCGGTTGATCAGCTCGATCTCGTGGAACGTGAGGTCGTGCAGGATCGTGTAGCCGAAGATGGCCCACTCCGCTTCCTCGACCGAGGCCTCACGCAACGGCCTTCCGACTACCGCGGTCAGCTCCCACTCATGGAACACGGTTCCGTAGCCGGAGGGCACACCCACTGTCCCGTCATGGCCGACAAGGGCGGAGGGAGCCTTCAGAAAAATATTGGGCGCCCGGAGGAAGTCCAGGCCGAGCTGCTTGCGGTAGTCGTCGAAGTTCAGCCCGACGCACCAGATCTTGCTCGGATCGGGCACCGGCGCGAGGAACTTGGCCGCGGCCAGAGGGACGAGGGGCCCATCGTGGACTTCCAGGCCCTTCCGGTCACCGGCCGATTCCAAGTACTGACGCAGCCCCGGAGCGAGCGAGCTCGCATCGATCAGCGAATCGCCTTCCACGCGGCCCCAAAACCGACGGCCCTCGACGGAGACGGTGGCCACTCTCATACGACCCGGCTTCTCTGCCGCAGCGCGTACAGCCACCACGCCCCCATAGCGCCGAGTGGCTCGGGAGGATCCCGTAGCTCGGCCACCCAGTCCTCCTTTTGCAGGAGCCGCCGATAAGCCTGACCCAGCGCCCCCCCACTCCTCAATGCCACCACCGTCGGCAGGGCGAAGCCCCGCCGCTCCAGCGCCAGGCGGAGAGCGGTCAGATCCTCCTGTGCCACAGCGCCATGGATGAACGCCGAGCAGGACCGGGGGTCGGCGCCCTGCACTCGGTTCAGCAGCCTTGCCGCGAACAGTGCACGGGTGAGCCCCATCTCTTCGCAGAGCCTGGCTCCCTCCTCCACGGCGCCGAAGTCCTCGATGTCATTCTTCGGATCCACCAGCCCGGCCAGGATGGTCTCTCGATGCAGCGCCCATAGGAGCTCGCCGCTCAAGGTCGTCAGGCACCAGAGGATCCGGCGCGCATCATCGACTGCTATGAACTTGGTGTGGGACCCGCTCGACACGAAGAGGAAAGGAGGAGCGACCTGGCCGGAACCGAGGAGTCCAGCGACCTCGGTCTCCTCTCCTCGCATCAGATCCGCGGTGTGGAGGTCGTCAGCGTCGAACCGAACTCCCGGGACGAAGTGCACGGGTGCCGGCAGATATTTCTCGAGATCTCCAGGCTGCATTCCGGCCGCGAGCTCGCCTGGGTCCACTGGCGCATCGAGGTGCGGAACCTCCATGAGGCCGAGCTCCGAAGTGATCATCCCAAAGGCCACCACGGCTTCCACGGAGCGCCACTCGTGGCCGGACGCCCGGAGAGCTTCGTCCGACAGTTCGCGCACTCTCTGAGCCAGCCATTCCCGGTCCCTTGACCGAGCCAGATCTCTCGCCCCCGCATGGCCGGAAACCTCGGTCAGGACATCTCCCCGTTCCATCACCCAGACGCGGGTGGAGGTCGTCCCCGAATCAACGGCGAGGAGCGTCACCCGCTTCCCTCCTTTGGGGCGATCCCAGCCGGCGGCTGATCTCGCCGGCAGCGGCGATGACCGCTTCCGCAAGCTCCCGCCGCAGCCGTCGCTCGGGAAGGCGCTGGGCAGGTCCCGCCACCGAGATCGCCGCCACCTCTCGCGGCGCGTGGATCGTGCTCGCCACGCAGCGCACGCCTACCTCGTGCTCCTCGAGGTCGACGGCGAAACCGCGCTTGCGGATCCGGGCGAGCTCCTCCCTCAGCGCGTCCCGATCACAGATCGTGTTCGCCGTGTAGCGGCGAAGCTCGCCTCGCTCGGATAGCACGGCGGCTGGGTCGCCGTCCAGACTCGCCAGCATGGCCTTGCCCAGCCCCGTGCAGTACGAGGGAGCGGTCCGGCCGACCCGCGACATCATGATCCCGATGGCGTGGGTGGTCTCCAGTTTCTCCAAATAGACGACCCGGAGCTCGTCATCGAGCACACCGAGGTGAACGGTCTCCTTGAACCTCCGCTGCAGGTCCTTCAGGACCGGCGTTGCCTCGCGCCGCAGGTCCGTCTGCTCCAGGTAGGTCTGGCCGAGCTCGAGGCATCGGACTCCGAGCCTGTAGACATCGGAATTCGGGACGCGTTGGATCAGACCTACTTGCTCGAGCGTGCGGAGCAGACGGAATGCCGAGGCCTTCGCCAGGCCGGACCGGCTGGCGAGCTCGTTCAGCTGGGCGCCCCCCTCGCTGGTTCGTACCAGCTCGAGAATCCGAGCGGCTCGGACAACCGACCGCACGGCGTAGTCGTTCTGCTTGCCGGTGGTAGCCATCGCTCAACCAGTCCTGGTTGGACAGGCGGTCGGAGGGGCTGCGACGCCGGAGCGCATCCAGGTCACGTCAGCTTGGAGAATGAGCATGTTCTTCCTCTCTCTGGGTGGTTGGCACCCTTCGTGGAGCGCGTCTCGCACGGGACCAGCCCCACACGGCGAGTCTGGAGATCTCCGTCCGCCACATGTCCACTCCAACCGCCAGCGCGATAATGGCGCCGAGAGCGATCTGCTGCCATGCGGAAGACACCCCGTGGAGGTTCAGCGCATTCTGGACGATGACGATGGTGAGCGCCCCGAAGAGCGTGGCCACCACGTTCCCTACACCGCCGAAGAGGCTGGTCCCCCCGATCACCGACGAGGCGATGGCCATGAGCTCAAGGCCCTGGCCGTAGTTTGGTGATCCGGAGTTCAAGCGGGTCGTGAGCAGCACCCCGCCGAGGGCGGAGGCGACACCCGCGATCACGAACGCCTTGGTCCGCACCCGGTTCACCTTGATGCCGGACAGGCGGGCCGCGGACTCGTTGCCCCCCACCGCGTAGATCCCTCGTCCCCCCGGTGTGTACCGGAGGTAAGCCCAGGCCATGGCGTAGAGCGCCACCACGTACACGAACGGCAGCGGGAGCCCGATCACCCGCCCATAGAAGATCGGGAGGAGCCGGGGCGACACGGAGAAGATCGGGGTACCTCCCGTGTACAGGAAGGACAAGCCTCGGAAGACCGCGAGCGTCCCGAGCGTGAAGATGAAGGATGGGATACGTCCGTAGCTGGAGAAGAACCCGTTCACCAGGCCCAGGGCGCCTCCCATCAAGATGATCAGCAGCATCGCCAGCCACTCGGGCAGGCCGGCCTTCTTTATCAGCCCGGCCAGGAGCACGCTCGACAGCGCGGCGAGCGACCCGGACGACAAGTCGATCTGGGCTGTGAGGATGACGATGGTGGCGCCGATGGCCACGATCGCCACGATCGAGACCTGCAGCCAAACGTTCATCAAATTCTGGCGAAGGAGGAACCTGTCAGTGGTCACGGAAACCACCGCGGCAACCAGCAGCATGACGAACAGGGGCCCCGCTACAGTGGAGCGGAGGAGGGTACGAATCCGGTCCATCAGGCCGCCCCCCGACGGGACTCGCTCGTGGCCCACTGGACCAGCTCCTGCTCGGTCAGTTCCCCCTGGTCGGCCGTACGCACGATACGCCCGTCCCGGACCACCGCCAGCCGGTCGCTCATCTGGAGCAGCTCTGGATAGTCCGAACTGATCAATAAGATAGAGATCCCTCGCGCCGTGAGGTCGTTCATCATGCCGTAGACCTCGAGCTTGGCCGACACGTCCACACCCTGGGTGGGCTCGTCCAGGATGAGCAAGCGGGCATTGGCGAACAGCCACCGGGCCAGGACCACCTTCTGCTGGTTGCCTCCTGAGAGGAATCGCACGCTGCGGTCCTCCGCGCGGCGGTCCACCCGAAGGTCGCGCATCAGCTCCCTCGAGCGTCGGCGTTCCCTGGCCAGGCTGAGCAGCGGCCCGATCTGCACGGCCCTGAGCCGGGAGATGGTCATGTTGGGGGGACCGGTGAAGTTGAAGAACAGCCCGTCGGCCTTGCGGTCTTCGGGCAGCAGGGCTATACCGGCGGCGATGGCCTCGGCCGGACTCCGCGGATGGATCGGCCTGCCATCGATCAACAGCTCCCCCGACAGAATCCGATCGACTCCTGCCAAGGCCCGGGCAATCTCGGTGCGCCCCGATCCGGCCACCCCACCCAGTCCGAGGATCTCCCCTTCGGCGATCTGGAGATTCACACCACTCACGCCGTTCGGCGTGACCAACTCGCGAGCCTCTACCCTGATTCCGGACCCTGCCGTGCGTCGCCTCGGGTAGTGCTCGTCCAGATCGGAACCGATCATCATCCGTACGACCTGCTGGACCGACGCTTCCTCGGTCGGGACCGTGGAGACCAGGCGCCCATCCTTCAGGACCGAGATCTTCTCCGCGACCTGGAAGACCTCGTCCAGCCTGTGGGATATGTACAGAACCGCCGCGCCCTGGGACGCGAGAAGTCGGATGACCTCATGCAGCCTTCTGACTTCAATTGGTCCGAGCGCGGCCGTGGGCTCGTCCAGGATGATCAAATTCATCTCCCTGGAGATAGCCTTGGCGATCTCCACGAGCTGCTGCTCGGCCACTGAAAGCGCGGAGACCGGACGGTCGGGGTCCAGCGTGATCGACAGCCTCTCCAGGGCTTCCGTGGCTATCTTCCGGGCTTCCCGCCAATCCACCGATCCCCTGCGGGTGGGTAGCCGTCCCAGGCAGATGTTCTCCCCAACCGACAGGGGCGGCACCAGTGAGAACTCCTGATAGAAAGCAGTAACGCCCAGCTCTCCTGCTCGCCCGGGATCGTGAAGGGCCACCGGTGCACCTCGGTGCAGGATCTCTCCTTGGTCCGGTTGATGGGCTCCGGTCAAGCACTTGGCAAGCGTCGATTTCCCGCTGCCGTTCTCGCCGACCAACGCGTGGATCCGGCCCTTCTCCAGACCCAGCGACACATCAACCAGGGCCTCCACGCCCGGGAAGGCCTTATGGATCGCGCGCAGCTCCCAGAGGGGGGTCAAGGATCCGGTCATACGGGCTTCTCGCCGCCCCGCGTCATCCCAGGGTGATCGTCCGAGAGATTACGAACACGGATAGGCCCTGGACGGCTTCGGGTACATGCTCTCGGGGTGGCACAGGAACCCGACTGCCTGCTCCTTCGTGTGAATGACCTCGGTCGGAATCTCGTTGAAGAACCCGTTGAACTTCTTGTTCAGGCAGTCCATCGTCACCTTTAGAACCGTCTCGCCCATCTGAAATGGATGGGTCATTACGGTGCCTTCCCAATCGCCCGAGTAGATCTCTTCCATGGCCTGTGTATCTCCGTCATTGCCGAGGATGATGATGTCCTTGCGCCCCAGGGCGTCGGCGGCCTTGTTCGCCCCGATCGCCATGTAGTCGTTTGCGGCGAAGATCATGTTGATCTCGGGATGAGCTTGCAGCATATCCTGGGCTGCTCGGTTCCCACCCTCGACGTTCCAATCGCCGACCAGGCTCTGCACCACCTGCATGTTGCTCTTGCCTTTGATCGCATCGAGGAAGCCCCCCACTCGTTCCGTGGAGTGATACCCCGGCAGTCCCTCGATCACCCCGATTTTCATGTCCTGTCCCTTGGCCAGGCCGAGCGCATACTCCCCGATCTTGTGCGTACCTTTTCGTTGCTTGTAGCCCACGACTGCATTGACGGGCGTCGGGAAATCGGCGATGTCCGAATTCACGATGACCACGGCAATCCCACTGTCGATGGCCTGCTTCACGAGGGGGCCCGCGGCCTGCTCGTCGTGAGTGGAGAGGACGATCGCATCTACGTCACGGGTCAGCACGTCCTGGATCATCCCCATCTGGCCTTCAATGTCTGACCCACTCTGCGGAGCCAGCATGAAGGTGTTGGCTCCCAGTCCAGGGGCCTTGGCCTTGATCCCCTCACCGATGGCGATGTAATAGGGGAACTCCGTGGCCGGCGGCATGTAGGCGACGGTCGGCTTCCCGCCGTTGAATTTCACGTCGTTGCATGACGCTTTGGCCTCGGGGCCTCCGGCGCCCACCGCTTTCGGCTGCTGGGTCTTTGCCGGCCCGCTACTGCATGCGGTGAGCACCAGCATCATCGCCAGCAGTGTCGAGCTTGCGCCCCGCACCTTCCGAGACATGGCCCCCTCCTTGTCTCATCTGACGAAACGGCGTATTTTCTGGCGAGACAGTAGCCCATGCCGCCCACCGAGGCAAAACGGCGGCTGATTCAGCTGGACTCGGTGGTTGCGAGACAGATTGGATCGATCGTGCGACCCCGCAGGGTCCGAAAACCCCAGTTCGACCTGGTGAGCAGCAGGTTCGCAACATGCCCGGCGGAGCCCTGACAGACTCCAGCCCCATGTCCCTCTTCTTCCTTTATGTAGTGGTACGCGGCCTCTTCGGCCTCGTGGTCCTGAGGAGCAAGTCCGATGTCGACAAGGACCTCGAGATCCTCGTGCTCCGCCACCAGCTCGCGGTCATCGGGCGGCAGTCGAAGCGCCTCAAGCTCCGACCTGCGGACCGAGCGTTCCTCGCTCTCCTCAGCCGGCTCATCCGACGCGATCATTGGCGATCGTTCCTGGTCCAGCCGGCCACCCTACTCCGGTGGCACCGAGAGCTGGTTGCCAGGAAGTGGACCTGGGCGAATGTTGTTCAGCAGACATATTCGGACGGCCGGGCTCGTGTTCCGATTGGCAAGCGATCACCGTGGGAAAGCGCAGGAATATGCATCGCCCACGGGGTAGGCTGACGCAGATCGGCGTTGGGCATGATTAGTTGTCCGAGCGTCAGTAGCCGGCCTGACGGATCGGACGTCGGTGTACGACGCCGCGCCATCGGACGGGCGAGCGCCATGTTGGTCAACACTCGACTCGACGGAAGATTCCGGCGCATGGGAAGCGGCGACGATGGTTGAGGCATCTCCCGGAGAACGCTGGGGCTACAGGATCGGAGGTGCCTCGGCCGCCTTGGGGGCGATCCTCGGAGTGGTGGGAAACTTGCTTCATCCTGCCACGTCCGGACCTGGTCATCCCGCCGAGACGGCACGGGTGGTCGCCGAGAGCGACATCTGGATCCCCCTGCACCTCGCGCTTCTCGTGTCGTTCATCCTGATGCTGGGCGGTCTGGTCGCCATCCATGACTCGATCTCGGGTGGGCTGCCGGGAGCGCTAGCCCGGTTCGGGTTGTTCGCCGCGATCGTGGGCACCGCGGGAGGCGTGGTCCTGCTGTCCCTCGATGGCTTCGCCGCCAAGCATCTTGCGGACTCGTGGCTGTCCGCAGCGCCGGGGGCTCGATCACAGGCTCTTGCCGCCTTCCGGGCGGAGGACTCGATCAACTTCGCCCTGCTCAGCCCGTTGAACCTGGTCTTCGCCGGTTTCACCTTCGTTCTATTCGGCCTGGCGGCTGCCCTGAGCAACCTCTATCCGCCATGGCTTGGGTGGGTGGTAGCGATCGGTGGAGCCGGTGGAGCGGTGTCGGGCGTGATTCAGGCGTACGTCGGGGAGCCCTCCGCGCTCACCAAAGCCCTGGGCATCGCCGCACCCACCATCATCACCCTGTGGTTGTTGGTCATGGGGATCATGCTGATGCGGCGGGGAGCGGTGATGCCGATCGGCGGCAGGACGGTCCGGCATTGACGGGACATTGCTTCGGTCGGCGACGGGCGCCACGGGGATGCTGAGTCGCAAGGAGGTCTCGTCTCGCGAGCTGACCGAGATGCTCCTCGCCCGGATCGATGCCGCCAACCCGGCAGTGAATGGAGGCCGAGAACCCTCATCGAGGGTCTGCGGAAGCCGAGATCCTGACGGAAATCTGATTGATCTGCTCAGTGGCGGCCTTGCCGAAGTCGGAAGGCGGAGCGCGGGCCACGGCATGAGCGTCGGCGACAGTGGCACGCACTGGACCGGCTACTGCGTGCGTGAGGTAATCGTTCCTACGAGCAAGAGGAGGTGGCAATGACTGCAAAGGCCGATTTCACGCCGGAGGAGTGGCAGGTCGTGCTGGAGGGTCCGCCCAGCGCCGGGATGATCGTCGTCACCGCACAGCGCGGGGGAACCTTCCGGGAGACGATCGCGATGGGGAAGGCCTACGTGGAGGCGCGCAAGCAGCACGGGGAGAGCGAGCTCCTCGACGAGATCGTGTCGGCGAAGCCCGAGATCGACCACACGCGGTATCGCTCTGCCGAGGAGCTCAAAGAGAATGGCCTGCAGCATCTTCGCGATGCGGTCGAGCTGCTCGAGCGCAAGGCGACACCGATGGAGCTCGAGGACTACAGGCGTTTCGTCCTCACCCTCGCGGACAAAGTGGCGACCGCCCACCGGGAGGGTGGGGAGAGCGTCAGCCCCGCCGAGCAAGTCGCCATTCAGGAGATCGCTGCAAGCCTGGGTGCGGCGGCTCCCTAGGTCCTGGAGGCGACACCAGCGGTCAGTGCCGAGACCGCGCTCGGCCGGCCCGGCGGCTCAGCCTGCGTCGTCGCCCGGATCGCGCCGCTTCGCCTTGAGCTGCGAGCGCAGCCGCTTCGCCTTAAGCCGCTTCCGCACCGAGCTCGCGGTTCGGCGGGTCGGGGTGCGGGGACGGCGGCGGCGCGCCGCCGCGTCGAGCCGTTCGGCAAGACGCCGTAGCGCTGCTTCCCGATTGCGCAACTGGGATCGCTCAGTGGTGACGACGATCCGCAGGGAGTCGCCGAGCGACTCCCGCACGCGACCCGCGACCGCATCCGAGGCCACCATCGCGGTGAGGTCGACGACCAGCTCGACGCGGCTGTCCGTGGTATTCACTCCCTGTCCGCCGGGCCCAGTGCCGCGGGAGAAGCGCCACGTCATGGCGGGGGCAGGAATCACGATGCCGCTAGGGGTGACCACGTCGCCGGCCATACGAATAGTGTCCCGTGCGGGGTGCATTTGTTCGGATCACGCGGTTTACCCGCCCCATTTGCGTCGGGTGGCCGGGTGGGCCTGACGGCCTTTCGACTGGGACATCTCCGACCCGGAGCTGCGGGCGGCGTGGGAGCGGGGCGAGCGGGAGCGGTTCTTCCCCTACACGAAGTCGCTCCGGGAGCGCATCGTCCTAGCCGAATGTGGCGGTCATTGCCACCCAAGAAGCCTGCAGTCGTGGCTGCCGCCGCCAGGGTCCGCGGAAGTTCCCTTGGGGCCCAGCTTGCCGTGGATGTGTTGGGCTTCGTTCATAGGCCGTAAATCCTGGTGTCGGGATGGAATGCGGCCCAGTCGAACCAGAAGCTCTCGACCGAGATCACCATATCCAACGAGCGCCCTTCCAGGGGTCCGCTCACCGCTCGGCCGAAGATGTCCCAGGTGCTCCCGGTCTGGTCATCCACGGCCCCGGCCGCCGTCCCCCGGAATGTTGGTTCGTCTGAACGGAACGGCCTCGGGCGTCAATTAGATCTGTTCGATTGGGCGAGGTAGTCCCTCTTGTCGTACGTTCGCAAACAAGACCCGGCAGCGGGGCCGAGGTCTTGCCGGTCCGAGGCGGCCGAACTCGCTCGGCCGGTGGTGCGCGCTCATACGGTGATGACGACTTTTCCTCGGGCGTGTCCCTCTTCCAGATAACGGACGGCCTCTGGGACCTCGTTGAGCGGGTACGTCTTACCGATGACCGGCGTTACCTTTCCGGCCTCGATGAGTTCCTTGAGCACGACCAGGTCCTCGCCGTTCTGCTTCGCGATGAACGTGCCCAGCCTCTGGCCCACGAACGGGGACAGCACGAGCGCCCGGAGCTGGCGATCGATGCCTCCGAACCATCGTCCGCCCCCTTCGCCTCCGACGATGACGAGGGTCCCCCGGGGGGCGAGGGCTCGCCGGAGGTGTGACACGGAACGGTTCCCCGCGATATCGAGGATGAGGTCGTAGCGCTCCCCCGTCTCCGCGAAGTCGTCGCGCGTGTAGTCGATGACCTCGTCCGCGCCGATCGAACGGACCAGGTCCACCTTCGTCGTGCTGCACACGCCGGTGACGTGGGCTCCGAACGCCTTGGCGATCTGCACGGCGAACGACCCCACGCCTCCCGCCGCGCCGATGATCAGCACCTTCTGCCCCGGCTGAACCCTTCCCA
>WNFV01001117.1_pt1 | contig 36817 bp, 28 predicted proteins | sample 5400101 | NCBI WGS metagenome assembly WNFV01 (sample SAMN13153361, study PRJNA577476) | soil metagenome | isolation source: 115 cm soil or saprolite under grassland replicate 1 | place: USA:California | collected 2016-06-15 | reverse complement strand
CAACTCTGCAACAGCCGCGGGTACGGAATCAAACCCCAGATCAGGATCTTCATGTGCGTCAGGTTCGGGAACGGCCCAAAGCAGGTGTTCATGGCAGGTGGTGTTGCCTAGCTCAGATGGGGCGATGTCGCCAAGTACAGTGCGAATTTTCATTTTTGGTATATGGCATCGGCAATGCCCACAACTGCCAGACCCTCGCGCAGCGCCTTGTAATCCGGCGGAGCGTTGGAGCGTAGCCTCGTCAGGATATCTGCCATCTCGTTGGCGTAGTTTTCGTCTACCACCAGCGATGCCCCAGAACCAGCGGCGGTATCGATTCCCTGCCAAGTGTGCCAACCCTTATCATAGTTTTCATGAGGACGACGGACCCATAGCCTGAATCCGGGTGGAACGATGGAAACTTGCAACGTTCCATCAGTGCCAAAAAGCTCCATACTCCATGCCTCAACCCAGTTATGTGCTTCCCAACCGGTAACGTCAAAAGTGGCGAGCAAATTCTCGTACTCCAAAATTGCAGCACCTGCATCCTCGTATAGCTGCTCACCCAGTCTTAATCGCGTTTCAGTGCCAAGTCCGGCCAGTGTGTCTTGTTTATAAATATCAGCGATTACTTCCGGCCCATTGGATATCTTCAGAATGCGTCCCGTTACTGCCTGCGGCTTGCCCAGCAAGCGCACGATGAGCGCCAGCATATGACAGCCGTCCGTATAAAGTACGCCGCCCAGATCCTCTGGCAGGCTTTGCCAGATTTCAGCTGCCCCACCTACTGGCGCACCTGCATGGAAACGAGCTAATGTTAGATGCCCAAGCACTCCACTTGCCAGGATTTTCTCTATCTTGCCAACGACAGGCGAGTAGTTATACATGTACCCCAACTGTGCATGTATACCAGCTTGTTCGATGTCCTTTACCATAGTTTCCATCTCAGCCAGATTTGGCGCTCCTGGTTTCTCGATCAACAACATTCGAGTTAGTCCTAATGCTTGTTTTACATAGGCAGGATTCTCTGGATCGTGGCCCTCAATAATCACCAGGTCGCACTCACCGCTTGTGAATAGATCGTTCACGGTGTAAGCAACGGGAATATTGTATTTCTGCCCGATCGCCTCGCTGAGTTGTGGACTGCTGTCATAAACACCAACAATATCTAGATCTGTGTTTTGAAGACATAGGGATAGACGTGGAAATATATGTGGGTGGCGTGCACCTAGAAATGCTATACGTAGTTGACCATTCATTTCTCACCCACTTTCACTTCTAATATCGCTCCTAGTCGCAAGAGATCAGTCTGCAATTGGCGCACATCGATCGCGCGCGGCGAATTTCCTGTGGAGGCGGCCTGAGCAGCAGCCAATCCCGCTGCCTGGCCCATTGCCATACATTGTCCCATGCTGCGCACTGAGGCGTGTGCATCATGGCTGGCTGACAGACACCTGCCTGCCAGTAATAATCCTTCGACACCTTTGGGTAGTAAACATCGGTATGGAATGTCGTAAGCTGCACCTTCGGGCAGATATTCCCACCGGGTATCTGAACCGGCATGGTGCTCTTCAATTGGCGCGCCACACATCGCAATATCATCCTCAAACTTATGCACGTTAAGGACATCCTCGCGGGTTAGCCAGTAATCGCCAAGGATGCGCCGGCTCTCACGAACCCCCAGATAGGTGCTGAAGTTCAGTAGCACCGATTGCTCATATCCAGGTACGCGATCACGCAAGAAGCGGTGATATTCGAGGGCTTGTCGGCGGCCTTCTATTTCGGCGGCACTTAACTGGATGGGATCAGTTGGGTCGTCAACATGCATACGCACCATATTGGTCGCCATGATTCCTTTGTAGGGCGTAATATGCACACTGCCCTCTACTCTTGGCAGGCGATACTCATTGTTGCTGGCGGCCTTTGCCATCAGGCTCCACAATTGCTGCTTAGTTACTTGGCGAGCCCGGTCAATATCCACATTGCCTACTCGGAAAGTCGTAGTGAGCGACTGGACCGGTACGGAACGCCAGTCTTCGAAAACTCCTCCAGCTCGAAAAGCTACATCTCCATCACCAGAGGCATCTATAACCACTTTCGCGCGAATCTGCCTGAGACCTGCCTTATTCACTACCACTGCTCCACGTACCATACCGTCTTTCATCAGGACATCGAGGAAGGATGTATGCAACAAGACGCGCACACCCGCTCGGATTGCCAGTTCCTCCCAGATAACCTTTAATAGCTCCGGATCATAAGTAATGCCAGTTCCTGCTCCATAAGTATTAGGCCGTTTTAATGCCGCCCCGCGCTCGTTCAGATGAGCCACCACATCATCAGGTATACCACCCACGACTTTGCGCTGCCCAGCACCTGGGCAGTAGAAACCATAGAAAGTGTCCAGTACGGAGGTGCCTGTGCCACCTAAATAAGCTGCACGATCCACTAGCGCTACGTCCACTCCTTGCCTCGCCGCTGCGATGGCTGCCGTCGCCCCAGCCGAACCTCCGCCAATGACAAGCACCTCAACATCCCATAGAATGGGGCACTCTCGTATGTATAAATTACTATCTTCAAGCACGGTCTTCTACCTCTTGAACATGTCTCATCTTGAATAGTTATCCTTTCGTCCGCAGAAGAGATGGATTCATAATAATTAACTTGCTCTCTCGAACTTCTGCCGTGCAGTCCAGATTGGCATCATCGAGTTGCGGATTTGTTGGAAAAGCTCAAAACGCTCGGTATATGCTTGGCAGCTCGGAAGATCAGGCTCGTAAACCTGCCGCACACGCACAAACCGCTCGGTTGCCTCCTCCAGGCTATCGAATACCCTCGCACCTGTGGCTGCGACGATAGCCACCCCTCTAGCTGCCGCTTCCTCTCCAGTCGTCAGGATTACCGGTTTACCCAACACATCGGCCACGGTCTGGCATAACACGGCGCTGCGCGCAGAACCGCCTGAAAGTCTCACCTCTGACAATGCTTCAGGACAGGCTTCGAAACAATCTCGAATCGAGAACGCTAATCCCTCAATTACAGCTCTGGCAAGCTCCGCACGACCAACTCCAGAATGCAAACCTGTAAATTGAGCCCTAGCTCCCAGGTGATAGAAAGGCGCTACGACCCCGGCATTACTGATATAAGGGTGATAGAAGACGCCCAAAGCTCCTGGATCGACCCCACCAGCCTCTGCATCGAGCACATCGTAAGGATTAGGCAGATCTCGATAGGCCAGATCTACCAGCCAGCGCAAATTGATTGACCCGCCGCCCGTATTTGGAAGCATCCGCATCCAGAAATTGTTTACTGTAGGTATAACGAACCCTAGGCCAACTGGTTCAAGCATTGCCTGCTGTGTAATGATATTGTTCAACAGGCTAGTACCGACGATGCTCACACCTTGACCAGGATGGATCACTCCTACGCCAATGGTGCTGGCGTTGGCATCCCCGATACCGGCAACAACAGGTGTACCTTCCCTTAGCCCTAATTGTTGGGCGATCTCGGGCAGCACTCCACCAACCACTTCTGTAGACTTGCGAATAGGTGGAAACAAACTAGCGTATTGTTCCACTCCGGCGAGCTCCCAGACGCGCGGTGAATAACCTCTTAATTTGACATCGGACGGCATCCAACCTGCATCCGACTCGTCAGTACCTAGCGAGCCTGTCAGACGTAGAACGATGTAATCTTTGGTGTTACATAACTTGGCCGCGCGTTTTAGTACCTCAGACTCATTCCTTTCAAACCATCGGAGCAGGGGAACGGTCAAACCCGCAAGAATTGCTTGTCCGCCTTCGGCTACTAGCTCATCGAGCACACCGGATTCTGCCCATTCATCGACAATTCCTGCAGCGCGGCTGTCATCCCACAACACATTATTGTAAACAGGTTGCATGGCCTCATCTAACAAGATCAGCCCGCCCATGTGAGTGGTCACTCCCACCGCTATAATCTCTTCTGGAGCAACGCCCGAAGAAGAGATTACCTTTTGAATCAACTCAGCGGTTAAAGCCCAGGCGTTTTCCGTATGCTCCTCGTGCCAGCCTGGCCTAGGGTGCTGTGTAGCCTCATCGCGCCGTTCGACAGCATATTCCTTTCCGTTTTCATCGAACAGCACACTTTTTACTACAGTTGTGCCCTTGTCGATCGTCAAAATGTAACCCATAGTAACTCCTGAGTTGTAACGAGTCTAAGACTCGGATTCCCGGGCCGGGCGCCCCAATTTTTGAAGCGTAACTTTCATAATTGTAGCAATTCTCTTATCCCGCACGTCCATTAAGGAATAACCTGCAACTGCTATAACAAGGATAGCTCCTCGGATGATCCACTGCCAATAAGTAATAACACCCAGCAAGTTGAGGACATTAGCGAGCATAGCCAATACCAATCCACTTGCGAGTGCGCCCCATAGAGTGCCCAGGCCTCCCAACAGGCTAGCACCGCCGAGCACTGTAGCGGTGATGCTGTCGAACATATAGGTGCTGCCTATATGTGGGTCGCCGGATCCTGTACGAGCTGCCAGGAAAAGTCCCGCAATGCTCGCTAGTAGACCGGAAAAAACGTAAGCAGCGAGCTTAACCCGACGAATGGAGACGCCAGAAAGCCTCGCACGCGTCTCATCTGCGCCAACAGCATGAGCTTGCAACCCAAACCTGGCACGAGAAAAATGAAAAGCGATCACGCTAAGTACGAGCACAACGACCACTGCGGCTACCGGCACAGGGCCGATATGAGCGGTGGCAATAGAGCGAAATTCGGGTGGCACGAAACCGCCGGGTACGGGTCGTAGGTAAAGATTCAAACCCTGGAGGCAGAACATGGAAGCTAGTGTCGCCAGAAACGGGGGTAAATTGAGCCGGCCTATCATAAGCGCATTGGCAATGCCCACGATTGCTCCGGCCATTAAGCACGAAATCACTGCAGCCGGTATCCCAACATAATCTATCTGCATCAGCTCTGAAGCCAGTATTGTGGACAGAGTAACGGTCTCGCCGATAGAGAGGTCAATGCCTGCTGTGATGATCACCAGAGTCTGGCCGACAGCAGTGAGTAACAGAGGTACTGACTGCACCAACACATTTCGGATGTTGCCGCTGCCGCGGAAGTTTGGCACTATCAGCATCGCGAGAGCAAAAATAACCAGCATCAGCACCACAGGTGCTCCGTTGCGCGTCATCCATCGGTTATTTAGCTTAACTTTCCGAGCTACGTTATCCGCTCGGACCGCAATTACCGGTTTTGATTCGCGTTTGGCTTCTTCAACAGGTAGCTGTGTGACCGATCCCTCGGCTTGCTGATTCCTCGGATTCTTTGGAGAGTCTGTTCCTTCTAATGCATGCCCTGTTATAGCAGCAAGGACTTTGGCCTCGTTCTGGTCGTGTCTTTTAAATACGGCAGCCACTGTACCTTTGTAGAACGCGTAAATCCGATCTGCCAGCCCAAGCGCTTCGGCCATATCACTCGTGGCGATCAAAATGCTTCGTCCTTCATCGGCTAATCTTCGTAACAGCCTGTATATTTCCGCGCGGGCTCCTACGTCCACACCTGCTGTTGGATCTACCAAGATCAGCAACTTTGTCTCAGCTGCGAGCCAGCGGCCCAACACTACTTTCTGCTGGTTACCTCCACTTAGTGATTCAGCGGGAGCACCAATCCCTCTGGTCTTGATATTGAGAGATTCCACCAGCTTTGCCACTTGCGCACGCTCAAAAGTTGTGTTTATCCATCCGAGCAAGGACCACCGTGGCAAAGCAGCTAACGAAAGGTTGTCACGCACTGGTAGCACCCGCAGTACATTTTCAGCCCGATCTTCGGTTACTAAGCCGATACCCTCCTGTAACGCAATCTCCGGTCCAGTAACTTGGAGCGGCTTTCCATCAAATATAACTTCCCCGGTGTCAGCGGGAGGGTCGCCGTATAGGGAATGAGCTACTTTGAATGCGCCATGACCTGCTAGACCAACCAATGCCACGATCTCACCCGAGTTAACCTCTATGTTGACATCGTGGAATGCGTCATCACGTGTTAATCCTTTTATCTGCAACACTGGACTTGTTGTAGTCTCTGTTGGGGGCGGGGGATACATATCTCCAATCTGGCGACCCACCATTAACGAAACAATTCGGCCAGGAGTAGCAACCTCTGGAGTTAGAGTCCCTGCACTCGATCCATCCTTGAGAACAGTTACCCGGTCAACGATATTTTGAATTTCCTGCAATCTGTGTGTCACATAGAGAATGGATGTACCCGTTTTCTTTATCTCCCAAAGAATATCCATGAGCCGCTTGGTATCTTCAACTGTGAAAGCGGCAGTCGGCTCATCCAACACTATTAGCCTCTGTGCATCCTGTAACACGCGCATGATATCGAGCAGTTTCCGCTGGCCGACCGAGAGGCTTCGAACAGGAACATCGGGCTTCACCTCAACATGGAAGCGCTCTGATTGCTCCTGTAAAGAAGCTCGCACGGTATTCCAAATAACCCAGTTCAAAGAGGAGACCGGCTCGCGCCCTAGCCCGAAGTTGGCTTCCACGCTGAGATCCGGCAGGAGAGCCGAATCTTGGTGTACGATACCAATCCCCAGACGTCGCGCATATAAGGGAGAGAACGTAGTGATGGTATTCCCTTCCCAAGATATACTGCCCTTATCAGGTGTATACACCCCACCAATGATCTTCACGAGCGTTGATTTACCGGCGCCATTCTCGCCCAAGAGCGCGTGGAACTCCCCCGGTTGCACTTCTAGGCTCACACCTCGAAGTGCAACCGTCCCACCGAAAACTTTGACAACTTCATTGATCTTTAACAAAGCTTACCTGACCACAACCCTTACTTGTTCAACAACGACTTCAACACATCATCGGGAAGTCCAGTGCCGACCCAAGCACTGTCTGGCAAGTCAGGCTTGACAAACTTATCCAAGTTGGAACTGGTGATATCGTACTGTGATGGAGCCAAGACTGGCTGTACCGGCTTACCTTGCAATAGATCGATAGCCGCTTTGAGAGCCGTAACACCAATATCTGTCGGATCAGCAATCACGTACGCGTTCAGTTGGTTGGCCTGCCAATACTTTAGGAAACCGTTGCTACCACCAATGCCGATCATAGGGATCTGGGTGACATCATAACCTTGATCCTTCAAGGTTTCCGCTGCAGCCCAGGTCATGGCATCACCAATCGCAAGGACACCATTTACGTCTGGGTGATTAGCGAGACAGTTAGCTACTGCTGTCTTGGCTTTGTCGTAGGCCCAATCAGCGTATTCTGTGCAGATAATTTTGATGTCTGGATAGTTCTTGAGCGCTTCTTCGACGCCAGCCCACTCATCTGCTTCGGCCGCCAGGCCCGCAATCCCTCGTAACGCAATTACGCTACCCTTGCCATTCATTGTTTTGCCAAGCCAATCGGCCGTTAATCTGGCCCATTCATGGTATGGAGGCAAAGCTCGAGCTGCCACCTTGTCGCTCTGCATGTTGGAATTGAACACAATAACTGGTATGCCCGCTGCAATGGCCTGCTCAACGGCCGGCGTGAGTGCTGTGTCAGATGCTGGCGCAACGAGCAGTGCATCAACCTTACGTGTGACTAGATCCTCGATATCAGAAATCTGCTTGTTAGCATCCCCTCCAGCATCCGTAACGATAACATCTTTGATCAGATCGGGATGCTGTTTGCCGAAGTACTTAATTTCCTCAATCATTTGAACTCTGAATGAATTGGCGACCGATACGTTCGAAACACCAATTAGGTAGGGTGGCTGCTTTGTTGTACTCCCAGAGGCTGTGGCCGCTGGGTTGGTGGTCGACGGAGGAGTGCCGCAAGCTGCTACAACAGTTGAAAGCAGCATTAGCAATGTGACGAGTACATATATCCGTTTCATAGTATTTTCCTTCTTCAATCCTTTCAAAGGCTTGGGTGATGGTTTTTTGAACAGACTTATTCTATTCCACAACAGCTCGCCAGGCTAATATTGGCAGTGTTCACCTTCCAAATTTCCTGCTCTGCAGTACAGCTGCTGCAACGACAATGATGCTGAGCAAAACAGAGCGTAGAGTTACGGGAATACCTAGTTGAATAAGGATTGCGGTGAGCACAGCCAGAATAGCTACGCTGACCACTGTTCCCGCTACGCCGCCTTCCCCTCCTGTAAACTTAGTGCCCCCGATAATAACCGCGGCAATTGAGTTGAGTACATAGGGACCGCCTGCCTCGAGTGTACCAACGCCAACATACCCGGCAAGAACCAGACCACCTGCCGCGGCCAGACTAGCCGAAAGAACATAAGCAAATATGATGATTCGTTTGACAGGGATTGCGGCAAGTTGAGCCGCTCGTTGATTTGCCCCCACTGCATAAAGCTGCTTGCCAAACACTGTTCGCTGGAGAAGCAGTACCATCAGCACCACCGTAACGGCAAAAACGATGTCTGAAACCGGGAGGATTCCAAGACGACCATTAGCTACAAAGCGAATAGCTAAAGGAACAGATCCTCCCGGCGCCCCGTGGGTGTATACCCAAGCCACGCCTTGTAATACGGACATCATACCGATGGTAGCGATTAATGGCGGCAACCGGAGACCTTCGATCAGAAGACCATTCAACAGACCAACAAATCCTCCTGCCATCAGACAGAGGATCACGCCAGGGAACGCCCACTCAGCTCGACCCTGCATTATGCCGCTCGCCAATACCAAACTAAGAGTAAGTACCGCCCCCACTGAGATGTCCAGGCCACCAACTAACACAACCAGCGTCTGGCCAATTGCCACCAGCAACAGAGGTGTCACTTGTTGCCCTAAGGCGAGCAGGCGCTCGGGGAGCAGGAAACCTGGGATAGTCACACCAGCCGCAATAAGTAGCAAGACTAAAGTTATCCACGCAGGCATGGACCCGCCACTTATCACGTCCGCGACCTTGGTACCAGATTTGATCCTGCTTATCAGCATGTATGTTGCTCCGATCGCTTAGACAGCAATGAATCACGCAGCTCGGTTTCTAATTTCATTGCGATCGTATTATGAGTGGCATCATCTACGACGCCAGCTCCCCCTCATTCATAAAGAGATTGCTGCCTGGATTCAAAGTTTTATTTTGCTACTTGACTATAAAGAAGAAGAAAGGTAAAATTATTATAACATTATAACATTATAATGAGTGTTTGGCAAGGGTAATTTGATGCCCAAATAAAGTAGGAAATATGCTACCTGAAAAAGCAAATCTCATTCCTCTATACGCTCAGGTGAAACACACTCTACAGGAGGAGATTGAGAATCGAATGAAGCCGGGCGATATCATTCCTAGCGAGCCTGAATTGGAAAAGCGCTTTAAGGTGAGTCGAATTACTGTACGTCGTGCTCTGGACGAGCTTGTATCCGAAGGGCTCATCGTCCGCCAACAAGGTCGCGGCACATTTGTGCGCCAGCAGCCTATTGCCCAGGAGCTGCCTCGGCTTCTTTCTTGGTCAGCGCAGATGCGGCAGATGGGACTTGAACCAAGCAGTGCAAGTTGCGAAATCGAGCTGACTGAGCCAACCAAGGAGCAAGCAGCGCTCTTAAATTTATCGCCTGGTGAGCGAGTAGTACGCATCCGAAGACTAAGATATGCAAATGATGAGCCGATCTGCATCATGACAAATTATATTCCCGAGATCCTTGTACCTGGTCTTGTAAATCAAGGCCTGGTAAACGACTCTCTTTATGCTACCTTGCCAAAGTTTGGTTTGAAGCCGGTCAGTGCCGAGGACCGGGTGGAAGCACGAACTGCTTCTGAGTGGGAAGCAAATCAGCTGCAAATAAGCAAATGGGCACCTCTGTTGCAAGTAACCCGGCTAACCCGCGATGCAGCGAACCAACCCCTTTATATATCCGTCGTTGCTAACCGGGCTGACAAATTTGTTTACACCGTACATTTCGGTAGTTAGTATCTGCTGAAATAGTCGTAAATCGAAAATCATCTCACAGTCCAGCCGCCATCGACAGTTAAGACTGCGCCCGTTACAAAGGCAGAGGCGTCCGAGGCGAGATAAAGCGCAGCGTTGGCAACATCCTGTGGAGAACCAAAGTCTCCGGTGAGTGGTTGCAACTGCGGTAAACGGGAACGGATCTGTTCACTTTCCTGCACACGCTTGCTCATGGGAGTTGCAATCAATCCAGGACAAATGACATTAGCGCGGATTCCGCGCGGCGCATAATACGAGGCAATCGAACGCGTGAGGCTGATCACCGCGCCTTTGCTAGATGCGTACGCGTGAGTGGCAAAATCATCGTCGCCGCCGACCATGCCCAGCACAGATGAAACATTGACAATAACTCCATGTCCTTGTGCAAGCATGGCTTGAAGCGCATATTTACAGCAATAAAAAATACTGTCGAGATTCAGTGCCAGAGTTTTGTCCCAGCCTTCGAGCGTGCAGGAGTCCGTTGGACCATCTCCCCATTTCCTTCCACTTCCGCCAGCTACATTCACGAGAATATCAAGATGTCCAAATGTTGAGACAATATCCTTGATGGCGGATTCAACTTGCGGGGCGTTTGACACGTCAACGATTCGGCTAGAGTGACTCCCCTTTAGGGAGGTCAATGTTTCGGCGGCGCGTGATTCGTCAATTTCAAAAATCACAACCTGCGTGCCTTCTACGGCAAACAATTGTGCGGTGGCTCTTCCAATGCCACTACCTCCGCCTGTTATGACTGCCACTTTACCCGCGAGTTGTCCGCTCATTGACGTCCACCATAAACTTTTTGGACACGGTCACGATAGTCGTCGTAGCAATCGTCAAAGCGCTTCTTCGAAGCTTCACTGCCGATAAAAAAACTACTTGTGAGCACGATAGGTGGCTTGCCTAGCGCAGTTAGTTTTTCGGCAGTGAGACATTTGAGCGCATTGGTCACTGTGGCCGCGCCGATAGTAGAGCCGGGGCCAACCGGATCTTCGAGGCCGGGAACACGAACAAGCGCGTCACCAGCTGGGGTGCAGTTGTCAATGACAATATCGGCAATATCGGTCAGTTTTTTGCCACTGCTATGGAGCGCGGCGGAAGAATTGCAATGATCCACTGAGACAACGGCAATCACGGGCATCTTTTGTCGTTTGGCCTCGAGAGCAACATCCACAACAACTTCATTGATGCCGCTATTCGAGAACAACAAGAAACAGTCAGGGCTGGCAAAAACGAAGTTACGCATGATGACCTGGCCAAAGCCCTCGACATGCTCGAGGAACATAGCCTGGCGCTGACCATTCGAGCCGACAACCAGGTTATGGTAGGTAAGTGAGAGTTCGACAATGGGATGAAAGCCGGGGAAACTTCCATGCCGTGGAAACATCTCTTCGACAAAAATGCGCGAATGCCCCGTGCCAAAGAGATGGACAAGCCCATCGCCTACAATTGCCTGCGTACAAATTTCGGCAGCGCTTTCGATGATATCCATTTGCGTTTCACGGATTCGATCGAGGATGGCCTGAGCTTTGGATATGTAATCAAGAGCGGCATTTGACATAATCTTTTTCCTTGTATAGAAATAATTCTATCTTGTTGTCTGATTGTCTGCAATAATTGACGCTTGAAAAGCACTACTATATAATTTTGCATATCTTTTTAGCAAGGAGACGCATATGCACAAGATCGCCATTCTGGGGACAGGTTTTATTGGCCGCTTCTATACAATGAGTTTGCAAAATTTTCGTGGTAGAGATGAAATCAAAGTCGTTTGTGCAAACAAGCCTGAGAACGCAAAAAAGTTCGCGGAAGAGTTTGGAATTCCACGCTCCACTGCCGATATGGCCGAAGCCATTCGAGACCCAGAAGTTGACGCCGTTATTATTGGCATACCCAATCATTTGCATAAAAAAGCCGCTTTGCTGGCGGCGGAGGCTGGTAAAGCGGTTTTGTGTACCAAGCCTCTTGCCATCAGCGGTCCCGAAGCATTGGAAATGTTGGAAGCTGTTGAAAAAGCAGGTGTATTCCATGGTTATCTGGAAGATCTAGTTTATACACCCAAAACATTGAAGGCTTTGACCACAGCCCAAAAGGGTGCGCTGGGCAAAGTGCTGTGGGCGCGTTCACGCGAAACACACGGCGGTCCGCACAGCGACTGGTTTTGGACAAAGGAACTCTCCGGCGGTGGCGCGATTATGGATATGGGCTGTCATTGTATTGAGATTGCCCGTAACTTCATCGGTAAAGGTGTACGGCCTGTTGAAGTGACCTGCTGGGCTGATACCCAAGTCCACCCAATTGAAGCAGAAGACAATGCAGTGGGTCTTGTTCGATACGAGAATGGAGCTTTAGGACAGTTTGAAGTCAGTTGGAATTTCCGCGGTGGTATGGATTTACGTGATGAGATCGCGGGAACTGAAGGAACGGTCTGGTTGAATCATTGGTTGCGGACCGGCTTCGAGATGTTTACCGGCGTTGGACAGGGTGGCTACGTGGCAGAAAAGGCAGAGGGCGATACTGGCTGGCTCTTTCCCGTTGGTGATGAGGCAGGCTCACTCGGTTATGTCGAGATGTTTATAGATATGTTCAACTCGATGGATAAGGGCACAGCCCCGATGGAGACCTTCTATGATGGGTATGTTGTCAATACAATCATTGATGCATGTTACAAAGCAGCCAAGAGCAAGAAATGGGAGCCAATCGAACTCAAAGATTGGCGCGCTGGGAAGGTCAATGTGGAGGATACGGGCTTGAAAGACTTTGACGATCAGCATTTCCTTATTAAGGAAGAGAAAATGCCTGAAGGAAAATTGAAGGTCATTTTGAAAGATAAGAAAACCGGTAAGATTTCACAAATAATCCAGTAATAGAAAATCACGAATAATAAGAACTTCGTTAAGATTATGAACGAAGTTCTTATTTATTTATCCAAGTTTGGCTATTGAATTAACAAAGCTACTGAATATAATGTGAATAACTGCAATTGCTCATTTTGCAGCTATGCTTCTCAAAAAGAGGAAATCTTTGTGAGTCAAAGCCACTCTGCTCGAGCAAGGAAGAATTTCGGTCTGATTGCTCCCATTATTGTGGACTCAGCCGAAGCTGAAATTATGCGTGCATTACGCATGCAAGGACGTATTTCACGAACTGAGGTTTCAAGGATCACCGGCTGGTCAAAGGCGAAAGCCTCACAAGAAATTCGGAGTCTAGTCGATAAGGGGTATCTGATGGAGGTTGGTGAGGGGGCATCGCAAGGTGGACGCAGGCCGCGTCTTTTACGAATAAACGCTCAACTTGGTTATATTGCAGGAATTGATATTGGAGCTACGAGTCTTGAAATAGCGTTGGCCGATGTTACAGGTTTGGTCATACAGCGACAATCAGAAACAACGGATGTTCGCTTAAGACCCGAGTTGGTCCTGGGCCGTTGCATTGAATTGCTGCTCGAATTGACACATGCCCAGGGAGTGATGCCGGATCAAATTATGGGTATTGGGGTAGGTGTGCCCGGGCCGGTAGATTTTGCACGTGGAGTTTTGGTGGCTCCTCCTCTAATGCCTGAATGGGAAAACTTCCCTATACGTGATTTCTTCAAACAAACTTTTCCATCGACATATGTAGTCGTGGATAATGATGTAAATATCATGGCATTAGGGGAACAACGAGCGGGGGAAGCAATTGGCGTGGATCATTTCATTTTTGTCAAAATAGGTACAGGGATAGGAGCAGGTATTATCTCTAACGGAAAAATTCATCGTGGCAGTGATGGGTGCGCTGGGGATATTGGCCATATCTGTGTTGATAAAAAAGGACCATTGTGTGCATGCGGAAATATTGGTTGTCTGGAAGCGATGGCAGCTGGTCCAGCGATCGCATCAAAGGCGATGGAGGCCGCTCGAAACGGAATCAGCCCAACCTTGGGTCAGATGCTTGAGTCCAATCGCAAAATCCTGCGCCCTGAGGATGTCAACGCGGCTTGTCGAGAAGGAGATCAGGCCGCGCTGGATATCATCCGCGCAAGTGGACAGATGATCGGTGATGTTTTGGCAAGCCTGGTTAACTTTTTTAATCCCAGTCACATTTTTATTGGTGGCGGTGTTGCCAATTTTGGCAATCATTTACTGGTTGCCATACGCCAGGCCGTACTTCAACGATCCTTACCTCTTGCAACTACACATCTCTCCATTAAGTTTTCCCGTATGGGATCAGATGCAGGTATAACTGGGGCAATTGCGCTTGCTTTAGATTATCTATTTATTATGGAAGACAGGCCTCATTCAGTTATTTGAGGTGAAGGAGGTGTATCTATCAACTAACACCACATTCTAATCAGTTTCAACAATATTAAATCCAACTAAAATCGTAGGAGAAGAAGAACATGTCTCACAAAGTCAAGAAGAATCTTTTTCTGGTGACCATTTTGATCACTATTGCCTCCATGCTGGCGGCCTGCGGTACGCCAGCTACCACAGCGGCTCCCACTGAAATGCCGGCAACTCAAGCTCCTGCCACAGAAGCTCCAGCGACAGAGGCGCCGGCCACCGAAGCTCCTGCTGGAGCGGGCCCGTTTACGATCGGCATCTCCAACCCCTTTATCAGCAGCGAATATCGCACGCAGATGATCGCAGAACTGATCGATGTCAACAAGGAATACATGGATAAGGGCCTTACCACTGAGCTCGTGATAGAGAGTGCGGATACAGATGTGGCTGGCCAGATCCAACAACTGCAGAATCTAATAGCTAAGGATGTGGATGCCATTTTGGTAAACCCCGGCGATGTGAGCGGCCTGAATGCCGCACTGGAAGAAGCAGTCAGCAAGGGCATCATTGTCATCTCGGTTGACCAGGAACTCAATGTTCCCAACGTCTACAATGTTGGTATTGACCAGAAAGAATGGGCTAAGACCTCCGCAAAATGGCTCGCTGAAAAACTTGGCGGCAAGGGTAACATCGTAGAGATCGAAGGCTTTCCTGGCCACCCAGCCAATGTCGCTCGTATGGAAGGCGTAGATGAAGTTTTCGCAGATTTTCCTGATATCAAAGTGCTAGCGAAGGACACAGGCAAGTGGGATGAAGCCACGGGCCAGCAGGTTATGTCCAACTTCCTGTCTGCGTATCCAAATCTCGATGGTTACTGGACACAGGACGGCATGGCCATTGGCGCTTTGCAGGCTGTGATGGCCGCCAACCCGGCCAAGTGGCCTCAGGGAGTTGGTGAAGGTCGTTGCCAATATCTCAAACTCTGGCAGGAAGCTCTCACCACGAATCCTGATTTTGACTCGATCGCGGTTGCCAATCACCCGGGCGTTTCTCCCACCGGTCTGCGCATCGCAGTCAATATGCTCATGGGCAAGAAAGTTGATACTTCAAAGCTGGGCGGCGCGAATGGTCTCTCGTTCGTGATCCCACTCGCGGCTGTGATTACGAAAGACAACCTCGATGAAGGTCTGAAGATGTGCGAAGGCAAGCCCGATGCATATCTGCTTGACAATATCATGACAGATGACGAAGTGCAACAGTATTTTGTCAAATAAAAAGTATGGCTGAGTCGCTTTCTGCCCAAAATATTGTCAAGCACTACGGCGGTGTAGTGGCACTATCCGATGGAAATCTGGATGTGCGCGCACATGAGGTCGTAGCACTTGTTGGGGCGAACGGAAGCGGCAAAAGCACAATGAGCAAGGTTATCAATGGAGTAGTTGTTCTCGATGGAGGGCAACTACTCCTGGATGGAAATCCCATTCAGTTTCCATCGCCGCAGGCTGCCAAGAATGTGGGAATCGCAACAGTATTCCAGGAATTGAGCCTGATCCCTCAGATGACGGTTGCCGAGAATATCTGGTTGACGCGCGAGCCATTAAATCGATTTGGCAGGGTGGATCGGAAAGCAGTCAAAGCGCGGACCGAGGAACTGCTCGCGTCATTTGAAGGAACATTCAAAAGCGATCTTTATCCCGACTCGCCCGTCGCATCGCTGCCTTCTGATGAAAAGCAGATCATCGAGATACTAAAGGCAATCAGCTTCGACCCGTGGCTAATCATCCTCGACGAAGCGACTGCCAGCCTCGATAGTCGCCAGGTACAGCGTCTCTTTGACTTGGTGGTAAAGTGGAAGGAGCAGGGCAAGGCAATTGTCTTTGTCACGCATCGCATGGAGGAAATATTCCGCATCGCGGATAAATTCAGCGTTTTACGCAATGGCAGGACGGTTGGTGCGGGAAGTATCAAAGATATTAATGAAAAGCAACTGGTCAAATTAATGATCGAAAAAGAATCCGTGTTGGGGTTCTTACGCGGCGAAGCAAAGTCGGGTGAGAGAATCGAAAAGGAAATATCGCTTGAGGCGGAAAACTTAACCACGGAGTCTTTACGGGGAGTCAGTTTCAGGATACATAAAGGTGAACTAGTTGGGATTGGCGGCTTGCGCGGACAAGGTCAGCGCCACCTTTTGCATTCTTTGTTCGGTGATATCCCTTATTCAGGGACGGTAAAACTTTTCAATAAGGAACTCCATTTTAAACATCCGCGTGAAGCGATGAGGAGTGGATTCGCTTTGGTTCCGGGAGATCGGGCAAAAGAAGGGCTTCTTTATATTCGTTCAATTCTCGATAATTTATTACTCCCTTCCTGGAGGCGCTACGGCTTGCCATTGAAAGTCAGCAAGGCAAAAAAGGACGCAACCCAAGCCGGTTCTAATTTGAATTTGAAGATGACTGGGTTGGATGAACCTGTCAGCAGTCTCTCGGGAGGCAATGCTCAAAAGGTCGTCATCGGAAAATGGCTGATGCGCGAACACCAGGTGCTTCTATTGGATGATCCCACCAAGGGTGTGGATGTTGGGACAAAAGCTGAGTTTTACACGCTTCTCAACCGGCTCAGCGATGAAGGGAAGAGCATTCTGTTTTACAGCAGTGACGATGAGGAATTAATTGGATTATGTGACAGAGTTTTAGTCGTACATGATGGCATGATCCGCACGGAGTTATCCGGCGAGACGTTAACCAGGGAAAATCTGATCGCCGCCAGCCTGGGTGTCGCCGACCGTGAGAGAGGTGCCGGATGAAACGATCCAGGTGGGATGCTTTAACAGCACGTCAACCCGCTCTGTTTGCGCTGATCCTGCTGGTATTGTCACTTGTTATTAATCTCATCCTGCAACCTAATATGTTTGCCAAGGAAACACTCAACAGTAACATGCGTGTTTTCCTGCCGATTATTCTGATGGCAATTGGGCAGGCGATTGTCATCCTTGGGGGCGGTATTGATATCTCAGTGGGTGGTATTGTTTCGATTGTAAATACAGTTCTGGCAACCCGCGTGGGTTTGCAGGGATCGCCAGAAGAGATGTGGAAGTATATATTCGTTTCTTTGTTGATCGGTCTGCTGGCGGGGGCAATCAATGGCTTTTTCATTGCCTACTTGCGCTTGCAGCCTATTATCACAACTTATGCTACTAGTTTTTTGTATGCAGGTCTGGCGCTCTTTATTTTGCCAAACCCAGGTGGTGGCATTCCTGCATCAATCGCCGCGCTCTATAGAGACTCGACACCTTTGAATTTGCCACTGGCTTTTTATGTCGTTGCTATTTTTCTTCTTCTCTGGTTATATATCAGTTCGATGCGCTATGGCCGATTCCTATTTGCCGTTGGCGGCAAACGGGAAGCTGCTTATGAAACGGCTGTGCCAGTCACTATGGTGCAATTCAGCACATATGTAATTTCTGGTCTGATGGCTGCCTTTTCGGGAATTGCGATCACGATGCTCAGTGGATCAGGCAACGGTGAAATTGGTGGCCCCATGACATTGAACTCAATCACTGCTGTCGTCATTGGCGGAAATGCTATGAGTGGGGGTGTAGGTGGCGTGACTGGTCCGGTTATGGGCGCAATTACATTAGGCATTATTCAAAACATTATTTCATTTGCAAATATTAATACATGGTGGGAAACACTTATCAAGGCGACAATCATTGTTGTGGCATTGGCTGCGCCCGGTGCAATTAATTTGTTCAGGAGGCGGAAATCATGAAACGGATTTCTATCTCTCCACCGGTTGCCGCGCTTATTTTGGCAGTTATCCTGTTCATCTTATCCGGTCTTTTACCGAACGGATTTGGCAGTGACTTGGAAGTTGCGAAAGCACAAGCAACGAATATTCTTCGTCTATCTGTATTCCTTGGTGTGATTGCGGCCGGACAAACCTTAGTCATCATCAGTGGCTCTGAAGGGATCGATCTTTCTGCCAGTTCAGTCGTAACGCTCACTGCCATTCTGACTTACGTGATTGTAAATGGAGCAGACGAAAAAGTCTTGCTAGCTTTGCTGGCTTCACTTGCTGTAGGCGCGTTGATTGGTCTGTTGAATGGCGTCGGCATCACATTCCTGAAAATTTCACCTTTTGTGATGACGCTAGGCATGTCGGGCGTTGTCACCGGGGCAATAATTATTGCTAACCACGGCAACGTTAGCGGGAAAGTAGCGCCGATCATGACCCGACTGATCGCACGTCCTCTTTCTCCGAGTTTTCCCATCCCGAATGCGCTCATTATCTGGCTGATTTTTGGTTTCCTAATGTGGTTGCTATTCGAGCGCACCTCCTTTGGTAAGAACCTGTTCGCCATCGGCGTGAACCGTGTGACTGCCAGGCTCTCAGGCGTCGATGTGACTGGGATGAATCTGGCAGCTTATTCCCTGGCAGGTGCACTGGCCGGATTTGGTGGTTTCCTGGTGGTTGGGAACACAGGCGTCGTGATGATTCAACTCGGACAACCCTTCCTGTTCCCCTCCATTGCTGCTGTCGCAGTTGGAGGAACACTTCTTTCCGGCGGGAAGGGCAGTTATTGGGGCACGATGGCTGGCGCAATTGTGTTGACTCTTATTACCAGTTTGCTGACAACCATGCAACTGCCTGATTCCGTTCGCCGAATGGTGTTGGGCGCGACACTATTGATTTTAATCTCTATCTATGGCCGCCAGCAAGCATTGCGGCAATAATTTCAAAAGACTTTTTTCAGGCAATTGACTGATCATCAAAATTGAAAAAGGAGAATGCCATGAGTAACACGATCAAAGTCGGTATGATCGGGACTGGTTTCGTCGGTGATATTCATTATGCCTCATTTAAAGGGTGGGTGCATAACGCTGAAGTTGTTGCAATATCCAGTCCTCACAATTCCTCAAAATTTGCTGAGGAGCGTGGCATTCCAAAAGCCTACAGCGATTACCATGATATGTTGGCAGATAAAGAAATTGATGTGGTGGATATTGGCATTCCAAACGATCTACATTGTGAGGCTGTGGTAGCAGCGGCAAGGGCTGGCAAACATGTCATTATCGAGAAGCCTCTCTGCCTCACGCTGGAGGAAGCGGATCAAATGATCGAAGAGTGCAAAAAGTCTGGCGTCCTCTTAATGTATGCCGAGGAATTGGTGTTTGCCCCGAAATATGTTCGCGCGAAAAAATTGATTGACGAAGGCGCAATTGGTGATCCATTCCTTGCTAAACAATCCGAAGAACATCCTGGCCCGCACATGCCCTGGTTCTGGGATGTGAACCGTTCGGGCGGTGGTGTCATGCTTGATATGGGTTGCCATTCAATTGAATACACTCGTTGGGTGCTGGGCAAACCGAAGGTTAAGAGCGTGACCGCTTTCATGGGGACGTATGTACACCAGGGACGCACGCAGGGTGAAGACCATTCCTATGCCATCATTGAGTACGAAGGCAATAAGGTTGCGATGATCGAAAACAGTTGGGCAAAAGGCGGCGGTGTGGACGACCGTTGTGAGATCTACGGCAAAAAAGGTCATACACGCGCGGATCTTCTACGGGGCAATTCTTTACTTACATATAGTGAAGAGGGGTATGGCTACGCAGTTGAAAAAGCCGGGCAGACAAAAGGTTATACCTTCACCATGTTTGAAGAAATCTGGAACTATGGCTTCCCGCAGGAGATGCAGCACTTTGTCAATTGTGTGCTTGGAAAAGACACCTGCATAGAAACCGGTGAAGATGGCCGCGAAGTCTTGAAGATCATGTATGCCGCGTATCAATCGGCGGGCGAAGGCCGCAGGATTGAATTTCCATACAATCCGCCGAAAGTCAAAAAGCCGATTGATTTGTGGAAGAAGAGTTAATCAAGACTTGACAGGTTTTAAAAATCAGTCAGGTATCTGAGGAGAACATATGACAACCTTATCAAGTAAAACCATCACCTATGAACAGCTCGCCAAAGTCATTGACCATTCGCTTCTGCGGCCCGAACTTACTGAGGCAGATGTAATTGCTGGCTGTGAGTTAGCCGCACGCTATCATGTTGCAACAGTTTGCGTGAAACCCTGCCATGTCAAACTTGCCAAGGAGCAGCTCAAAGAATCAGACGTAGTCGTCAGTACTGTGGTTGGATTTCCTCATGGCAGTAATCTCACTGATACCAAAGTTGCTGAAGCACAAAAGGCCATGGATGAAGGCGCGCTTGAACTTGATATGGTGCTCAATATCGGTCAGCTGCGTTCTGGTAAACATGATTTTGTGCGCGAAGATATCAAAGCAATTTGCGATACGGCTCACGCGCGCGGTGTAAAAGTCAAAGTTATTTTTGAAAATGCCTATCTTACCGATGAGGAAAAAATTACAGCCTGCAAACTCAGCGAAGGAGCAGGCGCGGATTGGGTAAAGACCTCCACGGGCTTTGCTCCAGGCGGTGCGACCCTTGAGGACTTGCGCCTCATGCGTGCCAACGTCAGCAAGAAAGTCCAGGTCAAAGCCGCGGGCGGAGTTCGCACATTGCCTGCTCTGCTCGACGTGATCGACGCGGGTGTGACGCGTTGTGGCGCGACCGCGACAGCAACGATCCTCGATGACTTCAAGCGGATGAAGGAGGGGACGCCTCTCGTGACTTCCAAACCTAATTCGATTTCAGAGACATATTAGCCACCGAACGGAAACATTATGACAAAAGAACTTACTAAACAAACCATCGGTGTTGGCGTAGCAGGGACAGGCTTCATTGGCCCAGCTCATGTGGAAGGCTTACGCCGTAACGGCATCCAGGTATTAGGCTTAGTTGAGCGTACCCGAGAAAAAGCTAAGGTAAAAGCTGCCGAACTTGGTATTCCGCACATTTATGGTTCACTAGACGAGTTATTGGCAGACCCCGATATTGATGTAGTTCATCTTGCAACGCCTAATCATCTGCACTATTCACATGCCAAGGCCGCTCTCCTGGCAGGGAAACATGTCATCTGCGAAAAGCCACTTGCGCTGACATCCAAAGAGTCGGCGGAACTTGTCCAATTCGCAGCAGAGAAGAAACTGGTCAACGTAGTTAATTTTAATATCCGTATGTACCCGATGGTGCAACAGGCATATAGCATGGTGCAAAGTGGCGAAATAGGCGACATCTTCATCATGCAGGGTTCTTATCTTCAAGATTGGTTGCTCTTATCCACTGACTGGAATTGGCGGCTCGAAACCGAATTGGGTGGCACACTACGTGCCGTTGGCGATATTGGCTCACATTGGCTTGACCTGCTTACTTTCATTTCGGGTCTACATGTAGACGAAGTCTATGCTGATTTCAGGACCTTCCATCCCATTCGCAAGAAGCCTGCAAAACCGCTTGAAACGTTTACAGGCAAAATGCTCTCCCCTGAAGATTACATAGACCAAGCTATCAAAACCGAAGATTACGCCACTATCATTTTGCATTATGAAAACGGCGTGCGCGGTGTTCTGACTGTTTCACAAGTCTCGTCGGGACGAAAGAACCGTCTCTTCTACGAGATTAACGGATCCAAGTCTTCGCTTGCGTGGGATTCGGAAAAACCCAACGAGTTGTGGATCGGTCATAGAACTGCAGCCAACCAAACGTTAATGAAAGACCCATCTCTTTTGTCTCCCGAGGCGCGCGCAGTCACTTCCTATCCTGGCGGTCATAACGAGGGCTTCCCTGATACGTTCAAACAGCTGTATGCCAAAGTTTACAGCTACATTCTGGCTGGTGATTACAACAAAACGCCCGACTTCCCAACCTTTGCCGATGGTCATTATGAAATGCAATTAGGCGAAGCTATCGAGCGAAGCGCGCGTGAGAAGACTTGGGTCAAAGTTAAATAAAGGAGACAGAAATGAAACTCGGATTCTTCACTGCCGCATTGCCTGGCAACACATTGGAACAGGCTGCCAAATGGGGTGCGGAAAGCGGCTTTCAAGCAATTGAAATTGCATGCTGGCCGTTAGAAAAAGCGACTCGTCGTTATGCAGGCGTAACACACATTGATGTTGATGATTTGGATAAAACTAAGGCGAAAGAGATTTGTAATATGCTGGACGGCTACGGCCTGACGATCTCCTCGCTTGGATATTACCCGAATCCTCTCCATCCTGAAGCTGATCATCGTGAAACCGTCATTGCCCACCTGAAGAAGGTGATCGAGGCCGCGTCCTTATTGGAAGTGCCTGTCGTGGGAACTTTCATTGGCAAAGATAAGAACAAGACTGTGCCACAAAATCTGGAAGACTATGCAAAGGTCTGGCCGCCGATTGTAAAATTTGCCAAAGATTACGGAGTAAAGATTGCAATCGAAAATTGTCCAATGCTTTTCTCTTATGACGAATGGCCTGGAGGCGACAACCTTGCTAGCACTCCCGCCATTTGGCGTAAAATGTGGGAGATCATCCCCGCTGACAACTTCGGGCTTAATGTCGATCCATCACATCTTATTTGGCAAATGATCGACTATGAACGCGTGATCCGCGAATTTTCCAGCAAGATTTTCCATGTCCATGCCAAGGATTTGCATATTGACCGAGAAGGTTTGTACAACAATGGCGTGATGTCACAGGGCATGGGCTGGCAGGTACCGCGTTTGCCCGGCCTCGGTGATGTTGACTGGGCAAAGTTTTTTGCTGCACTCACAGCCGCGCGCTATGATTATGTCGTGAGCATCGAACACGAAGACCGTGTCTTTGAAGGTAATGAAGAACTCGTCAAGCGAGGTTTTTACCTCTCACGCGATGTGCTTAAACCATACATTCATTAAAGTAAGCGAGCATCCACTTCTTCTCTCACCCCTCTCCTGAAATGAGAAGGGGTGAGACTTTAAAAGGTGATTTTATGAAAAAATACATCGGCTGTGATCTAGGTGGGACCAATCTGCGTGCCGCAATTGTCGATGTGGAAACAGGGACGGTCTTACACCATCTAAGTCTCCCAACTCTAGCGCGCGAAGGTCATGACGCTGTAATGAAACGCATGGCTGACTTGTTCCTTCAAGTCATTCAATCCGCCAGGATGAAAAAGGAGGATATCGGAGGTATCGGTATCGGCGTGCCTGGTGTATTGGATTTGGAAAAAGGCGAAACGCTCTTACTTCCTAACCTGCCCGGCACATGGCCACACGTCCCTCTACGGGATACGATCCAAAAACTTACCAGCCTGCCGACAAAGTTATTGAATGACGTGCGTGCCATCACTTACGGTGAGTGGCGTTTTGGCGCTGGCCGCGGTCTGGACACTGTGGCCGTTTTTGCTATTGGTACCGGCATTGGTGGAGGACTGGTGATTAATGGTCAGCTACATCTCGGCATTGGCGGCGGAGGTGGTGAGCTTGGACATACCATGATTGACTACAATGGCCCAAGATGTGGATGCGGCAATTATGGCTGTCTTGAAACTTATGCTTCTGGGCCTGCAATTGCAGCGATGGGTATGAAAGCGGTTGCTCAGGGAATGACGACTCGAATTGCTAAGCTTTGCGAGTATGATTTGAATCGGATCACACCTGAACTGATTGCCAATGCGGCGCGGCTAGGTGACGAGATTGCCCAAAGTATTTATGAAAAGGCAGGTTTTTATATTGGTATAGCAGCCGCCAATGTATGTGCATCTGTTGGGCCGCGTCGTATCATCATTGCAGGTGGTGTTGCCCAGTCTGGCGATCTGCTTTTTGAACCAATTCGTCGTACTATACGGGAGCGTGTTTTTGTCATGCCAGTGGAGCAGGTGGAAATTGTATCATCCCAGTTGGGCAGTAATGCTGGAGTCATCGGCGTAGCAAGTTGGGTTGCGAGCACATTATGAATATTTAGTCTCCGGATGTCGTGATAATATGGATATGCCCTACGGTGAGTTACATTAATTTTGTCGATGCTTGAAGTAAAATTCTTTTCCTTATTCATTCCAAGGAATTCGCACAGAAACCAATAATGCACCAATTTGACTTGTTCGGCTCGGATGCAAATAAGTTTGCCTCGCTCGAAGAACTGATCAGTGCTTTGATGCATATGCAGGACGATCCGCTTGCCAATGCTGGCACCAACATCGTTATCAGTCGTGGGAACCCGACTGCTAAATTGCTTATTGTTGGTGAAGCTCCTGGACCAGAGGAAAATATAAGGGGCAAACCATTCGTTGGTCGCGCAGGTCAACTGCTCGATAAAATTCTTCAAGCGGCAAATTTTGATCCGGAAAAGGATGTCTATATTACCAATTCAGTGTTTCGAATGCCACCGGGAGAAGATGGAAAACCTTTTCGAAAGCCCACCGATCAGGAAATTGAATACTATCGACCGTACGTCTTTGAAATCATCCGGCTGATCAATCCGCAGGTCATTTTGTTGACCGGCAATGTAGCCTGTCAATCTATTCTCAAAAAGACTGGGATAACCAGCCTGCGCGGAAAGTGGACGCAGGTTCAGGGGCGCTGGATCATGCCAATTTTCCATCCATCATATCTATTGCGGAATCCTGCAAAAGGACCAGACTCTCCAAAAGCATTGATGTGGGATGACATTCGCGAAGTCCGCAGAAAATACGATGAGCTTACCGATAGTTCCTTCCCTCACGCTAATTGATTGGCGATCTGGTTAGGAGTGAGAAAATCCAGTCTGTAGATTTGGAGGGAAGCATTGCAGAACTGGCTGAAGGTCAAACAACCACTAAAAATCAAGAGAAAATCCAACCTCTTTTGGCTCCGTAACCCGGCGCGCCGTCTCACGTTAATCAGGGTATGAGTAAGCGTGCTGCTGTACAGGTGGATGCAATCTGCTTATCTGGGACAAGCGGAAAAACTAAATGTATCCACTTTTTAACATTGATTTAGATATGTCAACTGTAAAAACAAAATTAAACATTGAAACAGATGCGTTGAAAAAATTGAAGCTGGTAGCGGTCGCCTATTCTTTTGTAGAGAGAGATTTTTTTCCAACCGAAGAGGCTTTTATCGCCGAAAAAGAGGTGGAAGATCGTGCCCAGCAAGTTATAGAAGAGATAAAAAAACTTGGACTGGAAGCCAAGGGATACCCAGCAGACCAGTATCTTTTGACTAACATTCTGGTGGACAAACCGGATGTGATCGTTAATTTGGTTGATACAGTCAGGGGCAAGGATAAGCTTGCAAGTACGATCCCAGCTTTCCTTGAATATGCCAATATCCCTTATACCGGATGCGGCACCACTGGCATGGTGCTTGGAAGTAATCGGCACTTATTTAAAGAGTTACTTGAGCATAACAATATTCCAACTCCTGAGTACAAATTTATCAAAGACTTGCGATCAAATACACCACCCAGCTTCGACCCGCCATATATCGTCAAGCTAAACGAGAGTGGTGGCAGCATGGGAATTGATAATCGTGCAGTCAAGGAAACAGTAGCCCAAGTGTTGAAAAAAGTGGAAGATTTGCAGGGTGAATACAAAATACCGGTGCTGCTTGAGAAATTCATCGAAGGACTAGAAATAACGGGAATTGTTTTCGAGGATGGGAAAACTCGGCATGTATTTTTAGCACAGAAGAAATTCGGTCTGAAACCTGATGGCAAACATGATTTTACGAGTCAGGAAAGCTACGACGTTCCTACTGCTTACAAATATAAATTTGTCGAAGATGAGTTGGAAAAGAAGGTTTCAGAGCTCTGCGCGAAAGCATTTGAAATACTCAGATTTAGTGATTACGCTAAGTTTGATATTCGTGTAGATGAAAAGGATATGACACCCTATTTTATTGATTGCAATCCCAATACAGCTTTGGGCCCTGGAGATCAGCCCATAACAGAAGTTATGAAGCTGTTTGGAATTGAGTTCAAAGATATTTTAGCTAGTCTGTTGAGTAAACATGCAAAATCACCTGACCGACCCAAAGAGATTTAGTCGTTTAAGAAGAATCGAGCAGATTACTGAAAATCATTGTGGCCCAGCTGTGATTCAAATGCTTCTCGAAAATATTGGGGTAAATGTTACTCAGGAAGACATCACTGAGGCAGCTGGTGCAACTCGCACTATCGCCACGCATGGCACTCGAGTAGACCAACTCGCTAAAGCAGTCCAACAATTAGCCCCAGGCGCCAAACTTTGGTATAAAGAAAAAGCCAGCACAGAGGATTTAGAATATGTCTTGGATGTGTGTAAATTTCCTGTAGGAGTTGAATGGCAAGGACTGTTCGGCGACGTCGGAGATGAAGATGATGACGATTATGGTCATTACAGTGTTATTGCCCACATCGATAGAGTGAAAGATGAACTTATCGTCGTCGATCCATACAAGGACTTTGTTGATCAGAACCGCATTTTGAAGATGAGTCTATTTTTGAAACGCTGGTGGGACTATAACGAAGTAAAAGATCCAAAAACTGGAAAGAAAACATTCAAAAAAGATGAAGAATTATTCTTCGTGGTCGCACCGCTCGACGTTTCTTTCCCAGCTGAACTTAAAATGCAATCTTTCTATTGATCAATAAAAACTAGGATTGCTCCCAGAGCGCGTGTAAACTGCACACAATATCTGACAAAACCGTTTTTCGAATAAGGGGTCATTTGGCATTGTCTGTAACGCCGGTATGCGGGTCGAGGTGATTAGACAATTTTACTGGTAAGACGATAAAGTTCTACCTCGATGTGAATGGCAATGACTCGACTGAATAATCGGCGTATGCTCTGCTGTAGTGCGGCCGAAAGATATCCAGGTAAACTATGTTAAAATTTCTTGGGTTTGTAGGATATTTGACGCCAGTCAGTGTCTGCTTTTCATTATGCCAAAGTGATTATTACAGGAGAAAAGAATGGCCAGGAAAACGGAGCGCGTAGTAGTGACCGGGATGGGTGTTGCCAGCCCATTGGGTTGCAGTTTGGTTGAGTTTTGGGAAGGTCTGCTGGCGGGTCACACTGGGGTGGGATCATTGGAAGGCGGGATTTTTTCCGGGATGCACACAAAAATAGGGGCTGTTGTTCGAGATTATGATGAAAGCCAGTATTTCGATAGTAAGGAAGCGAGGCGCATGAGTCGCTCATCCCAATTGGGATTAGTTGCAGCAAAGCAGGCAATTTCGCATGCAAAGCTGGACGATGGAAGAGTTGATCGTCTCGAAGTAGGGGTACTAGTAGGTAGCTCGATTGGCGGTTACAGTGCCGCGGAGCCATACTTTAAATATTTCTATACTTGTGATCGCTTGAGTCCATTCACCATCCCAATTTCGATGAACATAGGACCCGGATCCAATATATCCATCAAATATGGATTCCAGGGACCGTTGATCAGTGTGGATGCCGCTTGTTCCACAGCAGCACATTCGATCGGGTCTGCCTTCCATATGATCCGCTACGGGAATTTACAGGTGGCTGTGACCGGCGCGTCTGACAGTCCTTTTTCACCGGCTGTCGTGGAGGCCTGGATGGCTTTGCGTGCTGTTTCAAGCCGCGAAGACTCTCCGGCAGAGGCTTGTCGTCCGTTTAGTGCTGACAGGGATGGTATGGTTTTGGGAGAAGGAGCAGGCATCCTTGTATTGGAAGCGGAGAGTCATGCATTGCGTCGAGGGGTTCCTATCCTGGCAGAGATCAAAGGCTATGGCGCCACCTCCGATGGTCATCATTTAACGCAACCCTCACAACAAGGACCTGTAAAGGCGATGCGCCGCGCGCTGGAAGATGCAGAATTAAGCTTGCATGAGATCGACTACATTAACGCTCATGCGACCGGGACAGAGTGGAACGATAAAAATGAGACCAAGGCTATTAAAGAAGTTTTTGGAGAACGTGCTTACGAGATTCCAATCGTGGGGAATAAAGCCGCCTTCGGTCATTCCATTGCGGGCAGTGGGGCACTGGAACTAATCGGATGTATACTTTCCTTACGCGATCAAGTTGTGCCTCCAACTATCAATTACAAGGTGCCGGATCCAGAATGTGATCTTGATTATGTGACCGAGGGGAGTCGAAAGCTGCGACTGCGTAATATAATGAGCAATTCGTTTGCTTTTGGCGGCAGTAATGCTGTATTGATCGTGGGGGCATATGAACCGAAGCAGTGACCAGATCGAAATTCAGAACTAAGACTATAACCTGTGCCGAACAAGAAGTTGACCGCCCTTTTGGTCTTCGTTCTGACGACCATTTTTTATATTTATACACTTATTCCTTCGCTCGCATGGGGAGACGGAACACACTTACAGGGTGATGCGATCACGGGGAAATCTTTCATCCTGGCGGAGATGACCAGGGATGAATTTAACCCAGATCCTTATCTCTTTGCCAAAGTAGGCGTAGCCGCCTGGGATCACCCTTTGTACATCATGCTTGGATATCTCCTTGTAAAAACTTTTCCTTTCGTCGATTCCCTTTGGCTGGTTAACCTTATCTCCGCCATATTTGGAGCTGCGTCCATTGTTTTGGTATTTCTTATTTGTTATCGGTCTACTGAGTCACTTTTAGCTTCCTGTTATGCCAGTTTCTCACTGGCTGTATCCCATACCTTTTGGTGGCATTCATCCACGCCTGAAGTTTATACACTGTTCATTTTTCTACTATTAGCCAGTATATACTTCTTCGAACATTACGAAATAACAAGCAAATATTCATTTCTAGGGTATAGTGCATTCTTTTTGGGATTAGCTGCTTCCAATCATTTGCTCGCTTTCCTTGCGATACCAGCGTTAGTTCTTTATTATTTACTATCCAGGAGTCCTCGGCCGTACTCGATTTCCGAACTACCTAATCTACGGCTCCCAATTCTGGGGTTTCTGGCTGGGTTTATGATTTATGTAATCCAATTCACCAGGTTGTCGAGGAATATTCCTATTAATGAAATCATGGGGCCTGTAGTGGGATCAACCTTCCTAAGTCAGTTGTGGAAGCTGACACCAGCCTTATTAGGTGAGAGCCTGTTAACTTACCTCCTTCTTCTTATAGTCCAATTTGGCCCTGTTGGAGTGATTCTAGGCGTTTTAGGAATCAACCAAATATTTCGTAGTAGTGACTTGTATGTACGCAAGTTGGTCGCGTTTTTAATCGTGTACACGATATTCGGGATTTTCTATAAGGTTACAGACCAGTTTGCCTTTTTTATGACTTCTCATGTCTTTTGGGCAATGATCATGGGAATCGGTGCGCATCACATCTTTTCCAGGCTTTCCGGAAAGATGCGATTGGTTGTGGCCAGCATTCTGGCGATCATGATTCTTGGAACGCCGTTCTTTTATGGCGCATTACCTAATCTGGCAAGGCAAGCAGGCATGAGTGATGCTTCTATGGACATTCCACAAATTGGGACCGGTATCCGAGATGGTTTATCCTACTATATAAATCCAAACAAGCACGGGGACTTCAATGCTTATAATTTTGGCTACCAAACCATCGAGAGATTGGCGCCTAATTCGGTTGTGGTCGCTGAATGGTATACGGATACTGATGAATACTTCATATTTCGCTACTTTACCAAAGTCAAGGGTTTGCGACCGGATGTGACAGTCTTTGGCTGGCCAACTCAAGATCCTTTCTCTTTCAATCCCCAGCTAGTATTACAAGTGATCGATGATGCTTTTTCAACCCATCCAATTTATCTGGCATCTCTGAGTGATCAGTTTTATGCTTCTTCAAAATTAATTGACTTGTATTGCATTGTTCCCGAGAACAACTTGTATCGTCTGTATCCAAAGGAGAATAGCAGCCTCCAGTGTCTGAAAAACAATTCGGTCACCGAATAATCTGTGTTTCAAGATCTATTCCAATCCCATAACCTGAATGCCGGGTCTTGACCCTTCGACAGGCTCCCAGGCCCGGCCGCTCCCTGACACTGGCCCGTCAGGGACAAGTGCAGGACAGGCAGGGCGGCGCCCTCGACGGCCACTGCTGATGCATAATGAGAATCGATCTCTGGAGAATGCAATACCCAACGGGCGGCTTCGTGTGGATCTGGGCGGGTGGAGCGAAGAATGGCAGGTTCTTTCGGGGTTAGTGAGACATCAAAACTTTCCAAAGGAAGCGATAAACCCAATCCTTGAGCCTTGATATATGCCTCTTTGCGCGTCCAGCAGGTGAAAAATGCGATTTTTCTCTGTTCAAGTGGCAATGCCTGTAACTCAGCGACTTCTGACTTTGAGAAATACTGCCGCGCGATAACCTGTGAAGATATTCCTTGACGAATCCGTTCCACATCTACTCCAACCTTTCGTTCCTGAGTTATTCCAACCAAAGCAAAGTCGCCGGAGTGAGAGAGGTTGAATTCAAGTTTGTGGTCGTGTAATGCAGGTTTTCCATAATCGTTTACCGAAAAGTTTAGTTGACCAGGCTCGCAGTGAAGATAACGCGCGAGTATATCGCGCAGACAAACATGGGCCGCGATGAAGCGGTCTTTATCGGCTGTAAAATGAAAACGCGCGGCGCGTTCGGATTCGTCCGCTGAAAGGGAGGCTTCCATTAATTTAACGGAATCAATTGGAAGGTCCAGAGCGACGCGCCAGACATCCACTTGATGAGGTTGCAAATCCAGTACATCAGGAGGATACGACCAGGGCGTGTGGGAATTAGTTTTTTGCATGGGATGATGCCAAGTCATTAATAATGGAATCTATGACCGATTCTCTGGCTGTGTTGATGAAGAAGTGATCGCCGGGATAACATTGTAATTTAAAGCTGGCGTTCGTATGCAAAGCCCAACCTTCCAGACGTTCTCGAGTTACACGCGGGTCATCAAGTCCTCCGAAAACAACGACTGGGATGTTGAGTGGTTCGCTGCGCACGTAGTCATAACTTTCGCTGGCTTCAAAGTCGGCGCGCAACATCGGAAGCAACAGATTCATCATATCAGGATAGTTTTGAAGTTCGGCAGAAATACCGTTTAGTTCTTTCATGGTCTGGAGAAATTCCGCATCGGGCAATTTGTGGATAGGTTGATGTACATCGTAAAGATGTGGTGCATCACTAGCGGAAACGAAAAAGATTGTGGGTTGAGGAAAGTTATTTTTACGCAAGTTCTTAATGAGTTCAAAAGCCACCAAGCCTCCCAAGCTGTGGCCAAAGAAAGCAAAAGGTTTGTCTAAAAGTGGTTGGATGGCCTGATAGAGTCTTTCAACCAAAGTGGTAAGGCGTTTGATAGGAGGTTCCTGATATCTTGACCCTCTTCCCGGATAGTGGGCAATATATCCTTCCATATCACCGGGAAGGTCGTTAAGCCATCTACTAAACACCGACGGACCCCCACCAGCATATGGAAAGAAAAATAAGCGTGTTTGAGCTTCTGGGTTCGCATGCGAGCAAACATACCAGAGGGTTGAATAAGATGGACCAGGGATAGTGGATGGGTACAAATTCACTCAGCTTGCCTGATAGAGTTGGCAGAAATGAATCGGTTAGTCACAGCTCCCCAAGCCTGCTTGGCGAGCTCCTTCGTCAAGATCGCTGGAACCAGTAGGGGAAAGTGAGGTTGCTGGTTTTCAACGCCATCTGCAAAAATCTCTTGTAAGATCGCAAATGTAGCCGCATCGCGCACACCCACAACCATCTCGCACGAAGTAGGCAACCACAGCCAGCGAAATCCATAGCTCGCCGCCACACGCAAGCAGAGAGGTATGCCTGGCATCCAGAAATCGTGCCAGACAAAAATAGTGTTTGAATCGGTGTAAGGCAAAATAGCCTCGAAATCGCGCGTTACCTGAGGATGTCTATGGTCGCCATCAATGAACACTAGATCATGCCGGTTGGTCTCAACCGCCCATGCGGTATCGGTGGGTGACCGGCCCTTTTTGTTCTTGAGGAGATTCAGTTCTAGCCTATCTGCCAGGCGGCGGGCGACTGCGGCACAGTCCCGCCCTCTCCCCTCGATTTCGTTGTCGAGTGTTACAACACTCTGTCCTTCATACCGTTGCATAACATCAGCGATATAAGAAGATGAAAACCCAAAGGCATTTCCAATGATAAAGGTATGCTTTGGGCGAAACCGCTCGATTAGCAGTCCAAATATGGTGCATTCATCCTCCCCGATACTTACTGGGAACAATGTGCCAGCCAACACGCGATGCGGCCCCCCAGAATTGATCAAGCCACGCGGCCAGACGAGTGAAGTTTTGGTAACTTCGTTAAGTGTAGTGATGACGCGTTGTAAACTGTCGGTCAATGTAATCCTCCTCTCTATGGCTTACGATGAGCTGAGACATGTTCATAATGATTAGTGCCATTTGCAGGTGACAAAAGGCCGGAATTAACGAAATATTTTACATAGATGTCAATCAGTTCGGTATCAACCGAGAGACACTTGATAGACGAGCTTTCCAATCCGGTAAGTGTGTTAGATAGATCGAGGCGGGGCAGGCTCAGCCGTTCTGTTCCGACCTGATTAATCAATGGCAGGAAAGCGTGGAATGCTTCCTCCGGGAACTGTTTCGCCAAGTTATAGTAGTCCATCTTCCATTGCGAGAAGGGAATTTGTTTGATCGGCAATCCCATCGTCGTCATCATCTCGAAGATTTCGATGAAGTTTGTTTGCTTCAACGTCGAGAGGTGGAATGTCTTTCCGAAAGAATTGGTCTGATTGGAAAGGTAAAGGATTGCATCGCTTACAAAATCTACCGGCACTATACCGCCCATGATTTCTACATCAGGTATAGATCTCAGTTTGAAAATCGCGCGCAACAGACTATACGTCATGTCACTGGTGTTCAGAATGCCGGTGTGGCGGTCTCCAAGAATATTGTCTGGACGGAATATTGTCATTGGTACGCCGCGTCCTGCGGCGGCCCGCATCAAACCCTCTGCCACCCATTTACTCTGCCCATATCCGCCGAAAGGAACCCCGACTTCCTCCAAGTTCGCGTTTTCATAACATATGCCTCTCTCATGCAAATCGCCTTTCATAAAAACGGAGATGGACGACACAAAGTGAACCGGTTTTAGTTTTTTCGCGCTTGCAAGCCGCAATACTTCGTGCGTACTTTCAACGTTGACTGGTTTTAGGGCGTGATAAGGATACACAAAGTTAACCATCGCGCCATTATGGTAGATAGCATCCAATTCGCCAGCCAGCGCTTCATATTGCGTGGTAGACAGACCAAAACGAGGGCGATCCAGGTTGCCAGGGATGACAAGTATGCGCGGGATAAATGTTTCATTCCACAGTTGATAGTATTCAAGATTCTTCTTTAGCCTTTGCAGACCATCTTCCGTGCTGTTGTCTCGAACGAGACAATGGATGGTAGCGTGTGTTTTTTTCAACAGGCCGTTGAGCAGATAGGCTCCTAGAAAGCCCGTGGCGCCAGTGAGTAGTATGTGTTTTGGGTCAGCCGTGTGCTCATAGGCAATTCCGTTCGCGCCTATGGCATTGTCAAGAACTACTTCGCTTTTAAGTTCATCCAAAGTTATTGTGTCGAAAAGATGATCATCCAATGTGGACGAAGATTGTGCCTCCGCTATAGCCGCAGCAAGGCCAGCGACTGTAGGTGTTTCAAACAGACGCATGAGGGGCAGCCTGACTTGGAAGTGTTCTTGTAGCTGGAAGACTAGCCGCGTTGCTATCAGAGAATTCCCTCCGAGATCGAAAAAATTATCGTGAAGACCAACACGTTCCAAGTCGAGCACTTCAGCACATAGGTTAGCAATAGCTTGTTCATTTGGCGTTTGGGGAGCTACATAATCTGCGCGCTGAGCAAGGCGCTCATAGGACAACGCGAGTAATGCCCGCCGATCCACTTTACCATTGGGAGTCATTGGGAGAGCATCCAGAGTCACGAACGTTGACGGAATCATGTAATCAGGAAGCTTCTTTCGCAGGAACGCGCGCAATTGACCGGGATCGGCTTCTTTCTCATCCTCGGCTGGTACCACATAAGCGACTAAACTCGCGTCTGATGAATTTTCCTTACGCGCTACAACGACGGCTTGCTGCACTGCTGGATGTCCCGCCAAAGCGACTTCCACCTCACCTGTCTCAATGCGGTAGCCGCGCACTTTCACCTGCTGGTCACTGCGACCGAGGAATTCAACGTTTCCATCAGAGAGATAACGAGCAATATCGCCAGTCTTATAAATGACTGAGCTTGGGTCAAATGGATTGTTAATGAATCGCTCGCTAGTCAATTCAGGATAGTTCAGATACCCACGGCTGAGGCCATCACCGCCGATATAAAGGTCACCAATCACACCCAGCGGGACAGGTCGCAGATTGGAGTCCAAAATATGAATCTGTGTATTAGCGATAGGATGGCCGATGGGTACTGTTCCTCCGGTTGAAACATCTCGCCGAGACTTTTCTATATGATAGATAGTTGACCAAATGGTAGTCTCCGTCGGACCATAGAGATTCCAGAGTTCATTGCCGCGTTCCAGTAACTGATCGGCGAGATCGGCGAATAATGCTTCACCGCCACATAGAATCTTTAGGTCGATCTTCCCCTGCCAACCAGCGTCAATCAACATGCGCCAGGTGGCGGGGGTAGCTTGCATCACAGTTGCACCACACCGCTCTATCTCTTTCATTAGCAAGCTAGGGTCGGAAGCGGTTTCCCGGTCAGCAATAACAACCTTTGCTCCTGTAACCAACGGGAGATACAACTCCAGCCCGGCGATATCGAATGAGAGTGTGGTGACGGCAAGCATTACATCATCGCTGTTCAGGCCGGGTTGGTCCTGCATGGACGTGAGGAAGTTGATCAAAGCCCGATGAGGGATCATCACACCTTTGGGTTTGCCAGTGGAACCGCTTGTATACAATACATAGGCAAGATTACTGGGATCATTTCTTTCACTATTATTCTTTGAGCTTGGGATGGAACGGGGAGGCAGGGTGAGGCGGGACTGATTGTTGATTTCGGACGATCGCAGATTCATATATTCATCGAGCAAGACCACTTTTCCCGAATACTCTGGGAACAGGGCAGTGAGAGAAGTCTGCGTTACTAGCACAGTCGCGGAAGAGTCGTCTAGCATAAATGTGAGACGCTCAAGCGGAAAGGTTGGGTCAAGGGGTATGTAAGCGCCACCGGCTTTATGAATACCTAATAGCGCAGCCAGCATGTGAGGCGAGCGTTCCACGCAAAGACCCACGAGCGTGTCCGGTCCCACGCCAAGCGATCGTAGGAAAGCAGCGATCGCGTTTGCATGCTCTTCCAGTTCGCAATAAGTCCATTGCTGATCATGGAAAACAACAGCAATTGAGTCAGGTGTGCGCTCGGTTTGTTGTTCAATCAGTTGATGCAGACATAGATTGCGCGGGTATTCTGCTTTAGTGGCATTGACTTTATCGAAGAGAACCCGCTCAGCTTCCGAAATAAGCGGGATAGCTGAAACAAGCTGGTCGGGAGTTGCCGTTATACCGCCCAGCAAGTTCTGGAAATGGTCGGCGAGTCGGGCAATGGTGGTAGGATCGAAAAGGTCGGGATTATAGATAAAGGCTGCAGATAAGCCGTCACCGGTTTCCGCCATCATGAGGGTGAGATCGAATTGCGAGGGTTGTCGCAACAAGCTCATCGATTCAAGTGTCAAGCCATCCATATCGATACAGATACCTGGTATTCCGAGCGCCACAGAATTCAAGCCACTCACACCTTCAATGTGCGCCCTTTCGTAGATGAACGTTGTTTCAAACAGCGGTGGACGGCTCGCGTCGCGGTGGACGATGTTCAGACGCTCCGCTAATAATGCAGGCGGGAAATCCTGATGATCGAGGGCATCCAAAACCGTTTTACGAACTTGCTCGAGCAAGGTTTTGAAACTTAGATCTTTAGAGAAATCCGCACGCATGCCAACCGGGTTCACAAAATATCCCATCAAACCGCTCAAATCCGGATGAGTTCTTCCGGACATGGCTGAACCGACCAAGATGTCGGATTGGCCGCTGTAACGATGCAGAAGCGTTTGGAAGGCAGCTAGCAGAGCCATGTAAAGAGTCGCACCGTTGGCCAAGGCTAATTCTTTGAGTCTTTGTGTAAGTTCGGGGCCGATGTGAAGGTGTTGAGTTTTGCCTCGGTACGTTTGAATTGGTTTACGAGGTCGATCTGCAGGCAGGTTCAACACTGGCAACTCGCCTGCTAATTGATTGGACCAGTATTCCCAGTGACGTTCCCCTTCAGGACCTGCAAGAGTCTCGTTACGCCAGCGCGCGAAATCTGTGTATGAGTTGCGGAGAGCCGGTAAGTTCGCAGGCAGTCCCCTTTTCTCCGTGGCATATAGTGTCATTAATTCGGAGGCCAACAAAGTCATTGACCAGAAGTCGGTGATGATGTGATGGACCGCCACCAGGACAACGGTTTCTTCTACGGATCGCCGGAACAGAACAACACGGAATGCTGGCTCGCGCTCGAGATCGAAGCAGCGAAAAGCATAGTCTTCGAGATGGAACTGGAGAATCTCTTCCTTCCATCTGATGGCTTCCTCTTCCTCAATCGGTAGAGGCAATTGCGCGTGCACCCTCTGCACGGGTTGACCGTCCACCACATGGAATGTTGTTCGTAGAACAGCATGTCGCTCCATCAAACCCGCAAAGGCCCGGTGCAGGGCGGCGCGGTCAAGATCGCCGAGAAGACGAACTGCTCCGGAAACGTTGAATGAGACTCCTGTGGGCATGAGCTGGTCAAGAAGCCACATAGCCTGCTGATTATGAGTGAGCGGGTGAAAACCCTCCATGTCCATCGCCGAAG
>WNFV01001115.1_pt1 | contig 36826 bp, 31 predicted proteins | sample 5400101 | NCBI WGS metagenome assembly WNFV01 (sample SAMN13153361, study PRJNA577476) | soil metagenome | isolation source: 115 cm soil or saprolite under grassland replicate 1 | place: USA:California | collected 2016-06-15 | reverse complement strand
TTCATGTTCAAAGGAATGGAGCGACTCGGCGCATCCATAACGTCGTGTTTAACCAACAGCACACCACTTTTCGCCACCTTCTTCGCCATTTCATTTCTGCAAGAACGACCCACCGTGACCAATCTTCTCGGCACACTCTTTATTGTCTCCGGCATCATCGCTCTCTCTCGGAAGGGTGCCACCAAGACCTGGCGCACGCGCGATCTCCTGTTCCCGCTTACCTCTGCTTTTCTCTTCGCTGCCCGCGACAACATGGTCCGTTTCGGCCTGTTGCACATCGATTCGCCGATCGTGGGCGCCGCGATCGCGGCGAGCACCTCGTTCGTGACCATGTCCATCATCTATCTCGCATTTGAGAAAAAACCGCCGCTTGCCAAATCGGTAGCGCGCGGCTTTGGGCTCTTTGCTATGGCAGGATTCATGAACTTTCTTTCGTATGTCTTCGCCTACACCGCCCTCAGCATGGAGCGCGTTTCCCTCATGTCGCCGCTCATCAACGGCTCTTCGCTTTTCATCCTGCCGCTCTCTGCCCTATTTCTCAAAGGCGTCGAACAACTCACGCCGCGCAAGATCGGCGCGATAGGTCTGGTGATCATCGGGGTCTTTTTGATTTCGTGGGAAAAACTCTAATCGAAACGGACGGAGCGTTTCGGAAAAGACGTTAAAACTCTTAGTGCACCGTCGGTCCGGAGTCGTCGTCTTTGCCGCCGGGGTAAACTTGGAAGCGGCGTTTGAGGCGGGCGAGGCGGCGGCGGTCGAGGTAGTCTTTGACTCGATCCCAGGGATTGCCGCCGCGGAGATAGAGATATCCGAAAACCATACCGCCGAGATGGGCTAAGTGTGCGATACCGCTCTGCCCTGCCGTGATCGACGAATAGAGCGCGATCGCGCCGATAATCCATACGAAGTGTTTCATCTTGATCGGAAACAGAAAATAAAAATAGACGATTCGGTTAGGATAGATGAGACCGTAAGCCAGCAGAATCCCATAGACTCCCGCTGACGCACCGATGCTCGGTCCCATCTGGTTGGGCAGGAAGAGGGTATTGAGGATGCCGCCGCCGATAACGGTAATAAAGTAATAGCGCAGAAAAAAACTGCTTCCCCAGCGCCGCTCCAGATCGCAGCCGAACATCCAGACCGCCAGCATATTGAACAATAGATGAAACAGCCCGCCATGGAGAAACTGGTAGGTGAAAAGTTGCCAGAGATAGAATTCGTGTAATACCAGCGGCGGCACCAGGCCAAAATAGTAAGCGAGCTGGTAATCCACGCTAACACCCACGATTGTTTGAATGGCAAACACGGCGACGTTGGCGATCAGCAAAAACTTGACCGCGGGCGTCACGCTGCCGCCACCGAACATGATCTGTCGAGTTTGGTATTGCACTGGAGCGTAGTTTAACTTTTCGCTGTCGGTGTTTAAAGACGGCTCGATCTTAACTACCCGCCCAGGTAAGCTTGTCGGACTAAATCATTTCCGGCCAGCTCGCTGGACGTTCCTTTGAGAATCACTTCACCAGTCTCTAAAACGTAACCCCGATGCGAAATAGCCAGCGCCATGACAGCGTTCTGTTCGACCAGCAACACGGTCACGCCGGCTTTGTTGATGGTGCGTATGGTTTCGAGGATCTGCTCGACGATCTTCGGCGCAAGGCCCATGGACGGCTCGTCGAGAAGCAAAAGTTTTGGCTTGGCCATGAGCGCCCGGCCGATGGCGAGCATCTGCTGCTCGCCGCCGGAAAGCGTGCCGGCATATTGTTTTTGTCGCTCTTTCAGTCGTGGAAACATTTGAAAAACGAAATCCAACTCCGCGCCGAGCGCGCGCTTGTCGCGCGTGTAACCGCCGATTTTAAGATTTTCCAGCACGGTAAAGCGCGGAAAAACTCTTCTGCCCTCGGGCGCATGAGCGACGCCCCGGCGAACGATCTCATGCGCCTCGATGTTCTCGAGCATCGCTCCTTCGAGTTCGATGGACCCTCGCTTGGGTCGTAGCAGTCCGGAAAGTGTTTTCAGCGTGGTCGTTTTGCCCGCGCCGTTGGCACCCAGAAGCGTAACCAGTTCGCCTGCTTCGATCGAAAAGGACACGCCTTTCAGCGCGTGGATAGTATCGTAGTAAACGTGGATGTCGTTAACTTCGAGCATGCTCCACCCACGACCCCTGTCCGAGATAGGCTTCGATGACGCGCGGATCATGGCGCACTTCTTCGGGGCGGCCCTCGGCAATTTTTTCGCCGTAATCCAACACGTGGACGCAATCTGAAATTCCCATGACCACCCGCATGTTGTGTTCGATCAGTAAAATCGCTTTGACGTATCTTCCTAGCAGTGCTTTGAAGAGCGTCATGAGCGATTGCGCTTCCGACGTATTCATCCCTGCGGTTGGCTCGTCGAGCAGCAGGAGCTTTGGTTCGGCGGCCAGGGCGCGGGCAATTTCCAAGCGGCGCTGTTCGCCATAAGACAGCTGATGCGCCCATTCATTCTCGCGACCGCTGAGTCCAGTGAGCTCAATCAGCTCCATCGCCCTGTGCTGTGCGCCTTTTTCCTTTTCATGAACTCCTTGGAGGCTCAACAAAATTGCCGGCAAGCTTGTTTTTAGCCGCGCGTGCATGCCCACCAAGACGTTATCCAACACGGTCATGTGCGAAAACAAGCGAATGTTTTGAAAGGTTCGGCTGATGCCGGCGCTGGTGATTCTCTCGGGCTTTAACCCGACGAGTGAACGATCGAGAAAGCGCATTTCGCCTTCGTCCGGCCGGTAGATTCCCGTCAAGGTATTGAAGAGCGTGGTTTTGCCGGCGCCGTTGGGACCGATGAGCGAGACAATCTTGCCCTCTTCCAACTCCATGCTCACGCGCGTGAGCGCCTGCAAGCCGCCGAAGCGTTTCGAAACGCCGCGGAGTTCGAGCAATGCCATATTACTTTCTTGGCTCCCGGCGCGGCGGCAAGATGCCCTGGGGACGAAAGATCATCATCAGAATCAAGATCAGGCCGAACACCATGCGCTCGTACTTCGCCGGTTCGAACTGCGCCGGCAGCTGACTCAGCGGATAACTTCCGAGCAAGGGAAGCGACAGCACGGCACCCGATTGACGCAATCCGTTGAGCCAGAGCGACAAGCCCTTGAGCAACTGCAGGTTAAGAACCGTGACGCCGGTTGCGCCGAGAACCGCGCCTGGGATAGAGCCCATGCCGCCCAGAATAACCATCGCCAGGACGCCGATGGATTCCATGAAGGTGAAACTCTCCGGGTTGATAAAGACCTGTTTGGCGCCGAAGAGAACACCGACCGCGGAAGCAAACGACGCGCCGACGGCAAAGCCGAGAAGTTTCATCCGCACAACCGGCACGCCCATCGCAGCGGCGGCGACTTCATCTTCACGAATCGCCTTCCACGCCCGCCCGATACGGGAATCTTCTAACCGTCGCGTCACCAAAACGATGACGCATACCATCAGCAAAATTAGAAAATAAAAATAAAGCGGATAAAGCTGAGCTTCGGAAAACTTCACACCGATGAATTCCAACACCGGCTGAAAGAACAGCGGCGGTTTGGTTATCGGACTGATCCCTCTCGGACCATTGGTCAAATTCACCGGTTTGTCTAAATTGTTGACCAGAGCGCGCACGACTTCGGCGAAGCCCAAAGTGACGATCGCGAGATAGTCGCCGCGCAAGCGCAGCACCGGCAAGCCCAAGAGCGTACCCGTCAACGCGCCGACGACGATGCTGAGCAGAAGGAAGACAAAAAACCAGTTGGGCGAGAGCGGAAACAGACCGCCGGCGATAAATTGGTTCGCTTGGGGCGAACCGAAGATCGCCCAAAGATAAGCGCCAATGGCGTAAAAAGCGACGAAGCCGAGATTGAGCAAGCCGACAAAGCCGACGACGATGTTCAATCCCAACGCCAGAGCGACAAAGATGCCAATCTGGATGGCCACTTCCAGGTAATAACCATTGATGAAACCCAAGATCGGCATCAGCCAGAGCAATACCAAAGCGCCTAGCCACAACTTCACCTTGCGCTGGATCGATGAATAGTAAATAGCGATCAGCGAAGCCTCGAATAGAAGGAAGGCGAACAGGGACTGGGGAAACCATATCGCCAGCAAAAAGCTCGACAGGATCGCTGCCAACAATCCAATCGTCACACCGACGCTTTTCACGCTTTGCCCTCCCGCACCGTCTCGCCGAGCAATCCTTTGGGACGAAAGATCAGGATCAGGATTAAGACTAAGAAAGCGACAACGTCCTTGTACTCGGCGCCAAACGCGCCGTCGGTCATTATGGAAAGATAAGAAGCCGCGAACGCTTCCAACAGCCCGAGCATCATGCCGCCCAACACGGCGCCGGGAATATTGCCGATGCCGCCAAGCACCGCGGCAGTGAAAGCCTTCATGCCCGGGACAAATCCACTATAGGGATTGACCAAACTGTAATGAATGCCGAACAGCACCCCGGCGAGTCCGCCCAGGGCGCCGCCGACAAAAAACGTCAGCGCAATCACCCGGTTCACCGGCACACCCATGAGCGATGCCGTGTCCGGGTCCTGCGCCACGGCGCGAATTGCCGTGCCTAACTTGGTGTGGTTGACGAAAAAATAGAGCCCTGCCAAAGTCAGCAATGCGGTGACAATGACCAGCAGTGACTTCACCGGGATGACCAGGTTTGCGGTCACGGGCAAGTTGCGGTCGAAAAATTCCAGACTCGGATAGTTCAAGTAAAACGTGTTGCGCCATAGGCTTTCGAAAAGTCGCAGACCGTCTTGCAGAAAAAAAGACGCGCCGATCGCCGAGATCAGCGCGACGAGACGAGGACCACCCAGTAATGGACGATAGGCGACGCGCTCCAGCGCCATGGCCGCAACTCCGCTGACGACCATTCCGGTGATAATGACCAGCAGCAGTATCACCGCCGGATGAAGTGTGGCCAATTGCCCCGCGCTCTGCAGCAGCAACAAGACTTCGACCCCGACGAAGGCGCCAAGCACAAAGATCTCGCTGTGGGCGAAGTTGATGAACTCCAAAACGCCATAGACCATCGTGTAGCCCAAGGCGATCAGGGCGTACATGAATCCTAAAACGACGCCATCCAATAGGACTTGCGGTAGGATTTCCAGTGCGAGTTCCAAGTCGATGCTGACCCTTCAGAGGCCGCTATGCTAACAAATAGCCGTTTTCTCCGCTACTGTTCGAGCCCTGGGATATGCAATTTTTGGTTGGTTTTGCTGGTTGATGGCGCCGTCAATGAGAAATTTCGGACTGATACATGGTCCTGAGCCTTGAATGATGTTGGCTGCATGATAAGAAAGGCAGTCGCAATCATGGAGAACAAGAAGGGGGCGTCGTGTAGGCCCGTGTGAAACGCGACTGTTCATTCATTTCGCAACGCTCCTCGATCGCGTATAATACTTGCCCGAAACGGTGTGAAGCATGTCTGAAGAAGTCGTCTCATCGCCAGCTTTAACCCTGCCGTCGTGGTTGTACAAAATCAAAAAGGCGGCGTGGATCGGCGTGGCGGCAGTCGGGCTTTTGATCACGGCGATCTTGGTCGTGCCGCACTTCGTTGACCTGGGACTGTTCAAACGCACCTACTTGCCCCTTGTCGAGGAAGCGCTTAACCGGCGCGTGGATGTCGGTGAAGTCCGGCTCAGCCTCGTGCCCACGCCGTCGATCCGCTTGTCGAAGCTAAGAGTCTCCGATAATCCGGCATTTGCAGACAATACTTTTTTCTCCGCGCAGCAGGTCCAGCTACGGGTTAAGTTCTTGCCGCTCTTGAGGGGCCGCTTCGAAGTCACCGAACTGGTTCTCGACAAACCGGTTTTCAATCTGCTCAAACAACCCGACGGCACATTCAACTATGCCGATATCGCCAATAAGAAAACTCCGGCCCACGCCCGCCGCGAAGCGAGGAAGCGATCCGAGGGAACAAAGGCACCCGATGCCTCGCCCGCGCCGCTGGTGATCCCGAGCAGCATGCGCATCCGAGACGGACAGCTCAATGTCACTACCAAAGGTCAAACGCCGGTCGTTATACGAGGCATCGACCTCTCGGTGAAGGAATTTTCGGGCGAAGCACCCTTCCCGTTTGAAGCGGCTTTTAGCTATCCGGGGCTCCACACGATATCGCTGAAAGGAGAGCTTTCCTATCAAGAAGAAAAAGCGCTTCTCGAACTCAAGAATAACCGTCTTAAGATCCAAGACCTGACCTTTCCTGTGCGAGGCAATATCAGCAATCTCTTTACGACTCCGCGGGTCCAGCTGGATTTGCGGAGCGACAATGTCGATGCTCAACCCGTTTTCCAGATCCTGTCCGTTTTTAACTTGGCGCCACGCGACACTGAAATTTCCGGTCCCATGGGCCTATACATGAATATTAGCGGTCCGTCGAACAGCCTCGTCACGCAGATTCGCGGGCTATTCAAAGGCGTCCAGGTTAACGGCAAGCGCGCATTGAAAGGCAACTTGAGCGGTGAAGTTTCCATCCGCCTGCCGCTCGGCGTTGGATCGGTCAGCAAACGGTTGCAGGGTAATGGCAAACTCGTCGCCCGCGACGGCGAGCTCACCAATGTCGATTTGATCAATAAGGTCCAGCGGGTCACGGGCATGATCGGCCTTTCGAAGGACGAACGGCGCGAAGCCACAACGTTTCGCACGATGGAGGCAGACTTCATCATCGGCGGCGGCTTCGCTGAATTCACCCGACTCTACTTGGTCAATCCGCAGTTGGAAGTGAACGGAAACGGCACCATGACCATAGAACAACCGACGCTGAATCTGGCTGTCGATACCAGCCTATCGCCTCAAGCATCGGCCCGCGTCGGCCGCGGCCACGCGTCGACATTCTTCAAAGACAGCCACGGCCGCGTCGTTGTGCCGTTGAAAGTGACCGGACCAGTGGAAAATCCTTCGGTCAATTTGAATGCTCAAAAGATTGCCGAGACCGGATTGCCACAAAAAATGGACAAAGGATTTAGTTCCTTTTTCAAGCAGCTCTTCCGCAACCGCTGAGGCAGTCAGCGAACTTCAGCGTCGCCCGTTCGGTGCACTAAGGCGGAGAATAAGCCACTGCAAATTTTTCCCTTCGAGGATCTTGGTGCTGGACTGATCGAGATCGAGAAGCAGCCCGTTGATCTCGCTTTCCTCTCTGCTTCGCTCGCCTTGAAGTTTTACTTTTCTTCCCGAGTTCCTCACACAATCCAGGATCTCCTTGACGCCGATCGTTTCAGGATCGCGGCCTAACACAAACGTCTCCTCATCGGCCAACGGCAAGACCAATTTGGCTTGTGCGAACATCTCCATAAATTCTTTGACCATGCCTGCGGACAAGCGTAAATGAGCGGCCAACTCGGACACGCTCATCGGGTCGAGCCCATGGTAAAAATTACGCCCGATGAGCAGCATCAGATGCAACGCGAGCTTCTCGCGGCCCGCCGGGCTCTGCGCCAGCAGCTCTCGATCGCCTTGGAAAACATGAATATTCTGATGCGCGTACGTCACTTGCGCGCCCAGCAATACAATCACCCAGCCGACGTGGAGCCAGAGAAGAAAAAGCAACAGAATCGCAAAACTCGAATAAATCGCGTAATAACGCGTCGACGAAGCGACGAAGACGGCAAAGCCCCAACCGACGGTTTGCCAAAGCACCGCGGCCACCAAGCCGCCGACCAGCGCGGACTGAAGTTTGACCCGCGTGTTCGGTATAAAGATGTAGACAAAGGTAAAAGCGCCCCACAGAGTCAGATAAGGGACCAGTCGCAGTAATATCAAAATCACGGTGCCAAGCGCCTGCAGCGAAAGGAGCGCATGAACGATCGAATTGTTTTGTAGAGTCGCCGTAATCGTGACTGCGGCAAAAACCAGGACCGGGCCGACGAGCACGGCACTTAGGTAATCGCTAAACTTACGCGTCAGCTTTCTTGGCGCCTTGACGCGCCAGATATGATTGAAGGCCTCTTCGATCGTTCCCATCAACGACAAAACGGTAACGAACAACGTGACCAATCCGACGCTGCCGAGCGCTCCTGCCTTCATCTTGTCGACAAATCCAATCAGATGCTCGGTGATCTCTACGCTCTTTTCGCCAAGTGGCGCGAGCGCTTCGACCAGCGCCGGTTCGATGCGATTGTGCACGCCAAACGCTTTAAGCAGTGAAAAAACGACTGCCAAGAGCGGTGCGAGAGAGAGCAGCGTCTTGAATGCTAAAGCCATCGCCTGGAGTTTCACGAGGTTTTGAAAAAAATCGCGGCCGACCATGAGCGCGATTTTGACGGAGGAATGAACCAACCGCCTAAACTGCTTCAGTTCCGAAAGCTCGCTATCGAGAAATTGATCGAAGACTCTGGTCTTCATTTGTTGAAATGACCGCTTTGGCTGTGGTGTGGATGGGCTCATGGCAGATCGCTGCTGTTTCGGACCCAGGGAGAATTTAGCTGGGAGTCTACCAGCTTTACTCGCAACCGACAAAGCAATCCTCGCCTCAGTCTAGGCGACTCGCGTAATTGACAAGGCTACCGGCGGATCGATATGCTGCGCCATTCTAAGTATCCCAACCGTTTCCCATGCCGACTTTCGCTGCGCGAGCGTATCAACCCCCTTCTCACGCCTTACGCCGTGGACTCAATCTCCCCGGCCTGATCGCGCTGACGTTCTTTTGCGTAGCCGGTGGTGCTTACGGATTGGAAGACGCGATCGGCGCCGGCGGGCCGTTCGTCGTTCTTTTAGGAATCGTCATTCTGCCCTGGCTCTGGAGTTTTCCTACCGCGCTGATGACCGCCGAGTTGTCAACCGCGATGCCCGAAGACGGCGGCTATGTGGTTTGGGTCGAAAAAGCCTTCGGCCGATTTTGGGGCTTTCAAGAAGGCTGGCTAAGCTGGCTCTGTAGTTTCGCCGACAACGCGCTCTATCCCGTCATGTTCGTCGATTATCTCGCTTACCTCCGCGGCGACATGTCGCCCATGGAGCGCTGGCTGATCGGTACCGCTATGATCAGCCTGATTACCTGGCTGAATGTGCGCGGTATTCGCTTGGTCGGCTTGAGTTCGATCGTCTTTCTATTCATCGTACTCGCGCCCTTCGGAGTCATGGTTGCCTTGGGCGCGCCGCAAGTGGAGGTAGCGAACTGGTTCAAGAGCACGGACGTGATCGACTGGGCGCTGCTTTGTAGCGTCTTGCTTTGGAATACCTCCGGTTGGGATAACGCGGGTTGCTGCGCCGCGGAGGTTGCCAATCCGAACCGAGCCTATCCGCGCGCGATGATTTTTACCGTAGTGTCGGTATCGGCCGTTTATTTGTTCCCGGTGGCGGTCGGCGTCGGCGTCGATGCCAATTGGGCTGCGTGGAAGGAAGGTTATTTTCCCAAAGTCGCCGCGCAGATCGGCGGTCCGTGGCTCGGATCTTGGCTCACGATCGCTGGCGTGGTCAGCGCCGCGGGATTGCTCAACGCTCTTCTGTGCACGTCCGCGCGGGTACCATTCGCCATGGCGGAGCGCCATATGTTGCCGCAACCGCTGCGCCGATTGCATCCACGTTATGGCACCCCGTGGCCGGCGATTTTGTTCAACAGCATCGGTGTCTCCCTGTTGATCCCGTTTTCTTTCCAGGACCTGATCGAAGTCGACATGTTTCTCTATGCGGCGGCGCTGATTTTGGAATTTGCCGCGCTGATCTGGTTGCGAATAAGGGCTCCGGAGCTCCCCCGTCCATTTCGAGTTCCATTTGGCACTGCCGGAGTCATTGCCATCAGCATTCCGCCCATCGCGCTGTGTCTAGGCAGCATTGCACTATCCGATAACGCTACAAGATACGTCAGCATTGGCGGCATCGCCCTTGGGTTGATCATATTCCGCTGGCAATCGAGAACGAGCCCGTCATCCGAAGTTGAAAGTGCGCCGACGGCTTGAGGATTGGATCAAGTCCGAAATTTATTTGCAATTGCCCGAGATATCTTCGGCCGCGCCGTAGCGCAAGCGCACCAAGCCATCCTCACCGGCGGCGGGGGCAAAAAAGAACAGGTCTGAGAAAACATTCTCACAGACAGTGGGTAAACGAGGCCCGCCGAGCAATCCAATCACGCCGGTAACCGTGATGTGGACGACGACCAGCACCGTCTCATCTTTGTGTCGGCGCACCGCGGCGGCGATTTCCTGGACATTCTCCAGCGATTTTCCTTCGTAGAGCGGAACCACTTCCGGCGTGATTCTCAGCAAACTCGCCAGTGGCCCGGCTGTGTCTCGGGTGCGTCGCCATTGAGTTGTGATGATTGCCGTCACCCCAGCGTCGCGAAGCGTTGCGGCGAGTGCTTGGGCTCGGGCTTCCCCCGTCGCCGTGAGCGGCGGATCTTCTCCGTGCCAATCTCGTTCCGCGTGCCGCACAAGTATTACATAGCGGGCCGAACCGAGATTTTGCGCGCCGCCCGGACTCGGCCCGGCGGCACAGCCAAGCGAACTTACAGCGAGGAGAAGTGCGAGCAACAAATGGCTAAGGGGGGTGGGGCCTTTTGACAAGATTCCGACGAAATTGTTCGATTGTTGCCTCGAATCGGATCACGCTAAAGTCGTTGTCTTGCCGCAGTTAGGACAAGCACGCCACTCTGCATTTAGCGCATAGCCGCATGCGGCACAATGATGTCGCGAAATAATCCGTGGCGGAGGTTGCTCCAATTGTGGCCCTTCAGCCCAGTAGATTCCTGTGAAAAGGCTCGTTTTGCACGTCGTCGATACGGTCTGTCCTGAACGATCGACATAGGTGACTTCATAATGGCGCTCGTTTTTTTCAAAGAACCAACCGCGTGCAAAGGGATTCCACGCAATTGAAATAACCCGCCCGCCTTTCGACTCGATTTCGTCCTTAATTCTATTCTTGTCGATGAAATGCATGACGATGCGAATGGTCAAGCCGACGAAGATGGCGGCGACGATGAAATTCATCGAGTAATTCATAGCGTCCTGTATTTTCGCTCACTAGCGCTTTACGGGCAAACACCGCGCATGGCGCAAAGGCTCACAGCTGAAATCAAACGGGCGTGGGTTTGTCCCGTGCTCAAAATGGCATGGAACAAAGAGCGCTCTTGAGATAATCGTGACGTAGATCTCATAGAGACGCGTATCTACGTCGAAACGGCCATATAATTTGACCGATTAGATCAGCCGGCACAGGATCCGGAACAGCAAACTGCTCCGGCCGTCTTCCCGGCATATAGTAAGTGCCGAACCATATGTCCCACAGCGGCAACAGGGCCGCGAAGTTTTATCCCGACCCTCCTCTGCGGATGTGTGATGCCAACGGTGAAACGTCGGGCTAGCGAAGACGCCGCGCAACGGGCCGAAACCCCCAGCGTACATTGGCATGCTGAAAAATGGCGTATGCCGTGAAGAACGGCAAAGCGCCGGCGAGCAGCATCGGCGAATAGCCAACAGCGACGACGATGGTCGCCTGCAAGCTCTATTCACGATATCGTTCACCGGATGGACCCGCGCGCAGAAAGCCATCCAGCTCTACCGAGCTGTGATGAATCGCGTGAAACGCCCATAGTTGCTTTCCATGGAACGCGCGGTGCAACCAATAACCGATAAAATCGATGAGAATGATCATCTGCACGGATTGAGCGAGTGGTGATTGACGACCGAGCGGGCCATGGCCCTTGAGCAGATTTTCAAATGACCCGTAACCGGTCAGAAGCAATAACGGCAACAACACCATGACGACTGCAACTTTCGATATCGGCTTAGTGATCAGCGCAGTGAAAAACCAGTAGACCACGTCGAGTAGCCAGCCGCGCCGAAAGCGGCGCTGCCGCGCCACTCCCCGCCACATGATCTCCAGAGGAATCAGCGCGATGCTGAGAATCGCCAGTCCCATGAGAAGAGAAGAAATCAAACTCATCTCCGAAGTTTAGAAATACGAAACACCGGGTGACCTAAAAGCAGATTTTCCTAAACAGTAGTTAAATCCGTCTTTCAGAAATTTCGAGATCAATCCAAAGGCTTCGCTACGTCGAATCGCGCGGAGCAAATCCCAAACGTCGATCGATTTAAAGGAGGCCATTTTTTTTCACCTCCCAGCGGAAAATTAGGTAGTTTGCAAAAAATGCGGGTGCTAACCAAAAATACCAAAGCTCGTCGGCGACCCAAATCCTTAGAACCGCATGGCAAGCATTGATCGCAATATAAAGCCGGGCGGCCCAGAACGCATGCCAAGGAAGTGGTTTTTGACGTATCCAAATCGCCGCTTCAATGATTGCCGGGAAAAAGGCAACCTGATCATAGGTCCAGGCAAAGAAACTGCTCACCACTGAGACTAGAACAATAAGCGGCAGTTGTTCACGCCACGCCCACCCGTGTTTGTACTGGTGCCAATAATAGAGAACCCACGCAACGGCGACAACGGACGGCGCAAATTCCAGCCACGCATGACCTGGCCCAATAAAAACTCTCACCGCACTTCGGAGGGTCGGAGTCAGCCAATCCAGGGGCCTCGGTATATCGGGAATTGTGTAAAGCGCGAAATATTGAAAGTAGATTTGCGGGTCGAGTAGAAGAGGAATGAGCGCCGCGCTCAAGCCAATCAGCGCCGTCCCTGCAATTACGCGCCACTGCCGGTTTTTCCAAATCCAGAGCACGAAGACAATCCAAAACAAGTATAGAAGATGAGGCTTGACTGATAGAACCGCAGCAGAAGCGCCCATGGCAAACCATTTTTGCTTTCGCTCGAAGTAAAGAAACGCCGTTAAACCTGCCAGGATGACGGCGCTAATTTGGCCAATGATTAGAACAAAAACCGCTGGCACGTAGGTCAACGCGAGCAGCCATGGCAGCCGGGAGGGTACTGTTGTATTTCCGTAAATTGACCAAAGTTGTTGCACTGAGATGAGAATCAAAAAAACATGGGCCAAGAGCCAACAAAACTGACCGGTAGTATAACTGAATAAACCGAACGGCAGTGTGAACAATAGAGTCCAAGGGGGATTCCACATGATAACGGGCGCGGCGCCACCCCACCCGGCCGGTTGTTGTAGGCTGAAAAGCGCTTCCGGCGAGTACGGGTTGCCACCAGACACAAGTAAACGGCTAGCGGCCCAGTATTCCATGAAGTCCCGTGCCGCCGAATGATCAGAGGACGAGGACGTTTGAGCAAACGCAAACTGGGCCCCTAGAAATCCAAAGAGGCAAAACACCGCCCAGCCTTTGGATCGAATGATATCAACCGGTCTTAAGGACAGATGGTTCTCGTGGGTTTGCGGTTCAGTTGATGTTTCCGCTCGCGAAACTCGCCGTTTTATTTGACCAGCAACTTGTGTTTGCCCGATACTCTCGCAGATTTCAAGCATTCTAACGGAGCGAGCAACACCTTTTGCCCACAACTTAAACGGCTCAGTGCATACACTCGAAAGCAGCTGTTGGATTTGTTGGTTGTGCAGCGCGGAGGTCGGCACTGCCTTAAATCGCATTTGTCAACTCTGTTGAACGCCGTAGCGGCGCGCGAAGAGATAATAGACGACCGCAATGGAAACCAAGATCACCGTCCAGATCACGCCGAAGGCGGCGAGCTCGCCGACTTGAGCATTTTCCCACAGCTCGAAGATCGCCACGGAGACCACCGGCGTTTGCGGGCTGACGAGCAACACCGACATCGATAGCTCCTTCGCCGACAGGAGAAAAATAAACGCCCAGCCGCCGAGAAACGACGGCGTCACGAGTGGCAAGACGATGCGTCGCATACAGTTCGACCATGTTGCGCCGGCGGTATAGGCGGCCTCTTCCAATTCCTTGTGCAGCTGTAACAAACCCGAATGAGTGTAACGGATGCCGTAGGGGATGTAGCGCGTGACAAAAGCGATGAGAAGAATCCACAACGTGCCGTAGACCGGAATCGGCACGAATAAGTAGAAGCGCAGTATCGCCAGTCCCATGACGATACCTGGAAACAATAGCGGCAGGGTGGTCAATAGATCGAGCAACCAGCGCCCGCGCATTTTGGTGCGCACCAGCAACCAAGAGGCGAGCAGCGTCAGCACCATCACCGCGCTGGCGCTGCCGAGTCCTAACAGAATACTGTTCTTGATCGAATCGGTGATCTTTGGGAAGTGAATCGCAGTAACGTAATTCTTCGCCGTAAACCTGGACATCGCTTCGATCGACGGTTGCATGTAAAAAGGCAGCAGAGAAGCCCAGAGAATGATGAGAAAAGGCAGCACCAGCAGCACCAAAGCATAAGCCAGCAAACTACCGCCGGCGAGGTAGCGCCAGCGGCCTAGGTGGATCAGCGCCGGGCGATAACCCTTACCCGTTATGGTGTGAAAGCGGTCGCCTTCGCGCGTGACGCGGAAGTAAAGATAAAGCGTACCCGCCACCACGAACATGAGCAGCACGGAGAATGCCCCGGCGCTGCCGTAACGCGGCGGCAGCTTTTGCGCGTCGAGATAGATGGACGTCGTCAGCACGCGAATGTCGCCCGGAAGCCCGACCAGAGCGGGAATCTCGAAGGACTCAAACGAGCGGATAAAAATCAACAGCACCACAGAGAAAAACGCCGGCAGCATCAAGCGCAGCGATACCCGGCGCATGGTTTGCCAAACCCGCGCGCCGCACACTGCCGATGCCTCTTCGAGCGACGGGTCCATGGACCGGAAGGCCGCCGCCAACATGAGAAACACGAATGGCGACCAAAGCAGCGATTCGATGAAAATCATGCCCCACAGCGAATAGATATTGATGATCGGTCCCGGTTGATCGAGAACTGTTTTCAACCAGAAGTTCACCGGTCCCGCTTTACCCAGCAACAGGAGCCAGCCAATGGTGTACAAGATGAACGGCGTGCCGAAGGACGCGAAGGCGGTGAAGTAACCCAAGCCTCGCAACGGTGTATCCGTCCGCGTGACAAGCCAAGCGATGGAACCGCCGAGCAGTGTGGCAAACAACGCGCTGCCGGCCGAAAAATAAATCGTATTCAAAAATGGCCCGACAACCTGCAGTTCCCGGACGAGTTCTTGGTAGTAGCGAAAAGTAAACTCGTCGATCTCGCCGGTGAGCTTGGTGGTGAACAGGCTGGTTTGAATGACCGAATAAAGCGGCGGCAAGACGAGATAAGCGGTGACTAACGAGACCCCGATCATCACGCCGGTGGCGGCATCGACGCGTAAAAGCGAGCGGAAACGGAAAACGCCCCGCGCCGCGCTGGCGGATTTTATTGGAAGGTTATAGGCCCCAGATGACGGTTGTTTCGCCACGGCATTCGACGAGCGGCTTCACTACTTCACGAAGACGTTATTAAAGTAGTCGAGCCATTCGTTGCCTTTGTCGTACTGCGCGTCGGGGTTGATGTAGTATGCCCGCTTGAACTTCCCACCGCCGGGCTTCAAATCGATCTGCTTGGCGGGCACCTTCGGATGTGACGGTAGATAGTTGGATTGCTGAAAAACTTTTTGTCCCTTCTCGGACATCGCGAAGTCGATCAATAGCATCGCCGCGTGCGGATGCGGTGAATTTTTTGCCAGCGCCATCGTTTGAATCGTCGCGGTCACAGGCTCGTGCGGCATCCAATCGACCGGCGCGCCCGCGGTCTTGCTGATGTGCGCGTGATGATTGAATATCTGCAGCGCGAGCGGATATTCGCCGGCGATCGTCAGATCCAAAACTTGCCGGTTGCTCGCGGTGCTTTTGGCGATATTTTGCGCCTTCAGTTTTTGCAGATAAGCTTTACCCGCTTCTTGTCCCATCGTGTTGAGAATCGTGCCGACGAAGATGGGCGCGCCCGAGCCGCGGCTCGTTGACCACATCATTTGGCCTTTCCAGCGTGGATTGAGCAAATCCTCGTAGGTCTTCGGAACCTCGTTGAGTTTGACCATCCTCGTGTTGTAGCCGGTCGCGAAGAAATAGAGATTGGTCGTGCCCCAATATCCCTGGGCATCCTTGAGATCGGCTGGATATTCCGCGAGCACCGGTGAGGAAAAGCGCTGAAGATAGCCGGCGCGCCGCACCATGGTCGGCGATACGGTGCCGTCGATGATGTCGACGTCGTATCTTTTGGCCTGATATTCGGCGAACATTTTTTGCACGAGGCGCTCGGCGTTACCGCGGAAGAACTCCACTTGAAGAAAGGGATACTCCTTTTCGAAAGCATCTTTGACCGGCCGAACGACTTGATCGACGATGAGCGTGGTATACCAGGAAATTTTGCCTTCCTTTTTAGCACCCTCGATAAGAATCTTTTGCCGATCGGGGCGATTCATGAGAGCGATTTCTTCGACGGTTGCGGCCGCGGACGATGGCACCAATCCGATCTCTGCGCCAAGCGCGAATAGGATGCAGAAGACGGATAGCCGTTGGCTCGCGAGCGACATGCGGAGCTCTCCCTCGGCACTGAAAACGATTCGATCTGTCGCGAAGCTAGTCTGAGTTGCGTCGGCTTGTCAAGGTATCACGCGCCGAGGGCGATCAGCGAAGTCCGGTTCGCGCAGCTGTCTCATTTCAAGAAATTCTTCTCGAAATAATCCACCCACGCTTCACCCTCGTTCATCTGCGCGTCCGGCGTGAAGTAGAGCGCCCGCTTGAACCGTCCGCCGCCCGGTTTTAGATCCGCCTGTTTCGCGGCAACTTTTGGATGAGACGGCAAATAATTGACCGCTTGAAACACTTTCTGGCCTTCCTCCGACAAGATGAAATCGATCAACAGCATCGCTGCGTTTGGATGAGGCGACCGCGTTACCGGAGAAATCGTGTTGATGGTTGCCGACGCCGGTTCCAGAGCGTACCAATCGACGGGCGCGCCCGCAGTCTTGCTGATATGCGCGTGATGATTGAAAATATGCAGCGCAGTCGGATACTCGCCCGCGATGACCGAGTCCAACAACTGGCGGTTACTGGCGGTGGTCTTGGCGACGTTTTGTGCTTTCAATTTTTGCAAGTAGGCTTTTCCCGCCTCTTGTCCCATGGTCTGAAGAACGTTGCCAATAAACATCGGCGCGCCAGAGCCGCGGCTGGTCGACCACATCATCTGCCCCTTCCAGCGCGGGTTGAGCAAATCTTCATAGGTTTTGGGAACCTCGTTGGCTTTCACCATTCGTGTATTGTAGCCGAGGGACAAGTAATAAACGTTGCTCACTCCCCAAAAACCCTGCGGGTCTTTGAGCTCTGCAGGGTATTCGACGAGATGGGGAGAATAGAAACGCTGTAAATACCCTCCCTTTTTCACCATCGGCGCTGTTACCGTCCCGTCGACGATGTCGACCTCGTAGCGCTTTCCCTGATACTCGGCGAACATTTTTTGCACCAGACGCTCGGAGTTGCCGCGAAAATATTCGATCTGCAGGAATGGATACTTCTTCTCGAAGGCTTCTTTCACCGGACGCACGACCTGATCCACGATCAGCGACGTGTACCACATGATCTTCGCTTCTTTGCGCGCGGCTTCGATGAGAATCTTTTGCCGGTCAGGTTTATTATAAAGCGCGACTTCTTCCACGGACGCCGCGAACACGAACGGGCCGGATAAATACGATAAAATGACTGTCGCAAAGATTTTCATGAGCTTCATCATCGAGCCTCCACAAACGCGTCTTCTGTCGGGGCGACCGGCCGGTCGCCCCATATTGAATCGCCCCAAGGCCGGGAAGAATGCGACTAACGACAGCTTCACCTCAGGATGGTCTCCGCGAACTTCCCCGCTGGAACTCTGACTTTGATGTATTTGTCTTCGAGGTGATTGCGCACCCGGTGATACTCCTGCACGGTCAAGGCATCCTTAGCCGCAGAAATGCCCGTCTCCTTCAACCATTTCGTGTCCACGTCGAACCGGCGTGTACCGTTCTGCATAATTCGACCGTACCAATCCTGCCCTTCTCGGCTCAAGAACCAGTTGATGAAGACCTTGGTCGCGCTCGGATGGGGCGGATCTTTAATGACGCCAATAACGCCGAATGCATTGCTTGCCGGCAAACCTTCTTTCGTGACCGGCGCGGGTTTAATTGGCAGCCCGGCTTTGATAAAGGGTTCAGTTTGGCTGCGGCCCAAGCCGAAAGCGATCGCGACTTTTCCTTTGGCTAGAGCATCCGCGAGTTGGCGCAAATCGCGGGTCAAAAAAAGATCTTGCTCGACCAGTTTTTTCAAAAACTCCTCACCACGGTGTTCCCACATAAACGACCAGATGGATTGCCCTGAACTGGGAACGCGTGGATCGCTGAAGCCGATGCGTCCTTTCCACTTCGGATTCAAGTAATCCTCGAAAGCACGTAACTCCTGCGGCTTGGCCAGGCTGGTGTTGTACCAAGTGCTATGAGTGCTCACGTCGGCGAGAAAGGAATAGAGAAATTTGTTCGTACTAAGATTATCCTCCCAGATGTGTCCACCCCACCATTGTTTGGGATCTTTGACTTCGGCAAGAATCCAGAACGACTCGATCGGTTCAAGCATGCCGTCGTGCGTCAGCCCGGCCGCCGTGCCGGTGCCACAAATAATTGCGTCGAAATAGCTCACACCCGCCTTTTTCTCGGCGGCGATGCGGCTTGCGTTTTTCGGTCCTGGCGCCGACAGGAGCTCGGCTTCGAGGCCAAACTTTTGCTTCAACAAGGGCTCCAACCCGGTTCGCAGCTCCGTAGCCGGTGGAATCGCGAGCACAATCTTGCCTTCTTTCTTCGCCTCTTCGACAGCTTTGTCCCACTCGGGCGGTCGCTTCGCTTCAGCCGCCAACAGCATCGAATGGCAGGTTAGAGTAATGATGAAGCACCCAATGAATTCGACAAGCATTTTGATCATAGTGATCTCCCATTTGATTCGTGCTTGGAGCGAGTCCACGTGATTGCTCTCTTAACAATTTGACGATAGCGACGCAAACATTTTAAGACCGTCGTCGCGACAGAAAAACAATTCGGGGAATGCGGTTGACGGGTGGAATCATCAGGTGGTAATCGGAATGGATATCTAGTCGGCTTCAGCCGAAACCTATCTGTTCGGAGGGTTTCATGATCACCACGAAGGGCGTTTACCATATCGGTATTCGCGTCAATGATGTGGAACGGGAGGTTAAATTCTACACAGAGATTTTGGGTATGACGATTGCCAAGCTCAATCGCGACGATATGGGGGATCATCTCAATTGGGCGGATCTTCGCTCCGGCGATTCCATGGTGGCTCTTTTTCAGCGACCCACGCCGAAAGAAAAAGACGCAGTGAAAGAAGACGGCGCCACGCATCAGGCTTTCATGGTCTCCCCGGAAGACTTCGAGTTAGCAGCCAAGAAAATGAAAGATTGGGGCGTAAAAGTTTATGGCATCCCGACCGTCGATCGTCCCACCGGAAGAGGCTTTTACTTTTTCGACCCCGATGGCAATTTACCGCAGCTCTACGCGCCACCGAAAACGCAACCCGCGTCGTGAAACATTTCACCGTCGTCGGCAAGCCCCATCCCCGGCTCGACGGTTCTGACACCGTCACCGGCCGCGCCGCCTATACCGTGGATGTCGTCTTGCCGTCGATGCTCCACGCCAAACTCTTCCGTAGCTCCGTAGCGCACGCAAGAATTCGCCGCGTCGACACTAGCCGCGCGTGCTCTCTACCCGGAGTCGCCGCGGTGTTGACAGCCGACGATGTGCCGCGCAAACGATTCGGCTTTTCCGTCCAGGACGAACAAATCTTCGCCGGCGACAAGGTGAGATACATTGGCGATGTCATCGCCGCAGTGGCCGCCGTCGAGGATGAAGTGGCTGAGCAAGCCATCGGTTTGATCGCTTGGGACTACGAGGATCTGCCCGCGGTGTTGACGCCTGATGACGCGCTCCGGGAAAACGCACCGTTAGTGCACGACGAGCTCGATTCCTATCGGATGAATAGCGTGTTGGCGCGCGATTGGCATCCGGTTTTCGGCACCAATATTGCGCATCAAGCTATTTTCTCCAAAGGTGACATCGACCGCGGCTTTGCCGAAGCCAATGAAATCTTCGATGACACTTTCCGCGCACAGCAGGTGCAGCACTGTTCTTTAGAACCCCACGCCGTGGTCGCTGACTGGAACGGGGAGCGCTTGACGATTTGGACGAGTACGCAAAAAGTTTTTCTCGTGCGTTCCGGTTTGGCCGACCTGTTCGGCCTACCGGAAAGCCAGATCCGCGTTATCGGTACGAAAATCGGCGCCGGCTTCGGCGGCAAGAATGCCATGCGTCTGGAACCCTACGCCGCGGCGCTGGCGCTCAAAACCGGCAAACCGGTGCGCCTCGTCAACAGCCGCGCGGAAGAATTTGCCGCGGCGGCCGGTTCGGTACCGGCAACGGTTCGCGTTCGCACGGGCGTCAAGAAGGACGGCACGATTACGGCGCGCGCGATGGAATTTACCTGGGATACCGGCGCCTATGCGGAAGGGTTGCCCGGAAGCAATCGCGCCATCAAAGACGGCGTCGGGCCCTACAAAATCTCCAACATCCGCGTCGCCTCGACGCTGGTCTACACCAACAAACTGCGCGGCTGTCCCTTTCGGGGCTTGGGAATTCCCGAAGCCGTGTGGGCGGGCGAATCACAGATGGACATCATCGCCGAAAAGCTCGGCATCGATCCGGTGAAACTTCGTCTAAAAAATTGTCTCGATACCGGCGACCAAACTCCGGTCGGAGACCGCGCCGATCATATCGCGCTGCGTGAATGTTTGCTGAAAGTCTCCACCGAGCTCAATCGTTGGAAAAAGCGCGCGCCGGTGAATCACGGATTTGGCATCGCGCTCCTGCACAAGTCGCCGACGACTTCGGCCTCTTCTTCTAATGCACGCGTGCGCATTCACACGGACGGCAAGGTCGAATTGTCCATCGGCGCTACCGATGTCGGCGGCGGCACCGGTACGAGCCTTGCTCAGATCGTCGCCGAAGAGTTGAACATCCCGCTGAAAGAAATTCACGTCGTCATCGCCGACACGGAGTTGACGCCGTTCGATCACGGCACCTATTCGAGTCGCGTGACTCCTTATGTTGGTGCGGCGGTAAAGCTTGCCGCTGCCGACGCACGCCGGCAGATCCTCGAAATAGCCGCTCGACTTTGGAACTTGGCAGCCGAAGACATCCGATTCGCGGACGGGAAAGTCATCGTTAAAGGCCGTCGACCATTAGCGCTGACCGAACTTTTTGCGCAATCACGCGCCGAGGAAGTCATTGGCGTCGGCGCTAGCCAGAGCAAACGACTGTGGGCCGAAGATGCATCGAAACAAGCAAAAGATTCCAGCGCCCCGGGTTGGCCCTTCGGAGCGCAGGCGGTTGAAGTCGCCGTGGATCGCGAAACCGGCGTGATCAAGCTCATCCGTGTCGCCTCCGCGCACGATGTCGGCAAAGCCATTAACCCTCTCGCGGTCACAGGCCAAATTCAGGGCGGCATCATGATGGGACTTGGCTACGCGCTCTCGGAAGGACTGGTCTTTGAAGACGGCAGAATCACGAACGCCAGCTTCGCCGACTACAAGATCCCCACCATGCGCGATATTCCGGCGGCCAAACCAATCATTGTTGAAAAAGTCTATGCGTCGGAACCGTACGGCGCCAAAGGCGTAGGCGAGATGTCCGTGTTCGGTATCGCTCCAGCTGTCGCCAACGCGATCGCTCGCGTCACAGGCGTGCGCATAAAGGAATTGCCGATGTCGGCGGAGAAGCTGCTCGAACAGCTCAACAAATCATAGCGGAGATGCCGATGCACAAGCGAAAAAAAACTGGTGTTTCTCCCTTTATTATCGTCTTTGAACTCGGCGTCCTCTGCGCTGCCCTTTCCCACGCCTTCGCTCAATCGGAGGAGGAACTGATTCGCGGCGCGAAAAAAGAAGGCCAGGTCATGTTCTGGAGCTCGATGCGCATCGATGATTCAAAAGCGTTGGCCGCCGGATTCGAAGCCAAGTACCCCTTCATCAAGGTCGAAATCGTCCGTGCGGGCGGTGAGCAGATTGTCAATCGCGCGATCGCGGAACATATGGCGGGAAAGACTACCTACGATGTGCTCAACGCATTTGCGCTCAAAGTTCCGCAAAACCGCGGTTTGCTTCAGCCCTATGCCGCGGCCGATGCGAATCATTATCTCGCCGGCTTTAAAGACGCGCAGAATTTCTGGGTATCGCTCTACAGCGGCTACAACGTGATCGGTTACAATACGAAGCTCGTCCCCAAAGGCGAAGCGCCCAAGAACTGGGAAGATCTCTTGAATCCCCGGTGGAAAGGCAAGCTGGGGATGGACGATGAGGAATATTTTTGGCACGCCGGCATGCTCAAGTATTGGGGCGAAGACAAAGGCCGCAAATATATGGAATCGTTGAGTCGCCAGGGATTACAGTTTCGTAACGGCCACGCCTTGCTCGCCGACCTCATGTCCGTAGGAGAATTCCCCGTTGCCGTGGTCATCTATCCGGATCAGATCGAGCAGATGAAGCTCAAAGGCCAACCTGTCGAGTGGGTCAAGACCACAGACCCGATTCTGGTCAACCTCGCGCCAGTTTCCGTTGCGGCGAAGGCGCCGCATCCAAACGCGGCCAAGCTACTCATGAACTACGGCATTTCGAAGGAGGGCCAGGAGATCTTGCAAAAGGCCCGGCGCGCTTCGGCAAGGCACGATGTCATGCCTCTCGTTCCCGATATGGACCCAAGGAAGCTTAAGCTCGTGCCCCTCGATCCGGAGATCCCAACCAGCCCGGAGCATATAAAGGATTTTCGCAAGGCGTTTGGTTTGAACTAATCGAGCGAAACAGCAGCAGACGAAAGGAAACTAAATGCCCATCTCTCAAGAGCCCGACCAGATCGACGAAGGAAATCTGCCGCGGTCCTACGACGATGTTCGGCAGTGGCTCGACCTCGTCGAGTCTATGGGGGAACTCAAGCGCGTCAACGGCGCTGATTGGAATCTGGAGATCGGCACGATGGCGGAGCTGATTTATCGCGAGCGCACCGGCACCATCCCGGCGCTGCTATTCGATCATATCAAAGGCTATCCCGAGGGATTTCGCATTCTCTTCGGACAGCAAACTTCCTATCGTCGTCTGGCGCTTATGGCTGGCTTGCCTATGGACAGCGTGGGGCTAAAGCTAGTCAGCCGATTTAAAGAAAAACTCAACACACTCCGACCGCTTCCACCGCGTGTCGTAAAGACAGGACCGGTGTTTGAAAACACGATGGTCGGCGACGCCATCGACGTATTGAAATTCCGCGTACCAAAAGTTCATGAGTTGGACGGTGGTCGATTTATCGGCACGGCGTGCATCGCCGTTACGCGCGATCCGAAGGAAGGCTGGCTCAACCTCGGCACTTATCGGGCCATGGTGCACGACGAGAAATCCGTGGGACTCTTCATGTCGTCCGCGGGTAAGCATGGACGCATGCACATGGAAAAATATTTCAAGCAAGGCAAACCCTGTCCGGTCGTCTTGTGCGTTGGCCAAGACCCACTGCTGCTTTTGGCCGCAGGCAACCCCATCGAGCTTGGTTATTCCGAGTACGATTACTGCGGCGGCATCAGGGGCAGACCGTACGATCTCGTCGAAGGTCAAGTCACCGGCCTGCCTTTTCCCGCCCACGCGGAAATTGCCATCGAGGGATTCCTTCATCCCGGCGACGTCAAACCCGATGGCCCTTTCGGCGAATGGCTCGGTTACTACGGCACGCGAATGGAAGACACGCCGGTACTGCGCATCGAGCGTATTTATCATCGCAACGATCCGATCCTGTGCGTCGCGCGCCCTGGCCGGCCGCCGACTGATTATTCCCTGTCGAAGGGGATGATTCGCGCCGCGCAGCTTTGGGACCGTGTTGAAAAAGCCGGCTTGCCCAACGTGAAGGGCGTTTGGTCACTCGAATCGGGCATCGGCAGTTTGTTCAACGTAATTTCGATCAAGCAAGCCTACCCCGGCCATTCGCGCCAAGCGCTTTTTCTCGCATCACAATCTCTCGGAGGCGCGTACAACGGGCGCTTCGTCGTGGTGGTGGATGAAGACATTGATCCGACGAGCGAGTTTGACGTTCTGTGGGCGATGGCGACAAGATGCGATCCGGATCAAGCCGTGGAAATCATCAGGCGCGCGGCTAGCGGATCGCTCGATGTCTGCATTCCACCCGAGAACAAAGGCCATAGCTCGCGCTGCTTGATCGACGCCTGTATGCCCTTCGAACGGCGCCATCAATTTCCACCCATTGCCGAGTCGAGCGAAGAGCTAAAGAACCAAGTGCGTGCTAAATGGCGCGAGACGATCTATGAATAATTTTTCTGTGCCCTTTGCATTCTCCGTGGTTAGAAATTGTTGTGGTCTATGCAAACTCGCTTTTGTCTCCGCCGTCCTATTGTTCGCTCCAGAATCGCTTTTCGCTCAAGAGCCGTTGCGCGCGGGAACCATATTCAGCGCCACACAGGCGCCCCTCTGGGCGGCAAAAGAAGGACGCTACTTCGAGAAGTATGGAATAAGAAATCTCGAGGTCATTCAGTTCTCCGGCGGCCAGCCCGTCACTCGCGCCTTGATCGGCGGCGACATTCAGATCAGCACCACCGGCGGCGCTGCAGTGGTCAACGCCCGGCTCAAGGGCGCCGACACAGTCATCATCGCCAGAACGGTCGGCGTGTTTCCCTACACGCTTTACGTCGGCAAAGATATTCACGACGCAGCAGAACTAAAAGGCAAGCGACTCGCCGTCAGCACCGTCGGCGGCTCGGGCTACGTCGCGATGCAGTATGCGCTTAGAAAGCTCGGTTTGGATCCCGACAAAGATGTCGCCATGTTGCAGGTGGGTGACTTCGGCACGCGCCTCGCGTCACTGGCATCCGGAACAGTGCAGGGAACGTTGCTCTTACCGCCGTTCACGTTGCGCGCGCGCGAGCTTGGCCTCCGTCCGCTCTATGACTTGGTCGGCAGCGGCATTCATTATCCGATCAACCAGATTACCGCACGTCAATCCTTCATCAGGTCACAGCGCGACACGGTGAAGAACTTCATGAAAGGATTTGTCGCGGGTCTGGCGCGCTTTCGCACGGATCGCGAATTCGGCACAAAGGTGCTGGGTAAGAATCTGCGTGAAACAGACGGAAAGATTCTTCAGGAAACTTACGATTTTTGGCTGAAGGTATTTCCCAAAGTCCCTAACCCGGGACCTGAAGATGCGACCGTGTTTCTAGAATTCATGCAAGTGAAAGAGCCGCGCGATTGGCGCGAATTTGTCGATACCAGCGTGATGGACGATTTGGAGCGGGAAGGATTTTTAACCAGCGTCTACAAATAGCGAGAAGGGGTAATGAAGCTCGTCGCCGGCCTCATGATAGTTCTGACCATTCCGCTATCTTCTGCGGCCGTGTTCGCTCAGGACCTCGCCAAAGCCAAACAGGAAGGACGGATTGTTTTTTACACCTCCTGGGGCCCAAGCGATGCCGACTACGTCGTCAAAGCCTTCGAGAAAAAATATCCACCGCTCAAAGTCGAAACGGTCAGAAGCAGCAGTGAAAGAACGTTGACTCGTCTGCTGAGCGAGCATCGCGCCAATACCTTTCTCGGCGATGTCGTGGCCATCAGCGGCATCCAGTCCGGGATCTTAAAAGAGAAAGGTTCGCTCGACCGCTATCAATCCAGTGAATCGGTGAATTTCCCCGCCGATTGGCGCGATCCGGATGGTTTCGCCATGGGGTTGCATCAAACGATTTACGTCATCGGCTATAACACCAAGCTCGTGTCCGCCGACGTGGCGCCGAAGAGCTACGAGGACTTGCTTCAGCCGCGCTGGAAAGGTCAGCTCGGTTGGGACATGGAAGAATATTATCTCTTTGGCGCGCTCATAAAAGCCCGAGGCAAAGACAAAGGAATGGACTTTTGGCGCCGGCTCGTAGAGCAACAGATTAATTTTCGCAAAGGCTACACCCTGATTAGCGAGCTCGTCTCGGCGGGTGAGTTTCCCGTCGCTGTGTCGCTGTATCAGCATCGCGTCGATGAGTACGCCGAGAAAGGCGCGCCGCTCCAGTGGGTCGCGCCCAATCCTTTAGTCGGCGGCGACCCGAATAAAATCTCGCTGTTGAAAAATGCGCCGCGACCGACCGCTGCGAAAGTTTTCATTGATTTCATGCTTTCAGCGGAAGGTCAGAAATTGCTCCAGGACAAAGGCCGAAGTCCTGGGAGAATCGGCATGGGACCGAAAAATCCCCGGCTCAAAGGAGCAAAGACTTTCACGATGCACGTAAGCTCCGAGGAGTACGAACAACTTAAGAAAGAGTTTAACCGAACTTTCAAAATCCACTGACATGGCACTAAAACTCTCCATGACCTGCGGTCCCTACGACCGCGCGCGGGCATTGATTGACGGCTCGGTGAAACCGGAAGGCATCGAGCTGGAAGTTCACGTCGACAAAAGTCCGGGACGGCACACAAAGATCGATGACAAGGAATTCGACGCCGCAGAGTTCTATACCGGCACCTACATCGCGGATCTGCACTACAAAACGCTCGGCTACACGGCGATTCCGATTTTTGTCAAACGCATGTTTCGCCATTCTTATATCTACATCAACAAACGCGCCGGCATCCGATCGCCTGCCGATCTGAACGGCAAGCGCATCGGCGTGCAAAATTGGCTGACAACCACCGCGGTTTGGGTTCGCGGCTTGCTCGAAGACGAGTATGGCCTCGATCCGAAATCTGTGACCTGGGTGGCTGACCGTGTATCCGGCGTCGGCAATTGGAAGCCGCCTCGGTGGTTGAAAATAGAGATTGTTCCGAGAGAACAAAGACAATTCGATCTCCTTGCTGCCGGTGCGATCGATGCAGGGATCACGACAGGAACCTGGGCGCCGAACGTTCACCCCGAAGTTGACTTCCTGTTTTCCAACTATGCTGAGCTGGAACGGGAGTATTTCAAGCGCACTGGCTTTTTTCCGATCATGCACACCCTGCTGATAAAAACTGCCCTATTGGAAAGAAACCCCTGGGTCGCGATGAGTATGTTTAAAGCCTGGCAAGAGTCGAAAGGAAAATGCTACGAATGGCTCCGGTGGCAGCGCGTGCACCAGACTTCGCTCTGGTACCGCGCCTTGTGGGAAGAAGAAAAAGCTGTTGCGGGTCAAGACCCCTACCTGTGGGGATTTCAGAAAACGAGAGCCGAAGTAAACAAGCTGCTCGATTACTGCCACCATCAAGGCCTGACGACGCGCAAGTTCGAGCCCGAAGAAATGTTTCATCCAAGCACACTGTCAACCTAACGGGGAGAGAGCATGCCGCTCATCAAAATCATCTCTACCGGCGGCACCATCGCCAATACCGGGCACGGTCTCATCAGCATCGATGAAGTGCTCAAAGACATTCCCCAGGCCCGCGCCATGGCGGATTTCGAAGTCAGCGAAGCGACTCGGGTAAGAAGCGGCGCCCTTCAGTTGGTGCATTGGCACGACATCGCGCGCATGGCGAACGCCGCTGCTGAAGACGCGCGAGTCGACGGCATCATCGTCACTCACGGCACCTTTACCACCGAGGAAACCGCTTACTTCCTTCATCTCGTCGTCCGCACTGAAAAGCCCGTCGTGGTCGTCGCATCCCAGCGAAAGCACGACGAAGTCGGCAACGACGGCGATCGCAACATGCTCGACGCGATTCGCTTGACGCTTTGCCCGGAAGCCCGCGGCAAGGGCGTCTTGGTCACGCTGCATGAAGAAATCCATTCGGCGCGCGAAGTCACTAAGACCAATCAGCGCCCGGGCGGCTTTCGTTCTCTCGGACGAGGGATCCTCGGACACATCGAGGACGATCAAGTCAGTTTCTTTTATGCGCCGACCCGTCGCCACACGCTCCGCTCGGAGTTCGACATGCGCGAAATTCGCGAGATGCCACGGGTCGATGTGATCGCGGCTTACGTCGGCGGCGACGACGCTGCTGCACAAGCCTGCGTTGCCGCAGGCGCCCAAGGGCTGGTGATCAGCGGCTACGCCTACAACGGCCGCCCGTCGGCGGATCAGCTTGCGGGAATAAAAAAAATCGCCGCATCGGGAATTCCCGTCGTTCTCTCCAACCGCGGCGGCCAAGGACGGATTCCGGTCGACTGGAACGATCCCTTTATTCAGGGCGATAGTCTAGTGCCGCACAAAGCGCGCATTCTGCTCATGTTGGGTTTGACAAAAACCAAGGACCCGCGCGAGCTGCAAAGGATGTTTAACGAATATTGATGTTTGCTGCATAGCAGCGATTTTGTAGTCGCCGCCAATGATCACCCGCCTCGTCATTCAAAGAAGAGAGCCCTTCGCAAAAGGCCATGAATTTCCCATCACTGGCGCCTACGAAAAACTCGTCGGCAAAGTTTACGGCGAGGTCGATCCGAAAAACCGTCTGAACAAGGTGATCGTCAATCTCGACAAAGCACCGCGCAATCGGCGTGGCCGCGTAGAGTACTCAAGTGACATTTTCATTTTGAAGCCGCTAGACATGGCGCGCGGCAGCGGCAAAATCTTTTTCGACGCCCCTAACCGCGGCAGCAAGCGCATCTTGAGTTTCCTCAACGATGCGCCGGCGACCAACGATCCAACGACGCTGGAGCATGCCGGCAACGGCTTTCTCATGCGTGAGGGTTACACCATCGTCTGGTGCGGCTGGCAGGCTGATCTGATGTCGATCAAAGACTGGCTGGTTCTGAACGTGCCGGTGGCAACGAACAAAGACAAGCCAATCATCAGCAGAGTGCGCACAGAGATCGTCGTCGACGAAAAAGGCGTCAGGTCACAGCCGCTCAGCGCCGATGAGCGGGTGAAAAGTTATCAAGCCGCGGCGCGCGATAAGTCCCAAGCTTCGCTCACCGTCCGCGAAAAATCCTACGGCCGAAGAATTCCCGTGCCGCCGTCGGAATGGGAATTCGCCGCCTGTGTAAAAGATCCGCGCACCGGCAAAGAAACGATCAAGCCGAGTGCCAAGGACCTCTACCTGCGCTCCGGCTTCAAACCGGGACACATTTACGAGTTCATCTACCCGGCGAAAAATCCGCTCGTCTTGGGTCTGGGCTTCGCCGTCGTGCGCGATTTAGTTTCCTTTCTGCGCTACGGTGTCAAAGACCACGCCGGTCGACTGAATCCACTGGCGTCCGGTAAAAGCATAGGAATCAGCTACGCCTACGCTTGGGGCCGCTCGCAGAGCGGTAGATTTCTCAGAGACTTTGTCTATCACGGCTTCAATGAAGACGAGTCGCACCGAAAAGTTTTCGACGCCATCGCGCCGCATGTGGCGGGTGGTGGCCGGTTGTATCTCAATTACGAGTTCGCCCGTCCGGTGACTTCTTCGCAGCAGCACACTAACCAACTCGATCCCGAGCTCTTCCCGCATGCCTATAACATGATCAAAGACGCGCAGACCGGACGGCGCGATGGAATTCTCAAGCGACCGAAGACCGATCCGCTGGTTTTCCACACCCAGACTTCAACCGAATACTGGCAAAAGCGCGGCTGTCTGGCGCATACCGACGGCAAAGGAAAAGATTTAGAAATTCCAGACACCGTGCGCATCTACGTAATCGCCAGCGCGCAGCATAATAGTCCTTTTGGCTCGGAGCCGGTGAAAGACGGTACCCAGCAGCGAGTCAATCCGTTGCCGGCGGGAGACGCTCTGCGGGCGTTGATGGTCGCGATGGATCTGTGGGCAACCAAAGAGATAGCGCCGCCGCCGAGTCAGCATTCGCAAGTCCGAAACGGCACTCTGGTGCGGCCCGAACACAACGGCAAGGGGTTTGCAAAAATTCCCGGAGTCCGTTTTGCAGGTCTGCACAACCGCCAACTCTTTCTCGATTACGGGCCGAACATCTTGCACGGTAAGATGAGCATCCATCCGCCGCGACCGATTAAGAAAAACGCTTATGAAATTCTCGTTCCGAAGGTTGATCGGGATGGAAACGACGTCGCGGGGATTCGGCTGCCTCAAGTGGAAGCGCCAATCGGCACTTACACCGGCTGGAACTTACGGCCGCGCGGATTGGCCGAAGGCGAACTCGCGGGTTTGCTCGGCTCGTTTGTTCCATTCGCCAGGACCAAAGCGGCGCGGCGCAAGACTGGCGATCCACGCTTGTCGCTTGAAGAACGTTACATCGATCGAGACGATTACGTCCGGCAAATCAACCGCGCTGCGCGGCTCCTCGTTGACCAACGCTTCCTATTACCCGAAGACGCCGACCGAATGATCAAGGAAGCGAAGAAACGACGTATCCGCTAAATGAAGAGACACATTCGTTGGAGGTTTCCATGCTTTACGCCGCACTCGTTCTGTTCGTCCTATGCCCCACCCTTTCTTTGGCCGAGATCACCAAAATCGTCATCGACAAACGTGAGCCATTCGCCGCCGGACATGAATTCGGCGTCACCGGCGCCTACGAGAAACTGATCGGCAAAGCCTACGGCGAAGTCGATCCCAAAAAACACCACAACAAAAACATCGTAAATCTGCGAAAGGCGCCGCTGAACGAGCGAAGCCGCGTCGAATACTCGATGGATATCTTAATCCTCAAGCCGGTTGACATGAAACGCGGCAACCAGACGATATTTTACGATGTCGTCAATCGCGGCAATCAAGCTTTACGTGTCAACTTCGGCGCCGAACGGAGCAACAATCCAACGACACTCGCTCACGCCGGCGACGGCTTCATGATGCGCCAAGGTTATACGCTGATCTGGAGCGGGTGGCAGGGCGACGTTCTTTCCGGCGCAGGCGTCTCACGACCAGCTTTCCGGTGGCGAAAAATCCTGACGGCAGCGCGATCACGCGCGCGATCACCACTGAATTTGTTTTTCAGAAAACAACTTTTTCCATACCTCTGAGTTTCGATCGCGAATCCCTCGACGTTAAGCCATACCCGCCCGTGGAAGAAGGCATGGCCAAAGCGCGGCTTTACCGGCGCGCTGGCACCCACGCGCAGCGCGAGCTCATCCCCGGCGATCAGTGGTCGTTCGGACGTTGTACCGACGGGAAGACTAAGACTGCGAGCAACACCGATATCTGCCTGCCCGCCGGCTTCTCGCCAAATTTTGTTTATGAATTGACCTACGAAGCACGCGATCCCGTGGTCATGGGGTTGGGCTTTGCCGCCACGCGCGATCTCATTTCATTTCTGCGCTACAACTCCACGGACGGCAATCCGCTGCTCGATAAAGAAGTGAAAACGCCCCGTTGGGCCATCGGCTTCGGCTCATCTCAGAGCGGGCGGTTTCTCAAAGATCTCATCTATCAAGGTTTTAATCAGGACGAAGCGGGCCGGATCGTCTTCGACGGCGCGATCCCGCACATCTCGGCATCACGCCGGACTTTCACGAATTACGAATTTGCCATGCCGGGGCGCTTCGCCACCGCGCTGGAAGGTCATTTCACTCCCGGCGACGAATTTCCATTTACCTACGAAAGTTTGACCGATCCGATTACGAAAAAGACCGATGGCTGGCTGGTGCGCTGCCGGCAACAGAAAGCATGTCCCAAGATCATGCATTGGGACTCGGGAACGGAATCGTGGCAGGGAAGAAATTCGCTCGTCATTGGCGACCCGCTCGGGAAAAAAGACGTGCCGGTTCCCGATAATGTGCGCTTATATTATTTCGCTAGCACGCAGCACGGCCCCACGGATAAGCCCGCGCGCGGCATCTGCCAGCAGCTCACCAACCCGCTTTCCTACATGGAAACTCAACGGGCGCTGATCGTGGCGTTCCAGGCATGGGTCACTCAAGGAATCTTGCCGCCGCCCAGCCGATACCCGCGAATTTCCGATGGCACGTTCGTATCCGCGGCACAAACCTCTCAAGGATTTCCTGCTATTCCGGGCGTTCGTTACAAAGGCGAAGCCAATGATCTGTCGCTCAATGATACGCACCATCAGCCGCCGCGCCATGTCAACGGCAAGACCTATCCGGTGCTGGTTCCCAAGGTGGACCGTGACGGCAATGAAATTGCCGGCGTCCGCGCCGTCGCTCTCCAAGTGCCGCTGGCAACCCATGCCGGGTGGAATCTGCGCGCCAAAGGTTTTATCGAAGACGAGCTCTGCTATCTGAACGGCATGTACGTTCCATTCGCCAAGACCAAAGAAGAGCGCGAGAAAGCCGGCGACCCGCGTCTATCCATCGAAGAACGCTACAAGGACCAGGCGGATTATGTGCGGCGCGTCAGCCACGCGGCGCGAACCTTGGTGGACGAAAGATTGCTGCTTCCAGAAGACGCGGAGCGATTGATTGCTGATGCGGCGAAGAGCAAAATCTTTGCGGAGAAAAATTCCTAGCAGTGACGCCGGGTGCTATTGGCGGGACTTGTTCACGGCATTGTGCCCGCGCCTTGCGTCTATTTTTGCTCATACAACTTCCTGATAAACCCGCTCTTGTCCAACTCCGCAATGAAGCTGGGATCGACGAATTCTTCGGGCTTGTGATTGCGGATATCTGGCCGCGTTTGTGCCACGTAGTCGTAGGTTGGTTCCAATCCCTTGGTGATCGGATACGGCGCTGCGATGAAATCCTGCTTGAAAATATTGTACGAGCCTTCTAGAAACTCCGGGTCGGTCGTTCTTACGTACTTCGTCAAGACTTTCAAGCTGAACTCCTTGTTCTGTTTGTGAAACGCGATACCTTCGACGTGGGAACGCACAAAGCGCATCACGGTGTCGCGATCCTCGCGAATGGTCTTGCGCCGAGTGACGACAGACGTGGTCGGAAAGGTGATTTCCTTTCTGGCGTCGATCAGCACGCGGTATCCCTTGCGCTCGGCCTGCACGTCGGCAGGATAGGCGACGTCGGCGCCGTCGATGGCGCCCGTGAGCAACGCCTGCAGACGCTCAGCGTTCGTCCCGATGGAGAGCCAGGTAATTTCGCGGTCTGGATTGACACCGTATTTGCGCAGTGCGTAGCGAAACAGAAAATCGCCGAGCGAGCCGATGCTCGAAGTTGCAATCTTCTTGCCGCGCAAATCTTCCGGCTTCTTGATCTCCGGCTTTACCATCAATTTGCTGCTCGCCACGGCGATGGTGTGGGCAACATTGACCAAGTCCGCGCCGTTCAGGTCCGCCAACATTACTTGCGGCAGCGCCACCGGCGCGGCCAAAAGGCTGCCGCCCAACAGAGCCTGTGAACTCTGGCCCGATCCGCGGAGCAAAACGATTTCGACATCGAGGCCGTTTTTCTCGTAGATCCTAGCTTCCTTAGCCAACCAAGGAATCCACATTGCCGCCGACAACGCAGTCATCCCCCAATTAATTTTCCTGAGAGCTTTGTCTTGAGCGAAGCTGTTGTTGCCCGAACAAAACAATAAACAAACGAAAGATACAGCAACGACGTAGGTGCATCGCAGTCTTTCCTTATTCGCCTCACTCGTCACGCCTAACTCCTTACGGCTTTTCCTCATTTCTGTTCGTACAGCTTCTTGATAAACCCGCTCTTATCCAACTCGGTAATGAAACTCGGGTCGACGAACTCCTCCGGTTTGCGATTGCGGATTTCCGGCCTTGATTGCGCGACGTACTCGTAGGTCGCTTCCAGCCCTTTGGTGATTGGATACGGCACCGAGATGAAATCCTGCTTGTAGGTGTCATAGGAATTTTCCAGCATTTCCCGGTCCGTGATTTTCAACTGCTTGCTCAAAATCCGAATGGCGAAATCTTTGTTGTTCTTGAAGTATGCGATGCCTTCGACATGCGCTTTGACCATGCGCATCACGGTGTCCCGGTCTTCCAGGATGCTTTTTTTTCGTGTCACGATGGACATCGACGGGTAGACCACCTCTTTCCTGGCATCGAATAAGATCCGAAATCCCTTGCGCTCTCCCTGCAGGTCGTAGGGGTATGACGCCTCGGTGGCATCCACTACTCCCGAGAATAACGCTTGTAACCGTTCCGGCGGGGCACCCATCGAAAGCCAGGTGATTTCCCGGTTCGGATCCACGCCGTGTTTGCGCAGGATATATTTGAAAAGAAAATCCCCCAGCGAGCCCAGGCTTGAAGTCGCAATCCGCTTACCGCGAAGGTCTTCAACTCTCTTAATCTCCGGCTTGACCAGCATCTTGGTCTGAACTCCGGGAACAGTATGAGCCACGTTGATCAGATCAGCGCCGCTCAAATCCGCGAGCATTACCGTCGGCAGCGCAACCGGCGAGGCGAAAATGCTGCCGCCGAGGAGCGCCGCCGAAGTTTGGCCAGAGCCGCGCAGTAGGATCAATTGAACATCGAGCCCGTGTTTCTCGTAGAGCTTGGCTTCCTTGGCGATCCAGGGAATCCAATTTCCGCCGGAGAGAGAAGTTACGCCCCAGTTAATTTTCTTGAGAGGTTTGTCCTGAGCAGAAAGTCGCTCCGGAACAGCGAGAGCGAAAATGGCTAGGGAAAAACAAATTGTTTGCGCGATCGGTATCATGATGATTTTCCTCCTCATGCCGCGCGCCTGTTGCCTCACGCCTGATGCTATTTTTGGCCGTAGAGCTTCTTGATAAACCCGCTTTTGTCCAGCTCGGCGATGAAGCTTGAGTCCATGAACTCCTCGGGCTTGCGGCCCCGGATTTCCGGTCTTGTTCCCGCGACGTACTCGTAAGTGGCCTCCAGCCCGTGCATGATCGGATAGGGCACGGATATGAAGTCCTCCTTGTAAATTTCGTAGGAACCTTCCAAGAGGTCGCGGTCGGTGATTTTTAGATACTTGCTCAGGACTTTCAGGCTGAAGTCTTTGTGGGCCTTGAAATAGGCGATGCCCTCGACATGGGATCTGACCATCCGCATCACCGTGTCGCGATCGTCTTGGATGTTCTTGCGACGCGTGACCACGGACATGGAAGGATAGACGACCTCTTTTCTCGCATCCCACAGAACTCTAAAGCCCTGTTTTTCGGCTGCGGCGTTCACCGGGTAGGAAAGATCACCGCCGTCGATGGCTCCGGACATCAGAGCTTGAAGGACCTCCGGCGGTCCTCCGACAGAGAGTAGGATCACATCCCTCACCGGTTCCAATCCATATTTTCTCATGATGTAGCGCTCGAGAAAGTCGCCGAGAGAGCCGAGACTGGAGATGCCGACTTTTTTGCCTTTAAGATCTTCAGGCTTCCTAATCTCCGGCCGAACCAGCAATTTGGTCTGGACTCCGGGCACGGTGTGAGCGACGGTGACCAAGTCTGCGCCACCCAGATCAGCGAGCATAACCGTCGGAGTCGTCACCGGAGCGCCAAAGATGCTTCCGCTAACAATCGCCGCTGAGGTCTGGCCCGATCCTCTGAGCAAAACTAACTCAACGTCGAGGCCATTTTTCTCGTAAATTTTAGCATCCTTGGCGATCCACGGAATCCAATTCGAGGCTGACATCGCGGTCACGCCCCAGCGGATCTTTTTGAGCGGCTTGTCCTGCGCCGCAACGCTAGATGGTGAAGTCGTGAGCCCAACAACCAACGCCAGTAAAAAGATGCTGCGTGAGAAACCTGTTTTCATCTTTTTTCTCCGAGTCCTAACTATTGCCTAATGCCTAGTGCCTAATGCCTGCTGATTGCCTACCGCCTACTCACGAATGATTTCGTGAAGCCGCTGTCCTCGATCTTTCTTAGGAAACTATTGTCATAAAATTCTTCCGAACTCACCGTCGCCGCTTTGGGCTGGCCTGCGGTAAGAAACTGCAATACACTTTTTACTCCGTTAGCACTTGCATAGGGCATCACCGGCGTCATCTCTACATAATAATCGTAGCCCTCTTCAGCGCGGGCGCGATCCGTCATCTTCAAAAATTTCATGATGCCGGCGAGCGCCTTTTCCCTTTGTGTTCTAAAGTAGTACAGAGACTCAATGTAACCTTTGAGAAAGTTTTCCACCAGTTGCGGGTGGCTCTTGATGTAGGGTAACATTCCGGCGATAGAGTTGCCCGCATATTCGATGTCGATCTTCCTCAAGTCAGCAAGCTCGCGAAACCCCGACTGCTTTGCCATGCCGCTGAAGGGCGGCGTGAGCACCGTCGCCGCGACGGAACCGCGCATCAAAGCGTTCAACCGCCCCTGCTGACTTTCCGCCACGGAGATAAAGATCACATCCTTGTCCGGCACCAGCCCTGACCTGCGCAGATAGAGACGTAGCGCGCTGTCAGCGGAGGCGCCGGGCCTTGTCCCCGTAACGATTTTACCCTTCAGATCTTGCGGTGTTTTGATTTCGGGGGAAGCGAACACAGCATAGTCAAATTTATTGGATTGCACCGACAGCATGACAATATCAATACCGCCCAGCCGAGCACTGATGGTCGCCGTGGACCCTGCGGCGAGAAACTGAACGGTATTGGACGTAACCGCCGCCAAGGAGTTCATGCCGCCACCCATGTAGATGGGCTCCAGATCGATGCCGTGCTTTGCGAAGAGCCCTGCTTGGTGGCCGAGCGGGATGATGCTGGAATTGACGGAGATCGAACCCAGAGCAACGCGAACCTTTTCTCTCGTCTGGCCCCAGCCAATATTTGGAAAGATGAGAAAGAGACATAGAAAAAGTGCATTTGTTCGAGTCATGACTCCCCTGGTTTGCCTCTGTTCATTTTTTGCCTTTTGTATTTTTCCTTTTGCCTTACTTGATCACCTTGTCCGCTCTCGCCAGAATGTTGGGCGGAATCGTGAGGCCGATCTGCTTGGCGGCCTTCAGGTTGATGATGAACTCGAACTTCGTCGGTTGCTCCACCGGCAGATCGGCGGGCTTGGCTCCCTTCAATATCTTGTCCACATACGTACAGCACGGCGGAACAAGTCGGTAAAGCTCACGCCGTAGCTCATAAGCCCGCCTACGTCCGCATACTCACTCGATCCGTAAATCGCCGGGAGCCGGCTCTTCCCCGCGAGCTCTGCAAGCTGTGCTCGCTGAGAAAAGACGACGGGGCTCGCCAGCACGAGGAGTGCGTCAGCACGCCCCTTGCTTGCGGCTCGGA
>WNFV01005348.1_pt1 | contig 36835 bp, 24 predicted proteins | sample 5400101 | NCBI WGS metagenome assembly WNFV01 (sample SAMN13153361, study PRJNA577476) | soil metagenome | isolation source: 115 cm soil or saprolite under grassland replicate 1 | place: USA:California | collected 2016-06-15 | reverse complement strand
AGTGAAGGAAAGAACCGCCGAATTAGATAGCGCAAACAAACAGGCACAGGCGCGGTCAGCTCAGTTGAAAATAATAACAGAATTATCACAGACCATTGCCGTTGTCCGAGACCCGGGAGAACTGCTCCCTCTTATCGCTCAACAAATCAGCGCTCGTTTTGGTTTTTATCACGTTGGCATTTTCCTTTTAGACGATCAAAAAAAATACGCGATTTTGCGAGCTTCAAATAGTGAAGGTGGCAAGCGTATGCTGGCGCGGCATCATAAATTGAAAGTTGGTGGAACAAGTCTGGTTGGATTTGTTTCGCAAAGTAGCTATCCACGCCTCGCGCTTGATACTGATGAGGACGCAATATTTTTTGACAACCCGGACCTTCCTGAAACACGATCCGAAGTATCCCTACCCTTAAAAGTTGGGGAACAAGTCATTGGCGTTTTGGATGTACAGAGCAAACAACCTTCTGCATTTAGCGATGAAGATATAGATATGTTTACCACTCTCGCCAATCAAGTTGCAATTGTTATTCAAAACGCTGACCTGCTTGAACAAACCCGCTCCGAGTTAGCAGCATATACTCGTCCAGGTCGACGCGCGTGGGCTGCTTACCCAGAAGATAAGACCCCAACTTATGCATATCTGCCTGACGGGACGGTAGCTAGAGCACCGGCGCTTAAAGGCCAACAGTTGCACGATATCATCGTCTCAGATCAGACCGTTGTCCTGACTCCCGCTCCGGGCAGTTCAACTTTTACGATAGCTATTCCCGTTAAATTGCGCGATCAAATTCTTGGAGTCATTCACATTGAACCAGCGGAACCCAATCGAAAATGGTCAGATGATGAGATTGCGATGATACAGTCCATCTCAGAACGTACCGCCTTCGCGCTTGAAAATGCACGGTTATTTGAAGAAACGGCACGCAGAGCAGAGCGTGAGCGAATAGTTTCCGAGATTTCCACACATATTAGCGAATCAACAAATTTTAATCGCATCATGCAAACGACCATCCAAGAACTTGGAAGAATGCTTGGTGCAACTCGCGCTTTTATCCAGTTGGAAGCGCCATCTTTGGGTGAAGATATGTCATCCGCTCATGAAGCGGCGCAAGAGTAAGAAATGGAAATGCCCTTAGGGAATAACCATGAATAAATCATTTTCACTTAATAGCTTGCTCGAGCGCACTCGCGGATGGTACATCATTATCATCACAGGTGTAGTCCAATTGCTGGCTTTTCCAGGGGTAATTCTCGGTACAACACAAATTCAATGGACTTCCGAGTACGGTTCTGCGCTAACAAAAGTTGCTACATATTTTGCGCCTATCTCAATCTTGTTTGGTAATTTGATTCTACTTGGAATCGTATGGTTTACCACTCGCACTAGCCGTAAACAATTAGACCTGCGTATATCTGGTTCAAAGCATTTTAATACTGAACAGGAGCTTGCTGCCTGGCGTGAAATCACCGTCCTGCCCTGGCGCTATGGCATCCTCTCAGCATTGTTTGTCTTAATATTTGAAATACTGCTGCCTAATATTTATTTTGCTTTGAGAGGAGAAACAAACCCAGAGGAACTTCTTTATTCACTGATGGGAGGCATTGTGTCCACCATCGCTGTCTCTCTCCTCTCAGCGATGATTATCGATCGGTTACTGATGCCTGCACAGCAGATTTTGACGCCAAGAGAATCTGAAATACAGCTTAAAGGTCGTGCCGGAATATCTTTAAACGTCAAGTTACAAGTTGTGGCTATCGGAATGATTTTGGTTGCGATCCTGAGTTTAGGGCCAGTTAGCTACCAACACACAATCCGGGCACTTTTTACAGATACAGATCCAGTGAAAGTATTGAGTGACTTGCGACTTCAAACCATCACAATCGCGTTGATGACGATCTTTCTTGGAGTTATCCTCACGTTTTTGATCTCTCGTTCGATATCCAATCCAACTCATGAATTGATAAAAACTTTTCAAAAACTGGAACAAGGGGATCTCACGCAACGCGCCGCCATCACTGCCTCCGATGAGCTTGGAGATGTGATCATCTACTTCAATCGCATGATCGCTCAGGTAGAAAATTTCCAACATACTTTGGAGGACCATGTACAGGAACGCACACGCGAATTGGAGCACCGTTCTCTTGAACTAGAGACCATCGCTGAAGTCGCGCGCGATCTCACCACAGTTCGCGATCTGGATACCTTGCTCAACCTCGCCGCATACTTGATTCAAGAGCGGTTTAACTATTACCATGTTGGCATTTTTCTAATTAATGATCGCGGCGAATATGCCATCTTACGTGCTGCTAGCGGTGTCGCCGCACGAGCCCTACTGGAACAACGATATAAACTGAAGGTTGGTGAGGGAGGAACTGTCGGTTATGTAGCCAATTCCGGCATACCACGCATCGACCTAGAGGTTGGCATAGATACTGTTCACCCTCACAATCCCCTATTGCCAGAAACACGTTCGGAGATGGCACTTCCACTACGCAGTAGCAATATCACAATCGGCGTTTTGGATATCCAGGCCATAATGCCATCCGCCTTCAGTCAGGAAAGTATTAAGACACTCCAGTTGTTAACTGATCAAATATCAAGCGCGATTGAAAATGCCCAGTTGGTCAAAAAAGTGGAAGATTCTCTGGCTGAACTTAATAAGGCTTATCAATCTCAAACCCGGCAAGCATGGCAAAAAAATATTCAAGAACATGGGCAGGCCTCTCTTGAATACGATGGCCTACAGATAAAACCAGTGACTCATAAACTACCGGTTGGCATATTGCAACAACTGGAAACCGGAAAAGCCGTCGTGCTAGAAGGAAACGATTTAACACGCGCGGAGCGCAGAAGCCAAAATACTCTTGTAGTGCCTCTTATGGTTCTAAACCAGATGATTGGCATTCTCGGCATTGAGAAAGAAAAACCAAACTATACCTGGACAGAGGAAGAGATTACGATGGTTGAAGCCGCAGCTAGCCGTGCTGCCCTTGCACTTGAAAATGCACGCCTACTACAGGACGCCCAACGACAAGCAGCAAAAGAACAGACCATCGTTGATATATCTGCAAAGATCGGCAGCCTCGTAAACATAGACAACATTATACAAACCACTATACAAGAGCTCAGCCGAACAATGCCGGATACAGATGTGGCGATCCAATTTGGTACGCCATTAAAAGGATAGCATCATGCAACATCGCACTCTCCTTCGAACATTAACAATTATCCTTATATTCTCCAGCGGACTAACCGGCTGTATGGCAGCTAACCCACAAAATGTGGTGAATGAAATCCGTGTTGGCGTAATTGCCTCTATTACAGGCAGCATCCCGAATGTTGGCAAGTCTACTATCGAAGCGGCTGAAATGGCCGTTAAAGAAGTTAATGAGGAAGGTGGGCTGGAAGTAGGTGGTCGGAAATACAATGTTGTTATCCTCACTGAGGATGATCAGGATAATTCTGAAGCAGCAGTAGCTGTCGCAGAGAAATTGATCAATCAACAAAATGTTGTAGCAATCATTGGGCCACAAGCTAGCCGAAATGCAATTCCGGTTGCCAATGTGGCAGAGAATGCACACATTCCGATGATCAGTCCCTGGTCTACAAATCCTGATACAACTACTGGAAAACAATATGTCTTTCGCACAGCCTTTATAGATCCTTTCCAAGGTCAGGTTATGGCTCGCTTTACATTCGAAGAGTTAAATGCCACGAAAGCGGCAGTACTTTACGATATCGCAAGCCCATACAACCGCGGGATTGCTGAAATTTTCAAGCAAGTGTTCGAAGCTGCTGGAGGCCAGATTGTGGCATTTGAAAGCTATACGACGGGCGAGCAAGATTTTACTAAACAACTTCAGCAGATCAAGGATAGCGGTGCGGAAGTACTTTTTCTGCCAAATTATGAAAACGAAGTCCCTCAGCAAGCTGAGTTGGCACGGAAGATGGGTCTTGATATTCCAATTATCGGCAGCGATGCGTGGGGAACAATCCCTCCCGAAAACCGAACTTGGTTAGAAGGCTCATATTTCAGCACACACTATGCCACTGATATTGCCGATGAACCGGCCCGTACATTTATTGAAAAATACTCTCAAAGCTATAACCATATCCCCGACGATGTTGCCGCACTGACCTACGACGCATTTGGCATCTTATTTCAAGCAATTCAGAGTCAGGGAAAGATAGACCCAGAAGCTATTCGAGTAGGTTTAGCAGGGATCGAATCATTTACTGGCGTGACTGGCAAAATGCAATATCGCGGCAACGGCGATCCAGTGAAAAGTGCTGTCATTTTGCAGGTAAAAGATGGCAAGTTTCTATATTACAAACAGGCAACTCCTTGATGCAGCACTTATTCCGCTGTTAAGGTTGATTCCGGAGGTCTAATGCGTTTTTGGACAAAGAGCCTCATGGCACGGCTCATAACAGGATTTTTAGCGCTATCAGCGATAGGTGTAACGCTGACTGCAATCATTTCACTTGTCATTGTCCGCAATACACTTACCCAATCAATCTATGACAGATTAGGCGCAGTTGCTACGTTGAAAGAAGATGAACTCAATCGCTGGGTTGATGATCAGCGAAACGAGCTTGCCTCTATAGCTCAAAATTATGATCTTTCTTCAAGTCTCCCTCAACTTTATTTATCCGATGATCAGTCAGCCAAATATGAAGTTGCCCATGATCACCTGGCGGACATTCTTAGAGTCGAAGTTGAACACAATCCATCTTTCCAGGAAATGTTTTTATTAAGCGATGTTGGCGGCAAGATTCTGGTCTCTACATCACCTGATAATGAAGGCCAATACCGTGTCTCAGACGCCTACTATACAAAAGGACGCCTGGATGTTTACATTCAAAATGTTTATACATCACCCCAAACCGCTAAACCAGCAATGACTATTTCTGCACCCGTTTTTGATAGGAGCGGGAAACTTTTAGGCGTGTTGGCAGGTCATGTAAATCTCGAAAGACTTGATCAAATAGTCCTTCAACGAGCGGGGCTTGGACAGACAGGAGAAACTTATCTTGTAGATCAGTTCAACAACTTCGTCTCGGCTGCCCGTTTTGGGGAACGAGAATTTCCCCGTGGTGTACACACATTGGGAATTGACACGGCTTTACAAAGAAGGAATGAATCTGGTCTTTACACAAATTACGCAGGTGTTCCTGTGATTGGCGTCTTCCGCTGGCTGGACAAATATGAGATGGCCTTTATGGCTGAGATTAGTCAAAAAGAAGCTTTTGCACCTGCACGCCGTCTGGCTGTCACCATCCTTGGCGCTGGCTTTGGAGTAGCCATGATCCTAGCTCTCGGCGTTTATTTCATTGCCCGCCAGATCGCCCGGCCTATCCTCGCCATAAGTGCGAGTGCAGTTAAGGTTGCCTCCGGTGATCTGGATGTAACTGCCCCGGTCCTGACACAAGATGAAATTGGCACATTGGCTAGAACATTCAATGCAATGGCAGAGCAGATTAAAAAATTAATCATTAATCTGGAACAACGTGTGGCTGATCGCACCAAGGAATTGGAAATAGCAAATAAACAAAATGAACGTAGATTGGCACAGTTTGAGACTATTGCACAAGTTGCTCGAACGATTGCCTCCATTCAGGAGCTTGATGTGCTTCTTAACCGCATCGCGCAAGTGATAAGTGAGCATTTCGGTTTCTATCACGTAGGTATTTTCCTTCTGGATGATGCTAATCAATACGCAGTCTTAATGGCAGCAAACAGTCAAGGTGGAAAACGTATGCTCGCTCGCGAACACAAGCTCAAGGTTGGACAGACCGGCATTGTCGGTTATGTGACGGGTATGGGTAAACCACGTATTGCACTTGATACAGGAACAGATGCAATCTTTTTCAACAATCCAGACCTACCAGACACTCACTCAGAAATGGCTTTGCCTTTACGTGTTGGTGAAAAAATTATCGGTGCCCTAGATATACAAAGTATCGAGCCAAATGCTTTCAAGAATGAAGATACCGAAGTTCTATCTACATTGGCTGACCAAGTCTCGATTGCCATTCAGAACGCTAGCTCTTTTCGTGAGACTCGCAAATTACTCGCCGAAGCACAGCGCACGGCAAGCGGCTACATCACTGACGCATGGAAAGTTTTGCAACCACAAGGCCAAGCAACTGGTTATCAAAAAATCGGTACTTCAATTCAACCACTTGAGAAACCTCTTAAAGGTGAACACATCCAACAAGCTATTGAAAAAGACCAGACTGTTATCTCGTCCACCAAGGTTGTTGTTCCAATACGCTTGCGCGGACAGGTAATTGGCATCATGAATCTTCAGGTACCTGAAGATCATAAATGGATGCCTGACGAAATAGATATTGCCGAAGCAGTGGCAGAACGACTCTCTTTCGCCATTGAAACAGCTATCCTTCTGCAAACTACCCAACGTCGTGCAGATATCGAACGTGTCACCGCCGATATCTCCAGCAAGCTAGGCTCATCCACTCGCTTCGAAACTATTCTTCAAACAGCAGCCCAGGAATTAAGTCGCGCGCTTGGCGGTTCAGATGTTTTGGTTCAAATCGAACCTATCGCTATGAAGATGAGTTCCTCCATCTAACCTAAAATTATTCACATCTGAGCCAAAGAAACAAGAGAACCTGCTAATGAACCGATCACCTACTGAACAGAAATGGCATACTCGCTGGATATCCCACCTGCCTTTGAACCTGCGCGGCAAGCTGATTGTGGCGAATATGTTTATTACATTTATCGCCATCTTAGGTATGGGTTATTACGTCTATTACCGCGCTCAGGATGCCAATAACTATCTTTCGTCCAAGCTGGAACAAAGTGTTCGTAAAAAAGCCGAAGAAAAGTTGGATAGCACAATTAATGAACAAGCGATGCAATTAAATAGCTTTTTTTCAGCAAGAAGTAAAGATGTCGCTTCGGTCGGTGCAACTGTAGAGAGGCTTCTACAGCAGGAAATATCTCTCCAAAAGGGCATTTACTGGGATGCTACACAATCACTAATGCGTCTTCCAAATGGAAGCTGGGACAACCCGAATGCGGAAGTGGCATCTATCTTCATACCAGCCAAAGATAATCTTACAGTTGCATTAGCATCAGAATTAAATACCATAAAATATACCGAAGCCTCCGTACCAATAATCCTTGAATCCAATCCCGAGATTATCGCCATTTATTTCGGCGGTCTAGCAGGCGAGACCATTTATTATCCAAATATTGACCTAGCCAACATTGTTCCACCAGACTTTGACGTAAAACAGCGTCCATGGTTTATAAACGCTGCGCCAGCGCAAAATCCGAAGAATCAAGTCGTTTGGTCAGATCCATATCAAGACGCCGCGCTGCATGGCCTTGTTGTAACAAGCAGCGTCCCTGTATTTGAACCACAAACTCGTTTTCGCGGTGTTGCCGCTATGGATATCAAACTAAATAGCATAACGGAGCTCGTGTCGAATATCCGAGTTGGTACAACAGGCTATGCCTTCCTAGTTGATAAAGACAACCGCCTAATTGCGTTTCCACCAGTTGGGTATAGCGATTTCGGTATAACACCGGAAAAACTACCATTGGGTGAGATTATAAACAAGGAAAAACTAAGTGGCGTCCCTGATGGTTTTTTTGAAATCCTTTTAAAAACTTCATCAGGCGAAAGTGGCCTAGCAACAATAACCCTTAATAATATGGAGCGGTTCATGGTTTATCGTCCAATATCAGAAGTTGGATATGGATTGGTAATCCTCGTTCCTACGGAAGAATTATTGACTGAAGCAAAAACCGCCGATGAACAGATCGCCTCTGAGACAAGAAATACAATTGCGTTGAGCATATTGCTTATCATAGGAATTCTTGTTGTAGCTTCAGTCGCCACGCTAGTAATGGGCAACTTATTAACCTCACCACTCAAGACCCTAACCAAAACAGCCGAGAAAATCACAAGCGGTGACCTTAAAGCACGTGCAGAAATCCAAGGTCGCGATGAGATCGCGATTCTCGCTAAAGCTTTGAACACAATGACATCCACTTTAAGTGGTCTGATTCAATCGCTTGAACAACGCGTGGCTGAGCGCACCGTAGATCTTGATAATGCGCGTCTGCTCAGCGAGAAGCGTGTTGGTGAATTACAAACTATCAGCGAAATATCTGGAATCTTCACTGGTGAACAGAAAATAGAAGTCTTGCTGCCTCTTATTACACATTTGGTCAGTGAACGATTCGATTTCTATCACGTTGGCATTTTCCTCTTGGATGAATCAAGACAATTTGCCGTCCTTCAGGCCGCAAACAGTGAAGGTGGACAAAAAATGCTTGAACACGGACACAAACTGAAGGTCGGAACGACCGGCATCGTCGGCTTTGTAGCACAAAAAGGTGAATCACGCATCGCTCTGGACGTTGGAACGGACGCAGTCTTCTTCAACAACCCCGACCTTCCGAGGACGCGCTCTGAAATGGCATTACCACTTATTACGCGAGGCCAAACCATCGGTGTTCTCGATGTGCAAAGCGATAAACCGGGCGCTTTTATTGAAAACGATGCCAGCACCCTTGGGATTTTAGCAGATCAGATCGCTGTCGTCATCGAGAACGCTCGTCTCTTCAATCAGACCCAACAATCATTGAGAGAAACACAGGCTTTATACAGCCAACATGTTATGGAAAGCTGGAGGAATTTTGCGGAGGAAGAAACTGTAATCGGTTATCAACAGTCGTTGACTGGTGGAAGCAAACTTAATACCGCGATCGATACGGATGAAATCCGCCAAGCGATGAATCGTGGATCTGTTCTAGTTATTCATCCAGATGGCGAACGAGCACTTCCTGAAATGATTGTGCCTGTTAAATTGCGCGGGCAAGTAATTGGAGTACTTAAAATCAAAGCTCCTACAAAAGATCGCCGCTGGTCACAGGATGAAATTAATCTTGCAGAAGCTGTTTCAGATCGCTTATCACTGGCACTTGAAAACGCTCGCCTGATTTTGGATACACAACGTCAAGCTCTCAAGGAACAGGCCATCAGTGAGGTGACAGCCAGGATTGGTTCGTCCATCAACCTGCGCAACGTTCTCCAAACCGCTGTTGAGGAACTTGGACGCTCGATCCCCGGCTCGGAAGTAGTGATCAAGTTCGATATGGAAAAGGAGAACGGTTCTCATTAACCGGAGTCCCAATTATGTGGAAATATTTTGAAGGATTCTACAAACCCCCGGTATTTCAAGGCGATGACGAAAAAACACGGATCGCAGGAGTTTTACAGCGCGTCCTGATAGCCATATACATTCTCCTTCCCATAGCAGTAGTAGCTCGACTCATAAATCCAGCCATTGGCCGCTTCTACGTGCTCTTGGCTGTCACCGTCTTTCTACTGGCTACAATTCTTCTTATTGCTGTACGGCAAGGATATGTTCGTGGCGCTAGCATTGTATTGATAACGGTAGTACTTATCCTTTCTACAGTTGTTGAGTTACTCGCTAAGGGTGAAACTCGTCCGATTAGTATCTTTTCAGCAGCCGTAATCGTGGCATGCGGTCTTCTGTTTGGTCCACGCGGATCACTGATTGCAGCAATTTTATACAGCATAAAACATGCGTTGGTGTTAGCAATAGTCCATGCCAATCTAATAAACCTGGCTGGCACCCCTCTCCCTACACCTTTCCTAGATATCCTGATTACTACCGTTGGCTATCTGATTATCGCAATTATTTTCGGTATGGCATCCACAGGTATTTATACCGCATTGACGCGCGCTCATGAAGGCGAAGCTCAGCTTACCACTAGCAACCTGCAACTAAAAGAATTAACTCAAAATCTTGAAAAGCGTATTAGCGAACGCACGGTCGACCTTGAAATCGCGATGGCGATAAGTGAAAGGCGCGCCCGTCAATTTGAAGCCATTACGCGAGTTTCACGCACCATCAACAGTACACATAATATCCAGAAATTATTACCACAGATCTCTGAAGTAATCAGTGAGCAATTTGGGTTCTACCATGTTGGAATCTTCCTCAACGATGATAATGACACATACGCCATTCTTAACGCAGCCAATAGCGAAGGCGGCCTGAAAATGCTTCAGCGAGGTCACCGATTGAGAATTGGTGAGCAAGGTATTGTAGGTTATGTCACGAGCACTGGAGAACCTCGTATCGCACTCGATGTGGGTGCGGATGCTGTCTATTTCGACAACCCAGACCTGCCTAAGACCCGCTCTGAAAGTGCTCTGCCTCTCAAGATATCTGGAAAAATCGTTGGCGCCTTGGATGTTCAAAGCACCGAGCCGAATGCCTTCACGGACGAAGATATTGAGGTTCTAAGCACACTTGCAGATCAAGTGAGCTTAGCAATCCAAAATGCACGCCTACTCGACCAGACGCAAAAATCGCTAAACGAAGTCGAAACTGTGTATCGTCAATACCTGAAGGAAACCTGGACTCAACTGCCGCATGATCAAAAACTGGCAGGATTCAGGTATAGCGTGTCTGGAGCAATACCGATCGAAGATATATCAAAAGATCAAAATGGATCTGGTTCAAAATCAAATGGTGATGTCCAACGGCAGGAAGTATCCGTGCCAGTGATATTGCGCGGTGAAAAGATTGGGGTGCTATCAGTACATATCCCAAAACAAGAACGGATCAGAGCCGATCAAATGGATTTGATCAAAGCAGTAGCAGAACGCGTGGCACTTTCCGTCGAAAATGCTCGCCTATTTGAAGAAACAACGCGGCGCGCGGAAAGAGAACGCCTCGTTTCAGACATTACCACCAAAATACGCAGTTCAAACGACCCGCAGGAAATGATCAAGACTGCTGTCGAAGAATTACAGCGGGCTTTAGGAGCAACGCGGGTGGAGATTATCCCGCAAAGGTCATCTCTCCATTCGGACAAATAATGGAAAGGCTAGGAAACCATGACAACCATAATCGCTGTATCCAATGAAAAAGGCGGGGTTGCTAAAACCACGACAACCCTTTCTCTGGGCGCGGCGCTGGCGGAAATGAATCAGCAGGTTCTGTTGATCGATCTCGATGCCCAGGCCAATCTCACCCTAGCCCTTGGGTTTGAACCGGGTGAATCAGACCACACCTCCAGCAACATATTGATTGAGACGATTCCTCTCAGTGACGCACTATTTACAAGTGGAGTTGAAAATCTTGATCTTATCCCCTCAAGCTCCCGAATTGAATCAGCTGAGCAATTCTTACCTGTACGTACAGGATATACAACAATCTTACGAAAAGCTATTGACAGAGCGAAACTGACAAAATACAACTACATCCTTTTCGATTGTCCACCCGCTCTCGGAGCCATAACCCTCAATGCTCTCAGCGCTGCCGATTTGCTCCTTATCCCAACCCAAGCCGAATACTTCTCGGCTTATGCGCTCCGCAACATGATGGGGTTGATCCGGCGTGTACGTGAAGAGAGCAATCCTAATCTTGCCTATCGTATTCTTGTTACTATGCTTGACCGACGCAATCGCACACACCGTAACATTCATGAACAGTTGCGGTCTACTTTCGGTGAGGGTGTCTTCGATACGGTGATCGAGATAGACACAAAACTGCGTGAAAGCCCAATCGCAGGACTTCCTATTACCCGTTACAAAACTGGCACGCGCGGTGCGTTGCAATACCGCGTCCTTGCTCAGGAGCTAATGGAATATGCCAAAGAAACAGAAAATAGACAACCGGCTTAATAAACTCTTCAAGGAAATCAAGCCGGAAGAAGCGCCCTCGAAGCCGAAGCGTACTAAAGTCACGCGCGAAGCGCTGCCTGAGCTTGTGGATTCTATCGTTTCTACTGTCTCCCAGGAGCCAGTTACTAAACATAGGACTGTAAAACGCGATACATCCCCATCACAACCCTTACTGGTCCAATCCGAGATAAAAGGCGTAAGTCCTTCCAGTCTTGCTATGGCGTTTCAAGCCGGCCAATTTGATTGGGCAACACTCAACATTGTGGATGAAACGTCTTCGCGCACTTGGACCCAAGACGAGCAATTACTTGTCAGGCAAGTTACAGACCAACTTGCGCTCGCACTTGAAAATGCCCGCTTATTCCAAGAAACGGAAGCCCGCGCTGATGAACTGGCATTGCTCAACCGCGTGGTTAGTGCTGCTTCTTCATTAGATCTGCAATCTACACTAAAAACAATTGTTACAGAGCTTGGACAAACACTCAACTTATCGGATGCAGCTATCGCATTACTGGATGATGATAAAAACGTCTTTCAAATTGTAGCGGAATTATTTTCAGAGCAAGAAGGTCTTACAGCAATTGGTTCAGTGATTCCTGCAGACCTGCCAATGTTCCAACAGATCTCGCAGACCCGAAAACCGATAGTGCTTGAAAACATACCAACAATTCAAATCCATCCTATTATCCAACACATTACTGATCTTCGAAAAACCCAAACGCTAGGTATTTTTCCAATCATTATTGGCGATAAAACGATTGGCATGGCTGGATTACATATCTCCGAACCAGGACGAATTCTTACACCCGATGAAACCCGCCTAGCTGAAACAATTCTTACGCAAGTATCCATTGCTATCCAAAATGCACGTTTATTCAACCAAACAGAGCGTTCGGAAGCCGATTTACGCGCTCTGTTTTCAGCCATGGAAGACGTTGTTCTTGTTGTTGACCGAGACGCTCGCTATTTGCGCATCGCACCAACCAATCCATCTCGTCTCATTCGCACGCCTGATGAGTTGCTCGGCAGGTTGATGGAAGAATTTATTGATAAGGAAAACGTAGACCGCTTTAAAACTGCAATCAAACAAACTCTAGATACAGGCCAGACAAACCAAATTGAATATGAGCTTCCGATTGGGAATGAGAAATTCTGGTTCCTAGCGAACCTCTCCAAACTAAATGATGAAAACGTGTTCTGGGTCGCGCGCGACATTACTGAACGTAAGAAAGCCGAAGAGAACCTAACGAGATTTAAGCTTGGCATTGAAAGTTCAGGCGATGCAGTCTTTATGACTGACATAGATGGGAATATTCTCTATGCCAACCCTGCATTCGAAACTGTGTATGGCAAAAATCCGCGCATCATTAAATCTGGGCAGATGCCTCAGGAGCAATACAAATATTTCTGGGATACTCTTCTTGGCAAACAAATCGTTTCAGGAGAAATCGTAAATAAAACAAAAGATGGAAGACTAATCACCATTGCAGGAACGAACAGTCCGATTTTGGGCGAGAAAGGCAACATTCTTGGCTTTTTGTCCGTCCACCATGACATCACCGATCGTAAACTTGCAGAAGAAGCACTACAAAAACGCAACACCTATCTCGCTGCTTCAGCAGAAATTGGCCGATTGGTCACTTCTACCCTTGACCTTAGCACGATCTTCACCCGGACCGTGGAACTGATCAATGAACGATTCGGCTTTTACCATGCAGCAGTCTTTATTGTAGAAGAGACAGGTTTCAATGCAGTATTGCGCGAGGCCACTGGCCAGGCCGGCGTAGAAATGAAAAAACAGAAACACAAGCTAGCGGTGGGTTCAAACTCAATTGTTGGTAAGGTAACTTCAGAAGGAAAAGCATTTGTTGTAAACGATACCAGGATTAGTTCTGTCCACAAGCCGAATCCCCTTCTCCCAGAAACATTGGCAGAGGCTGCTATCCCTATGCACGTTGGAGAGCGCATTATCGGTGCGCTGGATATCCAGGCCAAAGTTGCAAATGCTTTCTTAGAGGATGAAATCTCTGTTCTGCAAACTCTGGCCGATCAAATAGCTGTTGCAATTGATAATGCCCGTTCTTATGAACTTTCGCAACAGGCTGTAATGGAAATGCGCGAGATCGACCGCCTCAAGAGCCAATTCCTCGCAAATATGAGCCATGAGTTACGTACTCCATTGAATTCGATTATCGGTTTCTCGCGCGTAATTTTGAAAGGTATTGATGGTCCGGTCACGGAGTTACAGCAACAAGACCTCACAGCCATTTACAACTCCGGCCAGCATTTGCTCGGTTTGATTAACGACATCCTCGATCTGTCTAAGATCGAAGCTGGGAAGATGGAACTATCTTTCGATGAAGTCAATATGACCGAAGTAACCAACAGTGTGCTTTCTACGATGACAGGTTTGATCAAAGATAAACCAATCACATTGCGGCGTGTCGTCCAACCGGACCTGCCAACGGTCCGAGCAGACGCGATCCGTATCCGTCAGGTAATGATCAATCTTCTATCCAACGCGGCCAAGTTTACCGATGATGGAGAGATCGTTGTAAATTTGGAAGTCAAGCCAAATACGTCAGGAAAGCTTGAGCTAGTAGTCAGCGTGACAGATACCGGCCCTGGTATTGCCCTGGAGGATCAAAGCAAACTTTTCCAACCCTTCTCCCAGGTAGATGATTCCCCCACACGCAAGACGGGTGGGACTGGCCTCGGTCTTTCTATCTGTCAACACCTAATTGAAATGCACGGTGGACGCATCGGCTTAAATAGCGCCATCGGAAAAGGTGCTACCTTTTACTTTACCTTACCTCTTTATCGTAGGGGAAAAGAAGTGGAAGGAATTGCAACCAACAAAAAAGTAATTCTGGCCATCGATGATGATCCACAAGTGATTGGTCTGTATGAAAGATATCTCCAACCTCAAGGCTATCAAGTGATCGCATTAACAGATCCTTCGCGCGCTGTAGAACGAGTGCGTGCCTTAAAACCGTTTGCAATTACGCTGGATATTATGATGCCTGGTATCGATGGCTGGCAGGTAATGAGAAATCTTAAATCAGATCCAGAAACGCGAGATATTCCAGTTCTGATATGCAGCATCATCGAGGATCATGAAAAAGGATTCAGCTTGGGTGCAGCAGATTATCTTGTAAAACCAATCCTTGAAGAGGATCTTGTCAGGGCACTCGATCGTTTGAATGCCGATGGATCGATCCACGAGGTGCTTGTCATTGATGATGACCCTAATAGTTTGCGCCTGATCGGAAAAATGCTCAACGATGACGGACATTACAAACCTATTATGGCGCATGGTGGCGTAGAGGGCTGGGAAGTACTATGCTCCAAGACACCCCCGCATGCTGTAATCTTGGACCTGTTTATGCCAGATATGGATGGCTTTAAGCTCTTGGAAAAAATGCGGGCTGAACAAAAATTACGTGATATTCCCGTCATTGTAGTTAGCGGTATGGAATTAACACCTGAACAACATCAACAATTAATGGAGTTCGGTCAGCACCTGCTTGCAAAAGGCTCATTCAACGAGAATGAGCTATTGACAACCATTCAACGCTCCCTGCAACGGGTGCCTAGTAGGTAAAGCCAGGAGAATTAGATCCGTGTCCTTTGTAATTAAATGTCTTGATTGTGGATATATTGCCCAATACTACCCCACCTCTGTTAATTGTCCGAGGTGCAACAGTCAATGGCGTGAAGCAGAATATGACTATGAGTTAATTGCTAAAACGCTCATTCAGAATTTAGCTACACGGTCTTTTGACTTATGGCGTTATCGCGAACTATTACCAATCCGTAACCCAAACACAAGTCTGACGCTTGGAGAAGGTGGATCTCCGCTTATCCCTGCTGTTAATTTGGGAATGATGCTAGGCTGCCCGAATATATTTATCAAGGATGAACGTCAAGGGCCGACTGGCTCATTCAAAGATAGACAAGCTTCGGTCACAATTGCAGCATTGAAAGAGGCAGGGATTACGGAAATGGTAGCTGCATCGACTGGAAATGTAGCAATCTCGTATTCCGCTTATGCATCCCGCGCCGGAATGAAGCTTTGGGCATTCGTCACGAGCCTTGTACCCGCTGTAAAGATGCACGAGATCGCCTTATACGGCAGCCAAGTAATCAAGATCACCGGCTCGTATGACCAGTGCAAACAAGTGGCACAGGAATTCGCCCATCAGCGCGGCCTTTATCTAGATATGGGCGCGCGTATGATTACATCCATTGAAGCGATGAAGACGATTGCTTTTGAGATTGCTGAGCAAATTACCTCTATACAAGGGCCTGGACCGGCCACGCCTTGGCGAACACCGGACTGGTATGTGCAAGCGATCAGCGGTGGCATGGGACCATTGGGTGTCTATAAAGGTTTTCACGAACTAAGGCAAATGGGTTTAATTGATCGTATACCCGCTCTTGCTCCTATCCAGGCTGAAGGTTGTGCACCGATGGTGACTAGCTGGAAAAAAGGTCTTGAAACTGCTGAAGTTGTTATATCACCTCAAACACATATTGAAACATTAGCAACAGGCGACCCAGGACGTTCATACCAATTACTGCGTACGCGTGTCGACGAGACACATGGTGTATTTGAAAGTGTAAGCGATGAAGAAGCCTTCCGTGCTATGCATGTATTAGCTAAAATGGAGGGAATATCCACAGAACCAGCTGCCGCTACGGCATTCGCGGGCTTATTCAAACTTATTCGGGCAGGCATTATCAAACCCACGGACACCGTAGTAGTTAACTGCACTGGTCACACCATGCCTGCTGAGCAAATTGTATTAGGCGATAATTGGTCACGGGATGTGAAATTTCCTTCGCGAGATGAAACCCCCCAGGAAGGGTTACTTTCTGCACTCACACAGGTTGCACCTGAAAAGTTTCCATGCGTGGCTTTGATAGAAGATACATCCGAAGCACGCCGCCTCATCCGCCGCATCTTGCAATCGCAGGGCAATTTTACAATTCTTGAAGCAACAAATGGCCGTGACGGGTTGGAGATGATCCAACGCGAGTTGCCAGATTTGATCATCCTTGATTTGATGATGCCAGAGATGGATGGTTTTGCCGTATTGGAAGCATTGCGTGCTAACCAGGAAACGGCGACCATCCCTGTGATTGTTGCAACTGCGAAAGAACTAACCCCAGAGGAAAAGAATCGGCTCAGCGGCCAAATTCAATCGCTTATGCAAAAAGGCGACTTTCTAAATGATGAGTTTCTGGAGGAAGTCAAGGCGTTAATCAAATAGCGCCTCGATGGCCTAGTGCCGCAGCTCCGCCCGAACTCAGGCGGGGTTGCGGTACTAGCACTTTACCGAGAAGGCTGGCAGGTTTGCAAAAAAAACATACGACCGGTATCTTAGCTGCATTGGGTTCTGCTTTATTTCTTGGGTTCACCCCTGTCTTTGGCAAGCTAGCAATCAGCCAGGGATTTTCACCGCTTGCAGTCGTTGCTTTACGTACCAGCCTCGCCGCTGGTGCTTTGCTCGTAATTGTCTCGCTATTCTACAGGCCCTTTCTATACATCTATCCGATTGGCCTAATCGGCTGTGTCCTTGCAGGGGTTATCAACGGTTTTGGGTCCTTGTTCTATTATCTTGCACTGGGAAGACTAAATGCCAGCGTCGGTCAACTGCTCTATTCTCTTTATCCATTTTTCGTCGCATTATGGCTGATTCTCGATCATCAACCCCCTAGCCGACTTACCATATTCCGTATCGGCCTTGCATCCATTGCAGTCCTATTGCTGACCAACGTTCCGGGAAAATCAGCTGATCCCATCGGAGTTCTGATGATGGTCGTCGCTGCAATACTTTACGCGATGCACCTGCCGATTAATCAGCGTGTGCTTTACGAGGTTCCCGCACCGACCGTAACGCTGTATACATTACTTTCAATGAGCATGGTCGTAGTTCCTGCATATTTTCTCTTTGATAAGCGCTGGCCTGTACAAAATGCACCATGGATGCCTGTGCTCGGTCTAACACTCGTCACTTTTTTTTCCCGCCTTGCGCTCTTTTTTGGTGTCAAAAAAATCGGGGGAATGCAAACGGCATTATTGGGACTTGGTGAGCTGCTGATAGCTATCCTGTTTAGCCACCTTTGGCTAAACGAGAGCCTCACCGCACTTCAATGGCTGGGAGCAATCGGACTAGGCCTTAGCCTGATTCTCGTGACCTTTGAAAGAAACACCCCTTCACATCACAGCAACAAAACTGGATGGCTATCCTGGATCCATGCACCAGACCTGCCTAAAGAGATCTTCGGGCCTTACGAGTAAATCAGGCTACTTGCTCCCCTCATATACATAACCTGTACCGCGCACACTGGAGACGCGTTCAGCTAGTGCCGGGAATTGATCGAGCTTATACCGAAGGCGGCTGACGAGGGGGCGCAATATCTCAGGCGCCTCCCGCTGAGACGTATCATAGCCTTGCACGAGCAAAACCAGCTCGCGATGTGAAAAAACTTTGCCTTCATTTTCCATCAGGATTTTAAGCAGCCGCCCTTCTGCTGGAGTGAGATGTTCTGTTTTATTCTTATTCCGTATCAGTCTGCGGGACAAATCGACAACGGTTCCATCTTTCATATTGAATACAGAAATTGTTTCCTCTGCATCCATCGCATCAGATGAGCCCCCACGTAGACGCAGACGTGAGGCACGCCGTGTAAGACCCTTCTTTACGCTAGCAATTACCTGTGCAGGCGAAGCCGGTTTTAATAAGTAATCATGAATTCTCAGACGCAATGCCTGGATGGCGGTCTCTGTTGAACCAAAGGCAGTTAATAAAACGATCTCCGTTTCCGGAGAGACCTGGTTGACAACCTGAATTACTTCCAGCCCATCCATTCCTGGCATACGTAGATCAACGACCATTAAATCTACAGGGTGCATACGTACATATTCCACCGCGGCCTGCCCGTTAGGCGCAGAAGCTACGTTATATCCTTCCAACTTAAGAATATCGGTCATGGATTGACGTGCAACCGGTTCATCATCTACGACAAGAATATTGGATTTCATCGTTTATCCTCCAATAGGTAAAAATAAACGAAAACAGGCACCCGGCGATTGATCCAAAACCAAATCAAGTGTTCCGCCATGTGCCGTGACAATATTGTAACTCACTGTGAGTCCTAAGCCCGTACCTCTTTCCTTGGTGCTAAAAAATGGTTCAAAGATATTGTTTTGCCTTTCAGCGGGGATTCCTGGCCCGCTATCTTTAAATAGAAATTCTACACCGTCTTTTACTCTTTTCCCCGAGATCTTCAGCAATCCGCCTTCAGGCATGGCATCCATTGCATTCAGAATTAAATTGATGAATACTTGTTGCATCTGGGAGCTAACTGCCATAACCTTCAGGCTGCTTCCGGAAAAATTGCATTCTACGATCACTTTAGATTCATGTAACTGCTTCGCCATCAAATTGAGGACATTTTTTAGCACTTCCACTAGGTCAGTATTTTCTTGAGAAGTCGCGCCCGGCCTATAAAAATCCAATGTGCGTTGGACTGTAAGCATGAGGCGCTCCAGTTCTGTGCGCGCCAGATCAAAATATTCTTTTCGCTTTTCGGGCGGCAGGTCTTCACGACCGGCAAGATGCAAACAATTTTGAACCGATTGGAGAGGATTATTAACCTCATGCGCGATAGAGGCACTCAATCTCCCGGCTGTCGCCATCTTCTCCGCCTGTAATAGGGCTTTTTGAGAGTCCTCTACTTTTCGCACATAATCCGTCAATTCAGCATACAGGCGTGCATTTTCCATGGCTACAGAAGCTTGCCGGGCTAGAATTTGGAACATTTCAAGGTCAGAGTCGCGGAAAGGAGACTCACTGGATTCGCGCGCGGCAAATAGCACAATATGAAACTTCGAGCGGGCAACTGGTACAAGAATCGCCGCGCCAAGCTTGAGGTCCGTCAGAAGTGTTTTTGTAGTAGAGTCACCAGGTCCATTGACGTTGATCAATAAAGGACTAGCTGATTCGTCCACGCGCCTAATCAGTTCAATAATTTCTCCAGCCTTTTCGTCAGGAAATCTTTTGCCTAACGAAGCAAGAAGCTCGAGGGAAGCGGAAGTTGAATCTTGCTGGTAATACGCTGCATGCGGACACCGTAATTGTCCAACAATGGCATTAACTACAAGATTAGGCAAACGATCGCGCCTGGTCTCAGAAAGCAATGATTCTGTTACTGAGAAAAGCGGCCGCAGAGCTTGAGTGCGGGCAGCGTCGCGTTTTTGCTGGCTGTCGGCAAAAGCCTGCTTTACAGATTCGATCAACTCTCCTCCCTGTCCAAAAGGCTTAAGGATTAGGCCATCCACGCCCTGGCGTAAAGCGCGAATCGCTGTCTCCACTGTGCCATAACCAGTCATGACCAAGATTGCAGCATCGGGTTGATGCCTCTTAGTATGGTCAATCACTTCGAAACCATCTACTTCGGGCATCCGGATATCAACGAGTAAGAGATCAATGTGGTTCTGGGTTAAAAAATTAACCGCTTCCTGCGGATCCGTAAAGGTTTCAACGAAATATCCAGCGCGCGTGAGCAGACGCTTACACAAGAGAGCAATCCCAGGTTCATCGTCTACAACGAGTATGTAAGTCGAGTCCATAGTTTATACTGGCAACCAAACAGCAAATAAAGAGCCAGAATTCGGCTTACTCTCAACTTCGATTGTGCCACCATGATCGGTAACAATACCATAAGTGACTGATAGTCCCAAGCCTGTACCGCCAACCTCACCTCTGGTCGTAAAGAAAGGTTCAAAAATACGATCCTGATCTTTAGGTAATATACCAATCCCACTATCACGCACGGACATTGTCACCCAATCGCGATCATCACGCTTGCAAATTGCAGTAGCAACTTCCAAATCTCCGCCAGAAGACATAGCCTGTAATCCATTGTGGATCAAGTTGAGGAGTACCTGCTTCATTTGGTTGCGATCCACAGAAACCCATGGCAAGTCGCTGGCCAAGCTCACAGACAATTGAACGTTGTTTGTTCGGATCAGATGCCTAGTGAGTGCCAGGACATCTTCAACGATCTCGTTCAGATCTGCACGCGTACGGGTGCGTTCACCCTGACGGGAAAAGTCGAGCAAACCGCGGACAACATCACTTGCACGGCGTGCTTCGCGCAATACCATTTCCAACTCGTGCCGGTGGATGGAATTTTCTGGTGTTTCCTCCAACACCAGTTCCGAGAAACCTGTCACCGTAGTAAGAGGATTGTTCAATTCATGGGCAATCCCTGCGGCCATCTCTCCGACTGCCGCCAGCTTGGCAGCCTGAATCAATTTATTTTCTGCTTCTTGCTGTGCCTCCATGCGTGTTTTTAATTCAATTTCAGTCGCGCGCAGTTGCCGGACAAGTTCCTGTAAGCGCTGATATTGGTCTGCACTTGAAACAACGGAGGCAAGGATACCTGCTAAGGACTCAATTGCTAGCAAGTCATTATGTGTAAAGCTATTGTGATTTGCACTCTCCACATCAACAATGCCGATGACACGCTCTCCATCCTTCATCGCGACCCAGCCTTTTAATGGTTTGTAATTACGATCTTTGCTCGTATCGTTGACGAGAATACTTTCTCCTGTTTTTAATACGCGACCTGTGATGCCGCCTTCACCGACAGCAAAGGCACTTTGGCCCAAAGCACGCTTGACCGTATCAGCGCGCGCTCCGCCAATTCCTTGAATCGACAATTTGAGATCATCGTCAAGGAGTAATACTGCTGCGAGTTCATATTTGAAATATTGTGCCAGAAGGTCTGCGGTGATCTGTGCCACTCCTATTTTGTCGGTGAGGCCGATTACTTGCTGGACCACTTCATGAATTAGACCCAGGCTGCGTGCTCTTCCTTCGGCTTCCTCACGTAAACGACCATATTCGATCAAGCCAGCCAAATGACTCGCGATTACAACCATGAGATGTTCATCATATTGGCTGAACGCTTCCACTCTTGGACTTTCAATGGACAGCACACCAATTGATTGACCACGATATTTGAGCGGCACGATCAATGCAGAGCGTGCTCCACCGTGAATAGGCTTAAACTCGTTGGTCGAAAAATCGCTTATCCGGCGCAAGAGTCCTTCCAACAGAATAGGATATATTGGATGACCTACTGCTGAAACACTAATTGCACTGACTTTATTATCGAGTGATCTGTAATCACGTAACAAGCGTCCATCTGTGGAAAGCAAATATAAAGCGATCAACTCGGTACCAAAAGCGCGCGCCAGAAGACCAAAGACACGCCGAGCAATTTGATCTAAGTTCTGGGCAGAGGATACCGTAAGCACAAAGTCGTTCAGCATGGCAAGCCGCCGCAAGTGACCTGTCATTTCGGAGAATGTCATAATCACTTCAACGGATGGTGCAACGCGCAAAGCGAGATCACGCATTTCTTGCCATTCCGCAGATGTAAATTCCTTTTTCCTCCAGAGAGCCACCGCGCCGATCAGGCGCTGTCCGATAACTAGCGGTAAACAAACCCAGATCTTAGTACCGGGTTTAGAAACTGAGTGCGGTATATCTTCCCAATTGGGATGGTCACGAAGAACCGCCACATCGGAGAGTGAGCGATTTATCCGCTTCAAGATCGGTGTTGAGTCAATTGGCAGGGAAAGGCCCTTGCCTTTCGGATCATTAAATTCGGCTTGAATATCCAGCCATTCACCACGGCGGATTGCCAGCCAGGCACCCTGACAAGACAAAGCTTGCACGAAGGCATGGAGCACTTTGTCGAGCGCGATGGGCATTTCAGTAGCAAGACCTATTTGAAGGTCTGGTAAGAACGACTGAGAAGCAGAAGCTTCGCGATTGGACAACAAAGATGCAGTCAATTTCCAAATACGCTGCGCTTCAGCCGATTGTTGGGAAGAGCCCACAAGCACTACCTGCGAAGTCCGAGGTACAGGAAAGGCGAAAATCCTATCTACGCCAAGGTTGCTTTCTTTGGAGAGTGAACTGGAGCGGCTATGTCCACCTGTTAATGCACCACATAGCCAGGCATCCACGGTCGATTTATTTAAAACCGTAGTAAGCATCGCCTGAGCAGCTTTGGTCAGCCGCTGCGCGGCCCGCATCTTCCAATTTCCTCCAACGCGTTCAGAAACCGCGGCCCATTCGGCTTCGGTTAATTGGATGGCTTCCTTTAGTTGAGTCTCGATCCCGTTTTCAGGTGACATAGTATTCCATGGTTAAATTATACAGCAGGCACGGATGGTACAATAGCCCGATATGGCTGACCTAATTGTAATCGGTGGCGGGCTTGCTGGAAGCGAAGCTGCCTGGCAAGCCGCCCAGCATGGTCTAAAAGTACATTTATACGAAATGCGTCCAGAGAGATCGACAGGGGCGCATGAAACTGCAGATCTCGCTGAACTTGTTTGCTCCAACTCTCTTGGCTCAAACCTGCCCGACCGAGCTTCCGGCGTTCTAAAAAATGAATTACGTCGACTTGGTTCAATGTTACTCGATTGTGCCGAAGAATCGGCTCTCCCTGCGGGTGCAGCACTCGCAGTTGACCGGGCTCTTTTCGCGCGGCTGGTAACCGCAAAAATACACAGTCATCCAAATATCGAAGTTGTTCGTGAAGAAGTGAAAGCGATTCCAAACACGCCTACCATAGTTGCTAGTGGACCGCTTACATCAGAACGATTGTCTAAATCCATAGCAGCTTTGAGCGGTGAGGAGCATTTATTCTTCTTTGACGCGATAGCTCCTATCGTTCGGGCTGATTCGATAAACATGCACATCGCCTTCCGGGCCTCCCGCTATGGCACAGGCGAACAGGAGGAAGGCGATTATATCAATTGCCCCTTCACAATGGAAGAATACTACAATTTTGTCAATGCACTTCAACATGCGGAGCGAATCGAGTTGCGCTCGTTTGAAGAGGCTATTCGCACAGGAGTCAAGGCAGGTCATTTTTTTGAAGGCTGTCTGCCCGCTGAGATTATCGCTGAACGTGGAGAAGATTCCCTGTCTTTTGGGCCAATGCGTCCCGTTGGTCTAAAAGACCCGCGGACTGGCAAGCGACCTTATGCAGCAGTCCAACTCAGGCAAGATAATCTCGCTGGCAGTTTATATAATATTGTCGGTTTTCAAACAAACTTAAAGTACCCGGAACAGAAACGAGTGTTTCGCATGATACCGGGATTGGATCAGGCTGAATTCGAACGTTATGGACAGATGCATCGCAACACTTTCATTGCATCACCAAAACTACTTCGACCTACGCTTCAGCATATTACGCGTGATGATCTTTTTTTTGCTGGTCAGATCACAGGCGTAGAAGGTTATATGGGAAATATCGCCACCGGCCTGCTTGCAGGTCTCAACGCCGCGCGGTGTCTCCAAAACAAATCTCTTTTCACTTTGCCAAGGGAAACGATGCTTGGTGCATTATGCCACTATGTGACCCATGCCAACCTCAAAGATTTTCAGCCCATGAAAGCAAATTTTGGAATTCTGCCACCTATGGAGATGACCGGAAAATCCGGTAAACGCCAGCGAGGTAAAGTGCACGCCGAACGCGCTCTTATGGCACTTGAAACTTTTCTGGCACACCAACATGACTAGACGTACAACTGTTATCTACCTGGCAATTATTGGCGTCCTGTTGGCTCTCGTCCTTATCTGGTATGTCGCTTCGTTCCGGGCCGTTGAACCTGAACCCGTTATATTTGATGGTCAGCGTGCGTTATCAGATGTACAGACGCAAGTGGCGTTTGGGCCGCGTATTGTGGGGTCGGAGGGGCATGCAAAGGTCGAGGAATGGATTCGAACCGAGTTGGAGTCCGCGGGATGGACCGTCGCTGTTCAGGACACCCAACAGTTGGGGCATCCCGTCCTTAATATCATTGCCAAACGAAATGATCAAGATCCGCAGATCATTCTCGGCGCACACTACGACACACGTATGATCGCCGACCAGGATCCTGATCCTGCCAACCATACGAAACCAGTACCCGGAGCCAATGACGGTGCATCGGGTGTCGCTGTTTTGCTTGAATTGGCACGTACCCTACCGGACGATACACCTCCGCTCTGGTTGGTCTTCTTTGATACAGAAGATGACGGTAACATCGAAGGCTGGGATTGGATCCTTGGATCGCGCGCCTTCGTACAAGCGCTTCAATTCAAGCCGCAGGCCGTGCTCGTTGTGGATATGATTGGCGATGCCGACTTGAACATTTATCTGGAAAGGAATTCAGATAAAGCGTTGAGAACTGAGATATGGAATACAGCAGCCAGCCTGGGATATGATAAGGTCTTCATTGTTCAGGAAAAACATAGCATGTTGGACGACCATACACCATTTTTGCAAGCAGGCATTCCCGCTGTTGATATTATTGACTTTGACTACCCCTACTGGCACACTATCCAGGATACGCCAGATAAAGTCTCGGCGAAAAGTTTGCAAATTGTCGGGCAAACACTATCGACCTGGATTACCGAACAAAACCAGCAACCATAACGATATGTTCAAAATGTCATACTGGTCGTACACTTACCGAGAGCCGCATAATTTACTAAAACGGAAATTTGATTTATCTGGTAATTTCTTCCGAAAATTTTATTAATGTATGCAACAAGCAGCAAAACCGATGACGGTACATGAATTGCTCCATAAAATCCGTTTACCCTGGGTCGAACGCGTTGCGCGGGAAATGGCACGCGGTGAAGGCGTACGGGAAGACTTTGAGGAGCAACTGAGCCGATTTTATGACTTGCTCGAACAGGCCGTAATATCTGGTGATATGGCCTGGCTTGATCCCATTCTATACGATTGGGCGCGCTCCCCTACTGAAACCAATTTGGAGGAGGGAGGATATCACGTTTCATTCCTGCTTAACCGCATGATTGCCCTAACAATTGAAGTGGCAAGTCAGAATCTCACCAAAGCCCAAGCTCTGGACGTGCTTGCAGCAGTTGTTCCAATTTACACGCATAGCCTCGGAGTTGTTTCTCGTTATGAGATGGAGGCGCGTGTCGAGCACATCTCAAATGAATTAGGAAATGTGCAGCAAAAACTACAACGACTAGATCGTAGCAAATCTAATTTTATATCGGTCGCCGCGCATGAATTAAAGACGCCGATCACTTTGATTGAAGGCTACACTGCCATGATGGCCGATCTGGCAGTGCAATCTGGTCAGGCTCAAAATAGCAGTCTGATCAACGGTGTGAACAACGGCATTGCCCGTCTTCGCCGGATTGTAGACGACATGATCGATGTATCATTGATCGACAATAATCTGCTTTCGCTGAACTTCCAGCCGATTTGGATCAGTCATTTGCTCGATTTGCTTAAAAATGAAACCCGAAAGGCGCTTTCCGAGCGGCGACAAAACCTCGTGATCAATGAGTTTGCAGGTAGTGAGCTTTGGGTTTATGCAGATCCAGAAAGACTATATCAAGCACTGTACAATGTGCTGGCAAATGCGATCAAATTTACCCCTGATGGAGGCACAATCACGGTGGACGGACGGCTGTTACCAGGTTTTATTGAGATTACTATTACAGACACAGGCATCGGCATCTCCTCAGAGCACCAGGCATTGATCTTCGAGAAGTTTGGCCAATTGGGCTCAACTGAATTACATTCTAGCGGAAAAACAAAATTCAAAGGTGGTGGTCCTGGCCTTGGGCTTCCTATCACGCGCGGAATCATTGAAGCACACGAAGGCAGCATTTGGGTTGAATCGGAAGGTTATGACGAGGTAAAATGTCCTGGTTCCACCTTTCACATTCTCCTTCCCACTCGCACCGAAGCGGCTGATTCAAATATTGCAAAATTATTCGGTAAATTGGAAATTCATAAAATTGATACGAAAATAGATGGCAAAGAAAATACTTCAACCAACGAACCCACCTCGTGAACGTGCTTTTTTAGTAGGAGCAGAAATTTATGGGCAAAAGCACCTGCTCGCACTTGAAGACTCTCTTTCTGAACTAGCCTTACTCGCCGATACTGCAGGCTTAGATGTGGTCGGCGAATTAACTCAAAAGCTGGATCGTCCCAATGTAGAGACTTACATTGGACCCGGTAAAGTCGAAGAGTTAAAAGCCCTCGCTGAAGAAACGCTCACCGAAGTTGTCATTTTTGATGATGAACTATCCCCGCGTCATCAACGCGAACTTGAAAAAGCGCTGGGGAAGAATATCCGCGTGCTGGATCGTACTGCACTCATTCTGGATATATTCGCACAACACGCACATACCCGTGAGGGTATGCTTCAGGTTGAATTAGCTCAATATGAATACTATATGCCACGTTTGACACGGGCTTGGGTACACTTGGAACGACAAGCTGGCGGTGGCGGTGGGCGTACTGGCTCAATAGGTGGTGTTGGCTTACGCGGTCCGGGTGAAACGCAGTTGGAAGTAGACCGGCGCACGATTCGTACACGCATTGCACATCTCAAGCGCGAACTTGAGAAAGTGGAAGCGCATCGTATGAGGTACCGTGCACAACGCAAACGTTCACGCGTCCCCACAGTAGCGCTAGTCGGATATACAAACGCGGGAAAATCCACTTTGCTGAACAAGTTGGCGAAGTCTGAAGTCTACGTGGCCAATCAATTGTTCGCCACGCTCGACCCGACTACGCGGCGTGTAGAATTGCCAGGAAATAACCTCGCCCTCTTCACTGACACGGTTGGCTTTATTCAAAAATTGCCTACGACTTTGATTGCAGCATTTCATGCAACACTTGAAGAGATCGCCGAAGCGGATTTGCTGTTGCATGTTGTGGATATCTCTCATCCCAATGCCCTTAACCAATTTCAGGCCGTTCAAGAAACTTTGAAAGAAATTGATGCAGGGCATATCCCTGTAATCACCGCACTTAATAAAGCTGATCGCCTACAACATCCTGAGACAGCAAATGAAATATTGAAGAACTTTTCGAAAGCTATTGCAATCTCAGCGTTGAGAGGGACAGGCATTCCAGAGCTCTTGCAAATGGTGGAAGAAGAATTATACGAATCTTATATAGCCATAAATGTCCGTTTGCCCTACAAGCAGGGAGCCTTAATCTCACTTTTCCATGAAATGGGACAGGTGGAACGTGTAGAACATGAGCGCGGTGGTGTCCTCATGCAAGGACGTATACCCGGAAGGCTAGTCGCACAATTTGTTCCTTGGCAAGCGAGAGGAAATCATGGAGGAAAAATTTCCATAGAACTTGAGAAAGAGGCGGAAGAGGAAGACTTTTGATGTCTAAACTATTGGATAAATTATCTGAATTTTTGGCACACCGCAAAGGATTGCTTCCCTTGCTTGGAATTCTATTGATCTTGCTTAATCTACTTTTGCAATTTATCCTGCCACCTAGCTGGTTGCTTAGCAGTAATTTATTTCTTCATTTTGGTTTAGTCATAGCTATATTTGGATTAATGTTGGCTTGGGCTTTGTAGGAAACCAAATCAGGGAACGATATATCGAACGACTAGGATTTTCTGTAGGATATATACAAAAATAAAAGAAATTAAAAATCCAAGCAGACCTAACAAAGGAATCATGTAAATTGAGTTTCCATTGGCAAACAAACTACCAATAGGGCGAATTTTTGCGATTTCAACAAGGATTATTACATGGATAAGATAAATACCAAAGCTTGCTTTGCTTATTGGTGTGAGAAGCAAGGCTAATTGGTCACTCACGACTGCCTCGCGCAGCAGGATAAATGCCGATACTGACATAAAGACTACATTCAGGCTGATGTAATTTCCGAAATATTGAGTTCGATAATCATTAATGCTGTTTATTTGAATAATGGCAACTGAACCGACACAGATAACCCAGAACAAAATTGTCAAGGCATATAACTGAATCCGATTGAAAGTAAGCTTTCCGATCAGATACCCTAACATATAATAACCTGTATAACCCGCGACAAGATATAACTCAAAGCCAACTTGCAAACGGGTGAATTCCTGCAATGTATAAAGCACCGGGGTGACTATGAACCAAAGTCCGCAAAAATAACTTAGATCACGTAAAGATGCTCGTGCTGTAAAAACCCGCAGAATTGGCGTGAATAAATAGAGTCCGATCAAGACATAAAAAAACCATAAATGGTTTTCACGCGGCCCACGCAAGATCTTAATAATGTACTTGGCAACCACTTCAAACGAAAATGGCTCACCGAAATATTCCTGCTGCCATAACATATAGATCACGGACCAAGCCAAGAAAGGCACAATTACCTTTAAAGCACGCTTCTTAAAAAAGACTATATATGGCTCTTCTCTCCCGAGCAACAAATACCCACTTGCCATAAAGAACATCGGGACGGCAATTCTGGAAAGAACAGCATAGAATATTCCTACCGGACTTGATGCGCTCCCCTGAAATTGAACATGAGCAACAACAACCAGGAAAGCACCGATTGAACGGACAAGATCAATCCAGCGAAGATGATTTAATGTAGGCTCCGATTGTTGCATACTGCCTCAATGAGAAAGATAAGATGATTATAATGATTTTCCTCTACGCTTGAAGTCAGTGATTTTTAGTGACAAAGTAGACTATCAAATTTTTGCCAAATTATATATAATGTATAATATGACACTTTCAAGCCAACCTGTGTTGGTCCAACATAAGCCTCTTAAAGAGGAAATTTTCGAGATTCTCCATAAGCAAATCATTGCGGGGAAATATGCACCGGGTGACTGGCTGCGTCAGGAAGATATTGCTGGTCAAATGGGTGTAAGCATGACGCCAGTTCGCGAAGCGTTTGATTTACTAGTAGCTGCCGGACTGGCAGAACGTGTTCCCTACCGCGGCGTACGTGTCCGTGAAATGTCCACAAAGGACACGGTCGAAGCCTATGGCTTAAGGCTCATACTCGAAGCAATCATCGCCCGGGAAGCGGCAATTTCAATAACGCCTAAACAGGTGGCAGGTTTGGAAGAGATGTTGGAAGAAATGAAGAAGCATGAGACGTTGGACGAAATGTCTAATGCTCGACGTTTATCTCGTGAATTCCATGCCGCCATCGCACAGGCTTCCAGCAATAATCTACTGATCAAGTTATATGCTGTTGTGGCGAATGCATTCCCAGATTGGTTGCTATATGAAGCATTATTCCGCAAACCAGAATTGCTCGCAGATAGTATGGCCGCAACCGACAGGGAGCACATAGCAATTGTAGATGCACTAAAAAGGGGAGATGCAGACCAAGCTGCCCAAAAATCCGTTGAGCATTTGATGGAATCTGGCAAATGGTTGCAGGAATATTTAAATATCCCTGCCAAATTGTTACGTGAAAAAGAAGAGCAAGTCTCTTTTCTGCTCAAGAAAGCAAAATAATATCAAGGAGGCATCATGTCCGAAGAACTATATAAGGAAATGGCACAATGCATCATAGACGGTGATTCCGATAAATCCGTTGAACTGGCCCAGAAAGCTATAGAACTGAAAATGCACCCGCTAGAAGCGATTACGAAAGGATTTGTGGTGGGTGTCAATTACATCGGTGACCAATTCGGTAAAGGCGAAGCCTTTTTACCTGAGTTGGTAATGGCAGGCGAAGCGATGAAAGCCGCAGTCGCCACGCTCGACCCTGAACTGCGCAAGCTAGGTGAAGCCCGTGAAGTCATGGGACGCGTTGTTCTTGCGACCGTTGAAGGCGATATTCACGAGATTGGCAAAACATTGGTGGGGACCTTGCTCAGCGCCTCGGGCTTCGAAGTTTACGACATCGGCGTAGACTCGCCCGCGGATAAGATCATTGGCAAGGCTATCGAAGTAGACGCGGATATCATCGGCATGAGCGCGCTGCTGACAACTACAATGGTGCGACAACGCGAAGTGATAGAGGAACTTGAAAAGGAAGGTTTGCGGAGCAGATTCAAAGTGATTGTGGGCGGGGCTCCAATTACGCGCGAATGGTACGAAAAAATCAAGGCAGATGGTTACTCTGAAGATGCGGTGGGTGCAGTGAAACTAGCCAAGCAGTTGTTGGGGAAGGAATAATATCTTTCTAACGTCGGGTCCCACAGGGATGCTACGCGAAGACGTTGGATCCCATTAATATAGGGAGAGGAGAAATAAGCCTCGGGAGGGCTCATGTCAAAAAGCATTAAGTCAATCAGCAATCCAAAGCGGAAGCTAGAAATCCTAACAAAAGAAGAAGTGCAGAAAATCCATGATGCAACCTTATGGATCATTGAGAACGTTGGAGTGAGATTCCCATCGAAGCGCACACTAGATATCTGGGAATCATGTGGTGCAACCGTTGACCGCGATAAAAAGCTTGTGCGCGTCAAGCCAAACCTGATTGAAGATGCACTGAAGAAGTGCCCGCCAAAATATATCCTTGCGGCACGTGATCCTCAACAGGACTGTTCGCTTGATGGCAACCACGTCTACCTAGGCACAGATGGTTGTGGCGTGGAAGTAATTGATTTCGAAACCGGTCAAAAGCGGACCTCATGCCTGAGCGACGTTCGAGACATTGCCCGCCTCGCCGACGCAACCGAAGAAGTTGGCTTCCACTGGGTTCCAGTTTCCGCACAAGATACTCCTACACAAATAATATTTGATTGGTAATCATATACAGGTACAAAGTTTTCGGAGACGATAATGCTTAAACAAACGCATGCAATTTCAGAAGAAATCATTGAATGGCGACGTGACTTTCACATGCATCCTGAACTCGGCTTTGATGTCCATCGCACAGCAGGGATTGTCGCGGATGAATTGGAGAAAATGGGATATCGTGTGAAGCGAGAAGTGGGCAAGACCGGAGTGGTTGCAGATATCGGTGAAGCCGGAAAAATGGTCGCTATTCGCGCGGACATGGATGCCCTACCGATCTTGGAGCAAAATGAAACGGATTACGTCTCCAAAAATATGGGTAAGATGCACGCATGTGGACATGACTCGCACACTGCTATGGCACTTGGTGCAGCGATGATCCTGGCGAAACAGAATTTACCAGGTCGCGTCCGGTTTCTTTTCCAACCCTGTGAGGAAACCACAGACGATGAAGCTCTGAGTGGCGCACAGCGCATGGAACGCGAAGGTGCAATGGATGGCGTGGACTATGTTATTGCACAGCATGTTGACCCAAACTCACCTGTCGGTACAATTGCGATTAATGATGGGCCGTGTTCGGGTGGCATCGACACATGGTATGCTACGATCAAAGGCAAAGGCGGCCACGGCGCATATCCTCATACAACGGTTGACCCTTTCTTTTTGCTCGCGCACGTAATTATGGCAATCAACGGAATCGTCTCACGTAGACTAAACCCATTTGAACCTGCCGTAATCAGTATTGGTCAAATTATCGGTGGTGAAGCGGAGAATGTAATTCCTGATAAAATTAAGTTGAAAGGCACAATACGATTTACATCACTGGAAGTACAAAAACAAATGCGCGAGGAACTCACACGAGCACTTGAGATAACACGCACACTCGGCGGTGACTATGAACTAAAATTAGAATTCGGTGGAATGCCGATGATCAATGATAGTATGGTTTCGGCCGTGATTGAACAAGTAGGCAAAGACCTGCTTGGCAAAGACAATGTTCATGAGATGCACAAGACACTCGGTGCAGAAGACTTTGGCGAATTCCTCAAACATGCGCCGGGTGCGATGTACTATTTAGGAACACAGATTGAGGGACGTGAAGTCTACCAGCTTCATCATCCTAAATTTGATCTTGACGAGCGCGCCCTGCCCATCGGCACGGCAGTGCTGGTTGAGACAGCGATGAGATTTTTGAAAGGATAAATTAGGGAGCGCGGACTTCGGTCCGCTTTTGAAAATTGCAGGCTGAAGTCCGCGCTCCAATAAAAATTCTTCGGGAGAGCATATCTATGCATACTATTCTAAAAAGCAACACCAAAGAAGTTGTCATCGGTTTTGACAAGCCATTCGTCATGATCGGCGAGAAAATAAATCCTACGGGGTTGAAGAAGCTCGGAATCGCACTCGAGCAGAACAACATGGACTTTGTCAAAGAACTCGCCAGACGCCAGGTCGCTTGGGGCGCGGACGTACTGGACGTCAACGTTGGCCACCCGGGTATCGATGAAATCGCAATGATGGCAAAGGTCGTCGAAGCGGTCCTTTCTGTTGTAGATCTGCCGCTCTGCATCGATTCAAATGAACCAAAGATCCTGGAAGCAGGACTCAAGCTTGCTCCAGGCAAGCCTTTGGTGAATTCGGTCAACGGGGAGGAAAAGCAATTACGCACCATCCTGCCCATCGTCAAAGAGAGAGGCGCTGCAGTCATCGGCTTGACTATTGATGATGAGGGCATCCCAGCTACGGCGGAGAAAAGACTCGCTGCCGCAGGCATCATCATCGAATATGCTACAAAGATTGGTATCCCTGTAGAAGATATCATCATCGACCCCCTGGTGATGACTGTCGGCGCGGATAGCAAAGCCGCGTCCATCACTCTCGAGACGATTCGATGCATACGCGAAAAGTATGGCGTAAATATCAACCTTGGCGCGAGCAATGTTTCGTTCGGTCTGCCCGATCGTCCTACTGTCAACAGCGCGTTTCTCTCACTTGCTATTCAAGCCGGTGCAAATTGTTCTATCACCGACCCGATCAAGCTAGGAAGGACGGTCCGCTCGACAGATCTACTTTTGGGTAAGGACGATTTCTCCATGCGTTATCTCAAGTATTTCCGCGCAACAGAGAAATTACGTGAACAAGAAGCGGCTGCCAAGGCATAGAGGGTTCACAATATTTTCATATTTCCTCAGTACAATTTTTAGGAGACAGTTATTACTGTCTCCTATTTTATTTATACACGGTGGTCGAGTAGCCCTTCGACGAACACGAAGGGCTACTCGACCACCATGCTTCAAACTATTTATTATTTGAATCTAACTTGTTGGTTTCGATACGACGGACGAACACCGTCTACTCAACCAACAGATTACACATGTAATACTTCTTTCGTATCCACACCGAGCAGTACAACGAGGAAATCATGCGAAACTCGAATTTAATGTTAATCTGTCTCATCTTTTTCGTTACCGCTTGTGGGCAGACTCCCGGTGCCGCAACTAGATCACCTATCTTTCCCACACTTGTGCCAACCGTTCCAACAAATGCAGTTGCACCGTCACCTGCATCCACCAATACATTTGTTCCGACAGCAACTCCGACTCCAAATCCGATGACCATCGCATCCATGCGTGCGGGATCATATCCGGGCAGCGATATTGTCATCGTAAAGGAGTTAGATAAAGGTCTTAATTATCGCCGCTATTATGCATATTATCTTTCCGAAGGACTGAAAATCTACGCTCTCCTTACCGTACCTGAGGGTGAAAAACCCGAAGGCGGCTGGCCTGCTATCGTTTTTAATCATGGATATATCCCACCAGATGTATACCGCACAACAGAAAGATATATTGCCTATGTGGATGATCTCGCAAAAGCGGGTTACATCGTCTTTCGCATTGACTATCGCGGAAATGATCAATCTGAGGGCCAGCCAACCGGCGCTTATGGTGATCCAGGTTACACAACTGATGTGTTGAATGCTGTCGCGTCCATCAAACGATTCCCTGAGGCAAATCCAAATAAGATTGGTATGTGGGGGCATTCTATGGGAGGCTATCTCACATTGAGGGCAATGGTCATTTCACAGGATATCAAAGCCGGTGTGATCTGGGCAGGCGTTGTGGGATCATATACAGACCTCTTGTACAATTGGCGGCGGACAGGTTCGTTTACTCCATCGCCTAGCTCGCGCGGGGTCGGCTGGCGTACCCAATGGATTGAACTGTACGGAACGCCCGAAGAAAATCCAGATTTCTGGGATTCAGTTTCGGCAAACACATACCTGAGTGATTTATCTGGCCCGCTTCAACTTCATCATGGCACGGCGGACCATGATGTACCTCTCGCTTTCTCTATTCGGCTTGCTGAGCAGGCCCGCGCCGTGGGTAAGATTGCCGATTTATATGAATATGAAGGCGATAACCACAACATCTCTGGGAATTTTTCTACCGCAATGGAAAGGACAATTACGTTTTTCGATACCTATCTAAAGTAGATTCGTCCTGAGCGGAGCCGGCCGTTCGTTGGGCGGCGCAGTCGAAGGACAGGTCGCAAGCAAAGTTATTATTTCCAAGTTACGTTCGCTTCGACTATGGGACTGACGAACACAGTCCCTCCGCTCACCTGTGCCTGCGCACGGTGCCCCGTCCCCTGGACTGTCCGTCCAGGACAGGCTGGCCCAGACGGGACAGGGCAGGCAGCGCGAAGACGCATCCAATTAGTGGGGACTTCTGCTAGAATCAGCATATGTCTGAGTTAGTTGGCCAGACCATTCTCAGCCAATATCATATCGATGCATTTATAGCTCACACTCCTCTGGGGGAATATTATCGCGTTACAGATACTAGGAGCAATCAACCTCTTGGCATCATTATCCTTCCCGATTCCATCGCCAACGATGCCAATGCACTCAAGCAACTCGATGCTGACTCAAACCGCCTGCGTGCCATCTTACACCCAAATCTTGTTCCTTATCTTGGGCGCTTTCAATCTGCAAATCATGCTTTTCTGCTTGAAGAATGGGTAGACGGTCCAACGCTTCGCAACATTTTCGAGTTTGTACCTATTTCAGTCAATGAAGCACTTGTTTATTTAAAAACGCTATGCGCAGGGCTTAACGCCCTCCATCAACAAGGATATCTTCACCTTAGTCTGGCACCCGAGATGATTCATATTAACAAGCACGGTGAGATTTTTCTCAGCGGTATAGGCGGTGCACGTGCAATTCGAACCAAAGGATTCCTGCGAGCAGGCACTGTTCCTCCTTATTATTCCGCACCCGAACAATTCAACTCCGAGCCTCTCACGCCTGCTGCAGATACCTATGCCCTCGCGACCATTCTCTATGAACTTACGACCGGAACCTGGATCAGTGGTAGGTCCGCGCCTAAAACAATTGCTATCATTCGCAAGCATCATCTCGAAAACACCCCCCCTGCACCTATCAGTCTTAACCACGAAATCCCAGATCACTTTTCACGCATGACCCTCTGGGCGCTCCGCAAAAAATCATCGGACCGGCTCAAGACAACCACAGAGCTATTATCTTCTTTAACTCTCGCGGCAGGTATGCGCCTAGATGAAGTGCCGACTCGCGCGGACGAGCAGTCTGCTCCCGTTACCGCAGAAATCCTTGGCCAGTGGGAATATCTGCCACCAGCTAAACCTAGCATCCTTGCAATAGATAAACTATCTATCAAAGATCGTGTTGCACGGGTATTGGTAGCTCAACCTAGAGAACAGAGGCCGCGCCTGCGTATCTTTCCCGCTCTGGGGCTACTCCTCATCGCAGGGCTGATCACACTGTTCGCATTCATTAGACCTGTTGAAACACCGGCAATCCCGACGCCAGTTTATCTCACACCGTTCGTTGCCTCAAACTTCACTCCCCCACCGACAATTACTTCTCTTCCAAAACCAACACATGCACCCGGACATCGAATTGCATTCACCTGCACGCGCGGTGATTACAACCAGATCTGCCTGATCAACGTAGACGGCACAGGATTTAACCAACTTTCCGATATTGAAGCGAGCAATTATTATCCTGTATTTTCTCCGCAAGGTGGATCGCTTTTATTTTCATCCAACCGAAACGGAGCGTTCGACCTTTACTTGCTGTCCTTTGACGAACGCGATCTATTTCAAATCACACATAACGTTGGCAATGTTGTTTCACCAGATTATTCCCCAGACGGAACAAGGATTGTCTTTGTCAATCAAACAGAGAGTTTGTCATCATCCATTTGGATTGTAAATGCAGACGGTTTAAATCCACACCTGGTTTACCAAGGATTAAATACGATTGTAGCAACCAACTGGTCACCAGATGCTGGGACGATCGCCTATGCCATGTCCCGTGGCGTTGTAAATGAATACGAAATTTTTCTAATGGACAGTGATGGAAAGAATAGCCGTCAGATTTCACAGGGAATGCTTGGCATCGGAGGCAGCATTGACTGGTCACCCGATGGAAAATATCTTTTGATTTACGCAGGGCCAGTAGGAGATAAAGACATATTTAGAATTGAACTGGCCTCAGG
>WNFV01001113.1_pt1 | contig 36888 bp, 30 predicted proteins | sample 5400101 | NCBI WGS metagenome assembly WNFV01 (sample SAMN13153361, study PRJNA577476) | soil metagenome | isolation source: 115 cm soil or saprolite under grassland replicate 1 | place: USA:California | collected 2016-06-15 | reverse complement strand
CCTCGAGGCGGTCAAGAAGCAGCAGGCCCAGGCGGACAAGGCCTACGAGATCCAGACCAACATCATGCAACAGCAGGTCGTCGCCGAGTCCGTCCGGATCCAGCAGGTCGAGAAGGAGCAACAGGTCAGGGTGCAGGAGGCGGAGATCCAGCGCCGCGAGAAGGAGCTCGTCGCGACGGTGCTGAAGCAGGCGGAGGCCGAACGGCAGAGGATCGAAACGCTCGCCGGCGCGGAGCGCCAGCGGCTGACACTCGAGGCCGAGGGACGCGGCGCCGCGGTGCGCGCACAGGGTGAGGCCGAAGCCGAGATCATCTTCAAGAAGGGTGAGGCCGAGGCGAAGGCCCTGAACGTCAAGGCCGAGGCATACCAGGAGTGGAACCAGGCGGCCGTCGTGGACCGGTTGATTTCCGGGCTGCCGGAGGTGGTGCGCGCGCTGTCCGAGCCGCTCTCCAAGGTGGACAAGATCACGATCGTCTCGACGGGTAACGGGGACGCGGCCGGCGCCCACAAGATCACCGGCGACGTGACGAAGATGGCGGCGCAGGTGCCGGCGCTCTTCGAGGCGCTCTCGGGGATGCAGATCTCCGACCTGCTCGGAAAGGTCAAGGCGATGGGTGAGAAGAAAACGATTCCCGCGGTCCCCGTCGTCGCGAAGGCAAGCGGGAGCGAAACAGTTTCCGGAAAGGAGTAGGTCATGGCGTTACTGGAACGGGTCGCGACTCTGGTTCGGGCCAACCTGAACGACCTGATCGACAAGGCCGAGGAACCCGAGAAGATGATCAAGCAGGTGATCCTCGACATGCAGAACCAGCTTCTGCAGGTCAAGACGCAGGTAGCGATCGCGATTGCCGACGAGCACCTGCTGGCCAGGAAGGCGTCGGAGAACGAGCAGAAACAGGCGGAATGGATGGGCAAGGCGGAGCTCGCCGTCGAGAAGAAAGACGACACGCTGGCGCGCGCGGCGCTGGAAAGGGCGATGGGTTACAAGGAGCTGGCCGACAACTTCCACCAGCAGGTCGCGGACCAGAAGACCGAGGTCGAGAACCTGAAGGCCGCGCTCCACAAGCTTGAGGGAAAACTCGCCGAAGCGCAGGCGAAGAGCGATTTGCTCATTGCCCGCCACCGCAGAGCCCGGGTCTCCAGGAAGGCGAGCGAGGCGAAACTCGCGGTCGCGGCGGGCGCCGGCTCGAACACCTTCGACAGGATGAAGGAGCGGGTCACGCGCGCCGAGGCCGTCAGCCAGGCATGGGCGGAGCTGACCTCCGACGATGTCGAGGACCGCTTCGCGGCGCTGGAGAAGGAGAAGGAGGTTGACCGGCTCCTGTCGGAGATCAAGTCGCGAAAGCTCATCGGGGCGTAACGCGGCGGGAGGCGGGAGGCGAAAAGGAGAGATCGTGATTCCGAACAACTTCATCACGTCGGCCAACGAGCTGCCGGGCTACCGGATCGTAAGAAACCTCGGGATCGTGCGGGGAATCATCGTGCGCTCGCGGTCCGTCGTCGGCACGATCGGCGCCGGGCTCCAGAGTCTGTTCGGCGGGAACATCACCCTGTGGACCGAGTTGTGCGAGCAGACACGGCGCGAGGCCTTTGAACTGATGGCGCAGCACGCACAGGACGCCGGAGGGAATGCCATCGTCGGCATGCGCTACGACACGACCGAGATCGCGCAGGCTGTGGCCGAAGTGCTGGCTTACGGGACGGCCGTCGTCGTGGAGGTGAATCGGGCTTGAGGCTGCTGGGAGCCGGCATATTGTCATCCTGAGCGAAGCGAAGGATCCGCTCTGGTCATGGTCAGCTGATTTGACCGGAGCAGATTCTTCGTCGCTACGCTCCTCAGAATGACAGGAAGGGGTGCCTTCGCACTCTCCCTGTCATCCTGAGCGCAGCGAAGGATCTGCTGTGGGGCTTCACGGGATGAAAGGCGGAGTTACCGGGCCGTAATCTCTTTCTCGAACCATTTTCTGGCGCCAAGCAACTTGAGGTGGCTGGTCGAGCCGTCGATAGCGACGCCGACGGCGAGCGGGCCGGTCTCGACGAGGAAGGCACCGCGCCGTTCTTCCCGCTTCTGGGTGTACCGGCCGGCGATGTGGAATTTGCCGCCGAAGGCGTCGAGTTCCTCGACGGCAATCAGCCTGCTCGCAAACCGCACGCGCGCCGAGCCCTTCATGCCTTGGAGCTTCAGGATTCCTTCCGCCCAGCCGGGCAGCTTCGCCGCGACGAGCGTATAGAGGGGCCGCGCGTCGCGGCAGGTCACGGACGTGCGCGCCGAAAAGCCGTCATGAAGGCGTCCCGAGACGATATCGAAGCGCCCCCACCAATCGCGTTCATCGTGTCTCGTGCCGGTCGTCGTGATGTCCGCCAACTCCACACGGCTTCCGGAGATCTCCATATTGTCCTTTTCGACGTCCCATCGCGGGACGGCAAGCCGCCCGGACGCGCGGCCCGCGAGGGTTCCGTCCTTGTACCGCGCGACGACGCGCCCGGCCTCGAAATGGGCTCCCCCCTGGCCGTTGCCGTGGTCGAATCGAAACGTGACGTCTGCCTTGCCGCCGCCCCCCGAGAGGCGCGGCTCCGGCGCGTGGCGAAGATAGTGGTTGAGGCACCGGAGATCCTCGATGCGCCCCTGCGTCCGGGTGCTGCCGGAGATTCTGCGCCAGATCTCCTGGCCTCGGACCTCGTCGGGCGCATAGGGATCGATCAAACAGTCGCCGCGGCCCGAAGCGGCGGAGAGCATCGGCTGGGAGGGCGCGAGCAGGAAGTCGCCGGAGAGAAATTCCACGGCCGCCGGCCCGATCGAGGCGCGAACGTGCGGGCGCAGCATGAAACCGCCCGTCACCCGCGCGCGGCCGCGAAAACGGTAGATCTCGATCCAGATGTCGGGCGTGGGATCGGCGACCAGGTTTTCGACGTGGACGGACCAGTATCGCCGTTTCTCCCTCTCGGAAAGGGGCGGCGGCTCCTTCGTGAGGCTCGTCAGGGGCGGATCGGAGAACCCCGGGATGGATGGGAGGCGCGCGACGTGCGCGACCGAAAGCTCGCTCTTCTTCTGCTTTTCACGCAGCCGGAACACGAGACCCTCGGCGCGAACGCGGGTTGCGTGGAACTGCTTGTGGAGCAGGTCGATGAGAGAGATCGAGATCGTCGCCTTCTCCATCCGAAAGAACCACTGGACGTTGGCGTCGCTGCCGCGCATGCGCAGTCCCCGGATGCGGATCCTTCCGGGGATCCAGGAAGACGCAGCATCGTAGTCGAGAAGGAGTTCCTCCGGATCGCCGTTGACCCACTTACGGAGCAGAGGTGTCGAGACGACGATGTGAATCGCCGCGCAAGAGAGGATGGCGATAGCGATCGCCGCGGAAACGAGGACCATCCAGAACCTCTTCGACAAGCGTTCGACCATGAAGTAAGGCTCCCCTCGCAAAGGACGCGCCAACAGACCGGATTCGAGAGAGATGACCGAGCGGGCGCTGCTCTCCGCTATCTCAACCACATGCACAAGCACCCGGGGCAGTCGATCGCCTACACGCGCGTCAATGGTGTGGCGCCGCCATGGTCCGAGGGGGCCGAGCCGCCGGCCAAGAAGTCGTAGGACTTATCCCCCTCTCCAGGCGGAAGAGGAAGAAGAGTTCCTGAACTTTCCACCCCGGTTCTACGTTGTATCAAGTGATGTCAGCTGCCATTGAGGCTCGCGGCCTGCGCAAGGTCTATCGGTCCGGACTCGGCGGCCGGAGGGTGGAAGCCCTGACCGGAATCGACTTGCGGGTCGAGCCGGGCGAGGTTTTCGGCCTGCTGGGGCCCAACGGGGCGGGCAAGACGACGGCCGTCAAGATCCTTCTGGGCTTGACCCGCGCCTCCGGCGGCGAAGCCTCGATCTTCGGGATTCCGGTTGGGAACCCGGAGAGCCGGCGCCGCGTGGGATACCTGCCGGAAGGACACCGTTTCCCCGGCTACCTGACCGCCCGGCAGACGCTCGCGATTTTCGGGCGAATGTCGGATGTCGGGCCGGAGGACCTTCGGCGGCGCATTCCGAGCCTGCTCGAACGCGTGCGTCTCTCCGAGTGGGCCGACGTTCGCGTCAAGAAATTCTCCAAGGGCATGACGCAGCGGCTGGGCCTCGCGGCGGCCCTCGTGCACGAGCCCGACGTTCTCCTGCTCGACGAACCGACCGATGGAGTGGATCCGGTCGGCCGCCGTGAGATCCGCGACCTCCTCCAGGCGGAGGCGGCCCGAGGCCGCGCGATCCTCTTGAACTCGCACCTGCTTTCGGAAGTCGAGCTGGTCTGCGGGCGGGTGGCCGTGCTGCGCAAGGGCTCGCTCGCGGCGGAAGGAAGAATCGAAGACCTGACGGCGGTCGACCTGACCGCCGAAGCGTCGGCGAAGGCGGTCTCACGCTACAAGCTCGTCGCCTCCGGCGTGGACGACGGTCTGCTCACCGAGCTGCGCGGAACCGGCGCCTCCGTCGAGCGCGTCAACGGCCACTTCGACCTGACCGCGCGCGATGTTGCTCACGTGAATACCGTCGTGGACCGCCTGCGCGCCCGCGGCGCCGAGCTCGAGGAGCTCACGCCGGTGCGCTCGAGCCTGGAAGACGTCTTCGTAGACCTCGTCCGGACGGAACCCGATCCCGGCAGGGAGAACTGATGAGGGCCTGGGCCGCGAGCGTGGAGGAAGTCTTCCGGGAGGCGGCGGCGCGCTGGACGCTCATCGCCTACTTCGCGCTTTCCTCCCTCTTCATCCTGATCTTCGCCCTTGCGGTAAACCTCGACGTCGTCAACGGCGCGCTCGCCGGCGCGAAGCTCTTCGGACAAACCGTCGAGCTGGGGCACCGCTCCATCGACATCGACCGCCTCGTCCTGGGCTTCGAGTCCGGCTTCTCCGGGTTCCTCTATCTCGTCGGCACGTTCCTGGCGCTCTTCGCGACGGCGCACCTGGTGCCGCGGCTTCAGGAGAAGGGGACGGTGGATCTCTACCTCTCCCGTCCCGTCGGAAGAGTGCCGCTTCTCCTGTCGCGTTATTGCGGCGGGATGCTGCTCGCCGCAGCCAACCTGCTGTATCTCATTGGATCGATCTGGCTCATCATCATCTGGAAGACGCACGTCGTGCACGCGCGTTTCCTGCTGGGCGGCGCGACGATCCTGTTCACGATCTCCGCGCTCCTCGCGTTCGCTTTCCTCGTCGGCGTCGTCACGTCCTCCACCGGCGTTTCGCTCATGACAACCTACGCCGTCTTCTTCCTGGCGGCCCTGCTCGCCGCGCACGAGAAGATCGCCGCGGCCATGTCGGCCGAATGGGCGGCGAAGCTCGTCCACGGCCTCTACTGGATCTTCCCGAAGACGGCGGAGCTCGGGCGCGCGACGGTTCAACTCGTCTCGGCGGGCAGATTCAGCAGAATCGGGGTGACGGACCTCTTCGCGGTGTACGGCTCGACGGCCGTGTTCGGTCTGGCCGCCCTGACTCTCTCCTGCTGGCTTTTTTCCAGAAAGGACTTCTGACATGAAAACTTTCCTTTCGCGCATCGGCATCGCTTTTCTCGCACTCGTCCTGTCCTCGGTGGCCGCGCCGCTGTCCGCGGCCTCACGCTCCGGCAACGACCTGCTGTCGCTCGTCCCCGCCGATGCCGCCTCGGTGGCGGTCATCCGGTTGAGCGACCTGCGCGAGAGCCCGCTCGCGGGCAAGCTCTTCTCCGGCGCCGACCACATGACGACGGATGGAGACGCGGCGCGGTTCCTGGAGGAGGCGCAGCTCGATCCGAAGAAGGACGTGGACACCGTCGTGATCGCGGGAAGGGCTTCCGGGGGAAAACACAACTCGCCGACCCTCGCGCTGTTTGAAGGGCGTTTCGATCGCGATCGGCTGGCCGCCGCGGCCGAGGCGCGCGGAGCCGCCCGCAGATCCACGCCCGCGGGAGACTACTTCCTCCTTCCCGAAAAGCACGGGCACGACGAGGAGCACCCGGGCGCGGCGGCCTTCGTCAGCTCGAGCCTCGTCATCGCCGGAACCGAGTCGGCCGTGATACAGGCGCTGGCGGACCGGAAGTCAGGCGGCACGGGCTTCGCGGCCGGCTCCGGTCTGGGCCGTGAGTTGAAGCGCGTGGACCGGGGCGCCTCGGTGTGGGCCCTTGTGGACGTGGCGCGCTACCCTTCGGTCGCGCATCGCAGCGCCCGTGTCAACGTCTCCGGCGACGTCAACGGCGAGCCGGCCATGGCCATCATGGGCGCGATGAAGTCCGTGTCTCTCGTCGCGATCCAGGCCAAGGCGCGCGGCGACTCCCTGGAGATCTCCGCGACCGGTCTCTCGAGCGACGCGGAGACGCGGCAACTGCTGGAGGACTCGCTGCGCGGGTTGATGGCCATGTGGCGGCTCGCGGTGCAGGACAAGTCGCCGGAGCTCGTCTCGGTGCTGCGCAAGTTCAGCGTTTCGAGCGACAGCGAGGCCGTCTCGATCCACGGGACCCTGACCGGCAGCGCGCTGCGGACCCTCTCCCAGAAGAAGCGCCATAGCGACGACTGAGGGAAGAAAACAGATTCTTCCGAGGGGTTAGTATCACCCCTTCATGACGGTCGCCTCCATTCCCTCCTCGGCGGAGCTGCCGGCCGAGGTCGTCCAGCTCATAGAGCAGAAGAACTTCGATGCGGTCGAGGACGCTTGGATGGGGCACATGGAGGAGGAGCCGGAGAACCTCTCATTCTTCTTCGCGGTCGCCTCGGCGGTCAAGAAAAAGGGGGGTGTGGCGTCCGCGCTCTCCTGGCTGCGCTTCCTCGCGGACTACGAGGCGGAGCGGGGAGACGGCGACCGTCAGCTTGCCGTGCTCCTGGAGATCGCGCGGATGTCTCCGACGGACCCGGAGATCCGCAAGGAGCTCGAGGCCGCGCTGCGGACACGGTTTGCGTCTCACCCGGCCCTGGCGGCGGTGTTCGCGCACTTCCCGCTGCAGAGCCCGGCGGACGCGGCGGAGGCCGCGGGGAAGATCGCGCGCTGGTTACGGTTTTCCCCCGGCGAGATCTACTTCATGCCGGGCCGGGGAGCGGGGAGGATCGTGGCGTTGAACCCGGCCCTCGACGTGATCCGCCTGGAGTTCGCCGACGCGAAGCTCCCCCTTTCGCTCGTCAACGCCGAGATGAACCTCTCTTCGCTGCCTCGGGAGCATTTCCTGCGGCAGAAGCTGGAAGAGCCCGAGGCCATGCGAGAGCTCGTCGAGCGGCAGCCCGCCGAGGCGGTCCGCCGGCTGCTCGGGAGTTTCGGGCGCCCGATGACGCTCGCCGAGGTCAAGGAGAATCTCTCGGGCCTGGTTGACGAGTCCCGGTGGGGAAGCTTCTGGGCAACCGCGCGCCGGCACCCGCAGCTCGTCTCCTCCGGCACGGGCAAGTCGGCGATGGTCTCCTGGTCTGCGAGCGCCGGCGAAGCGGAAGATTCCGTCCATCGGGAGTTCGAGGAGGCGGCGCCCGCGCAGAAGATCGAGATCGCGCGCAAGCAAGCGAAACGCTCGAAGGATCTCGCGCGCTTCTTCGGGGAGTCTCTCGCGGCGGAGTCGCGGAGAGCCGCGGAAGAAGGACATCCGGCCCTGGCCTGGGAACTTTCGCAGGCCGCGGTCAAGGTGCTGCCCGGCGAGCCGGAGGTGTTTCCCGCGGCGGAGCTTCTCTCCGGCCACGACCTTCCCTCGGTCATCGCGCAGATCCGCGATCACGTGTCCCGCGAGAAGGCGCTCGAGGCCGTGCGCGCGAGCCGCGCCGACTGGGCGGACCTCTTCGCCGATCGGGTGTTCGAGGAAGACGACGCCCGGGTCCTGACGGTCCTCTTTACCGGCCTCGCGGAGTTTCCCGAGCGGTCCGAGGAGCTCTCCCGCCGCATCCTGCGCTCTCCGCGCCAGGCGCCCCGCGCCTTCCTCTGGCTCTGCGACCGGTTGCGCGCGGAAGGCAAGCCCGCGCCCGGCCACCTCTTCTTCTCGATGCTCGACGCCCTGCGTCAGGAGGAGTTCTCGAGCTACCGCGCCCGGTTGAAGGAGTTGTTCGATCCCGGAGACCTCGCGGTCTCGATCGTCCAGTCTTCAGCCTCGGAGGAGGAGGCGCGCGACTACCTCTCGGCGCTGGAAAGAGCGGGGGGGCTGGAAGAGCACCGGCGGGCTCTCGTCAAGGAAGCGCTCTTGATGAAATTCCCGGCCCTGCGCGGCCCGGCGCGCGAGTACCTCTACTCGACGCCGGAGTCGATCGAGGCGCGGCGGCAGGAGCTGGCGCGCCTGAAGCAGGTCGAGCTGCCGGCCAACGCCGAGGCGATGCGGGTGGCCAAGGACCATGGAGACCTGACGGAGAATTTCGAGTATCACGCGGCGCGGCAGAGGCACGAGTACCTGTCGGCGCGGATCGCGTCGCTGTCGGACGAGCTGTCGCGCTCGAGGGCGCTCGATCCCGCCCGGGTCGACACCTCGGAAGTGCGGGTCGGGACACGAGTGACGTTGCGTGAGTCGGAGACCGGCGCCGCGCGCCCGGCCACGATCCTGGGCCCTTGGGACTCGCGCCCGGAGGAGGCGATCTACTCCTACCAATCGGAGTTCGCGCAGTCGCTCCTCGGAAAACAGCTCGGCGACCGCGTCCAGGTCGGGGAATCGGAAATGGAGATCGTCTCGATCGAACCCTGGCGATGACGGGGAAATGGGGAGTGATCGCCTGGCTGCTCCTGGCCGCCCCGCCACCGCTTGGAGCTGCCGAGGATCCTCTGCATCTGCCCATCGGCGACCCCGCGCGCCGAGACAAGACCGCCCCCCTGGTGCTCGACGCCATCACCGAAACGGCGAGCAGCATGACGATAAAGCCGTCGGAACTGCCGGCCCGGCTCGCTTCCGTGCGGATCCTCTTCGTGGGCGAAGCGCACGTGAGCGTTGAGTCCCACGCCGTCGAGTTGAACGTGATCCGGGAGCTCGTGCGCGCCGGCCGGCGCGTGAGCGTAGGCCTCGAGATGTACCCGGCGGACGCGCAGCAGGCTTTGAACGACTGGACGTCGGGCCGTCTGACCGAGCCCGAGTTCCTCGAGCGGTCCGGGTGGTTTCGCAACTGGAGCTACAACTGGGACTACTACCGCGGAATCTTCGTTTTCGCCCGGGACAACGGTCTGAAGCTCTTCGGCGTCAATGTCCCGCCGGAGCTGGTCTCGACGGTGGGCCGAAAAGGGATCGACGCCCTCGAGCCGGGCCAGAGGGCTCTCCTGCCGGCGCGCGTGGACTGGGACAACGCTGAGTTGAGGCGGCTCTTCCGTTCTTCCTTCGATGGGGACGAGTTCCACGGCTCCCTGCCGGGGGAGATGTTGAACCGCATGGTGCAGGCGCAGGCGACCTGGGACGCCGCGTTCGGCTGGAACGCCGCGCGCGCCGCCAACGCGACGGACGACCCGAAGTCGATCGTCGTCGTGCTGCTCGGCGAGGGTCACGTCTACTACGGCCTCGGCGCGGAGCGGCACGCGCGCCTCTGGTTTCAGGGGAGGACGGCGACACTCGTGCCCGTGGCGATCTCCAACCGGGAAAAGGGCCGGTGCGCCATCGAGTCCGTTCAGGCGTCGCTCGCGGACTTCGTCTGGGCCGTGCCCGATGAGGACGCGACGCTCTATCCCCCTCCCGGCTTCTCTACACGATGGGTCCAAACTGAGAACCTGCCGGAGGTGATCCAGGTCGACAAGAAGTCCGCGGCGCTGCGGGCGGGACTCAAAGTCGGAGACCGGTTGGTGGAGCTCGACGGCCGGCCCACGTCCGATCGGGAAGCGATACATCGCGCCTTCGCGGGGAAGAGATGGGGTGACAGCTCTCGACTCACCGTGCGCCGCGGGAAGGAAACGGTCTCCCTCGAGTTGCTGCTCCGCCGGGAGCGCCCGGAACCCTGCAAATCGAAGACCTAGCTCAGCGTAACTGAGCCTGGCCTGCGAACTCCAGCCGAGATTACCGAGGGAGCCCGAGACTTCGTCGGAGCTCCGAGGCTCGCGCGGGATCCACCCGCTCGAGGCGGGCAAGGTACTGAAGAGCTCCGGTGGTGTCCCCCACCGCGGCGCGCGCGGCAGCCGCACCGTGGAGCGCCAGCGGGTAGTCCGGCGAATGCGAGAGGGCGGTTTCGTAGGCCTGGAGTCCCTCCGGGAGACGCCCGAGCTGAAGAAGCGCAAAGCCCAGATTCACCCACCCGTCGGTGTTCGCGGGGTCGAGGCGAAGATTCTCGCGATATGCCTCCATCGCTTCCGCGTGACGCGAAAGAGACATGAGCGCGACCCCCTCGTTGTAGTAGGCCATCTCATAGTCAGGCCTGATCCGGACCGCTTCTTGGAAATAGGGAAGGGCTCGCCGCGGATCGTTGCGCGAGAGCCAAAGGTTACCCAGGTTATTCGACGCCAGCCAATTTTTCCTGGTGACCCGGATGGCGTGCGTGTACAGGCTTTCGGCGTCACGCCAGGTGCCGACCTGCGCGAACGCCAGGAGGCCGAGCGCACCGATCACGAGGAGGCCGGCCCCTGCGGCCATGAGGGCGGAGATCCTGTGCTCCCTGACCCGCGCCCGGACCTCCCACACGACCGCGATGAAGATCCCGATCATCGGCACGTACGCGTAACGGTCGGCCCGCGCCTGAGACCCGACCTGGACGAGGCCGGAGACCGGCGCAAGTGCGACCAGGTACCACGCCCAGCCGAACAGGAGCCACGGTCGGGTCCGCCGCGCCGCCACCGCCAGTGCCGTGATCGCGATCAGGAGGATCGCCGCGCCGGCGGCCGGCACGAGGCTGGTCCTCTCCCCGAGCGACGCGGGGTGTGGATAGAAGCAGGCCAGCCGCACCGGCCAGGCCGCGTCGCGCAGATACGCCACGCAGGACACCAGCGCGTTGGAGATCCGTGCGCCGATCGGGAAGTTGCCTCCGGGCGCGATCGCCTTCCACTTCGATTGGGCGAGGACGGTCGCGGCGCTGGCCGCGGCGACCAGCGCGAAGAGGGGCGCTTTCTCGAGAAGCAATGCGCGGCGCCGTCCAGGGTCGCCACATCGCGCGAGAGGCCAGAAGTCCATGACGAGGAGGAGCAGCGGAGCCGAGACGAGCATCGGCTTGGCCAGAAGGCCCAGAGCCAGCAGCAGCGCGACGAGGAAGCCTCGCCGGACTCCGCCCTTCCGGGTCCAGCTAACGTAGGCGCCGATTGCCAGTAAGAGAAATAGCGTGGAGAGGACACTCTTGCGTTGGGAGATCCAGGCGACGCTCTCGACGTTCAAGGGGTGAACTGCGAAGAGCGCCGTGACCATCGCGCTCGGCCAGAATGCCGACGTGGCGGCTCTCAGCAGGAGAAAGAGGATGATGGCATTGCCCGCGTGGAAGGCCGCGTTGACGAGATGGTGCGGACCGGGCCAGGGTCCGAAGAGCTGAACGTCCAGCATGTGCGAGATCCAGGTCAGCGGGTGCCAGTTGGCGCTGTGGAACGCCGTCAAAGCCCACCCGATCCCGCTCCCGGTCAAGCCCGCGAGGACGTTCGGGTTCGCGTAGACGTACTCCGCGTCGTCGAAGTCCAGAGAGTCAAAGTTGCCGGAAGGCGCGTAGACGACCGCGACGAGAAGCGTCAGTCCGAGCGCGACGACCCACGGAGATACACGCTGTTCGCTCCGCCGGCTCATGTCATCCTGAGCGGAGCGAAGGATCTGCTTCGTGGCATCGGAATCGAGATCCTTCGTTACTACGCTCCTCAGGATGACAAGGAGGGGAGTGGCGCGCAGGACGACAAGGGTTGGTGCTCAGGACAATGAGGAGGCGACTGCCGTTGCCGTCACTTCGACAGCTTCGCGTCCTCGATGATGGCGGAGTACGTGTAACCGGCGCCCAGATCGCGGTCGAGTTTCACGATGCCGCGCACGAGGATCACGTCGCCGACAGCGGCGGTCGCGGTCGTTGTCACCGTAATGTCGTCGTCCTTCTTCTCGCGGGAGCCGGAGCCGTCGCGCAGGTGGATCCAGTTCTTGCCCATGACTTCCGGCGTGTACTTGACGACCTTGCCCCGGACGGCGACTTCCTTGTCCTTCAGGGCGGCTCTCTGGGCGAAGATCTCCGCCACGGTCTTACCGCCCTGGGCTTTGGCGACCTTGATCGGGCCCACGTCGGAGGGCCCGGTTCCAGCGGCAGAGTGCTGCGCGACCATCGCTGCCCGCATGTCGGCCTGCGACGGAGCGGCCTCTCCGATACCCGAAGAAGCCGGAGCGAGCGTCCCGAAAAGGATTCGCTCGAACTTGCGGTGGAGGGTCTTGCTCTCGAAGTTCTCCATCGGGACGCCGTTGAGGACGGTGGCGGCCGAGCCCTTCTTCACCCTGGCCTGGTTCACGGCCGCCCAGACTTCTCCTCCGGGCGTCTTCAAGAGCATGTACGTGTAACCGCCGGCGTCCATCGTCTCGAGAATCGTGCCGGTCACCGCTGAAGCGGCGGGAGCCGGCACAGACTTCGCCGCGGCGGGCGGCTTCTTCGCCGCCTGATCCGCGAAGAGCGGAACCGCGGCGCAAACGGCGGCCAGAGCGCACGTCAGGAGAGCGGATCGCATGAAAGTGTCTCCCTTCCTCATGATTTCGTGTCTTTCAAGAATTTGCGGATGCCGGAGTTGCTGATCACGATCGTGGAGGCCTCGCGCAACTTCTTCACCCACAAAGCGCGCGCCTCGCGCTGCTTCTGCTCGAGAAGCCTCTTGCGGATCGGCTCCTTCGCCTCCTCGAGGCCCAGGGGTCGCTCCGGCGTGATCTTCGAAACTTTGATGAGGTGCCAGCCGAACTTGGATTTCAGGGGCTCGGAGACCCGCCCCTCCTCGAGCGAGAAGACCTTCTCGAACTCGGCCGACGCGTCCTTTTTCGTGATCCACCCGAGGTCCCCGCCGGCCTTGACGGACGTCGTGTCCGTCGAGTGTGTCCCGACGAGCGACACGAAGCTCTCGCCTTCCTCGATCTTCTTGCGGATCTCCTGGGCCTCTTCGAGCGACGGGACGACGATGTGCGCCACGCGGCGCTTCTCGGGCGAGGTGAACTCTGCGGCGTGGCCTTCGTAGTAGGCGCGAATCTCCGGGTCGGTCACTTTCGCGTCTTTCAGGATGTAGTCGGCGTAGAGGGCGCGCTCCATCAGGTCGTCGCGGTAGAGGGCAACGGCCCTGGCAACTTCCGGGACCTTCGCGATGCCCCGCGCCTGCGCTTCGAGCTTCGCCAGCGGCTCGTTTACCGCCTGCCGCAGGCGGTCCTCGACCTCCGAGCGGAAGCGGCCGGGCAGCAGACCCGCGACCTCCTGCCAGTCCACCTGCCCCACAAAGGTCTTGACCGTGAGACTGCCGCCGTCCCACGACGCGATCGGCTCGTCCCCCTTCTTCTGCAGCGCGTCGTGAAGCCCCTCCGGGCCCAGATCGATGCCAGAGCGCTTGACGTGGTACTTGCTCCACAGGAAATCCGTAAACTCCCGCCGCCGCTGATCGAGCTTTCGCTTCTTCAGGATCGCGTCGATCCGCTTCTCCGCCTGTTCGAAAGGCGGACGTTCCGCGGGGACGAGCTCCACGAGCTGGACGATCTCCCATCCATCCGCCGTCGGAAACGGCGCGCTCGTCTCATCCGGCGCCAGGCGGCCGACGGCCTGCTCCCATCCGGGGTCCATCGCTCCCCAGCCCAGCAGCGGCAGCCTCCCGCCGTAGATCCGCGAGGCGGCAATCGAGCACTGGCGGGCGAGCGCTTCGAAGTCCGCGCCGGCCGCGAGCCTCTGGAAGACGGATTCGGCCTCCTTCTCCGTGTCGAGCGTGATCTCGCGCGCCCGGTAGAGCATCGTCGTCTGCGTCTGCCAGGCAGTGCGGATTTCCTCGGGCGTCGACTGCGCCTTCTCGTCGATCTCCTTCCGGACCAGGAAATCGGTGGCCGTGCGCTCCTCGAAGTCGCTGACCGCCTTCTTGATGTCGGCCTGGTTCTGCAGGTCGAGGCGCTGCGCCTCCTGAACGAGGAGCCTCTGGTCTATGACGATCTCCAGGAACTGCCGGGTCTCGGAATCGCCGAGCAGGAACTTGCCGTGGCCGCCGTGGCGCCGGGTGAACTCCGCTTTGAGGTTTTCGCCGGTGATCGCTTCCTCGTTGATCTTCGCGAGGTACGACGAGGAGACGCAGCCCGCGGCAAGGAATGCGGCGAGAGCCGCGGGAAGGCCGGCGAGGACGAGGCGCTTCACGGAGCCCCCGGGCGAGCCGGGCTCGCGCCCGCCAGCGTCACCGTCTTGCCGTTGTCGCGGTTGTCGCTCGCCGTGAAACCGCCCGCGACGTGCTTCGCCGTGATGTTGGCCGTAGTCGTTGCCACCGAGTCCAGCACGTAGTTACGGGCATCGGCGCCGGACAGGCTCGCACCCTGGAGACCCACCGTCTTGCCGGTCCCGACGTTCTTGTCGCTGAACGTCGCCGTGCCACCCGACAGGCTGACAGCGTCCCCGGCGTTCGTTCCGTTCAGAGACCGCGTCAGCACGGTCGCGGAGGTGCTTCCGTCGTACACCTTGTCGCTCGCCGTGAAACTGCCCGTGATGTGCTTGGCCGTGACGTTGGCCGTCGTCGTCGTTGACGTCGAAGAGAGCGCGTAGTTGCCCGAGGCGCTGCCCGACAGGCTCAGACCTGTCGCCGTCACCGTCCTGCCCGTCCCCACGTTCTTCGTGTCGAAGTTCGCCGCCGTCACCATCAGACTCACATCGCTCGCATCTGTCGCCAGCACCCCAGCCGGCGTCTGGCCGGAGAGCGTTGCCGCTGTCGTTCCGTCATACACCCTGTTGTTGGCCGTGACGTGGGGAGTTACGGACTTGGGCGCGATGTCCGCGTACGCCGTCGGCTGCGTCAGCGTGTAATTGCTCGCATCGCCCCCCTTGGTCGTCAGACCCGACACCGTTACGGTCTTGCCGGTCCCGACGTTCTTGTCCGCAAACATACCCTCCGCGCTACTCATGTTCAGCGAGTCGTCGTCGCCGCTGACCTTGTTCACCAATGCCGCCCCGCTGGTGGTCAGGCTCGCCGCAGGCGTCCCGTCGTAAATCTTGTTGTTGGCGGTCACACCCGACACCGTCAAAGTTCTGGCCGTGATACCCGCCGTCGTCGTCGCCGAGGTCGAGGTCACCACGTAGTTGTCCGCCGCAGCGTCGGTCAGACCCACCGAAGCCGTCACCGCCTTCCCCATACCCACGTTCTTGTCCGAAAACGCGCTGCTGGAGGCCAGGCAGCCGACGTTGCCCGTATCCGAGGCAATCACCCCGGTCAGTGCGCAGTTCGTGATCGCCGCCGCCGTGCCGTCATAGACCTTATCCGACGCTGTGATCGACGCCGTTACTGACTTCGGCGTAATGTCGGCCGTCGTCATCGCCATCGTCGAGGTCAGTACGTAATTGCCCGAGGCGTTGCCCGAGAGAGTGATCCTGCTCGCCGTTACGGTCTTCCCGGTGCCGGCATTCGCGTCGGAGAAGGACGCGTTCGCGGCCGAGCAGCCCACGTTGGCGGAGTCGCCGGCCAGCACGCCGGAAAGCGTGCAGGACGCGATCGAGGCCGAGTTTGTCCCCTCGTAGGTCTTGTTGGACGCCGTCACGCTCGCCGTCACCGGCTTCCGGTTGATGTTTGCCGTGGTCGTGGCCGTCGTCGAGGAGAGCGCGTAGTTGCCCGAGGTGTTGCCCGAAAGAGCGATCCCGCTCGCCGTCACGGCCTTGCCGTCGCCGGCATTTGTGTCGGAGAAAGACGCGCTTGCGGCCGAGCAGCTCACATTGGCGGAGTCGCCAGCCAGCACTCCCGACAGTGTGCAGGACGTGATCGTGGCCGTCGCGCTGCCGTCGTAGGTCTTGTTGGACGCCGTCGCGCTCGCGGTCACCGGCTTCCGGTTGATGTTTGCCGTGGTCGTGGCCGTCGTCGAGGAGAGCGCGTAGTTGCCCGAGGCGCCGCCCGAGAGAGTGATCCCGCTCGCCGTCACGGTCTTGCCGTCGCCGGCATTCGCATCGGAGAAAGACGCGCTCGCGACCGAGCAGCTCACATTGGCCGAGTCGCGGGCCTGCACGCCCGACAGCGTGCAGGACGTGATCGTGGCCGTCGCGCTGCCGTCATAGGTCTTGTTGGAAGCCGTCGCGCTCGCCGTCACCGGCCTCCGACCCCGCCCCTTTGCGTTGTCGGCGGCGCGGACCATCTCGGCTGCGACCTGATCCGCCAGCGTCACGATGTTGGATATCGCGCCGAGCTCCAGGAGGCTCTCATAGTCCCTGCCGGACCGAGACAGCCGCGAGGTCCAGACGATCCGGCCCGCGGCGGCATCCACCAGCGCCAGATCCAGGTCCAGCTCCGGCGGAACGGCTGCGTTGCGGGGCGAGCCGTCCTTGAAGACGTAGATCGTGCCGCGCAGGAAGAGGCTCGTGCCGAGCGCCTTGGAGAGCTTCGCCAGCTCCGCCGGATCGCCCGTCTTGACGCCTCGCACCCCCGAGGCCGCCATCGCCTCGCGGAAGTTGCCCGGCTCGACCACCCGAAAGGTCTTCGACGCCCCCAGCCGCTGCGAGAGCAGCTCCCCGACCGCGCGCGGGGCAAATCGCGCCGAAGAGCGGTTCTCTAACGGCAGCAGGCAGATCGTGTGCACGCGGCCGGATTCGAGCGTCGAGGCGCGATATGTGACGGGACCTGCGCGCGCCAGCGGCCGCGCCCGCGCGGAGACGAGCTTCGCGCTCTTGCCCGGGGCGGGGAAGTTCCGGAGCAGCCGCTCGACCGCCTTCTCCGCGATCGCGGCAGTCGAGGAGACGCGGCCGAGACCGAGCAGGCCCTCCGTTTCCTCGCCGGAGAGAGCGGCCACTCCCGCCCAGGCCACACCGCCATCGGTCCTCAGCATTCGCGCGGAGAGTCCCACGATCGCATTCTCTCCCTCGGCGAAGCTGTAAACCGTGCCGAAGATCACGGCCGAGGCTCCAAACTTCGACAGCAGCTTCTCGCGCACCCGGCCCGAGAGAGAGTCGAGGTACCGCACACGCTCGGCGGCGAGAAACGCCTCGACTTCGTCGGCGGGTGCCGTGCTGTAGCCCTTCCGGGCGATTCTCCGGCAGAACGAGGCCGCGATCTCGGAAGGGGCGCGCTCGACGCCGGAGAGGTTCGTAAAGGGCAGCACGACGACGGTCTCCGTGCCGGCTCCGCTCAAGGGGGCGGTGAAAACCGCGAGAAGCGCGGTGGCTGCCAGGTCTCGGGGCGGTTTCATGCCGTCACTTCACCAGTGTCGCCAGCTCTTCGCGGATGAGCTGGCGGGCCGCTTCCGTCAGGGACTGGCCGCCGATTCCGAAGAGCCGGGCCGAAGCCGAGGCTCCCGACTTCGTACGGCTCGCCGACCACACCGTCACGCCGGTCTGGGACTCGACTAACCGGAGCTGGATCGTCACCTCCGGCGTCGGGGTCGAGCCCGACCTGGCCTCCGCGTAGTCCACGACGGCGCCGATGAAGATCCCCTGGGCCTTCAGAGTCTCGCCGAGCTTCTTCAAGTCGGCGGGCCCGAGGGCCTCGACCTGCTCGATGCGCGACGCCCGCAGCGACTGAGTGACCTGGCCCGGCTCCACGACCTCGAAGGCCTCGGACGCGAGCAGCTCCGTCAGGAAGAGCTTCTGGACCTTCTCACCCGCCGTCCGCTCCTGGGTCAGGTTCTCGAAAGGCAGGACCGCCACGCGCCGGATCGAGCCCAGGTCCACGTTGGGGTGAAGATACTTGGTCGTCGAGGACGCGCATCCGGCGCAGAGGAGCGATACGGCGAGCGCCAGCGCTTTCGCACCCGGTCCCGGCCGGAGTTCCATTCTCGTTCTCACGAAGCCTTCGAGGGGCTCATAGTGTCAAGGTCAGCGTCGCGTAGAACTGTCTTGTCGAGGTCTTCGTCGTCTGACCGGGGACCGTGGACGTGAGCGTCAGCCAGTTGTAGTTGACGTCCAGAATCGCGTGGGGATTGATCTGCCAGTGCGGCAGGATCTGGATCCGTCGAAACCGGTGCGAAAACCCGTTGGTCTCGATGTCGTCGTCGTAGATCGTCCCTATGCCGATGGTGCCGCCGGCGAAAGGGTACCACTCGACCCGGTACGTCTCCGTCGTCCCGGAGACGAGCGTTCCCCCGACGTACCCGAGCCTGCCGGAAAGAAGCAGCCGGCTGCTCGGCCGGTAGTACAGCTCGCCGTAGTAACGCTCGTTGTTGCTCTCGAGCGTACCGAGCGCGGCCGCGCCCTCCCCCTCGTAGCGCGTCTTGAGGAGATTCGCTGAGAGATTGAGCCGGAGGCTCCGCGTGAGCTGGATGTAGCTGTAGCCGGTCAGGAACGTCTGCAGCGACTGAATCTTGTTGGTGACATCGTCCTGCCGGGCGGTCCCGAAGTCCGCATAGACGTCGAACGTGCGGTACAGGCGGGCATATTGGTGAAACCGCAACGTATCGGTCGTGATGTTCTGCGCGTTCCTGTCAGACGTGCGGCTCGCCTCAACCGTCGAGCTCAGGCTCGGCGTGAAGGCGTACAGAGCGGTCGCCCAGTAACCCATGAGCGATTCCGAGAACCCGCCTCCCGTCCTGGCGCGGCGGTCCTCGTAGCGGAGTGTCAGGTCGAGCCCCGACAGGGTCTTCCCCTCCAGCGTCACGAGCTGGTCGCTGTCGAGCGAGCCGTACTCGGCCTTGCCCTGCGGTGAGGTGTGAAAGTCGTTCAGGAGGCCGTAGTACGACAGCGTCAGCCAGTTGGTCAAGCGGCCGGTGACCTGCGCGGTGCCGGTGACGATCCGCAGATCCGTGCGCTTGGACTCGCCGGCCGCGAAGGCCGTGTGGAAAAAGACCTGCACCTCCGTCACGAACGTTTCGACGGAGTTCGTCCCGAAGTTGACGATCTTGAAGAAGCGCGCGGTCGTCTGCACGAAAATCACGTCGTAGGCCGAGAGGGTGGTGACGAAGGTTGTCGCCGCCTGTCCCGGAGCGGGCGTCCAGTCCAGGCCGTTGGCGCTCGTGTACACGTCGAATCGCACGAGGCCGCCGATCTTGACATTGTTCCCGGCGGAGTCCCGCACGAAGACGCGGAAGGCATCGAGGCCGACGAAGTGCTGCAAGTCTATGGCGATGTTCTCAAACGACATGCCCGCTGGCCCGAGAGGGACCCCCGCGCTCTTGGCGAAGTCGCCGTCGATCAACGCCGGCGCAGAGATGGGGGGCACGTCGCGGGAGTCGAGCGGCGTCTCGTCGTGCGAAAGGAGAGCGCTCACGGGCTGAACCCGCGTCGGCACTGAAACCGCCTGATTCTTCGTGTCATCCTGGATTCGCGTGAAGCCCACGACCGCGTTCGCGCTGGCGGAGAGCCGGCCGTTGAAGAAGGAGTTCTGGTACTGACCCTGCCCCTGCAGGTCGGAAGTCTTCCGCGAGAAACCCGAGGAGTTCAAATCCAGTGTCTCGTAGTGCGCCGTTTGTCCGAGGGTGAAGGTGGGGCGGGTCAGGGACAGCGACTCGAAGGCGACCTTGTCGCTCTGGTCGATTCCCGCGAACGGGTCCTTCTGCACGCGCTCTTCGCCCTGGACCGAGAGCGACGGGAAGTCGTCAGGGATCCAGTTGAGCGAGGCCGTGGAGCGTTCGAAGCGCCTCTTCGCCTGCAGATCGTTGAAGCTCGAGCGCGTGTCGTAGAGATCGTATGTGCCGTGGATCTGGATCTTGGGCAGCGTGTACGTCAGCTCCGCGCCAGGCTGGAGCTGCCAGTATGTCGTGTCGGTGCGGAAAATCCCGAGGTCCGTCGTGCCGTTGTTTCCCTCGCCGCGAAAGGAGAGCCGCAAGCGCAGCGGATCGGTGACGTTCCTCTGGAAGCGCAGGTCGTAGGTCTGATGGACTCCGCTCGAGTCGAGGTTGTCACTGCCGAACATCTGGTGGGAGACGATCGCCCGGCCGAAGAGGTCCTCCTGGGCCAGGACCGTGCTCGCGGCCGCTCCGCAGGCCGCGGCGAGCAGCGAGGCAGCGACCCGGCGCGGAAACCTACCTCGCATAATTCACCGTGTAGGTCGCGGGCCCGTGGCAGGTCGCCGCGCAAGTGCCGCCTGTCGAGGTCTGGCTGTAGGACACGACGCCGGGATTGCGGCCCGTGGCGACCAAGGCAGGCACTGTCGCGCTGCCGTGGCTCTCATGGCAGGCATAGCACGTGATTCCCTGCTGTCCGACGTGGAAGGCGTGGCCGCTCGCCGTCTTTGGCAGGTTGAACCGGCTGTCGCCCTGCACTGTATCGGGAGCGCTGCGGTCGGCATAGACAGAATAGTTGTGGCAGTCGAAGCAGAGATCGGACGAAGAAGACGGCCCACCGGCCGCGGCCGGATAGTTCTTCTTGAGAATGTGCGCGTAGGCCGAGCCGTGTGCCCCGCGTACGGTCCCGTCGTCGCTCGAGTGGCAGTCGGTGCAGGAGGTCAGCCGCCTCGAGTCCCAGCCGTTGGCGAACGCGCCCGGATGGATGTTGTTGCTCCCCGCGCCCTCGACGGGATGAAAGGACTTGTTGTTGGGGTTGAAGAGCGTCGCCAAGTCAGACTGGCCCGCGGGCTGTGACGTCCAGGAAGAGTGGCATTTGAAGCAGATCTCGTACTCGTTGGGCGAGAAGGTGTCACCGGGGCCCGAGTACGTATAGGAGGGCCTCGTCCCTGGCAGGCCGTTGACGACGCGGATGCGCGAGACTCCGATCAGGCGATTCGAGGCCAGAGGAGGCGTCGGCGGAAATCGATCCGTCTGCGCGACGTGCGGGTTGTGACAGTCCACGCACTCGGAATGCCGGTTGTTGGAAGGCGCCGCTCCGAACTTCGATGAGTCGCCTCCCTCGGCTTCGTCGTGTTTGCCGGAGAGCGCGATGGGATGCCGGTAGGACTTTGCGAATTGCGAGGCCACGTTGGACTGCGCGGGCGAGCCGTCGTGGCAGGCGAGGCAGAGCGCCTCCTCGCGGGCAAACGTCATCGCGGGGATCCGGCCCGAGGCGTCCGAGGAGCCGTGAGGATCATGGCAGTTGACGCACTTTCCGGCGTCGGAGGAGAAACGCCCGGGCGGCGTCGGCCCCGGCCAGACCATCGAGCCTGAGAGGCCATGGGAGGAGTTGTTGTAGGGGACGCTGCCCTGGTAGATCGAGAGCGATCCAGAGATGTTGTGGCAGGTAAAGCAGAGCGCGTTGTCGTTCTGCGCGAAAAGCAGATACGGCCAGGGGCCGCCTGTCGGCACTCCCTGGCGGCTGGCGTGCTCGTCGTGGCACTGCGAGCACTCGCCGCGCGCCTCCTCCGAGAGGCGCTGGACCCCGTTGAGCGGGTCGCCGTGCTTTGTATTTCGATAGACGCCGCCGGCCGCGACGGCCTGAGCCGAGAGCGCAACGGCGGCAAGAAATATCCCCACCCTCGCCCGCCTTTCGCCTTCCGCCTTCCGCCTTCCGTTCCCGTTCATTTGTTGTGGCATTGCTGGCAGGTTGAGGTCAGCGTCGCGCCGTCGGAAAAGAAAAGCGCCGCGCGGTTGGCCGAGCCGTGCGCCTTGTGGCAGGAGAGACAGAACACCTGGTCGTCGAGTGAAGGCACGACGTCGTCGTTGGGGTTCTGGACGGGGACGCGGTTTGTGATCGGTCCGTTGAACCACAGGGTGAAGTCCGCATGCCGGCTCGGCGCGATCGTTAAGTCCTGGGGATGGCGGAACCACGGGCTGCCCGTCCCCTCCTGGCTGGAGGTGCGGCCGTGAAACTGGCCGTGGCAGGCCCCGCACCACTCCGAGATCCCGCTCTTGTAGGTGACGTTGCTGCCGGCGTAGACCTGAGTGGGGTTCGTGCCGTTGGGCAGGACGGTCTGCTTCGCCATGACCGAGATGGACGCCTGGCCCGTTCCCGCCGGGTCCTTGCGGAGGTTCCTGTAGTTGGCGCTGCCGTGCGGGTCGTGGCAGGTCGCGCAGACGAGCGTCATCGGCTGCGAGCCGCCGGGCGGAGTCAGAGGGTTGGCCGGCGCGAGGACATGCGCGGTGCCCGCCGGCTGGGAGAACTGCGTCGGGAAGAAGCCGGCGGCCGGGTTCGCGACGTAGGAGACGGGAGCCACGACGTCCGGGGCGGAGGCGTCCGTCCCGTCGTGACAGTAGAGGCAGAGCGAGAGCGTCGTGGCGTGCCGCAGGAGCCGGGGCGCGGGATTTGGATCGTTGTCGTAGCGCATCGGCTGGCCGCCCGCGCTGTTGTGCATCGTGTGGCAGTCGCTGCAGACGAGACCGGCGCCCGAATGCCAGTCGCCGGAAGCCGCGAATCGCGGTGTCATGAACATCAGCGCGGCCACGAGAGCGGCGATCCCGACGCGTGAGGCTCGCCGTTGCCGGGCCACGGGCCTCAGTCGGCGGGGCCCGCAGACAGGCCTCGGCCCGGCGCGCTCTCCGGCTGCACATTGGAATTCGGCCGGTCCTCTGTCTCCGCGAAGACCTGAACCCGGCTATTGCCCTTCTCGACGACGAAAACACGGCCGGAGCCGTCCGTGGCGACGCCGGCGGGAAACGCGACCTGTCCGACCCTGTTGCCCAGGCCGCCGAACCGGTCGAGGAAGTGACCCTCGCCGTCGAAGAATTTGATCTCGTGACGGAGGGTGTCGATCACGACGATACGCCCCTGGGAATCCAGCGCGACGGACTGGGGCAGCGAGAAATTCTGGATCCCCATGTCGTGCGCGCCCCATCCCCGAACGAAGTCGCCGCGCCTGTCGAAGACCTGCACGGAGAGGACCTGAGCGTCCGTGACGACGATCCGATCCTTGTCCACGGCGATTCCGGTGATGGACTGGAACTGTCCCGACCCGGTTCCGCACTCGCCCAGGCGCAGGCGCGGCTTGTGGTCCGGCGCGAAGACGAGGACGCGGCAGCTCTCGTTCTCGCCGACGTAGAGGTTCCCGTCGGCGTCGAACGCCAGCGCGCCGAAGACGGGTTTTTCCCCGACGCCCGGGAGCTGGAGCGGACCCAGGTACTGTCCGCGGTGGCTGAAGACCTTGATCTTGCCGCGGTCGTTATCGAGGAGATAGATGCGGCCGCTGGCATCCACGGCCACTCTCCCGGGCTCACGCAGCTCGTCGCTCCCGAAGGCAAAGACCGGCACGCCCTCGGGGGTGAAGATGCCCACCAGGTTGTTCTTCGTGTCGGCCACGAAGACTTCGCGGGCCTTCGGCTCGAAGAAGACCGACGTCGGCTCCAGGAACTCCCCCTCGTAGAGATGCTCGGAGAAGATCGCCGTCGGGCGAAGGAAGAACTTCGGCGCCGCGGCGGCCGGCGCCGGTGCCGCGTTCCCGGCTGGTCCTTCGGACGCGCTCGCCGCCGCGACAAAAGCCGTGGCTACGACGGCGGCGAGCAAGGCCGTCCGGGTCAATGCCCGCCTCCCGGCGCCGCGGCTCCGGTGGTCCTCTTCCGCTGCCGTTCTTCCTCCGGGTTGTCCTTGTGGCACTGTATGCAGAGCGCGCGGCTCGGACTGGCGGTCAAGAGCGCGACGTACTGCGTGCCGTGCGGGTTGTGGCAGGAGAGGCAGGTCATCATCTCTCCCGTGCGCGGGTCGTTGACCCCCGGCCCGTAGGGGTGCGCGAACTGGCTGTGGCTCTTGTGGCAGTCCTTGCATAGCTCGACCCTCGCGGCCTTGAGCAAGGGCTTCTGGTCCGAGGAGTGCGGCGCGTGGCATCCCGTGCACTCCTTGACCGGATGAGTCGAGAGGGCCGACGAGAGCTGCCTGGCCATGTCCTTGTGACAGGAGAGGCAGAGCGTGCGCTGGTCGCGCGCCCGCACGAGACCCTTCTCGTCGGACGCGTGCGGCGTGTGGCAGTTGACGCAGCCCTTCTCCATGGCCTTGTGGGCGTCGGGCTTCGCGGCGGCGAGCTTGACCGCCGAGTGGCACCGGACGCAAAGGTCCGTCGCCTTGGCGGCCATCTGCTGCGGCGTGCCCGCGCTCGGCGTGTGGCAGCGTGTGCACGTCGCGAAGACCTCGTGGGGCTTGGACCGGATGAGCCCGGCCTGTTGAGAGGCGTGCGGGTTGTGGCAGTCCACACAATCGGAGTTGGACGTCACCAGACCCTTGTGCGCCTGCGAGACCTTGGGGCTCTTGATGTCGTGGCACTTCAGGCAGAGCGGCCCGGTCGCGGCGAGGAGCTGGTTGGGCTGCGCCGACGCGTGCGGGTCGTGGCAGGCGGCGCAGTTGCCTTTGCCGAAGGGACCGTGGACCGTCTTCGAGGCGAGGAGCGTCTTCTCCTTCGCGTGACAGGAGAAGCACAGGTCGCTGCCTTTCTTGACGAGCCCTTTCGCGTTGGCGGCCGAGTGCGGGTCGTGGCACTTGACGCACTCGCCGTTCTTGACGGGAGTGTGGACGGCCTTCCTGGCGAGGTCCGCCTTGACCGTCGCGTGGCAGCCCACGCATAGGGCCGCTCCGGCTTCGTTGACGAGGTGCCTTTCCTTCGAGGCGTGCGGCGTGTGGCAGGAGGTGCACTCGCCCTGCCTGGCCGGGGCGTGGGACCAGGCCGCCTTCTTGAAGCGCTCCGCGAAATCGGAGTGGCAGGCCGCGCACAGCTCGGCGGGCTTGCCCGACAGTGCCGGCGCCGACGCCGTCTTCTCGGCGGTGGCGGGCGGTTTGTGGCAGGAGGCGCAGTCCCCATCGGCGAAAGGCGGATGGCTGACCGCGTTCAGGAGCCCTTTCTTGCCCGAGACGTGCGGATCGTGGCAGGAGAGGCAGTCCGCCTTCGCGACCGAGTAGCCCTTGTGCGCCTTGACGAAGGGGGCCTCTTCCACCTTGTGACAGCTCGCGCAGAGCTGCTGCACGGGCTTGACGAGAAGGGCGGGCTGCCCCGACGTGTGGCCGGCGTGGCAGTCGAGGCACTTTCCTTCGGAGACCGGCTTATGCAGGGCGGCCTTCTTCTGCTTCAAGCGCGCGTCGAGCTTCGTGTGGCAGGAGAGGCAGAGCAGGCGGACGTTGTTCGTCAGGAAGGCCGCGTTCCTGGAGCCGTGCGGGTCGTGGCAGCTCTCGCAGGCGCCCGCGCGCACGGGCTGGTGGACGGAGCGCGCCTTCGTAAGGTCGGCCGGGACCGTCGTGTCGTGGCAGTTCTTGCAGAGGGCGCCGGTCTGGTCCTTGAGGAGGCGCGCGCGGCCCGCCGCGTGCGGGTCGTGGCAGGAGTCGCAGGCGCCCTCGGCAAACGGGCTGTGCGCCTTGCCCGACGCCGCCTGCCGCCGCTCCTTCATGTCGGCATGGCAGGAGAAGCACAGCTCTCCGGCCGACTTGGAGAGAAGCTTCGCCTGGTCTGTCGCGTGCGGGTCGTGGCAGCTCGCGCAGGCGCCCTCGCGCACAGGGGCGTGCACGAAGGCCTTGGCGAACTTCGCCTTCTCCGCGGTGTGGCAGGAATAGCAGAGCTCCCCTCCCGCCCGGGCCGCGAGCTTGGGCTCCCCGCCGCCGTGCGGCACATGGCACGCGGCGCATTCACCCGCCTTCGCAGGCGCGTGGACGACTTTCTTCGCCAGCCACTCCTTGGCCTTGGCGTGGCAGCTCGCGCAGGCCGCGACGCCCGTCGCCTTGAGCAACTTCTTCTCAGCGGCGGCGTGCGGGGCGTGGCAGGAGGTGCACTCTCCCTGCGCGGCCGGCTTGTGCGGCACCTTGCCCGCGACCTGTTTGCCCACGTCCTCGTGACAGGCAAGGCACAGCTCCTTCTGCGGCGAAGCGAGCAGCCCCCTGCGGTCCGAGGCGTGCGGGTTATGGCAAGAGGTGCAGTCGCCTCCCTTGAAGGCCTCGTGAACGACCGGCTTCTTCAACTCGGCCTGCTGGTCCGAGTGGCAGTCGAAGCAGAGCTGCGGCTGCGCCGACGTCAGCTCCGCCTTGCCGCCGGCCGCTGGTTTCTTATGACAAGTCGAGCAGTCCGTGGCGGGAGCGTGGACGACCTTGCGGAGCATCGCGCTCTCGGAGGCCGCGTGCGGCGAGTGGCAGGAAGTGCAGGCGATCTTCTCCACCGAGAAGCCGGAGTGGACGGGCGCCTTGGCCGGCCCTCCGGACTTGTGGCATCCGGCGCACAACTCCGCCTCGGGCTTGACGAGCAGCGCCGGCAGCGCGCTCGCGTGCGGCGCGTGGCAGGTCCGGCAGTTTTCCGCCGGCTTGTGGACGGCCTTGCCGGTGAACTCCTCTTTCTTGTGACAGGAGAAGCACGCCTCGTTGCCGGCGGCCTTGAGCAGTTTCGCGAAGTCCGCGGCGTGCGGGGAATGGCAGGAGGTGCACTTGCCTGCCGTGAGTGGCGCGTGAACGTGCGCGAGTTTCAACTGTGGTCCTTCCTGCTTGTGGCAGGAGAGGCAGAGGCCCGGCTCTTCCTCCTTCAAGACCAGCGCGCCGACGACGCCGTGACGCTTGTGGCAGGACTCGCAGTTCTTCTCGTCCTTGAAGGGAGCGTGGACGAATTTCTTCGCCGCCTGCTTCTGGACCGGAGCGTGGCAGGCGATGCATTCCTTCGAGACGATGCGGGGCGCGGCGGAAGCGCAGATCGCTAAGAGGAAAAGGAGGGGCCCCAGGACGGCGCCGGAGGTTTGGAGCGAGCGCCGTCCCGGGACCACATGAGGAGGGGAAGGGTTCATGCCGCTTGAAGAATGTCGGAGGCCTGGTGCGCGTCCGTGATGCATTTGGATCAAGAGCGACGAAGTTCCGTGGCACGAAAAAGGAGGCGGTCCGGCGATCCCGCTTCGGCCGGCAGACAGAAAAAAAAGGGGCCGGCGAACCGGCCCCCAGTCTTGTCGCTGGATCTTCTCTTTCGGCTAGTTTGCAGTTCCGTCGGAGCCCTGTCCGTGGCACTGGCCGCAGAGGTTGCGATATCCGACCATCTGGTTTTGGATCTGAGTCGCGCCGTAGCCGCCTTCCTCGCCGACCGAAGTCGCGGTGCGGGAGAGGAAGACGAGGCCAAAGGGGTTCTGGTTGCCGTGAGCCTTGTGGCACGAGACGCAGCCAGGCGTGGCGTCCGTGTAGGCAACACGGTCGTTGGCATAGACCTTGACCTTCGTAGTGGCAGCCACGTAACGAGTGAGAGACGACTGGCCGCCCAGGGCCGCGGCGCCAATCACCTGCCGGCCCGTGGGGTGCCGCAGGAAGTCCGTGGCGCCGGCGCCGGGGGCGGTGCTGCCGATGTTGGCGTCGCCGGGCGCGCCGTGGAAATTGCCGTGGCAGGAAGAGCAGAACGAGTCGATCCGGTTGGAACTGAGCGTCGTGGCGCCGGCAGGCGCGGCCGGATCCGTCCGGTTGTAGGAGACGTTGGCGCTGGCGTACAGCGGGTTGAACGTCGTCGCGCTGCCCGAGTTGGGTGTGTACGCCGCCTTGTCGGCGTTGATCCAGACGTCCTTGGTCACATCGTTCGTTGTGGCGAATACGTAAAGGGGCTGGACCGCCGCGACGCGCGGCCCGAGGTTGCGGTAGATCGTCGCGCTGCCGTGCTGCAGGTGGCAGGAGATGCACTCGAGGCCGTTGGTGCCGGGGACGTACTGGTTCGCCACCGGGATGCCCGCCGCCGTCGGGTTCCATCCTGGCGGAACGCTGGTGTTCCCGAGAGTGTGACCCTTGTACGCATCGTAGGGCGCGCCGAGAGCCGCGTCGTTCACAGCGCCGGCCGAGCGGCCCTGAGCGGGCGCCGGGTTGATGTTGTCCCCGAAAACGTCAGGGGCAAAGCTCTGTCCGTTATGGCAGGCTTCGCACAGTTGGTTGGCGGGGAGCTTGAGCAGTCTCGCGGTCGGACCGATGGCGCCGAGCCAGTTGCCGCCCGACTGAGGCGTCGTCGAGACCGGCGTGGTGCCGTCCCAGTTGTGTTGCATGGAAAAGTGCATTGTGTGGCAGTCGGTGCAGAGGTTCGTCGTGCCCGCATGCCACTCGCCCGCGATCACCGGAAAGGTGACGGCGGCGAGGATTGCCACCATCACGAGTAGCCGTTTCATTTTCCACTCCTTTCGAAATCTAAAAAGAATCGCCGTCTCACTTTTGAATCCCGGGGCACCTCCCTTCGGTTCCCTGCGGGCTGTCCGCGCCGGATGACCTCGGGTCGCCTCCGGAGCCTGGCGCCCACGCGCCCCTGTTTGAGTCGGGGTCCGCCTTGCCGATCAGATGGGCCTCGGGCCCTCCGTCTGTACGGCGCAGACAAGACTCGACCGTTTCCTTTCTCGAACTGGTCATTTTGTTGGCTTATGTTGAAAGGGAACCCTCGCGCGTCTCTGATGTGAATTCGTCATGTTGGAGCGGACGCAAAATGATGCGAATGGATCTGAGTCTTTTTCCGAGACCCCCCGCAATCTGAATCGCGTCCAACGCGACGCGCGCCGCGACACTCCGGCGACTTGAATTAGTTAGAAGGAAGCCGTAGAGGGTCGCGTTACAGAGTCCCTGTCATCCCGAGCGACTGTCCCTGTCATCCCGAGCCCCCACCGCCCCTGTCATCCCGAGCGAAGCGAGGGATCTGCTCCCGTGCTCTCCCTTACTTGCGGAGCAGATCCCTCGTCGCTTTGCTCCTCGGGATGACAGTATGCCGGCGCCTAATCTCCTTTGATCGAAACCCGGGATGCGAGGAGAGAGGCGTCCGCTTGAAGCGCTCCCTCGACCTGGACCTTGCCGCCTGGCTTGATATCGGCGAGGCTTGCCGGGTTCCCGTCCTTGCGAATCTGTGTTGCCGCGTTGGTCTGGACCATCAGGGCGCCGGCATCCGTCATGAGGACGAAACTCGTGCCGTTGATCACGCCGACGGTGCCCTCCCGCTCGATTTCTTCCTCCGGCTCCGGAGTCTTAGTGGGAGTCGGAGTTCGCGTCGGGAGCGGCGTCGTCGCGGTGGTTGTCGCCGTCGGAGTCCTGGTCCGATCCTCATCATCTTCGGGTTTCGGAGTCCGCGTGGGTGTGGCGGTAGCCGGCGTCCCCGTGGGCGTCGGAGTCGGAGTGCGCGTCTCATCTTCCTGTTCCTCATTCTCGATTTTGACCCTGGCCGCGAGAATGGAGCCGTCCGGCTGGAGTGAGCCTTCGACCTCGACCCGCTGGCCGACCTTGAGGTTCCCGACGGCGATCCCGGCGTCTTCCAAACGGAACCTCGTGTTGGAGTCCGTCTGGATCGTGACCATCCCGCGCGGGGTTCTCAAGACGAAGCTGCTGGCGGTGGGGATACTGTCCACGACACCCTCGACATGGTTGGAGCGCCCCACGAGGGACACCGTCGAGCGGCCGCGGCTGACCGTCACCGTGACTTTCGTGGTGACTCCGGGCGCGGCGTTGACCATGGCGGAGCTCTGGATTCCGGGGCCGTGGATGTCCAGCGCCACGGCTCCCGGCGAGACACCGCCAAGAGTGAAGTTGCCGGCCGTGTCGGTCTGCGCCGTCTGTCCGGTGGAGGCGACGCGCACTGTGACGTTGGCAAGCGGCTGGCCGGCACCGCCCGCGGGCGATTCACTCGCGAGGAGCAGAGTGCCGGAGATCGTCGCCTTGCTCGAGGCGGAAGGCGAGGCGGGCGACGTGGGCGACTCACGATCGGAGCACGAGACAAGCACGAGGCAAACGGCAGTGATCAGGTTGACGACGAAACGCCGAGAAGCGAAGACACCAGCACCCAAACACCCTCCTTTTCCAATTCGGCTTTGCCGCGATTCCTCACGCGACGATCGGAAAACCTCCGACGCCTGGCGCGATTGTCGCGAGCTTGTCGTCGAGATGCCGGCGATTAATTCAGTTTTGAGCGCCGCTTGATCGCGCCCTAAATCAGATCAAAGGGAGCTTCGCTCCGGGTCTTCGAGAGCGCGGGCGATCGCGGCCCGGACCGTCTCCGCCAGACGAGGCGCGTCGGAGGCGGTCAGGCCGGCCGTCGAGACAGGCGGGAGCACGGTGAGCGTCGCCGTCGTCGGCGCGAACACAATGGAGTGCTTCGGCAATCCCGCCGCCGTGCCCGCGAGGGCGAGCGGCACGACATCCACGCCCGCTTCGATCGCCAGCCGGAAGGCGCCTTCCCGAAATTGCCCCAGGGCACGGCCGGCGCTGCGCGTTCCTTCGGGGAAGAAGAAGACCGAGACGTGCCGGTCGAGCCAGCGGCGCAGCTCTTCCATGGCGTGACGCGCGCTCTCCTTGTTTCCGCGGACGACCGGGACGTCGCCCGCCATGCGCATCTGCCAGCCGAGCAGCGGGATCCGCATGATGGACCGCTTGGAGAGCAGCTTCATCTCCCACGGAAGCCGCACAATCAGAAACGCGTCCGTGGAGGATCGGTGGTTGGCGACGAAGACATACGGGCGCCGCGGATCGGGATGGACGCGGTCCACGATCCGGAATTTCCAGAAGGGGTTCAGGGCTCCGGCCAGGACGGCCGATTTTCGGAAGAAGCGCCCGAGCCGGTACCGGTCGGGGTCGGATCGGCGCGTCGCCAGGCGGTAGAAGAATACCAGCGGGGTCCACAGGATGACGATCAGGACATAGCTCGTCCAGATCAGGAGCGAGAGCGACGCCGCCACGAACCTGAACCGGAGCATCCGGGAATTATCCGGTCCCCGGGCTCTCTTGTGGTGGGCGGAATCCGCATCGACGAAAAGGAGAGGGTATGAAACGCGAATTTGTCTCGGGGATCGTGATGGCATTCCTGGCGATGACGGCTGCCGCCCAGACGCCGGAAACCACGCGCGCGGTGGGGGTTCCGCAGCGCGGCGATCACGTCATGGGCTTCGACCACACGAAGACCACGCACCATTTCCTACTGACCCCCTCGGGCGGCAGGATCGAGGTCGAGGTGAACGATCCCGCCGACTCCGCAAGCCGGGACCTGATCCGCACGCACTTGACCCACATCGCGAAGATGTTTTCGGAGGGGGACTTCGACGCGCCGATGCTCATCCACGAAAAGGTCCCGCCCGGCGTGCCGGTCATGAAGGAATTGAAGGCGGCGATCCGGTACGAGTTCCAGCCGATGGAGCGCGGCGGTACGATCGCCTTCTCGACGAAGAACGCAAGAGCGCTCGAGGCCGTTCACCAGTTCCTGCGCTTCCAGATCGAAGACCACAAGACCGGCGACCCGGTGAAGATCGAAAAGGAGCCCGACACCCGGAAGCGCGCCGGCTAGCGAATGAGTCCGCGATTCCTGTCATCCTGAGCGCCTTGTCCTCCGAAACTTCAGCGAAGGAGGAAGCGAAGGAGCATGAGACGGGGTCTCGCCCGCGGGGACGAAAGTGGAGATATGGGGCCCCTGTCATCCTGAGCGAAGCGAAGGATCTGCCCTGGTCAGGATCAGCCGATCGGCTGGAGCAGATTCTTCTCGCTTCGCTCCTCAGAATGACAAGAAGGGCGTCTGTGGCCCAGTCAGACTTCCTAAGCAATGACATGAAGGGCGGAAGGGCTCTTCGGATGACAGCGATGGAGTTCACTCGGGGTCAGAGGCACGCAGATTAATTCAAATGGATCAGGGCGAAGAGAGGCTCGGCCCGTAGGCTTGATTGAGACTGAGACCCTGTCTCAATTGGTTGAGGAAGCTCGGAGGAGGTTTCCGATGAAAGCCGCTCTCTTCAGGATGATCACTCCCGGATTCCTGGCCTGGGCTTTCTCGGCCCGCCTCTTGTGGAGCCAGGAGATTCCCATCCAGGACAACAGCTTTCTGATGGAGGAGGCTTACAACCAGGAGGAAGGAGTCGTCCAACACATCAACTCGTTCCAGCGGATGCGCGGAGGAGGTTGGCTGGCGAGCTTCACGCAGGAGTGGCCCGTCCCCCGGCAGACGCACCAGTTCAGCTATACGGTCCCGTACACGCGCGTCGTCGGGGACTCGGTTTCGAACGCTGGACTTGGCGACATCGCGTTGAACTATCGCTACCAGCTCGCCGGCAGCGGCGAGACCAAGTTCGCCTGCGCGCCGCGGTTCTCGGTGCTGCTCCCTTCCGGCGATTACAAGAGGGAGATTGGCTCCGGCGGGGTCGGAGTCCAGGTCAACGTCGCCGCGAGCACGGTGCTCTCGGAGAAGCTCGTGACCCACACGAACCTGGGCGGGACCTATTTCCCGTCGGCAAAGGATGCGCAAGGGGAGAAGGCGGTGGCGCGGGGCGCCAACGCCGGACAGAGTCTGATCTGGTTGATCCGCAACGACCTCAACGCGATGCTGGAGGCGGTCTGGTCCTATTCCCAGGCCGTCACCGCGCCGGGTCAGACCCGGGGCACCCACACGTTCTTCGTGAGTCCCGGGATTCGCTGGGCCTTCAATTTCCCGACCGGGCTGCAGATCGTTCCGGGCATCGCCGTCCCGCTCGGCGTCGGCCCGAGTCGTGGCGACCATGCGGTTCTCGTCTATCTCTCCTTCGAGCACCCGATGTGGAAGCCGGCGCGCTGACTCCCGTCGCTCCGCGATCGGAGCCGGAACGACGGTGACTCAGACAGCCTCTTAGCGGAACGCTTCCGCGGAGTCGCGGGCGAATCGGTCGAACGTGCCGGGTTTGATTCCGGTGATTCGCTCGACCCAGGGCGTGGCGGCGGCGAAGGTTCCGGAGACGACGACGTGATGGAGGTCCACGACGCCGTCCGCGAGCATCTGCGGCATCCTAATTCCGAGGAGCGCCGCGCGGAACTGGTCGTCGGTGATATTCACGTATGTGACCGCCGGCCGAGAACCCGAGACAACTTTTCCGCGATCTCGCTGTTGCTCAGGGCCTCGGGACCGGCGAGCTCGTATGCCTTCCCCTCGTGGCCGCGCTCGGTGAGCGTCTTCGCGGCGACGGCGGCGACGTCGCGCACGTCGATGAGGTTCCACCGCGCGTCCCGGTCTGGAAGGTAGAAAGCGGACTGAGTCTTGATCGTCGCCCCGTACAGAAAGTAGGTCTGCATGAAGCCGTTGGGGCGCAGGAACGTGAAGGGGATCCCGGAGGCCTCGACGACCCTCTCCATGGCGCGATGCTCGCGGGCGAAGAATTAAGCCTCGTCCTCCGCGTGCCAGACGGAGAGCTTGACGATGTGACTCACCCCGGTCTTCTTCGCGGCTTCGACGACTGCGCCTTCCAGGCGCGTCGAGTCGGGCGGTGAGAGAAGGAAGACCTTCTCGACGCCGGCCAGAGCGGGCGGCAGGTCTCCGGGCGCGCGTAGTCGACCACGGCCGTATCGAGGCCGGATGCGCGCCCTTTCTCCGCCTTCTCCGGCGAATGGAACACGGCCCGGAAGGAAGTCCCCTCCTCGCGAAGCCGCTTGACGAGCTCGGAGCCGACTTTTCCGGTCGATCCGGTGACGAGGATCATCTCAGCCTCCTGATCTGGATTCCGGATCGGGATTTTAGAACCTCGTAACAGCCGAATGGCTAGTGGGGACCTCAAGGCGCGTGTTCCTTACGGATCCGCCCCGGCGTCGGGCCGCCTCCCTCGTCGCACGCGACGGCCAGGCCGCGACAGAGGGGACCTGGCCGTCGCTTGTCGTTCGCTCGCAACGGCGCGAGGCGATTGTTGTTGCGTGGTGTGCTCGCTCTCTCACGCTCCTCCGGGAGGCGGCCCGCCCTCGGGGCTGCACTCCGGCTTAGGCCCAAAGAGAGCCCCGGAGGCGGCGGCGTTTCCCGGAGGAGGTGATGGGTGACGAGCATGGGGGAGTGCGACAGGCACCACCGATGACACTGCGAGGAACCCTCAGCGCCGGCCGGATCCGACCGTTGCGGCCAGCCGGCGCGTGCCGACGCAGGGAAATGCCGACGTCTCCGGGGCGAGTCTCTCGCCACGATCACTTCAAGCGTTACAGGGCGCTAGATTAGGGGGGATCTGCGCTCTCCCGAAGAAGTGGGGTCTCGACTGCCTTCGGCACGAATGTCGCAGCGTCTTGTCGCGGGAGGTGGATCATGATCCGAAAGCTGGCGTCGGGAGGATATCGCCTCTATTCGCGCAAGAAGGATGCGAAGACCGGCAAGCGAAAGAACCTGGGGACCTTCAAGTCGCTCGCGGCCGCGCAGAAGCACGAGCGTGCCGTCCAGTTCTTCAAGAGGAAGTAGCGCCTCTGATCAACTTTCGAGGATCGCCTCGGCGTCCACGGTGATGTCCACTTCGTCCCCGACGGCGACTCCGCCGCGGTCGAGGGCGCTGTTCCAGTTGACGCCGAAGTCGTGCCGGTTGATCCGGGTCGTGGCGACGAACCCGGCACGCGTCTTCGGCCCCTTGTCCACATTGCCCTCCCACCAAGGGGTCTGCCACTGCCCGAGGGAGCGCACGTCGAGAGTGACTGGCCGGGTAACGCCGCGGATCGTGAGATCGCCGCTCAACCTCGCCTCATCCGCGCCGCACACCACGACGCCGCGTCCCCGGAACGTGATCGTGGGGTGGTTCTCCACGTCGAGGAAGTCAGCGCTCTTTAAGTGTTTGTCGCGGTCCGGCTCGCCTGTCCAGAGCTTCCGCGCGTCGATCGTGACCTCGGCCGAGGCCTCACGGGGGTTCTCCGGATCGAAGTCCAGCGTTCCGTGGATGTCTTTGAAGTGGCCGCGCACCCAGGTGACCATCATGTGACGCACGCGGAACTCCGCGGCCGTGTGGCCGGGCTCGAAAAACCACTTTGACATGGGAGATCCTTTCTCAATCGAGGCGCCAGTACAAAACGTAATATAGACCGCGTCACCCCGAAAGGATTCATGCCGGATCCAGTGCCGCCGCTTTCGCTCTCGCTGATCGAGCAGGCACGCGCGTTCCTGGCCGGGCGCATCCGGCGCACGCCCCTCGAGGAGTCTCCGGCTCTCGAGGAAATTCTGGGCGTCCCGGTCTGGCTCAAGCTCGAGTCGGCGCAGCTGACGGGATCGTTCAAGATCCGAGGGGCACTTTTCCGGCTCTCGCTCCTCTCGGAGGACGAGAAGCTCGCCGGGATTGCGACCTGCTCGGCCGGCAACCACGGCAAGGCTGTGGCGTATGCCGCGCGGTCGCTCGGACTCGTTCCGACGATCTTTGTTCCTTCGAGCGTGGACGGGTCGAAATACCGCGCGATGGTGGACCTCGGAGCCGAGGTCGTGCGTTCGGAGTTCCCCGGCTACGACGACACCGAAGAGTGGGCCATCCGGGAAGCCGCTCGAGCCGGAAAAGCCTGGATCTCCGCGTTCGACGACGAGGCGATCATGGCGGGCAACGGCGGAACCCTGGCCCACGAGATCCTCGAAGACGTGCCGGACGCGCGCGGATTCGTTCTGCCGGTCGGGGGCGGAGGGATGTCCGGAGGCCTCTCCTTCGCCATCAAGAAGAAGCTCTCCGGCGCGACGGTCGTCGGCTGCAACCACGAGCTCTCGCCGGCGCTGGCGCTCTCGCTCGAGCGCGGCCACGCCGTCACGCGCCTGCCCGCCGTGGAGACGGCCGCAGGAGGGATCGAGGGAGGCATCGGGCGGAAGACCTTCGAGATCCTGCGGTCACGAGTCGATCGCGTCGCTCTCGTCTCGGAGCGGGAGATCCTCGAAGGCGTGCGCTGGATGCTCGAAAAGCACCAGCATTTGATCGAGCCGTCCGCGGCGGCGGCGGTGGCTGCGTGCCTGACCGGCAAGGCGGGGCGGTTCGAGGCGCCGGTGGTGATCGTGATCTCGGGGCGGAACGTGAGCCTGGAGACGCTTCGGAAGATTCTCTTGTAGGGGACGGGTCAGGTGGATTTCAGGTTTCAGGTGTCAGGTTCGTGCTCGCGGAGACTGTCTTGAAATAGACGCACTCCGCGCGGACGGGACAGACCTCGCAGCGAGGGTGCTTTGTCTTGCAAAGCTCCTGTCCGTGGCGGCGCAGGAGCTGATACGTCTCGATCAGGACGGCGCAGTCCTTCGGGATCTGTCCGGTGGCCGCTTCCTGCGCCGAGCGGTACGATCTCGTGTAGTTCTTGTCTTCCCGGCCGAAGCCCAGGCGCCGCAGGACGCGCAGGCCGTTGGAATCGAGCGCGAGCACCGGAAGTACGCCCGAGAATAGGAGGATCTTTTCAGCGCCCGGGTCGCCGATCGAGGGGAACTTCTTCAAGGCCTTGATGGCATCTCCAGGAGGGCTCCGGAGAGCGTCCGAAAGGTCGCCGCCGAATTCCTCGAGGGCGGTAGCCGCGATTTGCCGCAGTTTCTCGACGGAGTTGCCGGGCATGATCCCTTTCCGGCCGATCTGATGGAGCTCCGCGCGCGACGCGGCGAGGATTCTTTCAGGCTTCAGGCCCGTCAGTTCTCTCAGCAATCGGAACGCCTCCGTCCTTCGGACATCGTCGGCCAGATAGACGACGTTTTCGAAGAGGATCTGCTCGAACGGGTCGGTCACCGCGGGCGGCTGCGGCCTTCCATAGAACTTCCGCAGAGCTTCCAGGAAGCGGGGCAGCGGACGCGATCGGGCTATGGAGAACCGCGGGCCTTTCTGCATGACTGCCAAGATAGCCGTCCAGCTCCCCGCCGTCGCTAGCTTCTGTATGCGGAGCCACCGAATGCGTGCCGGCATAGACCTTGGCCGGAGTCGCAGGATCAAAGCCTGCGCGTCGATCAGACCGCCTTACGGTCCTTTGGTGGTCCAAGTGTTGATTCCGGTCGAAGCCACGCCACCAAGACTCGGACAAGAGAGGACCGGGATTGACAGGATAGCAGGAGAAAACGCTTCCCGAGCCGCCGGGAGTGACCCGCCAGGACCAAGAAACGGGCGCGCATGAGGATCTCCTTTTTTTGCCTTCTGGACTACCAATTCAGTTGAACGTCCTGGCGTAAGCTATGGACCGAACAGACGACGAGAGTCTCAGGGAATCTCCAGGGACTTCGCAGGCTTTTTCGAGGCTGCCGCCGTGAAGATCCGCTTCGGCCCGTTCACGCTCGATCTCGACACCAGGCAACTGACGAAGGGAAGACGCGAGATTCACCTCGTGCCCAAAGCGTTCGAGCTGCTCGGGACGCTCGTCCAGCATCGTCCGAAAGTTCTGTCCAAGGCTGTGCTGCTGAAACGTCTCTGGCCCAAGACCTTCGTCGCCGAGGCCAACCTCTCGAACCTCGTGGCCGAGATTCGAGAGGCCC
>WNFV01001112.1_pt1 | contig 36889 bp, 31 predicted proteins | sample 5400101 | NCBI WGS metagenome assembly WNFV01 (sample SAMN13153361, study PRJNA577476) | soil metagenome | isolation source: 115 cm soil or saprolite under grassland replicate 1 | place: USA:California | collected 2016-06-15 | reverse complement strand
TCAGCTTCGGCACCAGCAGCGGGATCGCGGCGAGGAGGAGGACGAACGCAGGGAGACTCGGCATCATCAGCCGGAAGAAGCTCGCGTCCTCGACATTCGAGTTCTCGGCGGTGCCCTTGACGAGCAGGAACGCGACGAGCCACGCCGTGACGAGCCCCGCCTTCGGCCAGGAGCGCCTGCCGAGCCCGAGCAGCCCGGCGACCGGCAGCCACTCGAGCGGGCGGACGGACCAGAAGAACTCGCGCAGCTGGTCGCGGTTCAGGCGCAGGTGGTCCCAGTCGATATCGATGTAGCGGGAGAGCGAGGCGAGCGGCGCGTGCGGCAGGGGCACGCCCAGCGCGGCGAGCATCTGGTCGCCGCCGGCGCCCGCGGCGAACAAGGGCAGCTGGCCGAGTCCGCGCTGCTTCCACAGTGCGGTGAGCAGGAGCCCGGGCACGAGCGCCGCTGCGCCGAGCACGAGCTGGCGCCAGCGGCGCGCCAGCAGCAACGCGAATCCGGCTGGGAAGAAGAAGATCGCGTTCGAGGGCTTGACGCAGAAGGCGAAGCCGAGCACGAGCCCCGCGAGCACCGGCTCCCGCCAGTCGCGCGTGTCGAGGGCGCGCACGACCAGGTACGCGCCGATGAGCAGCAGCACCATCGACGGGAAGTCCGCGAGCGCGCTCATCCCGAAGGTCTGCGGCAGCGTCTGCTCCACGTACTTGCCGTGGTAGCGCTGGACGAAGAGCGGAATCGCGGTGAAGGGAACGGCGATCCAGACCGCCGCCGCCCAGTAGCCGAAGAGCCGGCCGGCGATCCGGGCTCCGATCCCGTAGACGGCCAGCAGGGCGACCGGCAGCAGGACGAGGGTGTCGAGCAGCACGATCGCCGGCAACCCCGAGAGCACGTTGTCGCCGGCGGCTCCGGCAATCGGGGTCAGCACGTACGACCAGCCCCAGCCGACCTCGGCCGTCGGCAGGCGCCACTGCGAGAAGAGGCGCGCGTCGGTGTAGTAGTAGGTCTGGTCGCCCCCCTGGTAGTAGAGCCACGAGTTGTGGCGCACCGTGAGCAGGAGGGCGAGCAGCGCGAGCCATTGGACGACAAGAAGTGGGCCGAGGACGACCCAGGGCTCGCGCGCGAGGGGGCCGAACCAGGTGGGAAGGCGGACTGCCCGGACGCGAAACCAGAGCGGCGTCAACCGCTCAGCGAGCTGCATGTATCTGCGCCTGCGAGCGGTACCAGGCGATCGTCCGCTCGAGCCCCTCGCGGAGCGGCATCTGCGCCTCGAATCCGAACAGCTGCTTTGCCCGGGAGGGGTCGAGGCTGCGGCGAGGCTGGCCGTTCGGCATCGAGGTGTCCCAGACGATCCGGCCGTCGAAGCCGACCAGCTCGGCGACCAGCTCGGCGGTCTCGCGAATCGTGGTCTCGACGCCGGTACCGAGGTTCACCGGCTCGGCGCCGTCGTAGCGCTCGGCGGCGAGCAGGAAGCCCTCGACGCAGTCCCCCACGAAGAGGTACTCGCGGCTCGGCGAGCCGTCGCCCCAGAGCACGATCTCGTCGGGCGACTCGAGCATCTTTCGGATCAGCGCCGGGATCACGTGCGACGTCTCGAGGTCGAAGTTGTCGCGCGGCCCGTACAGGTTCGTCGGCAACAGGAAGATTGCGTTCGTCGCGTACTGCGCCCGGTACGCCTGCGCCCCGATCAGGATCGACTTCTTCGCAACACCGTACGGCGCGTTGGTCTCCTCCGGGTAGCCGTTCCAGAGCTCCTCCTCACGGAACGGGACGGGCGTGTTCTTCGGGTAGGCGCAGACGGTGCCGGCAACGACGAGCTTGGAGACGTCGTGCAAGCGGGCGAGCTCGAGCATGTGCGCACCCATCACCAGGTTGGCGTACCAGTAGCGGCCGGGGTTGGCCCGGTTGGCGCCGATCCCGCCGACCTCGGCCGCGAGGTGGTAGACGAGCTCGGGGCGCGCATCGGTGAAGAGCCGCTCGGCCTCCTCCCAGCGCGTCAGGTCGTAGTCGGCATGCCGCGCGACGAACGGGTCGGCTCCTGCCTCGCGCAGCCTGTCCACCACGTGTGAGCCGAGGAACCCGCCGCCACCGGTGATGAGCGTCCTCATGCCTTGGCGGGCTGCGGCTGGAGCCAGTCGACGCGGCCGATCCAGCGGTCGCGGTTCTCGGCGTACCACTGGATTGTGCGGAGGACGCCCTCCTCCCAGGTCACCTTCGGCTCCCAGCCGGTCTCCCGGTTCAGTTTCTCGTAGCCCACACGCAGCGCCATCACCTCGCTGGCGCCCGGCCGGTAGCGCGCGGCCGTCGAGACGACCCGTCGGCCGGCGGGCCAGAAGCCGTGCTCCTCGCCCGTGCGGAAGATCAGGTCGCACCAGTCGGCCATCGAGATGTTCTCGCCCTGGCCGTACACGTAGACGTCGCCGGGGATGCCCTGGGCCGCGACCGTGAGGTGCCCGCGCACGCCGTCGGTGCAGAAGCAGAAGTCGCGCAGCGGGTCGAGCTGGCCGAGCTCGATCTCCTCGCGCTCGAGTGCCTGCGTGATGATCGTGCCGGTCACGTAGCGCGGGTTCTGGCGAGGCCCGTAGTTGTTGAACATGCGGGTGACGACGCCGGGAACGCCGAACGCGTCGTGGTAGTTCATGGTCAGGAAGTCGGCGGCGACCTTCGAGGTCGCGTAGACGGACTTCGGATTGATCGGCGAGCGCTCGTGCAGGATCAGGCCCGCTTCGTCGAAGTCGTGGTGGTGGGCGACCGCCTCGCGGACGTTGCCGTACTCCTCCGAGGTGCCCGCCGTGTCGAACTTCTCGAGCTCCAGCCCCGTGTCGACGATCGATTGGAGCAGGTTGAGCGTGCCGATCGTGTTCGCCATCACCGTCTCGTACGGGCGGTGCCACGACTCACCGACGTGGGCCTGGGCGCCGAGGTGGAAGACGTACGGCCGGTCGGGTGCCTGGGTCAGCTCGCGGAGCAGGTAGTCGACCGACGTCTTGTCGGTGAGGTCGGCGAAGTGCACCTTCAACGAGCCGCGCAGGTGCCAGATGTTGTTCAGCGCGCCGCTCGACGTCGCGCGCACGAAGGCGTGGACGTTCGCGCCGAGGTGGCAGAGCGCGTCCGTCAGGTGCGAGCCCATGAAGCCGTCGGCGCCGGTGACGAGCACGGTCCGGCCGCCGTAGGCGTCTCCGAACTCCTTGGTGAGATCGGCGAGCGCCTTGTCCGTCCAGGCGAGGTCGGGCGCGCGTTCGACCATTCGGGGAAGGTTAGCCCCCGCCGGGACCGGAATGGCCGAGGAAGGAGCGGGCGAGCTCGGCCGCCTTCAGGCCGAGCCGGGTGCTGAAGAACCGCTGCCGGGCGGACGCGAAGGCGCGGCGCTGCGGGGGCAGGTAGCGGAAGCTCATCCGCCCGCCGCTCCGCTCGCCTTTCCACTCCCCCGGCGGCACCTCGTCGGCGACCTTGCGCGCGGCCGCGGTCCGGAAGCTGATCGGCTCCTCGAGGCGCCAGGCCGGCGAGCCGCGGAGGTGGTCGACGACGGCTGCGACCGGGGGCATGTACGCGTCGTCGAGGAGCATCAGGCCGCCGACCTTCAGGTGCGGGGCGAGAAACCACCAGTCGAGCGTCGGGTACGGGAAGGCATGCGCTCCGTCCACGAGGACGAGGTCGAGCTGACGGGGCTCCCATGTGCGAAGCACATTGGCAGAGCTGCCGATCCGGAAGCGGAGCCGCTCGGTCGAGATCCCGCGCCGCTCGCACTCGGCCGTGATTCGCTGGGCCTCCTCCGCCGACGGCGTCACCGCCTCGTGGTCGGCGCCGCGCGCGGCGAAGACGATCGTGCTCGCGCCCGCGCCCGTCTCGAGCGTCGCCATGCCGGGCTGCACCGTCCGCTCGATGAAAGCGAGCGCCTCCCAGGCGAGGCCCCAGAACTCGGCCTGGCCGTGCAGCCCCGGCAGAGCGGCCCGCAGATCGTCGGTGAGCGACACGCGGCTGAAGCTATCGTCTACGCGCGATGGCTGCGCGGCGCGCGTTGATCACGGGGATCGCGGGCCAGGACGGCTCGCTGCTCGCCGAGCTGCTGCTCGGCGAGGGTTACGAGGTCTCCGGTGTCGTCAGGCGCGCGACCTCGGAGCAGTTCGAGAACCTCGAGGCCGTTCGCGACCGGGTCGAGCTCGTCCAGGCCGACCTGCTCGACGAGCTCTCGCTCGTGGACGCGCTGAAGACGTGCCGGCCGCACGAGGTCTTCAACCTCGCCTCGCCGTCGTTCGTGCCGATGTCGTGGAAACAGCCCGTCCTCACCGCGGAGTTCGCCGCCGTCGGCGTGACGGCGCTGCTCGAGTCGATCCGGCTGGTCGACCCGGAGGTGCGGTTCTACCAGGCCTCCTCGAGCGAGATCTTCGGCGAGCCGCGCGAGGTGCCGCAGGCGGAGGAGACCGCTCTCGCGCCCGTGACCCCGTACGGCGTCGCGAAGGCCTACGGGCACCTGATCGTGCGCAGCTACCGCAAGCGCTACGGGCTCTACGTCTGCTCGGGGATCCTCTACAACCACGAGTCGCCGAGGCGGCCGCCCGACTTCGTCACGCGCAAGGTCGCCCAGGCCGCCGCGGCGATCAGCCTCGGCCTGGCCGGCGAGCTCTGGCTCGGCGACCTGGACTCGCGGCGCGACTGGGGCTACGCGGGCGACCACGTGCGGGCGATGGCGCTGATGCTCCGCCAGGACGAGCCCGACGACTACGTGATCGCCACCGGCGTCCTGCACAGCGTGCGCGAGCTCGTCGAGGTCGCTTTTGGGCACGTCGGCCTGGACTGGCAGGAGTACGTGCACATCGACGAATCGCTGCGGCGAGGCTCCGCCGAGCTGCACGACCTCGTCGGTGACGCCTCGAAGGCGCGCGCACGGCTCGGCTGGTCGCCGACGGTCGATTTCGACGGGCTCGTCCGCCTGCTCGTCGACGCGGATCTCGAGAGGCTCCGCCGCGGAGAGGTCAAGGTCGGCGCGTGAAGCGCAGGGACAGGCTCAAGCCTGTCCCTGACTGAGTTCCCGAAACACCGCGTCGTGCCGGCGGGCGCACTCCTCCCAGGTGAAGCGCGCGGCCCGCTCGATCCCTCCGGCCGGCGGCCGGTCGAGCACCTCGCGGATTCCCTGCGCGATCGACTCGACCGAGAGCGGGTCGAAGTAGACGGCAGCCTCGCCGCAGACCTCCGGGAGTGAGGCGACGTTCGAGGCGGCGACCGGGCAGCCGCAGGCCATCGCCTCCACGCAGGGGATCCCGAAGCCCTCGTACAGGCTGGGGTAGGCGAGCGCGGCGGCGCCGCGGTACAGGTCGACCAGCTCGTCGAGGGAGACGTGACCGCGCGACTCGGCGCCTTCCGGCAGCGACAGCTTTCCGTGACCCGCACCGGTGAGGATGAGCCGGAGCTCGGGCCGCTCACCGCGGACGAGCGCGAACGCCTCGAACAGGCGGCGGTGGTTCTTGTGCGGCCAGCTGTTGGCGGGGTAGAGGAGGAACGGCTCGCGCGGGCGGCCGTCCGGCGTGAACCGCTCGTGGTCGACCGCGAGGTGGATCGCGCGGACGCGCCCGGGGTCGAGCCCGAGCCGCTCGACGAGTGCCTCCCGCGCATGCTCGCTGATCGTGATCACGATCTGGCTCTTGCGCACCGTCCAGCCGTAAACGCGCCGGCGGTAGGCGAGCTCGGTGCGGGAGAAGAACTCGGGAAAGACCTCGTGCTGGACGTCGAGCACGGTCGTCGCGGCAGGAGGCGCGTCGACGGGCGGCAGCATCACGCTGAGGGGGAAGTGGATCGCTTCGAGCTCCGAGAGCTTCAGAGCCCGCCGAAGCCTGCCCGGGGCGAGCGCGGCGCGGGCCATCGCGGCGACCCGCCCGGGGGTCGTGCGGCTCGCCCGGTACTCGGATACGACCGTGGTCGGGAGTCCGTCGCCGGCGTCTGCGGCGATCGACGGCACGAATGCCCGGTACTCGAGCTCGCCGACCCGCGAGAGCGCGCGGGCCAGCTCGCGGGCGTAGGTCTCGGAGCCGCCGACGAGGCCCGGAACGAGCGTCAGCATCGAGATTCCGACCACCGGGCGAGCTTACAGAGCCGTAATGGCCCCTCGATAGAATGGGCGGGTGCCCGGGCCCGAGCCGAAAACCCCTGCCGGAGCAACGATTTCCACCGCCGGCGAGGTTGACGTGACCGCGCTCGTCGACCGTCTCCGCGAGGAGCTCGCCGGCGGCGCGAACGGCACCGAGGGAGGTCGTGGCCGGCTGCTCGCGGCGCGTCACCGGGCCGAGCGGGTCTGGGCGGTGACCGCGGAGCGGCCGCTGCACCGGCGACCCGGTGTGCGCGGTCTCGCCGCCGCGCCCGTCAAGCGCGTGCTGCGCCCGTTCCTGCGCTGGTACGTCGAGCCGCTGGCGGGAGAGCAGCGCGTCTTCAACGACGCCGTCCTGAAGCTGGTGGACGGCATGCTCGAGGAGCTCGACCGGGCCCAGGCGGCCGGCGATTCGGCCGCCCGCTCCCTCGCAGAGCTCGAGGAGCGGCTGGCGCGCGCCGAGCGGCGCGAACCCGGGGCCGCTCCAACCACGGTCGCCGCGCAGCCGGCCGCGGCCGCAGTCCCCGACTACTTCGCGTTCGAGACGAGGATGCGCGGCTCGATGACGGACGTGCGCGACCGCCAGCGCGTCTACGTCGACGACTTCCTGGGTGCCGCGCCCGTGCTCGACGTCGGCTGCGGGCGCGGCGAGCTGCTCGGCCTCCTGCGGGACGCGGGCATCGAGGCAAAAGGCGTCGATGCCGACTCCGACATGGTCGCTTTCGCGCGCGGCGAGGGACTCGAGGTCGAGCAGGGTGATGCGGTGGCCTACCTCGACGGGCTGCCCGACGGCTCACTGGGCGGGATCTTCGCCGCCCAGGTCGTCGAGCACCTGCCGCCCGCGGCGCTCTTCCGGCTGCTCGAGCTCGCCGCGCGGAAGCTGCGCGCCGGCGGGGTGCTCGTCGCCGAGACGATCAACCCGCTCTCGCCGCTGGCGCTCCGCTCCTACTTCGCCGACCTGACGCATGTGCAGCCGCTCGTTCCGGAGACGCTCGCGCTGCTCGCCCGGCAGGCGGGCTTCCGCGAGGTCGAGACCCGCTTCCTGAATGCGCCTCGGCACGCGGACGACGTGGACGAGCGGATCCGCGAGATCCTGTTCGCGCCGCTCGACTACGCGATCATCGCCCGGACTTGAGAACGCCATCTTGCTCCGCAAGATGGCTAGACCGACCATGAACGAGATGAGGATGCCTTCTAGCCATTTCCCGACGAGCGGGAGGGAAATGGCGTGAGAATCGCGGTCTGCCGGCCGCAGGTGGTGTTCGCGCGCGGCGGCGTCGAGATCTTCACCGACGACCTCGTCGGCGGGCTGAAGCGGCGCGGTCACGAGGCGGACCTCGTCACGGTGCCGTTCAAGTGGTATCCCGGCGAGCAGGTGTTGACGCAGGCGTTTCTCTGGCGCCTGCTCGACCTCGACGAGGCCGAGGGCCGGCGCATCGACCTCGTGATCGCGACCAAGTTCCCTTCCTACGTGATCCGGCACTCGAACAAGGGGGTCTGGCTCGTGCACCAGTTCCGGCAGGCATACGAGCTCGACCGGACCGAGCTCGGCCAGTTCGGCGAGTCCCCCGAGGAGCGGGCTCTCCGGCGCCAGGTGCAGGAGCTCGACAAGGTCGCGCTGGGAGAGGCCCGCAAGGTCTTCGCCACGTCCCGGAACGTCGCCGACCGGCTCGAACGCTCGACCGGGATCGCCGCCGAGGTGATGCCGCACCCGCCGCAGGAGCTCCCGTACCGGTGCGACGAGTACGGCGACTTCGTCCTCTCCGTCGGCAGGCTCGACCGCTCGAAGCGGATCGACCTGCTGATCGAGGCGGCGCGGGAGGGCGGCTTCCCGGTGGTGATCGCAGGCGACGGCCCGGACCGCGAGCGGCTCGAGTCGCTCGCCGACGGCTCGGTCCGGTTCGCGGGGCGAGTCTCGGAGGAGGAGCTCGCTGACCTGTACGCGCGCTGCCTCGCCGTCTACTACGCGCCGGTGGACGAGGACTTCGGGATGGTGCCGTACGAGGCGTTCCTCGCCGAGAAGCCCGTCGTCACCACCACCGACGCCGGCGGGCCCCTGGAAGTGGTCGCCGACCGCGCGACCGGCCTCGTGTGCGAGCCCCGGGCCGAGGCGCTCGCCGCCGCCTGCGAGTGGCTCCGCGGGCACGTGGACGACGCGCGCGCCTGGGGCCGCGCCGGCCGCGACCTGGCGCAGCGCGTCTCCTGGGATGCCACGATCGACCGGCTGCTGGCGTGAAGGTCGCCTACTACTCACCGCTGCCGCCGTCGCGCTCGGGGATCGCCGACTACTCGGCGCTGCTCCTGCCGGCGCTGTCCGAGCGCACCGACGTGGTCGTCGCCCGACCTCCCGGCCGCTTCCGCCGCGAGCGTCTTCGTCGAGAACCGGTGGCGGACGTCTGCCTCTACCACGTCGGCAACGACCCGCATGCGCACGGCTGGATCGTCGACGCCCTGCGCCGGCGCCCGGGGGTCGTCGTCCTGCATGAGTTCGTGCTGCATCACTTGATCTCCGGCCTCACCCTCGCCCGAGGGGACGTCGACGGCTACCTTGCCGCGCTCGAGCGAGACGCCGGGCTCGTCGGGCGGCTGCTCGGCTACGCGGTCGCCGACGCGCGGATTGACCCGCTCTGGGAGACACGGCCGCAGGACTTCCCGCTCGCGGCGGAGGTGCTCGACCTCGCCGCAGGCCTCGTCGTCCACTCCCGCTACGTCGAGCAGCGCGCGCGCGAGGCTGGGTATCAAGGGCCCATCTGGCTGATCCCGATGCCGGCCTGGCCGGTTCCGGACGTCGAGCCCGCCGCGGTCGAGGGCAGCCCGCTGATCGGCTGCTTCGGCCACATCAACGAGAGCAAGCGGGTGCCCCAGCTCGCGCTCGCCTTTGAGCGGCTCCGGCAGCGGATCCCCGCCGCCCGGCTGCTGCTCGTCGGCGCCGTCTCCCCGCGCCTCGGCGAGCTGAAGCTGCCCGAGGGGGTCATCCGGGAGGAGTACGTGCCGGAGGAGCGCCTGTGGGCGCTGATGTCGGCCTGCCACGCGTGCGTCAGCCTGCGTGCCCCGACGATGGGCGAGACCTCCGCGGTCGCGGTGCGGGCGCTCTCGGTCGGCAAGCCGCTCGTCGTCAGCGACGTCGGCTGGTTTCGCGAGCTGCCGGACGACGTGGCGATCAAGGTGCCGGTCGGCGAGGGCGAGATCGAGGCGCTCGAGGCCGCGCTCGAGCGGGCCGCCGCGAGCCCCGAGATGGGCGCTGCAGCGCTCCGCCTCGCCCAGACCGAGCACGACCTCGGCCGGGTCGCGGATGCCTATGCTGCCGCTTTGGCCGAATCGATCGAGCCGGCCCGAGCTGCATGAGAGTCGCCTACTACAGCCCGATGCCGCCGTCCCGCTCGGGGATCGCCGACTACTCCGCATTGCTCCTGCCCGCTCTGTCCGAGCGGCTGGACGTCGTCGTCGCCCGGCCCGGCCGGTTCCGCCGCGGGCCGCAAGCGGACGTCGCCCTCTACCACGTCGGCAACGACGCCGAGGCGCACGCCTGGATCGTCGAGGCGCTGCGCCGGCGGCCCGGCGTGGTCGTCCTCCACGACTTCGTCCTCCACCACCTCGTCGTCGGGCTGACCTTCGGACGCGGCGACATGGCCGGCTACCTCTCGGCAATGGAGCGCGAGGCCGGGCTCGTCGGCCGGCTGCTCGGGTACGCAGTGCTCGACAACAAGATCCCGCCGCTCTGGGAGACGCGACCCGAGGACTTTCCGATGGCGGGCGAGGTGCTGCAGCTCGCGACCGGCCTGATCGTCCACTCCCGCTACGTCGAGCAGCGCGCGCGGGCGATCGGCTTCGAAGGCCCGATCCGGCGCATCCCCCACCCGGCGTGGCCGAGCCCCCGCGTCGAGCCGGCCTCGGTCGACGGTGCACCCCTCTTCGGCTGCTTCGGCAACCTGACCGACGGCAAGCGCATCCCGCAGCTCCTCCGCGCCTTCGAGCAGGCTCGGGGGCGGCATCCCGGAGCACGGCTTCTGCTGGTCGGGGCGGCGTCTGCGCGGTTGCGCTCGCTGAATCTTCCCGAGGGCGTGATACGGGAGGACTACGTGGACGAGCAGCGGCTGTGGTCGCTGATGGCTGCCTGTGACGCGATCGTCAGCCTGCGCTGGCCGACCATGGGAGAGACCTCTGGAGCCGCAATCCGCGCTCTCGGGCTCGGCAAGCCGCTCGTCGTCAGCGACGTCGGCTGGTTCTCGGAGCTTCCCGACGAGGCCGCGCTGAAGGTGCCGGTCGACGAGCGGGAGGAGGAAACGCTGACCGCCGCGCTCGAGGCGCTCACCGACGAGCGGACGCGAACGGCGATGGGGGCAGCGGCGCTCGCGCTCGCCGAGCGCGAGCACCGGCTCGACCGGGTGGCGGAGGCGTACGCGGCGGCGATCGAGGAGTTCGCGGGCGGGCGAGCCGTCGAGGAACAGGTGTTGCGCGAGGTCGCCCGGGCCGCGGCGGAGGTTGGGATCAGGCGCGACGATGCCGCGGTGCTGGCCGCGCGGTTGCGGGAGGTCGGGCTTGGCGACCACTAGGACGGTCGGCGAGTCGAGGACGCGCGCGACCGCGATCGAGCTCGTCCGGTCGGTTCCCGCCTGGGTCTGGGTCGCGGCGCTCGTCGTCGTCTCGACGGGCATCCGGTATGTGCTCGCCCGCCGGGCGGTCGCCCCGTGGATCATGGTCGACGAGCTGATCTACTCGGAGCTCGCGAAGAGTTTCGCCGGAAGCGGGCACTTCCTCGTTCGTGAGCACGCGACCGCCGCCTACGGCATCGTCTACCCGCTGCTGATCGCCCCCGGCTGGGCGATCTTCAACGCGGTTCCGGACGCCTACGCGGCGGCCAAGGCGATCAACGCCTTCGTGATGTCGCTCGCCTCCATCCCCGCCTACTTCCTCGCACGGCGCATGCTCTCCATGCCCCTGGCGCTGGGGGCGGCGGCGCTCACGGTCGCGGTCCCGTCGATGGTCTACACGGGCACGCTGATGACCGAGAACGCCTTCTACCCGATCTTCATTCTCGTGGTGCTGGCGCTCGTCGCCTGGCTCGAGCGGCCGACCCCGGCGCTGACCGCTGCGGTGCTCGCGCTCGTCGGGCTCGCCTACCTCACCCGCGCGCAGGCACTCGCCTTCGGGCCGGCGATCCTCACCGCACCGCTCGTCTTCAACTGGACGCAGCGTCGTGGCTGGCGCTCGCTGCGCGAGTACAGGCTGATGTACGCCCTCGTCGCCGCCGGCGCGATCCTGATCCTGGCAATCCAGGGTGCGCGTGGGCGGTCGCCGCTCGGCGTCCTCGGTGCCTACGAGGTCGCGGGCCAGACGCACTACCGCTTCTGGGAGGTCTTTCGCTGGTTCTGGTACGCAGTCGGGGAGCTCGATCTCTCACTGGGAGTCGTCCCCTTCGCAGCGCTGATCCTGTTGACCGTAATCGCGCGGGGACAGGACCGCCGCGTCCAGGCCTTCATCGCAGCCGCGGTTCCCACCGCGCTCTGGCTCGTGCTCGAGGTCTCCGCCTTCGCGTCGGTACACCAGCTCCGCGTCGAGGAGCGCAACACGTTCTACGTCGCGCCCCTGTTCCTGATTGCGCTGCTCGTCTGGGTGGATCGGGGTGCGCCGCGCCCGGGTCCGGTCGCCGGAATTGCCGCGCTTGCCGCAGGCGCGCTCCCCGGGGTCCTCCCCTACGAGCATCTGATCAACCTCAACGCCGTCTCCGACACGATCGGCCTGCTCCCGATCTGGTCGCTGCACTCGGCGCTCTTCCCGCTCGACCAGGTCGCGCTCGTCGTCACGCTCTCGTGCATCGCGGCCGCTGCCCTCTTCGTCGCCGTGCCGGGGCGTTATGCGCTCGTCCTGCCGCTGCTCGTCCTCGTCTACTTCGCCGTCTCGCAGAAGCCGATCGAGGGCAAGCACCGCGCCGCCTCGCTCGGCGCCCTGTTTGCCGGCATCACCAACCCGCACCGCGACTGGATCGACCGCGCCGTCGGGAGCGACGCGCAGGTGGCGGCGATCTGGTCGGGGAATACCGACCGCTACGCGATCTGGGAGAACGAGATCTTCAACCGCTCGGTCGGCAAGGTGTACGACCTCGGCTCCACGCTGAGCGGCGACCTGCCCGAGACGCCGCTGACCGTCGACAAGCGGACGGGGATCATGAGCGCGAACGGCAGCCCGGTGCGCTCGCGCTACGTGCTCGCCGACAGCTCGGTCGAGCTCGACGGCACCGTCGTCGCCAGGGATGCCCGCAAGGGGATGTTCCTCTACCGGCTGTCCGGGCCGCTGCGCCAGACCTCCTACGTGACGGGCCTGTACCCGCAGGACACCTGGTCGGGCCCGACCGTCGAGTACACGCGGCTCGACTGCAGGGGAGGCTCGATCACGGTCCAGCTCCAGAGCGACCCGGGGCTGTTCACCAAGCCGCAGACCGTCGTCGCGTCGGTGAACGGGCGCGAGGTCGGTCGCGTGCGGGTTCCGCCGACGGCAACGCGGCTCCTGGCCGCCCCGCTGGTGCGTGACCATCGGACGTGCACGGTGACGTTCACGGTCTCACCGACGGCCGTGCCCGTGGTCGTGACCAATGGCGTGAACACGGATCCCCGCGAGCTCGGCATTCATTTCACGCGGTTCAGCTACCACCCTTAGCATGAGGATTGCCTTTGACGTGTCGCCTCTGTCCCACCCGCGGACGGGGGTCGGCAACTACATCCGCGGCTCGCTCGCAGGACTCGTCGAGGCAGCGGGCGACGAGCACGAGGTGGTCGCCTTCGCGCCGACGAGCCCGCAGGGCTTGAAGCGGATCCCGGAGGCGCTCGCCGGGATCCCCGTCGAGCCGCGCCTCCGCTTCCTCCCCTTCGCACACTTCTGGCGGCAGGGCTGGAGCCGGCTCGGCCGGCCGCCGGTCGAGCGCTTCCTCGGCCCGCTCGACGTGCTCCACTTCACCGACTGGATGTATCCGCCGCAGCGCGGCGGCATCCGCTCGACGATGGTGCACGACCTTGTCCCGCTGCGCTTCCCCGAGTGGGTGCAGGGCCGGACGAAGCGGATGCACGGCGCGAAGTACCGCAACGCCGCCAGCACCTGCGACGTGATCTTCGTCAACGCGGAGTTCACGAAGCGGGAGGTGGTCGAGCTGCTCGGCGTCGCCGAGGAGAAGGTCGTTGTCGCGCATCCCGGCGTCGGCGCTCTCCATTCATCCGAGGGCGAGCGAGCCGAGCTGGGACGGCCGTACGTCCTCACCGTGGCCACGCTCGAGCCGCGGAAGAACCTGGAGACGCTGCTCGCCGCGCGGTTGCCCGAGGGCCACGCGCTCGCCGTCGTCGGCGCGGCCGGCTGGGGGCCGCAGCCGGCGCTCGACCGGCCGGACGTGATCCGGCTCGGCTACGTGGACGACCGCGAGCTCGCGCGCCTCTACCGCGGTGCAGCCGTCTTCGCCTACCCCTCGCGCTTCGAGGGCTTCGGGATCCCGATCGTCGAGGCGATGGCGAGCGGCGTCCCGGTCGTGGCCTCTGCGCATCCCTCGCTGGACGAGGCCGCCGGCCGCGCTGCCGTTCGCGCCGACCCGGACAGCGCGGAGGCGATGACCGCCGGGCTGGAGGAGGCGCTCCGCCGCCGCGACGAGCTCGTCCCGCGCGGGCTCGCGCATGCGGCGCGGTTCCGCTGGACCGAGACCGGCCGGACGATGCTGGGCGCGTTCTCGGCGAGACTCCCGTGATGCGCGTCGGCATCGACGTCTCACCGCTCGCCCAGACCCAGGCGGGCACCGCCAGGTACTTGCGCGGGCTCCTCGCCCACAACGAATACGAGCGGCTCGGCTTCGGCGGCAGCAACCGACTGGTGACGGCGCTACGTGACGCGTACTGGTACCCGCTAGCGCTTCCTCGCGAAGCGAGGAAGCGCGAGATTTCGGTGCTGCACTGCCCCACGTTCCGAGGCCCTTTCCGCGACGACGTTCCCGTGGTAGTAACGGTCCACGATCTCGCCGTCCTGCGCCACCCGGGGACGTTCAACCAATGGACGCGGCGCTACAGCCGCCTTGCCGTTCCCAGGGTGGCGCGGGCGGCGAGGCGCCTGATTGCCGTCTCCGAGTTCACCCGCCGAGAGCTCGTCGAGCTGCTGCGGGTGCCCGAGGACAAGATCCGGGTGATCCCGAACGCCGTCGCCGAGCCGTTCCGGCCGGACGGGCCGAAGGCGGACGGCGACTACGTGCTTGCAGTCGGCACGCTCGAGCCACGCAAGAACCTTGCCGCTGCGCAGCAAGCTGCCCAGCGGCTGGCTGTCGAGTTGAGAGTTGTGGGAGCTCGGGGTTGGGGCGGCGTGCAAGTCGACGGCTGGCTCGGGCGCGTGTCCGACGAGCGGCTCGCCGAGCTCTACCGCGGCGCGCGCTGCCTGGTCTACCCGTCGCTGTACGAGGGGTTCGGGATCCCGGTGCTCGAGGCCATGGCCTGCGGCACGCCTGTGGTCACGAGCGTGGGCGGTGCGACCGAGGAGGTTGCGGGCGGCGCGGCAGTGCTGGTCGACCCGCTCGACCCCGCGTCGATCGCGACCGGCCTCGAGCAGGCGGCGTCGCGCCGCGAGGAGCTCGTTGCGCGAGGTCTCGAGCGCGCCCGCGGCTTCACCTGGGAGCGGGTTGCGGCGGAGACGTGGCAGGTCTACGAGGAGGCGGCCCCATGACCCCGCTGGTCGTCGTCGACGCCGACGTCCTCGGCCGGCAGCGCACCGGCGACGAGACGTATGTCCTGAACCTGCTGCGCCGACTGCCAGCACTTGCCGGCGACGAATTCCGCTTCGCCGCGCTCACCCGACACCCGGAGCTCGTTCCTGCGGGCGTCGAGGCGGGCGCACTGTGGGCTCGATTCCAGGAGCTGCGTATGGCGTGGACGGTCCCTCGCGTGCTGCGGCGGCTGCGGCCGGCGCTCGCGCACTTCCAGCACGCGCTGCCGCTCGGGTGGGACGGTCCGATGGTCGTCACCGTCCACGATCTCTCCTTCGAGCGCGAGGCGAGCGCGATGAGCCTACGACACCGCGCGATCTTCAAACGGGTCGTCCCGCGCGCGGTGCGCCGTGCGCGCCGAGTGATCGCGGTCTCCGAGCGGACGAAGCGCGACCTCGTCGAGTTGTATGGAGTGCCGGCGGAGAAGATCGCCGTCACGCCGCACGGGGTGGACCCGGCGTTCGGACCGGACGGCGCCTTGGGCGGACCGCCCGGCGGCTACGTCCTTTACGTCGGCGCGATCCAGGCGCGCAAGAACCCGCTCGCGGCGGTGGAGGCGGCGAAGCAGGTCGGCCTCCCGCTCTTCGTTGCCGGGCCTGAGCGCGAGCCGGCGCTTGCACGTGAGATGCATCGGCGTGGCGCGCATATGTACGGCTACGTCGAAAAGGATGTCCTCGCCAGCCTTTACCGCGGTGCCGCCTGCCTAGTCCTTCCGTCCCGCTACGAGGGCTTCGGCCTGCCGGTACTGGAGGCGATGGCGTGCGGAACCCCGGTGGTCGCCCACCCCGACCCGGCTCTGCAGGAGGTTGCCGGCGAGGCGGCGCTCTACGCCGAGCCGGGCGGGCTCGCCGATGCGATCCGCCGCTCGATCGCGGAGCGCGAGCGCCTCGTCGCCGCCGGCTTCGCGCGCGCGAGCCGGTTCTCGTGGGACGAGACCGCGCGCCTGACGCTCGAGGTCTACCGCGAGGCGCTGGCGTGAAGGTCTCTGCGATCGTCGTTTCTCACGGACACGCTGCGGAGCTTGCCCAGTCGCTCCCGACGCTCGCGCCGCAGGTCGACGAGATCGTCGTGATCGCGAACGTCCCGGGCAGCGCCGCCGCGGACGCCCACGGCGCGCGGCTCGTCGAGAACGCCCGGCCGCTCGGCTACGCGGCCAACCTCAACCGCGGCATCGCCGAGACGAGCGGCGAGCTCGTCCTGGTCAACAACCCCGACGCCGTCCCGCAGCCTGGCTCGGTCGCCGCGCTCGCCGCTTTCATGGACGCGCATCCCCGTTGCGGGATCGCCGGGCCGCAGCTCGTCGACCCCGACGGCTCGTGGCAACCTTCGCGGCGGCGCTTCCCGACCGTGGGCGGCACGCTCGTCCGGCGCACGCCGCTCCGCCTCCTCTTCCCTCCGCTCGAGCGCCAGCGCGCCCACTACAACCTCGACGAGCGACCCACCGGACCCGTCGAGGCGGACTGGATGCTCGGCGGGTCGCTGCTCCTGCGCCGCGCGATGCTGGACGAGCTCGGCGGCTACGACCCCGGCTTCCGCATGTACGGCGAGGAGATCGACCTCTGCTACCGCGCGGCGAAGGCCGGCTGGGAGCGGTGGTACGTGCCGGAGGCGCTCGTCCGCCACCGGTGGGATGCGATCAGCGACCGCAAGCTCTTCACCCGGCGGACGCTCTGGCACTGGCGCTCGGTGCTCCGGTTCGCGCGGAAGCACCCCGAGCGGCTGCTCGCCAGATGAGATGGAGCGGGTCGTGATCCTCGGTCCTGGAGGCGCGGGCAAGAGCGAGCTCGCGGTTGCGATCTCCCGTCGCACCGGGCTCCCCGTCGTACACCTGGACCACGTGTTCTGGCGCCCAGGCTGGAAGCCCGCCCCGCCGGAGGAGTCCGCGCGCGACATGGTTGCGGCCGTGGCCGGGGAGAGGTGGATTCTCGACGGGAACTTCCTCGGCGGCGAGGGCGGCGAGCGTCGCTTCGAGCGGGCCGACATGGTCGTCTTCCTCGACCTCCCGCGCCGAACGTGCCTGTGGCGGGTGCTCAGACGGCTGGTGCGCGGCCACTGGCGCTCGCGCCCCGACCTGCCCGCCGGCTGCTCCGAAAGCCTCGACCTCGCATTCCTGCGCTGGATCTGGCGCTACCCGCGCCACGACCGGCCCAGCGTGCTCCAACTCCTGGCCGGGCTCGACGCGCAGGTCGACGTCGGACGGCTGCGCACCTGCGCAGACGTGCGGCGGTTCATGGAGGCGCTGTGACGCCGAGAACGTGGAGCGAGCGCGAGTACGCCGACCCGGTCCCGTACCTCCGCCACCGGGCCGAGCTGATCCTTTCCCTCGGGCCGCCCCTCAAGAACGGCGACCGCGTCTGCGATCTCGCCTGCGGCGATGGCGGGCTCGCCGACTTCCTGCCCGGGATCGAGTATGTCGGCGTCGACGCCGACCCGAGGATGGTCGAGGAGGCGCGCAGCAAAGGGCGCGGGATCGTGCACGCCGACCTGAACGAGTTCGAGCCCGACCGGCCGGTGGCCGCGACGACGGTCTTCCGCGCGATCTACTACGCGCGCGACCGGCTCGCGTTCTTCCGGCACGTCGCCGGCTACACCGAGAAGAAGCTCGTCTTCGACCTCAACCCGCGCCAGTACCGCCTCGACGAGGTGGTCGCCGACCTGCGCACGGCGGGCCTCCCGCACGTCGCCACGCGGCCGTTCTTCGTCCCGCAGACGGTCGCGCTCCCGCGCCCGCTCGTCGCTGCGTTCATCGCGGCGGAGCGCGCCGGCCCGGTCGCGCGGCTCGCGCTCCGCTACCGGTTCACGTACCTCGTGGCCGCCTCGAAGCCCTTGTAACAGTCTGTTACTTGGCGTTTGGCGCCGGTCGCTTCGCGCTGAACGAGTAGGAGACCTGCGCGCCGAGGCGGCGCCGGTCGGAGGCGCCGTAGTCGTGCGGGGAGAACGTCGGTGAGATCCGAATCTCGACCCGCGTGGGCGGCGAGGCCGGTACGTAGAACACGCGAGTCTTGTTGCTGTGCACGACCCAGTGGAGGACCGTGGTCACGTGCCCGAGCGCGGGCTGCTTGTCCTTGCCGCGGATCAGCCGCCCCGCGGTGATGGTCACGTTCCCCGGCTTGTCCCGGCCGTTCCAGGCGGCCCTCGAGACCACGACGCGGATGAATCCGGAGCGATTCCCGGGGGTCGAGAACTGGTTGTAGGCGCTGAAGGCAGGCGCGGTCTGCGGCGCCCCCGGCGGCGGGGTGATCCAGCCGTCCGGCTCGACGCCGACGGGCGTGCTTCGCAGGCGCAGCGGCTGGTCGATCCGCAGCAAACGCCAGGGCGCGGGTTGGACGACGAGCTTGTGGACCGGGAACCCGAACTGGTCCTCGGTGATCACGTGGCGAATCGTCGGGTTGACGATGAAGGTTCCGGCAACCTCGATGCTGGCGTCGGCGACGATGTAGGTCACGCCGCGCGGCGCGCCGGTCGGGATCGAGCGCCCGGTCAGGCGTCCGTCAGGCCCCGCGTCGGGCGTGACGAAGCCGGGTGGGTGCGTACCCGGCCCGGGCGCGGTACCGTCGAGGCTCCAGACGTAATCGAGGGAGCGGTTCCAGAACTCCATCAGCCAGATCCCTTGCGGGTCGGTGATCCTCTGGCCGAGGTAGATCGTCGGCTGCTGCCCGGTCGCCTTGTCGAGCCAGTTCGGCGGGCTCGGGAAGTTGCCGAGCAGCGTCTGGGAGAAGTTGTTCGTGCCGTTGCTGGCCGAGATCTCGCCCGAGAGGTTCCACGACAGGACGAGCACGGCGGCGACGGCGCCGAAGGCCAGTCCGAGCCGCCGGCGCGCGACGAATCGGGGCCCGAGCAGCAGGCCGATCGAGACGATCAGGACGACGACGAGCAGCCACGTCACGTCGCGGTCGTCGAAGGCCAGGTCGCGGTTCGCCATCTGGACGATCGAGAACCCGAGTGCGTCCGAGTACGGCCACAGATCGAGTTGGTACGGCGTCGTCAGGATCACGTAGAGCACGAAGCCGCCAGTTCCGGCCACGGCCCACCAGCGCAAGCGCGGCCGCTCGAGCGCGAGCGCGGTGGCGACGAACAGCAGGGGCGCGAGGTAGATCAGGTTGCGCTCGACGACGGTCGTCGAGAAGACCGTCGAGAGGTAGGCCGCCTTCGTCGCCGTGTACAGGCCGAAAGCGATCACGCTCGCGGCGGTCAGCGCCACGAACGCCTTCAGCTCGCGCGTCCATACCTCGCCGCGCGGGCGGACGAGCGATGCGAGTGCGACGACCGGCAGCAGCCCGACGCCGATCGCGAACGCGCCGGCGGCCCAGAGGCCGTACACGATCGTCCGGTGCCGGTAGAAGCCCGTGGCGATGAACCAGGTCTGCGACTGCGCGCCGACGACGGCGCTGAAGAAGATGATCCCGCCGATGATCAGCACGATCGCGCCCGTCCAGTCCCACGCCGACCAGGTCCGCCGCCAGCGCTTCGCCGGCTCGCCCGTCCAGACGAGGAAGATCGCGGCGAGCCCGTAGATCGCCAACAAGACCGCGAGCTGGCCGCGCACGAAGGGCGCGACGATCGCCGCCGCCCCCGCGCCGATCACCCACGCCGGCCGCCGGGTGACGAGCGCCTTCGCGATCAGGAACAGGCAGAGCGTCGCCCAGGGATAGGCGGCGGGCTCCTCGACGAGGAACGGCGCATAGGCGAGGGCCGGAGTGGCGACGGCGCCAACGGCCGCGAAGAGTGCCCACGGCCGCGAGACGACCATCCGCGCCAGGAAGTACGCGGGGAAGATCGCCGAGGTCATGATCACGACGCCCGCGTACTTGATCGCCGCATAGGCGGTGCTGACGTCGCCGATCTTCCAGAAGGGCGCGAGCACGAACGCGTACAGCGTCTGGAAGCTCGATGCGTGTCCGCGTTGCGCCGCGTGCCCCGTCTCGGCGATCGAGCGGGAGATCTGCGTCAGCTTCAGCTCGTCGGTGAAGAGCCACGGCGTCACGTGCCCCCGGGTCTGCCAGCCGTACAGCAGGATCAGCCAAAGGAACGCGCTTGCGAGCGGGATCGCGCGATAGAAGCGGTCGAAACGACCCGCAGGTGCTGCGGCCTCCACTACTGCCGCGCTGTGCCCAGGACGACGAGCGGGTCGAGATCGGTCTCGCGCCGGACGAAGCGGCAGGGGACGTCGGCGGCCGCGCACGCCTGGACGACGGCGTCGAGGCGGTCGGACGGAGCCTGCGGGATGGTCACGAGCACGGCGTCGGGCCGCGTTCCGGCGAGGATGCGGCTGATGTCGGCGGAGCCGCCTCGCACCGGCACTCCAAGCAGGCGGCGGCGGTAGAGACGCGGGTCGTCGTCGACGAAGCCCACGACCTGCTCGCCCGGCGACTCGCGCAGCTCGCGGGCCAGGCTGCGGCCCGAGCGACCCGCGCCGACGATCAGCGTGCGGCGGCGGCCGCTGCGGTCCTTGAGCGTGGAGAGCACGCGAAAGAGCGCGCGCTCGCCGAACCGCGAGGCTCCGATCAGCAGCGTGCAGATGAGCGCGTCGATCACGAAGATCCGCGCCGGGAAGTCGCCGAGCACCGTCACCCAGACGACGACTCCGAACGCAACGGCCTCCGACACGACGACTCCGAAGACGACTGCGGCGGCGTCGCGAGCGCCGGCAAAGCGCCAGATCCCCTGGTAGAGGCCGAGCGGAATGAAGGTCACGTAGCGCGCGACCAGGATCAGCGGCAGCGCGACCGTGAACACGTGCCGCTCGTAGGGCGTGCCGTTGCCCTGCACACCGAGCCGGAATGCCGCGTAGAACGACGCGGTCACCAGCGCGAAGTCGACCAGTGCCTCGAGCAGCCGCTGGCGCTGGAGCAGGACGCTGCGCAGCGGACGCCGGCCCGTGGCGTCCTCGGCGACCTCGCCGCGCTCGAGGTCGACGAGGAAGCTGGCGAACTGGACCAGCAGGGCGAATGTGATCAGGACGCCGACGAGCGTGATCCGGAAGTCGCCGAGCACGCTGTAGCCGAGACTCGTCGCGCCGAGCCCGGCGGCGATCGCGGCCAGCAGGATCACTGTCCGCTGCTCCGAGAGCCCGCCGCGGACGAGCCGGTGTGAAGTGTGGTCCTTGCCGCCCTGGTGGATCGGCCGGCCTTCGACGAGCCGCATCGTCGCCACGAGTGCGGTGTCGAGGATCGGCACGCCGAGCACCAGGATCGGCAGCACGAGCGTAGCGACCGTCGTCTCCGCGACCTTCCAGCTCGTCGCCAGCCCGAGCGCGCCGAGGGTGAAGCCGAGCACCTGGGCACCGGAGTCGCCCATGAACACGGCCGCCTTCTTCCCCGGCCGGAAGTTGAAGGGCAGGAAGGCGAGGCAGGCGAGCCCGAGGCTCAGTGAGAGCACGAGCAGCAGCCGCTCCTCGTGGACGGTGACGGCGTCGATCGCGAAGAACGTGGCGCCGATCACGCCGAGCGTTCCGGCGAGCCCATCCATGTTGTCGAGCAGGTTGAACGCGTTCGTCATCCCGACGAGCCAGACGACACCGATCGCGGCGGCGAGCACGTCGTTGCCGACGATCTCCACCGACAGCCCTGTCGAGAGCACGATCGCGGCCGCGCCGAACTGCGCCGCGAGCTTGACGACGACCGGCAGCGAGCGGAGATCGTCGACGAAGCCGGCAGCGAAGAGCAGCGTGGCAGCGCCGAGGATCCCGAGCAGCTCTTCGTGGGCGTGCACGCCGCCGGAGGCGATCGCCGCGGCGATGCCCGCAGCGAGCCCGAGGAAGATGCCGACCCCGCCGAATGTCGGCGTCGCCTGCTCGCTCCAGCGCTCGCCTGTCGGGTGGGCGATCAGCCGGTGCGCCAGGGGTGAGCGCAGGAGCGCCCAGATCGCGAGGGCGCTGACGGGGAAGGCGACTGCTGCTGCGGCCGCGCTCATGGGACCACAGTGAGCGGCACGGTCAGAAAGCGTAACCCAGCGGTGTTAGGCGGCTGTGTGGGGATACTCACAGAGTGATACCCGCGCTCGACGTCATGCGCTGCCCGGTCTGCCGGAGCAGGCTCGAGGAGGACGACGGCGGCCTCCGCTGCCCGGCCTGCGGCGGTTCGTACCCGGTCGAGGAGGGTATCCCGCGGATGCTGGACGATCGGCTGCCGGGGATCGAGGCCAAGCGGGCGGAGGTGGCGGGCTGGCCGGCGATGGCGAAAGCGCAGGGCTGGTACGAGCCCGACGACGAGGTCGACGCGCTCCTCCCGTACCTGACCCGCGATCTCGGCTGGGAGGACAAGACGTGGCGCGCGAACGAGCACTCGTTCTCGCTCCTCCTCGACCGCTACGTGCGGCCGGGGACGCGCGTGCTGGAGGTCGGCGCCGCCAAGGCCTGGGCCGCCCAGCACCTGGTGCCCCGAGGCGTCGAATACGTGGCGACGGACATCCTCGCCGACCCGAACATCGGCATCGGCCGCGGGGCGTTCTACGAGCAGCGCGTGGGGCCGTTCGCGCGCGTGCAGGCCGACGGCGAGCACCTCCCGTTCGCCGACGGCGCGTTCGACCTCGTCTACTGCGTGGCGGCGCTGCACCACGCCCTCGATCTCGGTCGGATGGTCTCGGAGCTCGCCCGCGTCGCGCGCCGCGGCGGCATCGTCGCCGCGCTGAACGAGGGCACCCGCGCGATCCGGGCAAGCGGGGAGGTCGAGGACCAAGAGGAGGAGAAGGGCTTCGGGATCAACGAGCACGTGCACACCCTCTACGCCTACCTCTGGGCCTTCGCGCGCGCCGGGCTGCTCGTCCGCCGCGTCGAGCACGCGGAGGGCGACCGCGACCTGGAAACGCGGAGAATCGGCGGCAGGCTGCGGCGGCTGCCCGTCGTCGGCCGCTCCGCCGCCACCTGGTTCGCGCAGACCTGTTACGGCTACTCCGGCGTGAGCCTCTTCGCGAGGAAGCTTCGATGAGCACCCTCTCCGTGAACGTGATGACGCGCGGGCCGGGCGACCGGGTGGCCACGATGCTCGCGCTCTTCCGGCTCGTCGCCGACGAGATCGTCGTCGCCGTCGACGACCGCGCCGGGCCGGAGGTGGAGGCCGCGCTCGGCGGCGTGGCCCATCGGTTGATCCGGTACCCGTACGCCGAGCCGGTCGACCGGCCACTTGCCTGGATCCACGCCGAGTGCCGCGGTGAGTGGGTGCTGACCGTGGACGACGACGAGATCCCTGGCCGCGTGCTCCTCGACTCGCTCCCCGAGCTGATCCGCGCGCGGGACGTCACGCACTACTGGCTGCCGCGCCGCTGGCTCTACCCCACCGCCGACCGTTACCTGGATGCCCGGCCCTGGCGCCCCGACTACCAGCCGCGGCTCGTACTCAACGACCCACGGATGATCTCCTTCCCCGACGAGACGCATGTCCCGCTGGCCGCGCTGGGGCCGTCCCGCTACCTCGCCGCCCCGCTCTACCACGCCGACACCTTGCTCAACTCGACCGAAGCCCGCGAGGCGAAGGCGCTCCGCTACGAGCGCCTCCATCCGGGCAAGCGGGTAGCGGGCCGCCCGCTGAACGAGGCCTACTACCTGCCGGAGCGGGCCGACCCGCCGACGCGCGAGGTGCCGGCGGAAGACCTCGAGCTGATTGCGGCGGTGCTGGCCGCGGAGGCGCCCGCGCCGGGCGCTCCGACGGACGTGCGCGGCGCCGACCGGGAGGAGATCGACCGCCGCTGGGCCGGCCGCTCCTTCACCGCCTCGGCCTACGAGGGGCGGCTCGAGCTGCTCGAGGAGCTGCCGCCGCTTCGCGCCGGAGCGGTCGAGAAGGTCGACCTGCTGGTCGAGAACCACGGCGACGAGCTCTGGCCTTGGGGCGGCGCCGGCGGGCCGGAGGTCGCACTGGGCACGCGCTGGCTGCGCGAGGCCTCCTTCGAGGACGGGCCGCGCACGCCGCTGCCCGCCGACCTGCCTCCGGGCGGGTCGCAGATCGTCCCGCTTGCGGTCGCCGCTCCCCGCGAGCCGGGCCGGTACACGCTCGAGATCGACCTCGTCCACGAGCACGTGCGCTGGTTCGAGCGGCCGCTGCAGGTCGAGGTCGAGGTGCTGCCGCAGCGCCTGGTTGCGGTGCTCGATCCCGGCTCGCTCGACGGCCTGCTGGCCGTGCTCGCCGCGCTCGAGCCCGAGGAGGAGCCGCTCGTGATCACGGAGCGGCCAGATGAGCTCGCCCGGAGCTTCGCCGGCAGGATCGCGCCGACCTCGGGTGATCTCGTCGAGGCGCTGGCCGGCGCAGACCGGCTGGTCGTGCCCGACGAGCTCGTGCGGGAGGGCCGGCGCCGGCCCCTGCTCTCGGTGGTGAGCGCCGCCCGCCGGGCCGGGATCGAGGCACAGTCCGTGTCGGGTAAGCCGCTGAGCGCGAAGAGGATCGTGTGGCGCCGCCTCCGGTAGCGTTGCGCGCTGCATGATCCCGGGAGACGTCGCTGAAGCCTACCGCGGGCGGCGCGTGCTCGTCACGGGAGGGCTTGGCTTCATCGGCTCCAACCTCGCCCGCCGGCTCGTGGAGCTCGGCGCCGACGTCGTGCTCGTCGACTCGCTGGTCGCCGAGTACGGTGGCAACCTCGCCAACATCGCCGGGATCGAGGACACGGTGCGCGTGAACATCTCCGACGTCCGCGACGAGCACAGCTTCCGCTCGCTGATCCGCGGCCAGGAGGTGCTCTTCAACCTCGCGGGGCAGACGAGCCACGTCGACTCGCTGCACGACCCGTTCACCGACCTGGACATCAACTGCCGCAGCCAGCTCTCGATCCTCGAGACCTGCCGCCGCGAGAACCCCGAGGTGAAGGTCGTCTTCGCAAGCACGCGCCAGCTCTACGGCCGGCCGCGCTACCTGCCCGTCGACGAGGAGCACCCGGTCGCGCCCGTCGACCCCAACGGCGTGAACAAGGCGGCGGGCGAGGGCTACCACCTCGTCTACGGCCAGGTCTACGGGTTGCGCTCGAGCATCCTGCGGCTGACCAACACCTACGGGCCGCGCATGCGCGTGAAGGACGACCGCCAGACCTTCCTCGGCACGTGGCTGCGGCTGGCCGTCGAGGGCGGGGAGCTGCTGATCTTCGGCGACGGTACCCAGCGGCGCGACTTCACCTACGTCGACGACGCGGTCGAGGCGTTCCTGCTCGCGGGCGAGAAGGCGGAGGCAGACGGCGAGATCTTCAACCTCGGCGGCGGCCCACCCGTCAGCCTGAGCGAGCTCGCCGAGCTGCTGGTCGAGGTCGCGGGCGCCGGCTCGTACCGGCTCGTGCCGTTCCCGGAGGAGCGCAGGTCGATCGACATCGGCGACTACTTTGCCGACGACTCGAAGATCCGTGAGCGGCTCGGCTGGGAGCCGGCCGTTCCTCTTCGCGAGGGGCTCGCGCGGTCGCTTGACTACTACCGCGAGCGGGCGGCGGCGTACTGGTGACAGGCGTCCCCTTCCTCGATCTCGGTCGGCAGGCCGCCGCGTCGCGCGAGGAGCTCGAGGATGCCTTCGCGACCGTCCTCGCCGGCGGTCGCTTTGTCGGCGGGCCCGCGCTCGAGCGCTTCGAGGCGGAGTTCGCGGCGTATTGCGGCGTCAAGCACGCGGTTGGGCTGAACTCCGGGACCGATGCGATTGCGCTTGCGCTGCGCGCAGTCGATATCGGCCGGGGCGACGAGGTGATCACGGCCGCGAACACCTGCGTCGCGACGATCACGGGGATCGTCGCCGCCGGCGCGACGCCGGTGCTCGCCGACGTCGACGAGGAGACCTGGACGCTCGACGGGGAGTCGGTGGAGGCCGCGATCACGCCCCGCACGCGCGCGTTGATGCCGGTTCACCTCTACGGGCAGTGTGCAGATCTCAACGCGCTGGTCGAGTTCGGCGTCCCCATCGTCGAGGATGCCGCGCAGGCGCACGGGGCGGAGTACCGCGGTCAGCGGCCGGGCGGCTTCGCCGACGGCGCGGCATACAGCTTCTACCCGACGAAGAACCTGGGCGCGCTCGGCGACGGCGGCGCCGTCGTCACGAACGACGCGGAGGTCGCCGTGCGCCTGCGGATGCTGCGCTCGCACGGCGAGCGTGCCGAGGCGCGCGGTGTCGGCGTCATCGTGGGCGTGAACAGCCGGCTGGACGAGATCCAGGCGGAGATCCTGACGCGGCGCCTGGCGCGGCTCGACGAGGGCAACGCGCGGAGGCGGGAGCTGGCGGCGCGATACCTCTCGGAGCTGCGCGGCGTGACGCTGCCCGCCGAGGGTGAGGGACGCCTGCACGCGTGGCACCTCTTCGTCGTGCTCGCAGAGGATCGCGACGCATTCCGCGCAAAGCTCCGCAACCGCGGCGTGGAGACGCTCGTCCACTACCCGGTGCCGATCCACCGCCAGCCGGCCTGGACGCACCTTGCGGGCTCGGTGCCGCTCACGGTCTCCGAGCGCCTATGCGAGCGGGTCGTCAGCCTCCCGCTCTACCCCGAGCTGACCGACCAGGAGCTCGAGCACGTGATTGCGGCGGTGAACGCCCGATGAGGCTCCGTCGTCGCGAAGACCCTCCGCCCGAGCCGCCCGCGGAATGGGAGTACGTCCGGGACGGCTGGGCGCGCGAGGCGAAGGGTTGGGCGGTCGACTCGGTCGCGCGCGGCTACCGCGAGAAGTGGCCCGACTACCTGGCGGCGATCGAGGCGCCGAATCCACTCGGCGTCCACCACGAGACGGCGCAGGTCACGACCGGCGACGCCGGCGCGCACAACATGCTCGTCACGTTCGCCTACGTCGTCGCGCTCGCGGCGCGGAAGCGCGATCGGCTCTCGGTGCTGGACTGGGGCGGCGGGCTCGGCCACTATCACGCGCTCGCCCACTCGGCGGTCCCGGGGCTCGAGCTCGAGTACCACGTCAAGGAGACGCCGGCGACCGCGGCGGCGGGCCGGGAAGCCTCGCCCGAGGTCACCTTCCACGACGCCGACTCGTCCCTCGACCGCCGCTACGACCTCGTCGTCGCGAGCTCGTCGCTCCAGTACGAGCCGGAATGGAAGTCGCTCCTCGGCCGCCTGGCCGCGGCGGCGGAACGGCACCTCTACGTCGCCCGCGTGCCGGTCGCGCTCCGGGCCGAATCGTTCGTCGTCATCCAGCGCCCGTACGTCCACGGCTACGACACGGAGTACCTCGGGTGGGTGATCAACCGGCGCGAGCTGCTCGAGGCCGCGGGCCTGCCGCTCGCCCGCGAGTTCCTCCTCGACGCCCGCTTTTCCGCCGACGGAGCGCCGGAGAGCCCGGTGGAGCACCGGAGCTTCCTGTTCAATCGGTGACGACCGTGTCGATCTACGCCGACCTCTACCGCTACCGCGAGCTGTTCTCGAACCTGTTCCGGCGCGATCTCCAGACCCGGTACAAGGGCTCGCTCCTCGGCGTCGCGTGGTCGCTGGTCAACCCGCTGGTGCTGATGGCGATCTACGTGCTCGTCTTCTCGGTGCTCTGGAAGGTGGCGCAGGTCCCGCATTACGCCCTCTACATCCTCGTCGGGCTGACGGTCTGGCTGTTCTTCTCGTCGTCCCTGGAGACGGCCTCGCGGTCGCTCGTCGACAGCGCAGCCCTGATCAAGAAGGTGCGCTTCCCGCGTCAGCTCGTTCCGTTCTCGGTGGTGGCAACACAGCTGGTCGCGTTCGCGGCGATGCTCGCGGTGCTGATCGTCGCCAACCTGATCGTGATCCCGGAGACGCGCGACACGGTCTGGCTCTCGCTGCCGCTCTCGCTCGTGGTCGTCGCGCTCGTCGGAGGCATCTCGCTCGCCGTCGCCTGCGCAAACGTCGTCTTCCGTGACGTGGAGCACCTGATCACCGCGCTGCTCCTGCCCTGGTTCTTCCTGACGCCGATCCTCTACCGGCTCGAGGACCTCCCGGGCGGCGTCCAGCGCTACGACTGGGTCGTGACGATTCTGCGCTGGGTGAACCCGATCACCCCGCCGATCTACGCGCTGCGCGACCCGATGTTCTACGGCCGGCTCCCGCACGTCTGGGACGTCGTCTACCTGTGCGTGGCCGCCCTCGTCGCGCTCGGCCTGGGCGCGTGGGTCTTCAGCCGCGTCGACGATCGGATCGCAGTCGAGCTGTGATCCGCCCGTCGTAGATCCACGGCTCCCAGCCCTCGGGCTTCCAGGCGGGCAGGCCGGCGACCTCGCAGTTCGGCTCCAGCGGGGGCAGGAGCGACGGGCAGACAAGCGGCTCGGGGAAGGCCGGGTTGCGGCCGCCTCCCGGGCGGTAGGCGCGGAGCCCGCGATCTCGGCCCGCGTGGACCGAGCCGCCGACGGCGGCGTAGCCCTCCTCGTGCGCGGCGCGGACGCGCTCGTGCCAGTCGGACGCGGGCTCGATCTCCGGTGGGACGTGCGCGACCGCCCCGCTCGCGTCACGCGCCAGCACCTCGATGTCGACCTCGAGCATCGAGTTGCCGATCTCGGAGAGCCAGTAGCGCCGCTCGAGCACGAGGTCGAAAGCGAGCCGGTAGCGCCCGGGCGGGATCGGCGCTCTGATCTCGAGCTCCGCGTCGGCGCGCGCGCCGGGCGCAAGCTGCGGGGCAGGTGTGCGGAGCCCGTCCCAGTCGAGAGCGTTGCCGAGCTGGTCGAGCCAGTGATAGGAGGCGAACAGATCGTGCCAGGCCGCCGCCCCCGCGTTCTCGACCTCGACCCGCGCCTGCCCGACCGCGCCCGCCTGCGGGGGATCCAGCTCGTAGGCGAGCCAGCGCACGCCGAGCGGCCCGGCGGGAACGGCATGAGCGGGAACCGCCTGCATCGAGGGCTAGTGTACGGCCGTGTTGGAGCCGCTCCTCGTCCGCGCGCTGCGGCGTGAGCCGGTCGAGCGCACGCCGGTCTGGTTCATGCGCCAGGCCGGGCGCTCGTTGCCGGAATACCGGGCACTCCGCGAGCGGCACGAGTTCTTCGAGATCGCGAGCACGCCCGAGCTGTGCGCCGAGGTGACCCTGCAGCCCGTGCGCCGGCACGGCGTCGACGCAGCGGTGCTGTTCGCGGACATCATGACCCCCGTCCTCGGGATGGGGATCGAGGTCGAGCTGGTCGAGGGCGTCGGGCCGGTCGTCGAGCGGCCGGTCGCGACCGCCGCCGACGTCGAGCGGCTGCGCGTGCTCGACCCGGAGGAGGCGTTCTCACCCGTGCTCGAGGCGGTGCGGATCGTTCGGCGGGAGCTCGAGCCGGAGCGTGCGCTGATCGGCTTCTGCGGCGGCCCGTTCACGGTCGCCGGCTACCTCGTCGAGGGGAAGCCGAGCCGGGACTTCGTCAGGACGAAGCAGCTGATGTACCGCGAGCCGGCGGTCTGGCACGGGTTGGTGGACCGCCTCACCGACACCTTCTGCGGCTACGTCGCGGCGAAGACGTCGGCCGGCGCCGACGCGATCCAGCTCTTCGACTCCTGGGTCGGATCGCTCTCGGTCGCCGACTACGAGGAGTTCGTGGCACCGTACTCGGCGCGCGTGCTCGCCGCGGTTGACGTGCCGACGATCCACTTCGGTACCGGCACCACCCATCTGCTTGCTTCGATGGCCGCGGCGGGCGGCGACGCGATCGGCCTCGACTGGCGTGTCCCGCTCGACCAGGGCTGGCTCGCCGCCGGCCCGGAGAAGGCGGTGCAGGGGAACCTCGACCCCGCGGCGCTGCTCGGGCCCTGGGAGCGGGTCGAGGCGGCGGCCCTCGAGGTGCTCGCGCGCGCGGGCGGCCGCCCCGGGCACGTCTTCAACCTCGGTCACGGCGTCCTCCCGGAGACGAGCCCCGAAGACCTCGGCCGGCTGGTCGAGCTCGTGCACGAGCGGACGGCGAAGGTGACGGCATGAGCGACGCGGTCGTGCTGATGGCCTACGGCTCGCCGGATCGCGTCGAAGACGTGCCGGCGTACTACGCTGACATCCGCGGCGGGCGGCCGGTCCATCGCGAGCTGCTGGCCGAGCTGACGGAGCGCTACCGCTTGCTCGGGATCGAGGAGTCGAACCCGCTGAACGCGATCACGGAGGCGACGCGCGCGGCGCTCGAGGCCGAGCTCGGGCTCCCGGTCTTCACCGGGATGAAGCACTGGCGGCCCCGGATCGGCGAGGCTGCCGGAGCAGCGCTCGCGACGGGAGCGGACCGGATCGCAGGGCTCGTGCTCGCGCCCCACTACTCGCGGCTCTCGATCGGCGGCTACCGGCAGCAGCTCGAAGAGGCGCTCGCCGGCCGGGCCGAGCTCGCCTTCATCGACAGCTGGCACACGGAGCCCGGCTTCATAGACCTCCTCGCGCGCCGCGTCAGGACGCGGCGCGCGAGCCACGTCGTGTTCACCGCCCACAGTCTCCCTGCACGAATCCTGGACGAGGGCGACCCGTATCAAGACCAGCTGCTGGAGACGTCCACCGCTATCGCGCAGGCCGCAGGCCTGCGCGAGTGGTCGTTCGCCTACCAGTCCGAGTCGCCGACCGGGGAGCCCTGGCTGCAGCCGGACATCCTCGACCACCTGGCGGCGCTACGCGCGCAGGGCGTTGAGGACGTGCTCCTCTGCCCGGTCGGGTTCGTCGCCGACCACCTCGAGATCCGCTGGGACCTCGACACCGAGGCGGCGGAGAAGGCGCAGCGGCTCGGCCTCCGGCTTGCCCGGATCGAGATGCCGAATGCCGATCCCGCCTTCGTGCACGTGCTTGCGGCGATCGTTCAGCGGGCGCTCGCAGTACCCTCGACCGTATGAGACCGGGCGAGATCCGGGTCGACCACGCGAGCCGGCACTTCCGCGTCTATCCGCAACCGGTGCGGACCTTGAAGGAGGTCGTGCTGTCCCGAAACGGCGCGAAGGCGACCGAGGTGCGCGCAGTCGTGGACGTGTCGCTCTCGATCGATCCCGGCGAGGCCGTCGGCCTGATCGGGCGTAACGGCTCGGGGAAGACGACGCTGCTCAGCCTGATCGCCGGAATCCTCAAGCCGACGGCCGGCCGTGTCGAGGCCGGCGGCCGCGTCGCGTCGCTCCTCGCACTCGGAGCCGGCTTCCACCCGGACTTCACCGGCCGCGAGAACATCTACCTGAACGGCTCGATCTACGGCCTCAAGCGGGCCCAGATCCGCGGCCTGATGGATGAGATCGTCGCCTTCGCCGAGCTGGAGCAGTTCGTCATCGACCTGCCCGTCCGCACCTACTCGTCGGGCATGTACATGCGGCTCGGCTTCGCGGTCGCAGCGCACGTCCAGGCCGACGTGCTCCTGCTCGACGAGGTGTTCGCCGTCGGCGACGAGGAATTCCAGCGGAAGTGCTTCGCCAAGATCTACGAGTTCAAGCAGCGCGGCGGCACGATCGTGTTCGTCTCGCACGACGCCGCATCGGTCGAGCGCCTCTGCGAGCGCACGGTGCTGCTGCGGGACGGCAGCGTCGAGCTCGACGGCTCGACGCAGGAGGCGATCGCCCGGTACCACAAGCTGCTCGCCGACGAGCGCGACCCCGCGGAGAGCGCCGCCGGCCTGCGCGAGTACGGAAGCGGCGAGGTGCGGATCGTCGAGGCGCGCCTGCTCGGGCCGGAGGGCGAGGAACGACTCCAGCTCGCGGCCGGCGAGCCGCTCAGCGTCCAGTTGCGGGTGGAGGCGCGGGAGGCGGTGCCGGCGCCGGTCGTCTCGCTCGAGCTCCGTGACGAGGCCGGCCTGCTGCTCGCCTCGGCCCGCCAGGACACCGCCGAGCTCGGCTGGGTGGAGGCGCCCGGGGCGCGCGTGCTCCGGTTCGAGGTCGAGCGTCCGCCGCTCGCCGACGGCCGCTTCCGGTTGCGCTTCGAGCTCGGCGACCGGGCCGGCCGCCATCTTTACCATTGGCTCGACGACGGAGTCCGCTTCGTGGTCTACCCGGGGGAGACGGTGCGAGGGCCCGTTCTCCTTTCAGGGAGATGGTCGTTGGACGAGACTGGAGGACGATGAGCTACCAAACGTGTCCGGACTGGCCCGAGCTGATGGAGATCGCACCCGATCTCCAGTTCAAGCACTACTCGGTTCGGAACGCCCAGATTCCGGTCGATGCGCTGATGCAGATTCCCGGCATCAACCTCGACGAGGTCGAGATCTGCTGCGACCTGGACCGGCACGTGTTCTACGCGCGGCACACCGACCCGCGGGTCGTCGCGGCCCTGAAGGGCTCGCACTGGTTCGACCTGACCGAGTGGACCGTGTCCGGCCCGGGCCGCGCCGCGCAGCGCTAGTCGCTGCTCCAGGCGAGGACGGCAACGCCCTCCCACCATTGTGGCCGGCCCTTGTCGGCGCCGCCGATCTCGAACAGCTTCCGCGCGCGCGGCTGCTGCGCGAGGTAGTCGCCGGTCGCGCGGGCGACGTGGTCCCAGTCGTGGTCGTCGACGACGAGCAGCGCCTCGTTCGCCAGCCACGGCTCGATCGCCTGCAGGCCGCGCACCTGGGAGTCGTAGTCGTGCGGGCCGTCGTAGTAGTAGACCCCGACGCGGCGGGCGCCGAGGGCGCCGCCCTCGATCACCTCGAAGGCGTCGCCCTCGAGGATGGTTGCGCCCTCGAGCCCGAAGCGACGCAGGTTCTCCTCCAGCCCCTTGCGGCTCGCCGCCGGCAGCTTGCGGCCCTTGGCCTCGTGCGCCTCGAATGAAAAGAGATCGACGGCGACGAAGTCACCCTTGTTCCCCCGCATCGCGCCGAGCAGGCTCGCGCCGTAGTAGGTGCCGACTTCGACGTAGCTTTCCCCGGGAGCCAGCAGGCTCGCCGCGAGGTTGAGCAGCGCGAGGACGTTCTCCTCCGCGAGATTCGGCACGCCTTCGATCACGTCGTCGAAGCGACGCCCGCGCGGGTGCTCCGAGCGCGGAAAGTCGTCGAACAGCTCAGGAAGCTCGGCCGCGAAGCGCTCGACGTCCACCGGGAGAATCTACTGGTCGGCGGCCGGCGGTAGTGTCACCGGCGAAATGAGCTCCGGGATCGTCGTCCTCTCGGGCGGGGTGGGCGGTGCGCGCTTCGTGCGCGGCCTCGTCGACCTCGTCCCGCCGAGCGAGGTGACCGTGGTCGGCAACGTCGGCGACGACGCCGAGGTGCTCGGCCTGCACGTCTCGCCCGACCTCGACAGCCTGCTCTACACGCTCGCCGACGTCCACGACGCGCAGCGCGGCTGGGGCCGGCGCCGGGAATCCTGGAACGCGCTCGGGACGGCGAAGGAGCTCGGCGACGACGAGACCTGGTTCCAGCTCGGCGACCGCGACATCGGGCTCCATCTCGTCCGCACGAAGGCCCTGCGCGCCGGCGAGCCGCTCTCGACGGTGACCGCACGGGCCGCGGCCGCGTTCGGACTCGAGCTGCGCCTGCTGCCGGCGACCGACGACCGACTGCGGACGATCGTCGAAACGCCCGCCGGCGCCTTCTCGCTCCAGGAGTGGTTCGTCCGGCGGCAGCACAAGGACAAGGTGGACGGGGTCCGCTTCGAGGGCGCCAAGTTCGCGCGACCGGCGCCCGGCGTGCTCGAGGCGATCGAGCAGGCTTCGCTTGTCGTGATCGCGCCGAGCAACCCGTACATCAGCATATGGCCGATCCTCGCCGTGGAGGCGATCCGCGTGAGCGTGCAGCGGAAGCGCACGCCCGTGGTCGCGGTCAGCCCGGTGATCGGCGGGAGGGCCGTCAAGGGCCCGGCCGACGCGATGCTCGAGCGCCTCGCGGGCGGAACCTCACCCGCGCACGTCGCGCGCTGCTACCCGGGCCTCCTCGACGCGCTCGTCATCGACCAGGCCGACGCCGCCGGCGCCAAAGGGCTCGAGGCGGTTCGCGTCCGCCCACACGTAACGAGGACATTGATGAAGGACCGGCGGACGACGCGCCTCCTCGCGGAGGCCGTGCTCGAAGCCGCACACGGCGGCGTGATGCGCGGGTGATCTCGGTCATTCCGGTCGAGGGCCTCCCCGAGATCTCCGAGGGCGACGACCTGGCGGCACTGATCGCGGCCGCGGCCACGCTCGAGGACGGAGACGTCGTCTGCCTTGCCCACAAGGTCGTGTCGAAGGCCGAGGGGCGGGTGGCGCGCCTCGACGGGGTCGAGCCCTCCGAACGTGCCCACGAGCTGGCGGGCCAGGACGGCGACCCCCGGCGCCTGGAGCTCGTGCTGCGAGAGGCCACCCGGATCCTCCGCGCCCGGCCGCCGCTCGTGATCGCCGAGACCCACCACGGCTTCGTCTGCGCCTCGGCCGGCGTGGACGCATCGAACGCGCCCGAGGCCGACATGGTCGTGCTCCTGCCCGAGGACCCCGACGCCTCGGCCGCCCGGCTGCGCAGCGGGCTCGAGGAGCGCACCGGCAAGTCGCTCGGCGTCGTCGTCACGGACACGTTCGGGCGCCCCTGGCGGTTCGGGATCGCCAATGTCGCGATCGGCGCAGCGGGGATCGAGGTGCTCCGGGATCTCCGCGGCGAGCACGATCCGGTGGGCTACGAGCTGCATTCGACGGTGATCGCGGTCGCCGACGAGATCGCCGCTGCGGCCGAGCTCGTGATGGGGAAGACGGAGCGGGTGCCCGTCGCCGTCGTCCGGGGCCTCGACGTGCGCGGGAAAGGCAGAGCGGCGGACCTGATCATGCCCCCGGACCAGGATCTGTTCCGCTAAGCCCTGGAAGCGGCGCATCCCTCGACCGAGGGACGCGCGGTGCCCCTTGGTGGCTTATCCATGGGAGAGGTGCTGCCGATACTGGAAAATACCGTGGCCGTCAACGTAGCACTCGTCCCCGACCCTGCGCCTGAACCTGACGATGCCGCCGCACGCGCGGAGGCGCTCGTCGAGTCCTACAGGCGTCTCGCCGCCGTGTTCCACGACGTGCTGTCGGAGCAGAGCCCCGAGGCGCTCCTCGACCGCATCGCCGAGACGCTGGCCGAGCTCGTCCCCTACCAGGACATGCACATCTACGAGGCAGACGACGCGCGGAGCGAGCTGGTGCCGGTGTTCGCGCGCGGTTCCTGGGAGGAAGAGGTGCTCTCGAGCAGCGTCGGCTACGGGGAGGGGATCACCGGCTGGGCCGTCCAGCACCGGAGCCCTGTACTCTCGAACGCCGCTCACCTCGATCCCCGCGTCGCCTTCGTGCCCGGCACCCCGCCCGATCCGGAGGCGCTGATCACGGTTCCGCTCGTCGCGCGCGGCTCGCTGAAGGGCGCGTTGAACATCTACCGGGTCGGAGAGGACGCGTCGTTCGACGAGGATGAGTTCGAGCTCGCCCGGTGGTTCGGCGACGCTGCCGCGCTCGCGCTCGACAACGCCCAGGTCCGCGCGCGCCTGGAGCATCTCGCTCACACCGACTCGCTCACCGGCCTCTACAACCACCGCTACTTCCACGAGCGCCTCCGCGCCGAGCTCAACCGCGCCGGCCGCACGTACGACAGCGTCGCGCTGCTGATGATCGACATCGACGACTTCAAGCGCGTCAACGACGTCTGCGGGCACGGCGAGGGCGACCAGGTGCTCCAGCAGCTCGCCGACGTGCTCCGTACAACCGTTCGCGCCGAGGACACCGTCTGCCGGGTGGGCGGCGAGGAGTTCGCCGTCATCCTCCCGTCCTGCACCTCCGACGATGCGCTCGGCCTGGCGTCGCGTCTGAAGGATGCGTTGCTGAGGACAGCTGCAGACGCGGTCGGCGGGATCACGCTCTCGGTCGGCGTCGCCTTCGGACCCGAGCATGCGATGAACGCGCGCGAGCTCGTTGCGTGCGCCGACGCCGCGATGATGACCGCGAAGGCGCGGGGCAAGGACCAGGTCGTCGCCTTCGCTGACGTCGAGGCCGAGCGGCCCGACGAGGAGACCGATGGACGCGACCTGCGCTCGATCGCCCACCTGAAGATGCTCCAGAGCCTCGCGCGCAAGCTGAACCGGCTGAACGACACGAGCGAGATCGGCGAGGTGATCGTCGACGAGCTCCGGATGCTGATCGACTACCACAACTGCTGCGTGTACCTGGTCGAGGGCGATCACCTGAACCCTGTCGCGGTGCGCGGCAACCTCGAGGGCGAGGACGTCTCGCTCACGCTCCGGCTCGGCGAGGGCTTGACCGGTCACGTCGCGCAGACCGGCAAGCCGATGCTGATCTCGAACGCGAGCGAGTCCGACGTCTGCCTCCAGGTTTCCGAGAGCCCCGGCGACGAGTCGCTCGCTGCTGTCCCGCTTCGATACGGCCAGCGCGTGATCGGCGCGATCATGCTGTCGAAGCTCGGGATCGGCCAGTTCGACGAGGCCGACTTGCGTTTGCTCGAGGTGCTCGCGGGCCACGCCTCGATCGCGCTGGAGAACGCCCGTCTGTACGCGTCGATGCGGCGTGAGGCCGACAACGCGAAAGCGTGGCTCGAGTTCGCGGACGCCGTTTCCGAGGCCCGCTCGGTGGAGGCGATCGGCGAGGAAACGGCGGCCACGGTGGCGCGGCTGATGGAGGTCAAGCAGGTCTCCGTCTGGATCGAGGACCCGCACGCGACCAACTTCCGCTGCCTGGCCGCGGCCGGCTATGCGGAGGACCCGAACTCGGCTCCGATCCTGAAGTGGCGCGCCGGCCGCGCCGCGGCGGCCTTGCTGATCGACGGCCGCAAGACGCCGTTCCTCATCGACAAGGACGAGATCCGCCGTGTCTTCAGCGGCGATGCCCAGAGCGCGGCGTTCAAGCCTTCCGCGGTCGCGCCGCTCCATCCCGGCTACGGCGTGCGCGGCTGGATCGTGGTGCGCGCACCCGAAGCGGATCTGGCTCACTTCACCGACGAGCGCCTGCGCCTGCTCGACGGGTTGTCGTACCGCGCCTCCGTGGCGCTCCAGAAGTCGGTTCTGCTTCAGTCGGAGCAGGAGAGCGCCGAGGTTGCAAGCGCCCTGCTCGAATTCTCGCGCCTCCTGGCCGGCACTGCCAGCGCCGATGAGCTCCAGCGCAAGATCGTCGAGCTCGCGGGTCAGATGCTCGGCTCGCCGCGGACCTGGCTCTGGCTGGAGCGCGGCCGCCCGGGCTCGTTCAAGATCGAAGCCGCCTGGCGCGCGGACGGAGCCGTGCCGATCGTCCCGATCGGGAGCGTTGTCGAGTTCGGCGGGACGCGCCGCGCGCTGGAGCGTGGCGAGCCGTTCGTGCTCCAGCCGGGCTCGGTCGATCAGGTCCCGGTCGGCGACGATCCGCTCGCCGTCGCGCCGGTCGTGCTGCC
>WNFV01001106.1_pt1 | contig 36963 bp, 45 predicted proteins | sample 5400101 | NCBI WGS metagenome assembly WNFV01 (sample SAMN13153361, study PRJNA577476) | soil metagenome | isolation source: 115 cm soil or saprolite under grassland replicate 1 | place: USA:California | collected 2016-06-15 | reverse complement strand
GGTATTCAGCGGGTCGATGACCAGATCGTAGAAGCCGACGCCGACGAATGGAGCCGATGCGATCACCGACCATGTCGTTCCGCCATTGGTCGATTTGTAGACCCCGGCACCAAGATTGGCATAGAAATTACCCTCGCCGCTTCCGGCGTAGACCCGGCTGGGGGCGGTCGGATCGAAGGCGATGGCGCCGATCGCGAGCGATGGCAGAAAATCGCTGCGCGGAATCCACGGCGCCCCATTGACGGGGATTTTGGGGGTGGTCATTTCCCAAATGCCACCGCCCGCCGAACCCAGCAGCAGATGCCCCGCATTGCTGGGATCCACGGCGATGCAGGACACCCGGCCGATCACGTCGACACGGTTCGTTCCATAAGTCTGTCCATTCGGAATATTCGACGGTCCGATCGGCTGCCAAGTTGACAACGCCGACAACGCGGCTGCGCCACGTCTGCCGCGGGCTTTTGTTGCGCGTGCCGCGGTCCGCCCCCGCGGCGCTTTTTTGGCGAGTGCGGTGGCGGCCTTGATGATCGCCGTGGCATATTTTTTTGCCGCGGGCGATGCCCCCCTGCGGCCCTTGGGTCTGGCGCGCTTGGCAGCGCCGCCGACCTTTGCGCGCATCGCCTTCTTGGTCAGCCCCAACTTCGGACGTGCGGCTTTCGGAACCGCGAGCGCCATGACGACGTCGTCATTTAATTTCGGATCGCGTTGGCCAAGAAAGTGAAACAGGCGTTGAAGCGCTTTTCCGCCCGGAACCGGTTTCCGCTTTTTCGCTTTGCCTTGGCGTTCAATCTTTGCGTCGATCTTGCTTCGCATCAGTCCCCTCCTGCTTGTCTTGTCGCGGTCCGCTCTTGACAGCCGCTCGAGACTTTTTCTTAGCTTGTTCTTCGGGAACGAAACGTCGCGACTCCTCAAACATGCGCAGCCGCTCTGCGGCTCGCCCGCCAGGCGGCTCCGGTGTCTTATCGCCGCGACGTTTGACCATTGCGCGCTCCGAACGATACCGACCCTGACAACCAACGCACCCATATTGGCAGATCGGCTACTACAATTTCAAGTAGAATTTTTCTGAAAGTACACGGCTAACATAGCACCTATGGTCGATCCCGGGCGCAGAGTTTGGCCCCAACAAATCCGAATTGCGTTGGACCGCGATGAGACGATCTCCACGCATGCGCTGAGCTCGCGCGCTCGCACGCAGGCGACCGGCACAAATCACGTCCCCGTACGGCCCTTCCGGATCGGCGAGCGTGCTGCCGCGCGCGATCTTGAGCGCGGTCGCCGATTGGCGGCCGGCGACGGGCAGCGACCCGGCGACAGGCCCAAAATTTAGGCATGAAACAATTTTGAGCGCCGGGCATTAGCGGCTCGGAATGGACGACTTCGATCGGGAGATTTGATCATGTATCCGAACCAAGACGCTATTTTTGAACGGCTGGAGGCCACCAAGAAGTTCGGGCTGCTTTCGGACTATCTGGTGAGCTGGACCGGGCGATCCGGTCGTCTCGATCCCAAGGTGACCGTGTGGGGCAACGACGGCACGCCGGAAGACGTGGTTCAGGACTACATCTCGCAATTGCTCAAGGGCCTGGTGCCCGACCGTCAAATCAGCGTGGCCGCCGATTAGCGACCCACCACGATAAAAAGGTGCGCCTCGGGGGCGCGCCTTTTTGTCGCCCCTACTCGACCCCGTATGGCCCTTCCGGATCAGCGAGCGCCGCGAGGCGCAGCGCGGCGGCGCGGGCGAAGCCGAGCATCATGCTGCGGCGGGTCGCGGCGTGCAGGCGATGCTCCGGCGCCTCGCAGACGATCTCCGCGCCGAAGGCGTCCGCCACGATCAGCCCGGTGTCGGGCGGGAAAATCTCGCACGGGACTTCCAGCGTGGTGGCGAAGAACAGCCGGTCGCAGTGCAGCCGGTAGTCGATCCATTTCTGGTCGGCGCGGAAATCCGCAATCGACGATTTGATCTCGACGATCCAGATTTCGCCGTTGTCGCCCAGCGCGACCAGGTCGGCGCGCCGGCCGGAGGCGAGCGGCAATTCGCTCACCACCGCGAACCCGAGCGAATGCAGCAGCCGCGTGGTGCCGCGCGCGGTCGCGAGCGCGGTCGGCGATTGGCGACCATCGACGGGAAGCGATGCGGCGAGCGAGCTGACGCTCATTGAATGAAGAATCCCCGGCAGCGGAACACTGGTCCTCCCACGGCGAACTCGAGCACGCACGCAACACCCCCAGCTACTGTTCGGCGATCAGTCCTCATTCTGCCGCGGCGGCGCGCTCGGCGAAAGCCCCGGCGAGCGCCGCACGATTGGGCGCGATGACGCCACGCTCGGTGATCAGCCCGGTGACCAGCCGCGCCGGCGTCACGTCGAAGCCGTAGTTCGCCACCGCCGAGCCGTCCGGCACGATCCGCACGGTCTCGATGCGGCCGTCGGCGGTGCGGCCGCTGATGGTCGCGACCTCGTCGGCGGCGCGCTGCTCGATCGGAATTTCGGCGAGGCCATCGGACACCGAAAAATCGATGGTCGGCGACGGCAACGCCACATAGAACGGCACGCCGTTGTCCTTGGCGGCGAGCGCCTTGAGATAGGTGCCGATCTTGTTGCAGACGTCGCCGTTCGCGGTCACCCGGTCGGTGCCGACGATCGCGATGTCGACCATGCCGTGCTGCATCAGGTGGCCGCCGGTATTGTCCGGGATCACCGTGTGCGGCACGCCGTGGTGGCCGAGCTCCCAGGCGGTGAGCGCGGCGCCCTGGTTGCGCGGGCGGGTCTCGTCGACCCACACATGAACCGGCAGGCCCTGGTCGTGCGCCGTGTAGATCGGCGCGGTGGCGGTGCCGACGTCGACGGTGGCGAGCCAGCCGGCGTTGCAGTGGGTGAGCACGTTGACCGGCTCGCCCGCCGGCTTCTGCGCCGCGATCGCCTCGATCAGCTTCAAACCGTGGCGGCCGATCGCCCGGTTGATGGCGACGTCCTCGTCGGCGATTTCCGCCGCGCGGCGGTAGGCGGCCGCGAGCCGTTCCTGGCGCGGGCGGTTGCGCACCGCCGCCAGCATCTCGTCGAGCGCCCATTTGAGGTTGATCGCGGTCGGGCGGGTCGCCAGCAGCGCCGCACGGGCGCGCTCGAGCGCCTCGTCGGAGGCATCGGCCTTGAGCGCCAGGCAGACGCCGTAGGCCGCCGCCGCGCCGATCAGCGGCGCGCCGCGTACCTGCATCGCGCGGATGGCATGCGCGGCGTCCTCGAGCGTCGCCAGCCGCACGGTCGCGAAGCGGTGCGGCAGCAGCGTCTGGTCGATCACGCCGACCGACCAGCCGTCCGGCTCGATCCAGATGGTGCGGGTCTGCTTGCCGTCGACTTTCATGGGCCTCTCATAACGCGGTTCGCAGCAGGGGCAAAGCGCGCCCTTGCCGATCGCGCCGCGCTAGCCCAATCTTGCGCAAATCGGGAGGAGCGGATGGCGGCGATCGACTACGAGACCGAATACAACAACCGCGCGCGGGTGCCGGAGCATCCGGAGATTTTCGCGCGCTGGCGGCGGGAGGCCGAGGACTACCGCAGGCAGGCGATGCAGGAACGGCGCGCCGAGCTCGGGATGAGCTACGGATCGACGCCGCGCCAATTCATCGATCTGTTTGCCCCGGCCAAGACCGGCAAGGCGCCGCTGGCGCTGTTCATCCACGGCGGCTATTGGCGCTCGCTCGATCCGTCCCTGTTCAGCCACCTGGCGCGCGGGCTCAACGCCCACGGCGTCGCGGTCGCAGTCGCCGGCTACAATCTCTGCCCGCAGGTCTCCATCGCCGACATCATCGACGAGATCAGGCACGCGCTGCTGTTTCTCTGGCAGCGCACCGGCCAGCGCGTGATGGTGTACGGCCATTCCGCCGGCGGGCACCTCGCCGCCGCCATGCTGGCGACCGATTGGCACGGGCTCTATCCGAAGACGCCGCCCGATTTCGTGCCCGCCGCTTTTTCGATCTCGGGGCTGTTCGATCTCACGCCGCTCATCGGCGTCTCGATGAACCAGGATTTGCGGCTCGACGAGGCGAGCGCGCGCGAGGTCTCGCCGCTGTTCTGGCCGGCGCCGCAAGGCCGCGCCTTCGACGCCATCGTGGGCGGGCTCGAATCGAGCGAATTTTTGCGCCAGAGCGGCATCATCGTGGAAAGCTGGGGCAAGGACGGCGCCGCGACGCGCTACCAGGAGATCGCCGGCACCAACCATTTCACGGTGATCGACGCGCTGACCGATCCGCAGAGTGCCATGGTGCAACGGCTCGCCGAGCTGGCGAAGATTTAGAACCAATAGCGCCAGGCAAACACGGCGGTCAGCAACGCGCCGACGATGACCACGAGGCCGCGCGCGGTCTGGTTCGGCATCACCTGTGCGAGTCTGGCGCCGACGAGTGCGCCGATGAGCGTGCCGGCGATCATCACCAAGGTCGCCGGCCACGCGACTACGCCTTGCACCGCGAAGATGACTGCTGCGGTGAGACTGTTGAGGCTCGACACCAGGTTCTTGGTGACGTTGGCGGAGCGATAGTCGCCGCCGGTCCCGACGGACAGCACGCCGAGCATCAGCACGCCGACGCCGGCGCCGAAATAGCCGCCATAGACGCAAACCGGCAGCAGCGCGGCGAGCGAATGGGGCGCGCGGCCCTCGCCGTCGGGCGCGGCGCGGGCGGTGAGCCACGCGCTGATCCGTCCGGCAAAGGCGAACAGCACGGTCGCAAAGCCGAGCAGCAGCGGCACCAGCGCGGCGAACATCCGCTCCGGCGTGAGCAGCAGCAGCGCCGCGCCGATCAGCCCGCCCACCACCGAGACGACGATCATCCCGAGGAATGACCGATCGAGCGGCGGCAGCTGCGCGCGGTCGTAGAGCGCGGCCAAGAACAGGCTGGGCGTGAGCGCCGTGGTGCTCACCGCGGTCGCCACCACCGGCGACAGGCCAGTCGCCAGCAGCGCCGGAAAGATGAACAACGCCGCGCCGCCGGCGATCGACGAGATGATGCCGCCGACGATGCCGGCGACGACGAGCAGGAGGATGTGGAGAGGGTCCATCAGGTCCGGGAGGCGGATGTCAGTGGTCAGCGCGTAGGGTGGGCAACGGCATCTTCGCCGTTGCCCACGCGTCATGGTGCAAGGTGATTAGGTTCAGCGTCGTGTCCAGCATTTGGCGCGTGGGCAAAGGCGCGCAACGATGTGGATGCGTCGAGAGTGCGATTCCGCGCCTTTGCCCACCCTACGCACCTTCGTGCCGGCGCTAGAAAAACGCCTGGATGCCGGTCTGCGCGCGGCCGAGGATCAGCGCGTGGATGTCGTGGGTGCCCTCGTAGGTGTTGACGGTCTCGAGGTTGGACATCACGCGCATCACGTGGAACTCGTCGGAGACGCCGTTGCCGCCGTGCATATCGCGGGCGAGGCGGGCGATCTCGAGCGCCTTGCCGCAATTGTTGCGCTTGAGCAGCGAGACCGCGGGCGGCGCCGCCCTGCCCGCTTCCAGCAGCCGGCCGAGGCGCAACGCCGCGTGCAAGCCGAGCGTGATCTCGGTCTGCATGTCGGCGAGCTTTTTCTGGACGAGCTGATTGGCAGCGAGCGGCCGGCCGAACTGCTTCCTGTCGAGCACGTATTGCCGCGCCCGGTGCCAGCAGAACTCGGCGGCGCCGATTGCACCCCACGCAATCCCCGCGCGCGCCACGTTGAGGCAGCCGAACGGCCCGGCGAGGCCCTTGACGTTCGGCAGCACGTTCTCCTCGGGCACGAAGGCGTCGTCGAGCACGATCTCGCCGGTGATCGAGGTGCGCAACGAGAGCTTGCCTTCGATCTTCGGGGTCGAGAAACCCTTGGTGCCGCGCTCGATCAGAAAGCCGTGGATGACGCCGTCGAGCTTCGCCCAGACCAGCGCGACGTCGGCGACCGGCGAATTGGTGATCCACATCTTGTTGCCGGTGAGCCGAAAGCCGCCGGGCGCCTTGACGGCGCGGGTCGTCATCGAGCCGGGATCGGAACCATGATCGGGCTCGGTCAGGCCGAAGCAGCCGGTGAGCTCGCCGCTCGCGAGCTTGGGCAGAAATTTCTTGCGCTGCGCCTCGCTGCCATAGGCGAAGATCGGGTGCATCACCAGCGACGACTGCACCGACATCGACGAGCGGTAGCCGGAATCGACGCGCTCGATCTCGCGCGTGATCAGCCCATAGGCGACGTAGCCCAGCCCGGCGCCGCCGTACTCCTCCGGGATGGTCGGCCCGAGCAGCCCGAGCGCGCCCATCTCGCGCACGATCTCGGGGTCGTAGCGCTCCTCGCGATAGGCGGTGAGCACGCGCGGGAACAGCTTGTCCTGCGCATAGCCGCGCGCGGTGTCGCGCACCATGCGCTCTTCCTCGGTGAGCTCGCCTTCGAGGTCGAGCGGGTCTTCCCAGTTGAAGGCGGCGTCCTTGATCGCGGCGGGCTTGGCCTCGCGCTTCTTGGCAAGCTGACTCATTATCGGCTCCTTCGGGCGGATCGCGCCGGGATGTTGATTGTTCGGCCGCGAGTATACCGCGCCGGCGGTCACTGAGCGATCTGGATATTCTTCTCCTTGACTAGGCGGCCCCATCTCACCATGTCGCCGGCCAGCACCGCGCGCATCTCCTCGGCGGCGCCCGACCTGATCTCCATGCTGAGCGCCTCGAGCTTCGCCTTGACCTCGGGCATGGCGAGCGCCCGCTTGATGTCGGCCTCGATCCTGCCGACGACCGCCTTCGGCGTGCCGATCGGCGCAAAGGCGCCGATCCAGGTGGCGACGTCGTAGCCGGGCACGCCGGACTCGTCGAGCGTCGGCACCTCCGGGAGCCGCGGCACACGCTTCAACGTCGTCACCGCCAAGGTGCGCAGCTTGCCCGATTGCATGCCGGCATTGGCCGAGGCGAGGTCGGCGAACAGCATCTGGGTCTCGCCGGACATGGTGCCGGTCACCGCCGGCGCGGCGCCGCGGAATGGGATGCTGGCGATGTCGACTTGGGCCATGGCCTTGAACAGCTCGAGCGCCAGCAAGGTCGCGGTGCCGCCGGTCGCGTGATTGAGCTTGCCCGGATTGGCCTTGGCGTGCGCGATCAATTCCTTGATCGATTTCACCGGCACGGACTCGTGCACCAGCACCACCTCCGGGATCGCGGTCATCAGCGCCACCGGCTCGAAATCGCGCTGCGAGTGGTAGGCGAGGTTCGGATAGACCACCGGGTTCATCGCCATGGTGCCGTCGTGCGCCACCAAGAGCGTGTAGCCGTCGGGCGCCGACTTGGCGGCCGCCTCGGCGCCGATCGCCATGCCGGCGCCCGGGCGGTTCTCGATCACCACCGGCTTGCCCCAGAGCTCGGCGAGCTTGGCGGCCACCACCCGCGCGGTGGTGTCGATCGAGCCGCCGGGCGCGGTCGGCACGATGATGCGCACGGCGCGGTCGGGATAGGTTTGGGCGGCAACCGGCGGCGGCGCCGCGAGCGCCACGAGCGCGGCGAGCAAGACCCCGCGGGGGATGGCGTTGACAAGATGGCCCTTACGCATGGCGTTACCTTTCGCTTTGCGAGGCGGCGCTGCGCCCGAGCTTCCCACTTTTCGCCATCGATAGCCAACGCTCCGCAGCGCTTGCTTGCGCCCGTACGCCGTAACCTTATTCACCTGTCAAACAGCCCTAGCCAACGCTCCGCCTTGCCCGCCGAACGTCGCGCGCGGGCGCCGCGTCTCTCCTTTTTCCTTCTCCCCAACGGGGAGCGGAGCGCCGAGAAGGCGCCAATCTGTCGCGCGTGCGAGGCGCGACCACCACGCTTGCGAGGCGCGGCGCGCGTCTTGCGATCGACGCGCACGCCTCTCGGCGCTCCACCGTGGCGATTTTTGGCCGGGGTCCGCGCTTCCGTTTCCGGCATTTCCTCCGGAATCCGTCCAGCGAGCTCCTCGCAGCCAGGTCGATAGTGCCTGGCGGGCAGGGTCCCGAGCCTCCCGAGCCTGCGGTTACGAGCCGCAGCCGCGGGACGCCACTCCCGGCTCCGCTTCAAGCACGTCTCGAGAAACGCCCGTCGACGAGCAGGGATGATTCGGAATATAGGCCATAGTAGTGATACAGTCAATATGTATATCGCGGGCGTGTAGCCCGGATTGAGCGCCAGCGAAATCCGGGGGTCGCGCAACGACCTGGACGATCCCGGATGTCGCCATAGCGCGTCGAAGACGCGCGTGAACGCGCTTAGGGCTCCATCCGGGCTACGCCCTTTCCACCGATTGCCGGCCGCGACCGGCGGTGCGAATATGCCCTCGATCAAGGCGAAACCGGCCGCAACGGCTCGCACCGTGACAGGCGGCCGACATTGCCGCTCCGGCCCCATTCGGTTATCTAGGCGGCACGCGCCCGTAGCTCAGCTGGATAGAGCGCTGCCCTCCGAAGGCAGAGGTCAGGGGTTCGAATCCCTTCGGGCGCGCCATATAATTCAATGGGTTAGATAGATTTGGCGTTTCAGAAGTTTTATAAAGCTACCAGGTAGCTACCACCATCAGCGGCTCTCAGAGAAAGCCATAGCATGGCCAGAATGCCCGCAGGACGGGTCAACTGATATTCGATACTCGCCGAACACAACGCGCGCCATCACTGCAGACGCAGCATACTACTTTGGTGTGAGCACCGTATTTTCTTTCAAAGGATTTTGATCGGCACCGAAAAAAACTCGCCCACAATCTCACCAACCTCGCGATTTTTGGTCCAAGATCGCCCATGCTGATTCAGCAGCTTCGCCAAATGGAGCAGGATGGCATCGTCCGCAGGATCGTCCATCACCAGGTGCCCCCGAAGGTCGAATATGGCCTTACCGAATGGGGACAGGCGCTATGCCCGGCGCTCGATGCGTTGCTGAAGTGGGCAGCCTCACGTGAAGAAACCGCGGGCGTCGACCATGGGAATGATTCAAACAATTAAGGTGATCAACAAAATGGAGGCCGATGGCGTTATTGGACGATATGCCATCGTGGGAGCATTCGCAGCGTCCTACTATGTGGAACCAACTCTAACTGCCGAGCTCGACATTCTTGTCTCATTCGAGATGGAAGCTCGTCAGAGAAAATCAGGACTAGTTACACTGGAGCCAATATTTTCGTACCGGAAGGACAAGGGCTACGAGGAGTTTCGCAAGGATGTTGTGATCGAAGGGTGGCCCGTTCAATTTATCCCCGTGGCTGATGACCTCGACGCAGCGGCCCTTGCTGAAGCTAAAGAAGCGAACATCGATGACAATGCCGGGGCCGTGCGAACGCGGGTTCTCGGCGCGGAACATCTTGTGGCGAGTTGCTTGAGGATCGGCCGGGCCAAAGACTTCATCCGAATTACCCAGCTTCTGGAGGGAAACGTGCTCGATCTGCCCCTCCTTTGTACAATCCTTAGCCGCCACGGACTGACGGAATCCTGGCGGGCGTTCTGCTTCCGGAATGGTATTTCTGATCCGTGTGGGCCATATTGAAGGACATGAGGTAGTTTACGATGATCTATCCGGATGTATCTGATATCCTGGCGCGGAAAGCAGAAGCGCGAAAAGAGATTGCAAGTCCTTCGTTTGCGGAAAAGATTGCAATCATCGAAGCTATGAGAGAGCGCGTCGCTCCGTTCAAGAGAGCCCGCGAACAGCGGCTTGCGACTCAAGAGCAGCGGCTTACGAAGCAAGCGGTCCGCAGAATAGGCGCGTAGGATGACTCTCGGTGCGCTCAACCCGGCCTGCGCGCCAATTCACGCGCCGAGCAACGAAAGGCCGGGCCATCGCCGTCAGGAAAATTGCGATCGAAACACCGATTTGATGTGATCGAGTCGCGCTTCGAGCCGAGTCTTGGTCTCGGCCAATCCGAGCCGCTCGGCAATCCCGATCGCGGTGTAGAGAGCCTCCTTGGCGTCGCTGTAGCGCGCGGCGGCTTCGGTGCTGCTCATCGCGTCATACATTTTCCCATAGGCTTCCTCGGCCTGTGCCTCGTGCCAGCGAAGGCGTTCCGCTTCGGTCATCGATTTGGCTCGTTGGCAAGTCGGGCGTGGGTAGGAGGCCTGTTCATCTCTATAGCTCGACCGGCTATGCCGCGAGGTGATGGCTAACCCATCCTAAGCGCGCTGCGCAGCACCCTGGGACACCGCGATCGGTGGCCGCACCGCCCATGCCGCGCTCGTGGAGCGACAAATGGGCAAGCCGTGCGTCGTGGGCTGTGATCGAATCGCATTCGACCCTTCGTGCCGGCGCGCGCAAGTCGATGCTGCGACCATCGAACAAGGCGATTGGATCTCGGTCGACGGTGACAGCGGCGAGGTCTATCTTGGCCGCCAGAAGATCGTGATCGAGAGGCCCGAGGACGAATTGGCCGAAGTCGATCGCTGGCGTGAAGCCGGCAAGGCGCGGCCCGCGAGCCGCGAACTCGGTGAGGCAGCTGCCCCGCAGCCGTCGTGGATGGAGAGAACCATGCGAGCGATTTGGATTGGACCCATGATTGCCGCCTTGGCAGTGGTCGGCAGTGCTCATGTCGTGTACGCGCAGGGAGCAGAGTTCGGGAAAAATGAATACGTCAGATCCTGCGCAGCGTGTCACGGGGTGGCAGGCAAAGGAGACGGACCGGTCGCCAAGTCTCTCAGCAAACCGCCGGCAGATTTGAGCAAGCTTTCGGAAGCCAACAACGGCGTGTTTCCGGTTTCGCGCGTCTACGACGTGATCGACGGCAGAGTCGAATTTGCGACCCATGGTACAAGGGACATGCCGGTGTGGGGCGATGTGTATACGCGCGAGGTGAAATCTCGAGTGCCGCGCGCCATGCCTGAGGAGATGATCGACGTCATGGTGCGTGTACGAATCCTAGGATTGATCGAGTATATCTCGACGTTGCAAGGGAAGTAGGCGCTGTCGGTCGCGGCCGCTAGCGGGCTCAGCCTTTCGGGCGGCCCGGCGGCTTCGGTGCTGCTCCTCGCGTCGTACATTTTTCCGTAGGTCTCCTCGGCCTGGGCCTCGTGCCAGCGAAGGCGTTCCGCTTCGGTCACCGATTTGGCTCGTCAGCAGGCCGGACCTGGGTCGGAGGCTCGTTCATCTCTGTTGCTCGACCGGCTATGCCGGGGTTAACCCATCCTTACGCGTTCTGAGCAGCACCCTGGGGCCTCCGCGCCACGACGCAACGAGGTGTGCGATTTCGCACACTCGCATTTTCTCGGCTCGGTTATCACCGACACATCGGTAGTCATGGAGATCACCGCGGCCAGAGGAGATGAGAGATGACGATGTCAGCCATCGATTCCCACCATTCTCCCATGCTCATGGTACCTGCCACCGGCTTCGCTGAAATCATCGCGCCATTCCGGCGCGATGAAAAAATGTCGACGCGCGCAGAAATGGATTGGGAGCGCCGTCGGCAGGCGGAATGGGATCGGCGCAACGTCGAGGACTACGTCGCGTTGTTGCGTTTTGTGGCGTGAGCGGCGCCTGGGCAGTTGTAGCGCGCCATGTCGTTGGCCCACCTGCCGCTGCCATCGCCAGCATCGCCGGCACCAAGAGGCCGTCGAGCATTTGTTTGATTCGAGAGTGAATTAGGTCACAGACCGCGGCGGCGCCGCGCGTTATGCGCTTGCACGCGGATTCTCAGCTTGAAAGGGACACGTCATGACCTGGACTTCGGACGGCACGTGGGTCCTGCTCTATTCAATTCTGGTGACCCTGCTCATGCTATCGTGGGCATACGTTCCGGCGTGAGGCGCGGGGCGCCGAGGGCGCGCTGACTCTTTCTGTGGTGACAGTCGTTTTTCAATTTTGCCCGGGCTTCGTAGGGCGCTCCCCCTTTATCGGGCGAGCCAGCCCATCATCACCGGAGCATCCACACCACCGCTGGGCCAAAGGTTATGGCCATGATGATGACCGCCGCCGTGAGGTAGTCGGTCAGGGGGGAATTGTGCACTTCTGGTGCGTTGCGCATTGCCGTCTCCCTTGTTGAATGGCCGCGTCGTCAAAGGTGAGGGCCCGGCAAATGCCGTTATCGCATCATGCACACGTGTCCGAGTATGAACTAACTCACGCAGCCGGTAGCCCGTAGGCTCGGTTGAGCCAGCGGGTCGGCGCCCGATGACAGGCTCCACGAAACCCATCGCCAGGGCGGCACCGCCATGCCGGAGCGACGACGAGGCGTCGCGTCATTTTCTCGCCGAACGGGCGGGCGATAGCGGAGACGGAGAAAACGGGCTATGCCGAGAGATGAAGGGTCTCGCCATAGCTCGCGAAGACGGGCGTAAAACGCCCTTAAGGCCCGGGACCCCTCCTGCGCGCTCGATTATCAAGTCGCTGCTGTTCCGATAAAGTGGTCCCCCGCGGTGGGAGGAACCGATGTCTCGGAAAGATATGGGCGCGTTGATCGCGATCACGCTGGCGCTGGCGCCGGCAGCGCCCGCGCAGGCGCAATCGGTCGAGGATTTCTACCACAATCGCACCATCACGATCCTGGTCGGCTTCACCGCCGGCGGCGGATACGACCTCTATGCGCGCCTGCTCGGGCGCCACATCGGCCGGCACGTGCCGGGCAACCCGGCGATCGTCGTCCAGAACATGCCGGGCGCCGGCAGCGCGAAGGCGACCCAGTTCATCTACGGCCTCGCGCCCAAGGACGGCACCGTGCTGGCGACCGTGAGCCGCGGCATGATGACCGAGCCGCTGCTCAACGACGCCAAGTTCGACGCCACCAAGCTCACCTGGGTCGGCAGCATCACCAGCGAGACCAGCGTCTGCGCCACCTGGCACAGCTCGCCGGTCCAGACCTGGCCCGACATGTTCGCGCGGATCTTTACCCTGGGCGGCAGCGGGACCGGCGCCGATCCGGACACGTTCGCGCTGATCCTGCGCAACGTCTTCGGCGCCAAGGTCAAGCTGGTGACCGGCTATCCCGGCGGCAACGACATCAACCTGGCGATGGAACGCGGCGAGGTCGACGGCCGCTGCGGCTGGTCGTGGACCAGCATCAAGAGCCAGAAGGTCGGCTGGCTGCGCGAGCGAAAGATCAGCCTGCTGGCGCAATTCAGCCTGGAGAAGCACGCCGACTTGCCGGACGTCCCGCTGGTGCTCGAGCGCGCCACGAACGAGGAGCAGCGCCAGGTGCTCCGCCTGCTGATCGCGGGGCAGTTCGTCGGTCGGCCGTTCTTTGCGCCGCCGGACCTCCCGGACGATCGCAAGGCCGCGCTGCGCAGGGCGTTCGATGCAACCATGAAAGACCCGCAGTTCCTGGAGGAGGCGGGCAAGCTCGACCTCGAAATCAGCCCAATCACCGCGGCGGCGATCGATTCGTTCCTCGCCGACATCTATCGGACGCCCAAGGAGGTGGTCCGCAAGGCCCTGTCGGCCATCCAGAAGTGACGCGGATTGCCTCTCTCAAAAATCTGCGGGACCTCGGTCAACGGCACCAGCCGAGGCGTTCCTGGCAGTTGCTCGTGCGTGCCGATCACGAGAAAGCCGTGGGGCAGGAGCCGTTCCACTATGCGCGCCAGAACCTGCTGCTGCAGCGGTAGCGAGAAATAGGTGAAGGCGACGTAGCGGCAGAGAATGAGATCGAAGAGCGGCGCCGGCGCGTCCAACCGCAAGTCCTGGTACAGAAAATCGATCCCTTCACGGTGCTGCGGCTGCACGCAAAACAGATGTCCCGCTGGATCAAAGGCTTGCCTAATGAAATGCGGCGGCAAATCGTGCAGGCTTGTCGCCTCAAAGCGCGCTTCCCGCGCCCGCGCGAGCATGGCCTCGTCGACGTCGGTCGCGACGATTGCAAGGGAGACACCGGGATAGGATCTGGCTACCTCAAGGTCCCAGATGATTTTCAGCGTGTAGGGCTCCTCGCCGGATGCACAGCCGGCCGACCAAACGCGGGCTGCTCGCCCTTCTCGTTGCGCGCGTGCGGCGATGTGGGGCAGCACGCGCCTGCGCAAGACCTCGAATACGCCCCGGTCCCGGAAGAACCGCGAAATGGTGATGTGACAACATTCATCAAAGGCCCGCCACTCCGCCGGATCGGCCTCAAGCCGTGCCCGATAGGCCGCAAAATCGGCGAGTCGAAGCTCGCTCATTCGCCGCTTGAGCCGCTTGCAGACCTGATGGCGAACCTTGCGGAAACCTGGCCAGCGCAGTTCGCGCTGCGGCAGCGCCCACTGCAGCAACGCCGTGCAATCCGTATCGCTCACTAGGCTCAGTTACCGTTGCTGTCGGGCCGGGTAGCTGCCGGCTCCGTCACGGCCACCGCATCAGAGGCCGGGAAAGTCTCCTCCAATCCTTCTTCGAGCGCCTTTTCCAGGCGTTGCCGTCGATTCTCTTTCTTCTCGGCGTTGAGCTTCGGCCGCTTTGCTTTGGTGCTGGGCGTCATCTTCATCTCCTCCAGGTTCCTACCCGAACCCTTGCGCGCGCCGCGCATCGGCCAGCACGACTCTCGCCCGATCAGAGCCGCCCAATTTCGAACTCCTCACAGGAATAGCCGAGCATCGACAGGCCTTCCTCCAAGAAATCGCCCACGAGCGGGGTGCCAAGAAGGTAGTCAGCCGTGCGTTCATTGTGTGCACGAGACGCCTCCTCGCGAACCGCCGGCCAATCGCTGGCCGTATAGTCATCCCGCCCCAGCCAGGCCAGCGCGACGAGATCGATCTGCTCGTCCTCGGACAGGCAATTGATGAGAGACGTGAGCTCCTCGACGACAGGATCGTCTTCGTGGTCCTCAAGGACCGCAGCGTCCTTGTCATCCGAAGGATTGGATCCTGGATCCGGCTCGGTCACCTCATCTTTTGCGTCGAATTCCCGGGCTTTGATGATAATGAAACAGACCTTCTCGGGCGAGATCGTGAGCGTTACCGCATCCTCGCCCGCCGGCACCTTGGTTTGGCTTGTTTCTGCTGGCATGTGCGTCACCTATATTTTAGACATGACGCCCCATCCTGGGCGACCGTGCCGGCAAGTCTTTGAGAAAGGTCAACCCAGGCCCGCATTTTCCTGCGCATGCACCATTCCCGCCGCAATGGCATTGTTGATGCAGATCAAAAGCCCCGACCGGTTTATGTGATCAAATACAAATGTCGTGCAGAGGCGAGATTGGCGAAGCACGGCAGTGAAACGCTTACGGGCGTGGATTTGCCGGCGCCAGAAACCAGTCTACCGACCACGCACGGCGGGGACCCGTAGCCATGCTGTCCGAGCACTCGGAGGAGACTCCGGTCCGACGGGCGGGTGGCGCGGGTCCTGCGCTTTCAGGCCGAACGACAGGATCCGCGCAGGCGCGTCACGGCGCATCGATAGATTGAAGGGGCAATGTCTCATTTCTCGGGCGAATCGCCGGCGTCTTCTTGCATCTCCTAGCTGCGGAATTGTGCGGGCGAGAGCCTCATCCCGCTGCAATGCGCGCAGGATAGGGTGGCGGGGTCGATCGACCGAGCAGGGCGATTCAAGCCGCCTACCGGGAGATATCTCTATTCCTGTTTGACCGGATCGCCGGCGTCCTTTTGCTTTTGCCGCTCTTCGGGCCGCTCAAGACAAGCCGGCGGTCATTTGCCACCGGTTACGGCTCCGGCGTTGCCCGAGCACGGGCGCCAGTCGCCGCAGATACTCACGAGCGACCGGTGGGTGCGGCATCCGCGAATTTGATCGAGATCAAAGATCATGGCGCGGCACGTGATTTGCTCCCATCGATAGGCATCAGGAGCGGAGGTCCGCGACCATGGAGCATCGCCAGATACCGGGCACCCCCGTCTTCGACGGCGAGGCGGCGCAGAGGGGCTATGCGCTCAACAAGATGTGCTTCTCGTTCAACAGTGCGGACAGCCGCGCGGAATTTCTTCGTGATGAGGACGGATATTGCGCGAAGTTCGGTCTCACCCCGGGGCAGCGCCTCGCAGTCGAGCACCGCAATGTCCTGGAGATGATCGCAGCCGGCGGCAACGTCTACTACCTGGCGAAGCTCGCCGGCATTTTCGGCCTCAACGTCCAGGATATCGGCGCGCAGCAGACCGGCATGACGGTCGAGGACTTCAAAGCGAAGCTCAAAGCGGCCGGGAGGTAAGCCATGGCAAGGATCATCGGCGGGATCGGAACGACACACGTGCCCTCGATCGGCAGTGCGATCGCCAAGGGATTGCAGCGCGACCCGTACTGGAAGCCGTTCTTCGACGGGTTCGGCGGCGCGCATAAATGGCTGGCACAGGTGCGGCCGGACGTCGTGATCGTGCTCTACAACGACCACGGCCTCAATTTTTTCCTCGACAAGCTGCCGACCTTCGCGGTCGGTGCCGCGAACGAGTACAGGCACGCGGACGAGGGATGGGGCCTGCCGGTCTCCCGCCCTTATCCGGGGGATGCCGCGCTTTCCTGGCACCTGATCGAGTCGCTGGTCGCCGACGAGTTCGACGTGACGACCTGCCAGGAAATGCTGGTCGACCACGCCTTCACCATTCCGCTGGCCCTGCTGTGGCCGGAGCCGAACGCGCGTCCGGTACGCACCGTTCCGATCGCAATCAATACCGTGCAACATCCGCTTCCGTCGCCGGCCCGCTGTTTCAAGCTCGGCCGGGCCATCGGCCGCGCCGTCGCGTCCCACGGGGCGGACCTCAACGTGCTCATCCTCGGCACCGGTGGATTGTCGCATCAGCTCGACGGCAAACGGGCCGGATTCATCAATAGGGAATTCGACTTGATGTGCATGGACAAGCTGGTGAGCGATCCGGAGGCGCTGACGCGCTATTCGAGCCTGCAAATCGTCGAGCAGGCGGGATCGCAGGGCGTCGAGTTGTTGAATTGGATCGCGATGCGCGGCGCGTTGACCGGCGATGTTTCCAGGATTCACGGCAACTACCACATCCCCATCTCGAACACCGCGTCGGCGCTGCTGGTGCTCGAAAATCGCGCCCAGGCGGCGGAAACGACGTATCGCAAGGCCAGCTGAGCCGCGATCGAAGGCGGATGTGGTCGACGGTTGAGACGACGAACTCAGCTTATGAAGGGAGGCTCAAATGACCGCGATTCGGGGATATATTCCGGCGATCGAAGAGCGGTCCGCGCTCGGTGTCCATTCGCTCGACCGCTTCGTGCTCGCCGTCCCCGACCTCCTCCCGGCGCAACGCTTCTACATGGATTTCGGCCTGGATGTGCGAGCCGCCGGCAACATGCTCACGCTGAGCACCGCGGCTGACGATCACCCCTGGGGCCTGCTCGTCGAGGGCAAGCGCAAACGCCTGCATCACCTTTCGTTCGGCTGCTACCCGGACGATCTTCCCTACCTGCAGGAACGAGTCGAGGCGAACGGCGCCGAGCTCGTCGAGGCGCCAGTGGGCTTCGAGAGCAACGGCTTTTGGCTGCGTGATCCGGCGGGGCTCCTGGTCGAGGTCAAGGTCGCCCCGAAGACCTCTCCCGCACACAAGATGTGCGGCACCTGGTCATCATCGGCCGAGGGGGTGGTGGGAGCTCCATTGCGGCAAAACGCTCCGGTCGTTCGTCCGCGGCGATTGTCGCATGTGCTGGTGTTCACGACCGACATCGACAAAGCGATCGAGTTCTACACGCGCAACCTCGGGCTGCGGCTCTCCGACCGCTCCGACATGGTCGCCTTCCTGCATGCGATTCACGGCAGCGACCACCACATCCTCGCGTTCGCGCAGTCGAGTGCTCCCGGCATGCACCATTGCAGCTGGGACATGGGCAGCGTCGACGACATCGGGCTGGGGGGCATGAACATGGCCGCCAAGGGACACGCGAGGGGATGGGGCCTGGGCCGCCACGTGCTCGGCTCGAACTATTTCCATTACGTGCAGGATCCCTGGGGCAGCTTCGCGGAATATTCCTGCGATATCGACTATATCCCGGCCGCCCAGCAATGGGACGCCAAGTACCATCAGCCCGAGGACTCGTTCTTTCTGTGGGGCCCCGAGCCGCCGGCCGATTTTACGATCAACGGTGAAGCCTAGGATTGCGGCACTGGTGGCGGAGTGACGCCGGCGGGCGCTGCCGTTCGAGGGCGACGGCGTGCATACGTGACGAGCGTGCTCAACATCGCCGCGACCGCAACGACAAGCTGTGCCCCCACCGCTTCCCAGGTTGGATTGATACCCAGCGCAACCAGCCAATCCGGAACCGCGAATGCATCGTAGGGGACGTACAGTTGCTCCTGCAGTTCCTGCACGGCGCCGCCGATCAAGCGCAGTCCCATGATGAACAAGAAGGTGGACGTGACCAGAAACAGCGGCCGCAGCGGCAACCGCAGCGCAAGCCACTGCATGGCACCATAGATGCCGACCAGGCACACCGCCGCGCCGACGAGACCTCCCACCAAGGCCGCGCCCCATCCGCCGGCCGTCCCCGCGAGCGCATGCAGAAACAGCACGGTCTCGGCGCCTTCGCGGAACACCGCCAGGAAGGCGATCAGTGCCAGCGAAGCCGCCGTGCCCGAGGACAGCGCGCACTCGGCCGAGTGCCGCATCTCCGCCTGCCATGCGCGCGGATCCTGACGCACCAGCAGCCAGCCGCTCATATACAGCATCAGCCCCGACGCCACGATCATGACCGCCGCCTCCAGCCGATCGTCGTGCACGCCGTTGAGGTACATTTCGAACACGATCGCCGCCGCCAGGCTCGCGAGCACGGCCAGCAGCGCGCCGGCATAGAGCTCCTTCAGCTGATGGATCGCGCCCGCGCGGCGGACGATGGCCGCGAGCGCGGCGATGATCAGCATCGCCTCGAGCCCCTCGCGCAACAGGATGCTTCCGGATTGCAGCGCCGCCGACCAGGCGTTCATCGGGCCCTCCCCGGCCGGTTAGTATCGCCGCCGCCGGGCAGCGCCTCGTGCATGATCTTGCGGATGGTGCGGGCGCATCGGCCGCATTGCGGTTGATGGCCGAGGCCGCGGAAGACCTGGGCGGTGCCGGCCGCGGGCGGGCGCAACTCCAGCAGGGCGCGAACCTCGCCGTCGCTGAAGACGTTGCACGAGCAGATGATCATGGCCGCCGGTTCCCGCAACTCATTGTCACTCTCAATCATTCGAACGCTGCTGCCATTGATCGAGATCAAGAGCGGCGAGAGCAGATCGACTGCCGGTCGCCGCCGCCGCCGCAGATGGGCGATCGCCCGCGCTGCGCCGCACGAGCCGAGCCGGTCGATCGTGGCAACCGTCCGTCAGGCGGCGAGATTGCCGTATTTCTCGAGATTTTCCCGCTGCTTTTCGTTGCGCGGCGGCAGCTTGAACAGGCGTGCCGCCGTGCCGCCGAGGATATTGTGCTTGGCCCTCTCGGACAGGAACGGCAGATCATAGATGGTGCTGGGCAGATCGAAGTCCCAGTGCGGGTAGTCGGAGGCGTAGAGCAACTGGGTTTCCGCGTTCATCATACGGAACGTGACCTCCATGGCCTGCCGATCTTGAATCTCGATCGGCTGCGTCGAGTAGTACATGTCGCGCATATATTCGCTGGGCTTCTTCTTCAGCAGCGGCGCTTCCGATGGCCGCATCATGTATTCGTTGTCGAGGCGCTGCATCAGGAACGGGATCCAGGCAAGCCCGGCCTCGATCCAGATCACCGGCAGCTTCGGAAAGCGCTCGCAAAGCCCATTGATGACCCAATTGGTGCAGTGGAGGATGTTGTAGAAGGAGAAGCCGAGCGCATGCACCGAGATGAACCGGTTGCAGGCGCGGAATACCGGCTCTTGCCAGTTCGGACCGGAATGGAACGCGAGACCGAGGCGGCGCTCCTCCATGGCCCGATAGACCTTCATATAGGCGTTGTCGTTGACCTGAAGATTGCGCACCGTCGTCACCATGAAGCCGGTCACGCCTTTGCGGTGGCCGAAGGTTTCGACATGACGCAGGCACTGGTCGGGATCGGAGAACGGCAGGCATAGCATCGAGTAGATGCGGCCGTTCGTTTCGGGCAGCACCTTTTCCGTGAGCCAGCGGTTGTAGGCCCAGCACAAGTCGCTCTCCATTTCCTTTTGCGGATGCAGGCCGATATTGAGCATGCCGGTCGGGAACAAGCAGGAGTAGTCGACGCCCATGGCGTCCATCCAGCGCTCGCCGAGCTGCACATCGCGGATGCGGCCGGGGTCGGTCTTTTCCGAGGGCCGCAGCGGATAGCGAGTCACGCGTCCGCCCATGTCCTGCGTGAAGCCGGCCTGCGACGGCACCACGGCGCGCCGGCCGAAGCCGCGTCCTCCGATGGTCAGATGGCGCAGCACATCGTTCTCCATGAACGGGAGAATCTCATCGTAGCTTTCGTTCTCGTAATGGTGCGCGTCGCAATCGACGATCAGCATTTCGTCATATTTGCGCCTCACCGCCTGCTGGCGCGCATGGGCCAGGAGCTTCGTGGTGTTCAATTCCTCGACCGAAATGCGCCGGCCGCGTTCCGCAATGAGCTCCATCTCGTCTCTCCTTATGCGCGTGCCCGCCGGAATTCGTGTTTCCGGCGGATTTATCGACCCGACCAGCTCTGCCACATGCCGAGCTTTCGCCGCCGACATGCTAGGCGACGACATAGATCTCGTCCCCTTTTTGAACCACTTCGTAGCTACTGATGGAGACAGAAATTGCTGTGGGCGTAGAACTGTCCGGCGTCGCGGAAGACGCCGATTTCCTGGTCGCCGATGAACACGATCCGCCGATCGCCGTCGTTGAATTCCGAAGCCTTCCCCACGAATTTCCGGGCCATGCGCGCGCAACCTCCCATCTTGCCGGCCACCCTGCGCCGGCACCGATCGACCGTGGGTAATGAGCGAAGCGCTGGGTTCGGTAGCTTTGACCTGGATCAAATTCGGTCTTCGGTGCGGGCATGGCAGCCCCGCGCTCAGGCGGGGCCGAATGAATTGCCGTCACGTCAGCTCAGCACCAAGAGTCGCGGCCCATCCTTTCCGCCGGCCCCGACATACGCGAGCTGCACCACCGACCCCGCGTCAAATGTGTGCCGGTCAGCCGACACAGCCGGCACACGTCGTCGATGTAGATTTCATCCAGCTTGCCGATCGAGACCACGCCACGCCGCTTGAGCTTGGTGAGGGAGCGGGAGACCGTCTCCTGCCGGCGCCCGTCCGGCAGGAGCTTGTAGAGCATCACCGCACCATCGACGACCTGGAAGATGGATTCGGCCTCGGCGCCTTCCAGGAAAATGAGGGTGCGGGGCGCGAAATGCAGCTCTCGTCCCCCGCGGTATCGCCCCTCTGAGCCGCTGGATACATTGGGAGAAATGGCTGGGGCTGGCGGCAGGTCGAATGCGCAGGCAACCGGAGCTTGGCGCGCGGCGTGCTCAAGGACCCGGTCGAGCAACGGCTTCATAGACCTCTCCCAGGCTACCGATCGGACTGGGAGCTTCTCGGCGGAGGATTGAAGGTAATGACCGTCTCACACGTGAGGCAGGAGAAAGTGTCGAAGTGCGGAAGGGTTTCGCGCGACTTGCTGCCCACCATTGCGACCCCGCAAAGCGGGCAATGCTGGATGGGCGGTCGCGGCTGGAAGGCCATTGAGCCGTATCTCAGGCAACCGGGCGCCTGCACCGTTGCATCTATCCGGCGTTTGTTCCGTTCGATTTGATCCAGATCAAAGACCGCCCGCCGCACCGGAACGAGAGTTTAGTTGCAACGGTAACTAATCTCCCCGGCGACGGAGGGTGGGCATGCTCAGGACGGAGCAGAACGATCTGGTCACGCAGATCGGGCCCGGGACCCCTATGGGCCGCCTGTTTCGCTGTTATTGGACGCCGGTCCTGCTCGCCGAGGAGCTTCCCGAGAACGACTGCCCGCCGGTGCGAGTGAAGGTGCTTTCGGAACGCCTCATCGCCTTCCGAGACAGCCGGGGACGCTACGGTCTGATCGACGAGTTCTGTCCCCACCGCGGCGCGTCGCTGTGGTTCGGCCGCAATGAGGAGTGCGGTCTACGCTGCGTCTATCACGGCTGGAAATTCGACGTGACCGGCCAATGCGTCGAGGTTCCCTCCGAGCCCGAGGAGAGCGGCTTCGCCAAGAAGATCAAGGTCAGGTCGTATCCGTTGGTCGAGCGCGGCGGGGTGCTCTGGACCTATATGGGTCCGCCGGAGCGGCAGCCGCCGCTCCCCGAATGGGAGTTTGCGCTCGTGCCGGGCGAGCAGCGGTTCGTGTCGAAGCGGCTGCAGGAATGCAACTGGCTGCAAGCCATGGAAGGCGGCATCGATTCGAGCCACGTCTCCTTCCTGCATCGCGGCAACATCAATTCCGATCCGCTGTTCAAGGGCGCCAGGGGCAACCAATACAATCTCAGCGACGCGCGCCCGGTATTCGAGGTGGTCGAAAGCGCCGGCGGCCTTCATATCGGCGCCCGCCGCAACGCCGAGAACGGCGACTACTACTGGCGGATCACCCAATGGGTGCTGCCGTCCTTCACCATGATCGCGCCGCGAGGCGGGCACACGGTGCACGGCCACTTCTGGATCCCGATCGACGATGAGAACTGCTGGGCCTGGAGCTACGACTACCATCCCACGCGCAAGATCACCGATGCGGAGCGCCAGGCGATGAAGGACGGCAAGGGCGTGCACTGCAAGTACGTGCCGGAGACCTGCCGACCGCTCGCCAACAAGGACAATGACTACTTGATGGACCGCGCAGCGCAAAAGCGCCGCGATAGCTACAGCGGGGTCGAGGGCATCGCGATCCAGGACGGCTCGCTGCAGGAAAGCATGGGGCCGATCGTCGATCGAACCAAGGAAAACCTGGTTTCGACCGACAACGGCATCATCATGGCGCGCCATCGGCTGATGCGCGCCGCGAGGGAACTGGTCGAGAAGGGCACCGTGCCGCCCGGCGTGGATGTGGCCCACCAGCGCGTGCGCTCGGCCGCGGTCATTCTTCCCCCGGATCGTGCGTTCAAGGACGCTGCGAGAGAGGAGCTTACGGTTCGCGCAGATAGGGCGCCGGCATCGGTGTAATGGCCATACGCTCGGCGCGGTGTCCAGCCGGAGTGGAGGATTCCAGTGCGCAAGTGTTCCAGATCGATGACGCGCCGCCGCAACGTTCTGCAGGAGGAAGCACGATGATCCAAGCGCGAAGAATTGGCCATGCGACGTTCGAGACCCCCGATCTCGGTCGCGCCATCGACTACTACACGCAAGTAAATGGACTGGTGCTGGCCGAGCGCGAGCCCGATCGCGCCTTCCTGGCGAGCAAGGTCGGGCAGCTCGTGGTCCGACTTGACAGGGGCGCGACGGCGCAGTGCACGGGATTGTCGTTCGAGGTCGCACCGAACTCCGACTTCGCCGAAATGAGTCGCCAGTTGCACGACGCGGGCATCGCGAGCGAGCTGAGCAACGACTCGATCCCGGGCATCGGCAAGGTGCTGAAGTTCAAGGACCCAAAAGGCACGACCATCGAGTTGTTCTCGGAATGGAGCTATCTCGGCCACCATCACCAGGTGATCGGCGTTGGGCCTTTCAAGCTCGGTCACGTCGCCTTCATCGTCGATGACGCCAAGAAGATGACCGAGTTCTATCAGAAAGTCCTCGGCTTCCGCGTTTCCGACTGGGTGGAGGACTTCTTCTCGTTCCTGCGTTGCGGCCCGGACCATCACACGGTGAATTTCCTGACCGGCAAGAAAACCCAGATCCACCACATCGCGTTCGAGGTGAAGGATTTTGCCCAGATTCAGAATGCCTGCGAGTTGTTCGGGCAGAAGTCGATCCCGATCGTCTGGGGACCGCTGCGCCACGGTCCGGGACACAATGTCTCCACCTATCACCACAACCCCGACAAGCACGTCGTCGAGTTCTATATCGAGCTTGATCAGATGAAGGACGAGGAGCTCGGCTACTTCGAGCCGCGACCGTGGCACCACGATACGCCGCAGCGGCCGAAGGTCTGGCGCGGCAAGAACTCGCGCAGCGTGTGGGGACCGCCACCCACGGAGGCGTATGAGAGAAGCTCGCGTCCGCAGTAGCCACGCGCGCAGAGCCGACGAGGCAATCGGGCACAATCTGCGATTTGACCCAGATCAACGCTGATCGACCGTTTGCGCGGCCTATTTTCTGCAAGGGCCGGCGCCTGCGCTTGGCGTGCGCGCTGGAACGCAAGAACGAATGGTGAGCCATGCGAACGCAAGTCGCTATCATCGGCGCCGGTCCCGCCGGGCTGCTGCTCGGCCAGCTCCTCCATAAGCACGGCATCGACAACATCATCCTCGAGCGGCACACCGGCGAACACGTGCTCAACCGTATCCGTGCCGGCGTGATCGAGCAGGTCGCCGTCGACCTCATCGATGAGGCCGGCGTCGGCGCCCGCATGCATCACGACGGGCTCGTGCATGACGGTACGCAGATTTGTGTCGAAGGCGTGTGCCACCGCATTGACTTCAAAGAGCTGACCGGCAAGACCGTCATGGTCTACGGGCAGACCGAAATTACCAAGGATCTCATGGACGGCCGCGCGGCGGCCGGCGCGCCGACGGTCTACGCGGCCTATGACGTCGCCCTGCACGATATTTTCGGCGAAAAGCCGCGCGTGAGCTATCGCGCCGACGGCAAATCCCGCGAGATCGAATGCGATTTCATCGCCGGCTGCGACGGCTTTCATGGCATCAGCCGCAAGAGCGTCCCGCCTGGCGCGATCAAGAACTACGAGCGCGTCTATCCGTTCGGCTGGCTCGGGCTTCTTTCCGACACGCCGCCGGTCTCGGAAGAGCTGATCTACGTCCGCCACGATCTCGGCTTCGCGCTCTGCTCGATGCGCTCGCCGACGCGCAGCCGCTATTACATCCAGTGCAGCCTCGCGGAGGATGTCGACGTCTGGCCGGACGAGCGCTTCTGGGACGAGCTCAAGCTGCGGCTCGACGCCGAGGCCCGCGACCGCATCATCACCGGCCCGTCGCTCGAAAAGAGCATCGCGCCGCTGCGCAGCTTCGTCGCCGAGCCGATGCGCTTCGGCCGACTGTTGCTCGCGGGCGATGCGTCCCACATCGTCCCGCCGACCGGCGCCAAGGGCCTCAATCTTGCGGCGAGCGATGTGCGCTATCTGTCACAGGCGCTGGTGGAGCATTACAAGGAAAAGTCGGCCGCGGGTCTCGATCACTATTCCAGCCGCGCGCTGGCGCGGGTGTGGAAGGCCGAGCGCTTCTCCTGGTGGATGACGATGCTGCTGCACACGTTCCCCGACGGCGGGTTCGATCAGAAGATGCAGCTTGCCGAACTCGACTACCTGTTCAAATCGCGCGCCGCAGCCACCGCGTTCGCGGAGAATTACGTCGGCCTGCCGTTCTGAAGCGCTGACGATATGCTTAGATCCCCGTAGCCCAAGCGCTCGCAATGATCTCATCACGCTCACCTGAAAATGAATTTGCTTTCCTTTGATCTCCGATGCTCACGTTTTGCACACGCCGCGTTCTGACGAACTATTTGAAAAACTCGAATAGTCGGTCCATTCCATCATGAGCGCCACGCAAAACGGCCCTTAAGGCTCAACCCACCTTCCACTACCGGACACCGCCGCGTCGCCAAGCCGGCAAAGCCCGGCCATGACGATTTACGTTTGAACGCGCGTCGAGGGCATGCGACCATGGCATCACGCGAGGAAACCAAGTGAGGCCGAAAATGGCGAAATATCTGCTGGTTAGCTTCAAGACGTGCCCCTGGGTGCAGCGCGCGGCGATCGTGCTGCGCGAGAAGCGGGTCGACTTCGAGTTCCGCCACATCGAGCGCGACAACCGGCCGGATTGGTTCCTCGCCATCTCGCCGCACAAGAAGGTGCCGGTGCTGCGCCTCGACGATCGGGTGTCGCTGTTCGAATCGAACGCCATCGCCGAGTACCTGGACGAGACGATCGCGCCGCGGCTGCATCCCGAGGACCCGGTCGCGCGCGCCATGAACCGCGCCTGGACCGACTATGTGCCGAGCTTCGCCGAGGCGGTGACCGCCACCGCCTACGCCGACAGCGCGGCCGCGTACGACGAGGCGGCGCAGAACATCCCGGTGCCGTTCGAGCGGCTCGAGCAGGCGTTGGCGAAGCAGGGCAGCGGCCCGTTCTTCAACGGCGCCAGGTACTCGCTGGTGGACGCCGCGTATGCGCCGTTCCTGCAGCGCTACCACTTCCTCGACCGGGTGAGGAGACTCGGTCATATCGAGAAATTCCCGCGGCTCAAGGCCTGGAGCGATGCGCTGCTCGAGCGCGGCTCGACGCACTCGTTCCCGGCGGCCGAGTTCGAGGCGATGTACCGCGACAATCTCAAACGCCGCAACAAGTGGGTGTCGCAGTTCGTCGAGAGCCCGCAGGTCGCGGCGGAGTAGTCCGGCACACTCGCAACAGTGCGTAGGATGGGTTGAGCAAAGCGAAACCCATCGCGGTGTCGAGGCCCATGCGATGGGTCGGTTCAGCGACGGGGGCGGGCCATGGCAGAAACGAGAGAACTGCTGGTGCCGAGAGGCGATGGGTTTCGCTTCGCTCAACCCATCCTACAAATCGAACCATGACCACGCCTTCCGCCCAACCCTCGAATGTCTCGGCCGCCGCCAATCCGGGCGCCGGGCAGATCGGCATGGCGGCCGCCGTGTCGATCGGCATCGGCGGCATGGTCGGGGCCGGCATCTTCTCGATCCTGGGCGTGGTGGCGCAGGCGGCCGGCAACGCGATGTGGCTCGCCTTCGCGATCGGCGGCGTGGTGGCGCTGCTGTCGACCTATTCGTATGCCAAGCTCGGCGCCGCGTTCCCGTCGGCGGGCGGCGCCGTGCATTTCCTGGTGAAGGGCTTCGGCGACGGCGTGCTGGCCGGCGGGCTCAACCTGTTCATGTGGGCCGGCTACATCATCTCGCTCGCCTTGTACGCCACCGCCTTCGGCAGCTACGCCGCGACCTTCGTGACCAGGGCGCATTCCCCGCTGCTGGTGACGTCGCTCGCGGTCGGCGCGGTGGTGCTGCTCACCGTGGTCAATGCCTTCGGGGCGCGGCTGATGGGCCGCTCCGAAACGCTGATCGTCGCCGTCAAGGTGGTGATCCTGGTGCTGTTCGCCGCGGTCGGCGTGTGGTTCATCCGGCCGGGCTATCTGTCGCCCGAGCTGTGGCCGGAGGCCAATTCGGTGCTGTTCGGCGCGGGCGTGCTGTTCATCGGCTACGAGGGCTTCGGGCTCATCACCAATGCGGCGGCCGACATGCGCAATCCCAAGCAGATGCTGCCGCGGGCGCTCTACACCAGCGTGATCCTGGTGATCGCCATCTATCTCGCCGTCGCGCTCACCGTCACCGGCAACCTGTCGGACTACGAGATCGAGCAGGCGCGCGACTATGCGCTGGCGCAGGCGGCCAAGCCGTTCCTGGGCGAGTTCGGTTTCCGGTTGATCGCGATCGCGGCGCTGTTCTCGACCGCCTCGGCGATCAACGCCACGCTGTTCGGCTCGGCCAACGTTTGCTACATGATCGCCCGCGACGGCGAGCTGCCGGCCGGGCTGTCGCGGACCGAATGGAAACAGGCGACCGGCGGCCTCCTGCTCACCGCCGCGCTGGTCGTGGCGGTGATGCTGTGCTTCGACCTCTCGGGTATCGCCATGATGGGCAGCGCCGCCTTCCTGCTGGTCTATGCGGCGGTGAACGTGGGTCACCTGAGGGTGCTCGATCAGACCGGGGCGAGCGCGGTGATCGTGTGGCTGTCGCTCATCACCTGCCTCGCCATGTTCGCGGTGCTCGGCGTCTACACCTATCAGCAGCAGCCGCTGGCGATCGCCGCGCTGGTCGTCTTCGCCGCAGCGTCGTTCGCGGCCGAATGGGTCTACCGGCGCTGGACCGGGCGAACGATCAAGGCGGCGGCGTAGCGGTCTTTGCTTGAAAAGCGCATTCCCGTGATGGCCATCACAGTGGCCGGACGGCAGCCCTCCTAAGCTCGAATTCATCGGCGGCGATGGTCGCCGGCAAAACGAGACAGGAGACGCAGATGTCCACGAAATCGACCCTCACCGCTTTGCTTGCTTCCGCCGCGCTCATCACCGGCTCGCTGGCCCTCACCGGCGACGCCTTCGCCAAGGGCGGCAAGAGCGGCGGCTCCAGCGGTTCCGGCGGTTCGCGCATGATGATGAAAGTCAGCAGCAACAACCACAGCCATCACCGCCATCACCGCCACCGCGGGCGCACGATCATTGAGATCGACAGCTGCTGGAAGTACACCAAGGCCGGCCCGGTCAACGTTTGCGACGACGACGATTGATCCCCAGGCGCCGCAGGATGGGTCGAGCAAGACCCATCCTCGCCGTCCCGGCTCATGATGCATGCGGGCCCCAAGGGGCCCGTTCGATTTTGCAAGGGCGAACGATGACGCCCGTCGGCTTTGCCTGGCGCCGGCACTCCCATCGAGTCCTGCCGATGCGCCGGTCTGCAACGAATTGGCAATAAGCTCGGTGCAGATTGCGCCGGCGCGCGTTCGCGCATCGAGCTTTGGCCATGGATCAGCAAGACCCCCCGCCTTCGAGACAAACCACGATCGCGGTCGGCGCGATCGCCGCGGCGGCGGGCGGCTATTTCATCCTGGTGTCGCTCGGCGTCGCCCCGCCGCCCGGCGAAAAGAACCCGCACGATCCGCTCTGGCTGGTGTTCTGTGCCGGGCTTGCCTTCCTGCTCGGCGGCGTCGCTGTGGTCATCCGCGCCTGCGCCGGCGACCGGGCGCTGGAGGGCAAACTGCCGCCGAACGCGCCGCGCTGGATGCACGTGATCCAATATCTCCTCGTCATGGCGATCATCGTATGCTTCGCGGCGATCGGGAGCTGGATCGCGTTCGGGCCGGGACCGCGCAGCTTCAATATCAGCTTGCCGTTCTTCGAGATGCGCGGCGGCGGTGCAACGATCGGCCGCACGGCGTTCGGGATCGGGGCGGTGATCATGTGGCTGTGCCTGATCGGCTTCGCGATCAAGGGCGCGCGCAAGCTGTTCGGCCGGAGCAAAATTTAGCGATTAGGCACGTGTCCCGGATGCGGTGCAGCGCGGAGCGCCTTCGCGGAGCGGTGCACCGCTGATCCGGGACCTTTCCAAGCTCTGAATTCGTAACGGTCCCGGGTCTGCAGCGCATCACTTCGCCATAGCGCGTCGAAGACGCGCGTAAACGCGCTGAAGGCTTCGTGCTGCGCTGCGCCCGAGACACGCACTTAGTGCAGTTGCGCGCAGCCCGGGTCAGGCCACGTGGCGGATTTCGTTCTGGGTGATCGGCCGGCGCGGCTCGGGGACGTAATATTTGCCGATCCGCACCATCGCGCGCGGCTTGACCAAGATCGACAGCAGCCGGTCGCGCAGCGCCTGCGGAGAGGTCGGCTTGAGCAAAAACTCGTTGACGCCGAGCCGCAGCGCCTCGTGCACGTGGGCGCGGTCCGCGCAGGCGCTGAGCATGATGGCCGGGATATTCGGCTTGGTGAACACGCCCGGCGAGCGGACGATGTGCATGATCTGCGGCCCGCTCAGCACCGGCAGGTCCCAATCGAGCAGCACCACGTCGGGATTGGCGGTGCGGATGATGTCGAGCGCGGCCAGCCCGTCGGCGGCCTCGTAGATCGACTTGGCGCCGATATTCATCAGCATCATGCGGGTGAGCTTGCGCATGTACTGGTTCTCATCGACGACCAGGATGCCGAGACGTTCGATGAGCTTTTCGATCTGCTTGGCGGACATGCGCGGGGGCTGACTCCGGTGGCGCCCCGCCTGCGTAGCCGATGGAACCTGCCATTTTGATAAGTTTGATCGTTCAATTTTTCTCAATTCCGCCGGGCCGCGGCGGCTGGCTTTCGCCGGAGCAGACGGCGGGCGGGCGGCCAACCCGCCCGCGAACGAGGCGCTACTTTTGGCACCCAGCGCCGGCACGACACCGAGTTGTTGCAGCAGACCCAGCATGTCCCAGCAGTTCCAGCTCTCGGCGATCTTGCCGCCGGCGATCCGCTGCAGCCAGATGCCCTCGCAACACTCGACGCCGGCTAAACGACGCGGCCGAAATGGAAGGCGTCCGACAAAGGTCTCTTCTCATCCTTCAGGTGCTGCTTGAGCGTCATGGACTCGTATTCGGTCGCGGCGCGCGGCAGCAAGGCGAACCGACTTAGCGGGTCCAGCGTGGGATCCGAGAACAAATGACGATGGAGCTTGCTGCAGCCAAGAAGCGGAATCATACCGCCCTGGGTAACGACCTTGTAGCCGATGTTCTTCTCGTGCTTTACGCCCAACCGAAGGCTCGCATCGGAGAGATTGATGTTGCTGATGTTTGCGTCGGCTTCCAAGCTGAGCGAGGCCGCATCCGCGGATGAGATGACGACCGTGGTGGCGCCCGCGGTGACGAGATTTGTTACAATCACCCAATCGTCGTCCCATTTGTCGTCCTTGAACAGCTTCAAGATGTCCTTGCCCAAGGTGACTTCGTCCTCGATCGAGTCGTTATTGCAGCCGGCCGCATTGAAAAAGATGGCATCGCTCGAGGAAAAATCGATTTTGAGCGACGCGTTGACCGGGATGGCGGGATTGCCGGAACTACCCTTCGCCGAAAAAGTAAGCTCGGTCGATCCGGCGGACTTGTACTCGTAGTCGGATTGTTGTGCCTGACCCGATCGAGTCTGAAAATCGACGTTGAAGACACCTTTGATATTGCCCTTCCTCCTGAACAAATTGTCTTCCAGCATCCCGAAATCGCCGAGCTTGATCGGCTGGTTGGGAGGCCAATTGGCATAAAAGTGCTTGAAATTGTAGTGAATATCGTCGGCATAGATTTCCCAAATATCGGCCATAGCAACTTCTCCTCTTGCACCTGCGGGCGCTCGGCTCTCCCCGAACGGGGCTCTCCTATTAGTAGATATTATGTCAAATACACGTAATAGGGGAAATTGTCCAGCCAGGGGGGCCGCGCAATCACCATCGACGGGCGACGAGCCTGCGCATGCCGTTGGAAGAAATCTTCGCAGCCGAGCGGTCGTCGCCCCGGGTCCGGTCCCTGGCTTTCGCCCGCGCGTAAGCCAGCGCCCGACTTCGCAAAGTTGTGCGTTCGCTCAACCCGCACAGACAGCAGCACCCGTTGCGGAGGGGGTGGCACCGGGCACAACAGCACCTACATCGACACAGGGCGTCGGCAGCGAGCCGTCACGCTTAACGCCCGATGGAACCGCAACGGAATTAACTGCGCCGCCAAAAATCCGCGCTTGCATCTTGCCGGTGCCCACTCAGCCTGAAAGCGCGCCGCGAGGAAGGGACGGGCTTCGCCGGGCACCGATGACGAAGGACCGATGGTCATGCTGAAGTTTCCGCCCGTCGCTCGCGGCGCCCTGCTCGCCGCCGGCTCCGTCCTCGCGCTCACCGTCGCCGCCGCGGCGCTCGACCGGGCGCAGGCGCAAGGCAAGCTCACCGCCAACTACACGATCTCGGTCGCCCGCATCCCGGTCGGCAAGCTCGCCTGGACCGCCGATATCGGCGAGGACAGCTACATGATCGCCGGCAGCGGCGAGGCGAGCGGCATTGCGAGCTTCCTGGCGAGCGGCAAGGGCACGCTGTCGACGCGCGGCACCGTCAAGGACGGCCAGCTCTCGCCGACCGAGTTCACATCCGACATCACCCAAGACGACGAGAAGGGCGAGCTGAAAATGGTGCTCGACCAGGGCACCGTGACCGAGCTCAAGGCCGAGTCCCCGGCTCCCGCGGACGACCGCGTCCCGCTGACCGCGGCGCATCGCCAAGGCGTCGTCGATCCGCTGACCGCCTGGCTCATCCCGGCCGCCGGCGACGGCGATGGCCTCGGGCGCGAGGCCTGCGCGCGCACGCCGCCGGTGTTCGACGGACAGAAACGCTACGACCTCAAGCTCGCCTTCAAGCGCGTGGACAAGGCGAAGGCGGACAAGGGCTATCAGGGACCCGCGCTGGTCTGCGCCGTCACTTTCCAGCCGATCGCCGGCCACCGTGCCGCAAGCTCGACGGTCAAATTCCTGGCGCCGGGCCGCGACATCGAGCTCTGGCTGGCACCGGTCGCCGGCACGCGCCTGTTGGCGCCGATCCGGGTGCAGGTCGCCAACATGCTAGGAAACATCGTGGTGCAGGCGAGCGAATTCCAGGCAATTGCGCAATCCCCGATGCGGGCGGCGATTACGCCGAATTAACGCCGGGATTGATTCAAGATAAAAATTATATAAAATTATGCCACCTTATGCCGCCTATCCCTGGCGGTCGTCCGGCTTCACGGTTGTAGCGCGACGACCTCCCTGATGACGGCGTGGAGGGCAAAAAAACATTGTGCGCCGCGGCAATTAGAACAATAAGGCGGCGCGCTGCAGGGGGAGACGCGTGGCGTACAAGTGGACGGATTGCGAACGTGCGTTCATAGCGCGCCGCTATGATCGCATCGCCGGGCTGATCGCATTTATCGATTGGTTATTCTTCGTTCCTCCGCATTTTCGCAAACGTGCGGCGCGGCACTTGGGGTTGAAGCCCGGCGACCGCGTGCTCGAAATCGGCTGCGGCACCGGCCGGAATTTCCCCTATCTGCGCGAGGCGGTTGGACCGAGCGGACAGATCTACGGCGTCGACCTGTCGACCGGCATGCTGGCGAAGGCGCAGGAGCTGTGCGAGCAGCAGCGATGGACCAATGTCGAGATGACGCAGGACGACGCCGGCCAATACACCGCGCCCGAGCCGCTCGACGGCATCTTGTTCGGCCTCTCCTACAACACCATGCCGCATCACCTCGCCGTGCTGCATCACGCCATGCGACAGCTGCGTCCGGGCGGACGCATCGTCATCATGGACGCCAAGCTGCCACCCGGCCTCGGCGGCCAGCTCATCCTGCCGTTCAGCCTGTGGCTGATGAAGTTCACCATGCTGGGAAATCCGCTGATCAAGCCATGGCAGGACCTCGCCGCGGTGGTCGACGGCTTCGCGATGGAAGAGTTCATGTTCGGCTCCTGGTACATCTGCTGGGGCACGAAATCCGCGCAGGCGTCCGAGGCCGCGCGGTCGGACGCGGTGCCGCACTTGATCGCGGCCGAGTGACGAGGCCGCGGGCCCCACGCCCGTCTCCTATCGCCATAAAGTAATAAGGACAGCGTCCTTCGCGCTGTTGCGCGGCGTTGCGATTTGGGGCTTGTCCGCGCGCACGATTGGATCGAAGATACCGGCATGAGACGTATTGTTGCTTCGCTTTGCGTCTGCTGGGCGGCGTATTGCTCGTACCCGTCGAACACCGCCCCGCTCGCCTTCGGCATGACCCCGGAGCAGGCCTCGATCGCGCTCGGGGTGCCGATTTTCTATCACTCCGGACGGCGCGGCTCGGAAATTTACGTCACCGGCGGATCGGCCGGCGTGCCGGGATTCTATCCGGTCGATTCCGCCATCGCGCTGCAGTTCCGCAACGGGCATCTGACCGGCTGGAAGAAGGATTGGCGCGTGCGCCGTCCGTGGCCGTTCTGACGACCGGACGTCGGTGGTTCCGCTCTCCGTTCTCGATCTTTCGCCGGTGGCCGCCGGTTCCTCCGGCGCGGTGTCGCTGCGCAACTCGCTCGATCTCGCCCGCCTCGCCGATCGCCTCGGCTTCACGCGCTATTGGGTGGCCGAGCACCATAACCTGCCGTCGATCGCCAGCTCGGCGCCCGACATCATGATCGGCCAGATCGCCGCGGCGACCGCGCGCATGCGGGTCGGATCGGGCGGCGTCATGCTGCCGAACCACGCGCCGCTGATGGTGGCCGAGCGCTTCAAGGTGCTGGAAGCGCTGTTTCCCGGACGCATCGATCTCGGCCTCGGCCGCGCGCCGGGAACCGATCCGGTCACCTCCTACGCGCTGCGCCGCCGGCAGGACACCGGCGACGACGACTTCCTGGAGCGGTTCCAGGAACTGATCCTGTTCGAGAGCAACGGCTTTCCGGAAGGCCATCCGTTCCGCAAGGTGCACGCCATGCCGGCCGACGTCGCGCTGCCGCCGATCTGGCTGCTCGGCTCGAGCGGCTACAGCGCGCAGCTCGCCGCCATGGTCGGCGCCGGCTACTCGTTCGCGCATCATTTCGCCGAGCACGACGCGCTCGACGCGATGCTGAGCTACCGCGCCCAATTCAAGCCGTCAGCCGCGCGCGAAAAACCCTATGCCATTCTCGCCGTGGCGGCGGTCTGCGCCGACAGCGACGCCGAGGCGGAGCAGCTCGCCTCGACCATCGATCTCAACTTCGTGCGCCGGCGGCGCGGCGAGCATCTGCCGCTGGCGTCGCCGCAAGAGGCGTCGGCCTTTCCCTATTCGCCGGCCGAGCGCGGCTTGATCGCGCGCAACCGCGCGCGCCTGTTCGTCGGCGGCAAGGCGACCGTGCTCGATCGGCTGGGGCCGATGATCGAGGCCAGCAAGGCCGACGAGGTCATGGTCACCACCATGATCTACGATCACGCGGCGCGCCGGCACTCGTACGAATTGCTGGCCGAAGCATTCGGTCTCGTAGCGTTTTCGGGCGAACAGTGAACCCCGGGCGAGCCGGGGTTCCAGTCGACGCAGCCGCGTCAGTTCTTTTCTTATTGTCCGCGCGTCGTGGTCAGCGAGCGGCCTGCGTGTTGTTCGCCGGCGCCAGCGCCATCTCCTTGGTGCAGAGATCCTTGAACAGGACGCTGCCGTCCGCGAGATATTCCTTGGTCAGGCAGTTGCAGCTGGTGCGCACGGTCGCCGCGTTGTTTCTTACCTGGACCATCCGGGCCATTGGTCGAAAGGACCGTGCCGCAGGTTCATCGCGACCGAAAATTACCGGCCGGGCGCACCCGCCGCTCGCGGCGGCGGCGGCGCGGAGCGCCGTCCGGGTGTTCCAAGGCGGGACGGCTGCTGGGCGGTTGCTTTGTTGCGGCGGAAGCGTGAAATTGTGCCGACCGAAGCCGGGATGATATTCGGCTCGGCCGGCAGCGTTCACAGGAGGTCCACTTGGGTAAGCATTTCTCACTCACAGCCACGGACAAGTTTCAACTGGGCGCCTATCGCGCCGACCCCTCGGGCCCGGCCAAGGGCGGCATCGTGGTCATCCAGGAAATCTTTGGCGTCAACCACCACATCCGCGCGGTCTGCGACCGGCTGGCCAGCGAAGGCTACGCCGCCGTGGCGCCGGCGCTGTTTGACCGGCAGACGAAGGATTTCGAATGCGGCTACACGCCCGACGAGATCGCCAATGCCCGCAAGTTCGTCGCCAATCCCGATTGGGGCGCGATGATGCGCGACACCCAGGCGGCGATCGACGAGCTCAAAGGCGTCGGCCCGGTCGCCATCATCGGCTTCTGCATGGGCGGGACGGTCGCCTTCCTGGCGGGCTGCCGGCTCAACGGGCTTTCCGCCGCCGTCGCCTATTACGGCGGCCAGATCGCCAAGAACGCCGACGAGAAGCCGAAGGTCCCGATGATGATGCATTTCGGGGAGACCGATCAGGCGATCCCGATGACCGACGTGGACATGATCAAGCAGAAGCGCGGCGGCGACAGCGAGATCCACGTCTATCCGATCGCCGGCCACGGCTTCCATTGCGACGAGCGCGGCAGCTTCCACGAGCCGAGCGCCAAGACCGCCTGGCAGCGCACCCTGGACTTCCTCAAGAAGCACCTGAAGAAGTAGCTCGGCGGCCCGCACGCGCCGCTTGCCGCAAAAGCAACGAGGGCCGGACGTCATGCCGTCCGGCCCGAATTTCACCGGGCCGCTGCTCGGCCTGGAGCCGACCTGGAGCAAGACGACTCGCTGCAGTGGCGGCGGAGGACGACATGGCGCGCCAACGGAGCATCGCGTACCTCTTCGTCGCCGTCCTCGTGCTCATCGCCTTTACGCCTGCGACGGCGCAGTCGCAGGACTATCCAGCGCGCCCGCTCCGGCTGATCATCACGACGCCGGCCGGCGGCCTGGTCGACGTCATGGGTCGCCTGCTCGCCGACGAGCTGAGCGCTCGCCTCGGTCAACCCATCGTCATCGACAATCGGCCGGGCGGCATGACCCAGATCGGCGCCGACGCGCTCAACCGGGCGCCGCCCGACGGCTACACGCTGATGATCGCCACCTCGGAATCGGCGATGCTGCCGTTCCTGAAGAAGAGCTATCGCCACGATCCGATCAAGGACTTCACGCCGATTTCGCTGGTAACGAGCTCGTGGACGGTGTTCGCGGTGCATCCGGACGTGCCGGCGAGGACGCTGCCCGAGCTGGTGGGCTACGCCAAAGCCAATCCCGGGAAGCTTCGCTACGGCAGCGGCGGCGTCGGCGGCGCGCTGCATATCGCGGTCGAGATGCTGAAATTGGCGACCGGCACCGACATCGTCCACGTCCCCTACCGGAGCGGCGCGCAGGCGGCGACCGACGCGATTTCCGGACAGATCGACATGGTGTCGATGGGGCTCGCCAGCGCGCGGGTCGCCGAGGGCGGCAAGCTGCGCCTGCTGGCGCAGACCGGCCCGTCCCGTCACCCGCTGTTCGCCGAGGTGCCGACCACCGCCGAGGTCGGCTTGCCCGAGGTGAGCACGGGGTGATCGCCGGCGTGCCGACCGCGGACTTCTCCGACAACCGGGTGATGCGGGCGAGCCCGCGCGACTTCCTCGACGCCTACAAGGGCACCTTCGACTATCTCATCGAAAGCGAGCCGATGGGCCTAAACGTGCTGGTGCTGCACTGCCAGTTCGGCGGCCGGCCGTTGATGACGGCGGTGGTCCAGGAGTTGCTGCGGTACATCGCCAAATCGCCCGACGTCTGGTTCGCCACCCACGATGAGCTGGCGCGCTGGGCGCTCGCCGCCGATGTCGACGAGCACAGCTATCGCGCGCGGTTCTTCGACGACGCCGGCAGTGCGCCGCGCCCGCGCGCGCAGGCGCGGAGATGAATCGCTGCGCTCGAGCGTCTAGAGCGGGTTAGTGATTGACGGAGCACGCGGCGCGCTGGCGGCGCCGCTTGTGCCCTCTCCCCTTGCGGGCTAACTTGGGCACACATTTTTTGCGAGGTTATAGCCGTCAACGATGCCGTAGAAGCGCTCGAGCCCGTCTCGCATGGTAATGGGCCCCCTGGATTTGTCGCTGTCGTAGCCG